>WNGA01007946.1_pt1 | contig 49579 bp, 46 predicted proteins | sample 5400061 | NCBI WGS metagenome assembly WNGA01 (sample SAMN13153366, study PRJNA577476) | soil metagenome | isolation source: 100 cm soil or saprolite under grassland replicate 2 | place: USA:California | collected 2016-06-15
GTGCGCGTGCGCCAGCACACCGCCGAAAAAGTCACCGACGGCACCGCCGGCACCCTGATCGCCACCCAATATGCCTAGGAGCAATCTGCTTAATCCGATCGGTCGGATCCGTCGGATCGGTCGGATCGGTCCTATCAGCCTCAAATCTCAAATCTCAAATCCTCATGCCCACCATCACCAAAGACGACCTCCTGATCCCGCAGTCCGAGCAGGACGCCATCAAGAACGCGCTCAAGAACACCACCATCAACGACCCCTGGACCCCGGCCATCACGCGCGCCATCCAATTGGTGGACACCTACACCGCCCGCTACGCCCTGAGCGATGACCATTACAAGCGCCTGGTCACTCCGCTCACCCTCTGGTTTTGCTACGAACACAGCGGCGCCATACCTTCACCCAAGCAGAATGCCTACGACCAGGCGCTGTTGGAGTTGCGCGACATTCGCGACGGCAAATTTGCCGATCTGTTGGCGTTGAAAGATCCCCAACCGGCGCAGACCAGCTCCCGCGCCGGCGCCTGGGGCAGCCAGGAACCCATCCGCATCCGCGCCGAAGAGCCATGAGTATTTACGATTTACGATTTACGATTTACGCGCCATTCACGCAACACGCAACACGCCTTTGCCATCGATCCTATCCGTCCCTGCAACCGCCCTCACCGCCTCCTAAATCGTAAATCGTAAATCGTAAATCGTAAATCCTATGACCGACTTCCTCCAATCCCTCCGCGATGAAGCCGCCGACTTCCTGGCGACCGATGCCTACTTCTGGGAGCCCCCGGCTGTGCCCGTGCTCGGGCGCATCGACAAACAACAGTTCAATGAACTCCAGTTGTCCATCAACACGAAGCTCAAGCTGGCCGTCACCCTCCAGATCGGCGCCGCTAAACCCGCCCCGAACGGCACCGCGGTGCCCGGCCCCTTCTACGATCATGTCGAGTTGGAGGCCCACTGCTTCGAGAACCGCAACCTCAATGACACCACCAAGACCGTCGAGCGCCTCAGTGACATCGTCGCCGCGGTATTGCAAAACTATGTCCCCGCCGCCGCCAATGGCCCGCTGCTTTTCCAGGGCAATGACGCCATTCCGACCGGCGATTCCGGCAAAGTTCTGCGCATCGTTCGCTTTCGCGCCAAGGGCGGCCTCAGCTACAACCCCGCCGTCGTCGCCACGCCCGTCATCACCAACGCCGCGCTGACCGTCACCATTACCTGCGCCACCTCGGGCGCGGCTATCTACTACACGACCGACGAATCCATCCCCACCAACACCAACGGCACGCTCTATGCCACGCCCTTCGACGCCGCCGGGGTCGGCGCCATCATCAAGGCCCGCGCCTACCGCAGCGCCATGCGCGCCAGTCTGATGGCCACTCACGAAGTCTCCATCTGACCGTTTACGATTTACGATTTACGATTTACGCGCCATTCCACTCCCTCGCCCCACTCCCTCGCCCCCATCGGGGGAGAGGGCCGGGGTGAGGGGGGTCACTCCCTCGCCCCCATCAGGGGAGAGGGCCGGGGTGAAGGGGTTCGTGGAATTGCCGATTGCCGATTGCCGATTTGCGCGGCGGGGCGAGCGTCCCCGCGAGCCGCTTTACGGAACACGGGAACACGCAACACAGCGCGGCGAAGCCGCAAGCTCTTTGGAGTGCGTGGACTTGTCCGCGCTTTCGGCAGGCGACTTGTCGCCGTCGATTGCGGAAAGGCGTCCAACTCTCCCGGCCGCTGAACGTGGCTCTGCTTTGGCGACAAGTCGCCAGAGCGGCAAAAGCGGTGACAAGTCACCGCACTCCAAATTTGCCGGCTGTGCGCAAGGTTTCATCATTCTAGTACGAAACGCTTCTCCCGTTGTTGACGCTCCGCCGCTTTACTGATGTCCTATCGGCCGTGCTGTACTTGAAATTCAGTCTGCTTCGTCGCCGTGCGGCCGGCCTTGCGCTGCCGCTGGCGTTCCTCCTTCAAACCCACGATGTTTCCGCTCAAAAGGTCCAGGTCCTGGAGCGTTCGTTGCCCAACGGCCTCCGGATCCTGATGGTCGAGCGGCACGACGACCCGACCATCGCCGGCGGCTGGGTCGCGCACGTCGGCAGCGCCAACGAAAGGCCTGGCATCACCGGCATCGCGCACCTGTTCGAGCACATGATGTTCAAGGGGACCCCGACGATTGGCACCAAGGATTTTGAAAAGGACCTCAAAATCATCGCCGAGCAGGAACAAGTGCGCGGAGAGATTCGCCACGAAGAGGCCCTGATGCGCGCCGCCTACCGGCGCGGGGAAATCGACGACCTCCTCAAGCCGGAGAGCAAAACGCCCCACCTCAAGGAACTGGAGACGAAGTTTCAGGAGCTCATCGAGCAGCAGCGCGCCATTCTGGTGAAGAACGAGTTCGATCGGGTTTACACCGCCGGAGGCGCCTCCGGCATGAATGCCTTCACCACTACCGACCTCACCGGCTACTTCATCACGGTGCCCGCCAACAAACTCGAACTCTGGATGTGGATGGAATCCGAGCGGCTGCTCCGCCCGGTGTTCCGGGAGTTCTACGCCGAGCGCGACGTCGTGTTCGAGGAACGCCGCCTGCGCACGGAATCCACGCCGCTGGGCAAGTTCGCCGAGGCCTTCGAGTCGCTCGTCTGGGAATCGCATCCCTACCAGTGGCCGGTCGTCGGCTGGCCGTCGGACATCCCGGCCATTTCCAAGGCCCAGGCCGACGAGTTCTACTCCCTCTACTACGCGCCCCAAAACATCACCCTCCTCCTCGTCGGCGACTTCAAAGCCGACGCCGCGATGCCGCTCCTGGAGACCTATTTCGGCCGCATCCCGCCTGGCAAAGCCGAGCCGCCCGACGTCGTGACCCTCGAGGTGAAGCAAAATGCCGAGAAACGCATGGTCGCCGAGGCCGAGGCAAACCCGCGCGTCGAAATCGTGTGGAAGACCGTGCCATTCAGCCACCGCGATTCCTACGCACTCAACATTCTCGCCCAATTGCTTTCCACCCTCACCGGCCGGCTCCACAAAGGTTTGGTGCTCGGCTCGGAGGTGGCCACAGAAGCCGACGCTGGCGTCGACCACCGGAAGTGGGCCGGCCTTTTCGGCATCGACGCCGAGGTTCGTGAAGGCCACACCCCCGCGGAGGTCGAGCAGGCCATCTACGCCGAACTCGACAAGCTGAAGCACGACGAAGTGCCCCTGGACGAATTGCAAAAAGTGAAGAACAATTTCGCCGCGGCCGAATACCGTGGTCTCGCGTCGAATATGTCGATACTCATGCGCCTCATCCGCGCCGACGGCCTGGGCGACTGGAAGGAATTCACCGACGCCGGACGGAAACACCAGTCCGTGACCGCCGCCGACGTCAAACGCGTCGCCAACGAATACTTCACGAAGGAAGCCCGCTCCGTCGCCACCTACACGCGCAAGCCTGACAAGTCCGGTTCCGATTCGGCCTCGTCCGAACTCGCGGGCTTCAGCCCCGAGCAACGCCAGGCTTACGAAGGCGTGGCCTCTCGCGTGAAGCAGGAAAAGGATCCCTCCAGGCTCCGGTCCATCCTCAACAGGATGGAGGAAGCCGAAGGCAAAGCCGACGCGCAGATGAAATCGTTCCTGGAGCTCCAGAAAAAACTCGTTCTGAAGCGCCTCGACGAATTGAAATGACACTGGCCCCATCCGCATGTTTCATACCGCGCATGAAACGCCCACAGCCCGTAGCCGCCGACGTAAGGAGGCGGATTCGTTCCCCTGCCCAGTCCGTCCGCCTATCCATGACGCCGGTAGGGCGAGGCTCCTGCCGAGCCGTGATCAAACCGGAAGTTTCGGCTCGGCAGGAGCCTCGCCCTACCGGGTCAAGCTGAAAGATGCCCGGCCGCAAGCCGTCGTTTCTCCTCATTTCGGCGGCTACGAACCGAGTGAAATACCCGGGCCCAGCCCCCTCTCCCAACTATGAATCGCTTCCGCCACGTTCGATTGCGTCCGTTGATCGCTTTCGGCGCGCTCATCGTGCTCGCCAGTGTCATCGCCGTTCCCACCGGGGCCGCGTCCGTCCCGCGCCGTCCTGAGGAAATCAAGTTTCCTCCGCTCGCTTATGAGCCGCCCGACCCGAGGGAGTTCCGCGTTCAACTCAAGTCCGGCCCTGTCGCTTACATCGCGGCAGACCGCGAGTTGCCGCTCGTCAACCTCTCGATCCTCGTCCGCACCGGCGACTACGTTGAGCCGGAGGGTAAGGAAGGCCTTACCGACCTCGCCGGCTATTTGCTGGCCCGCGGCGGCGCCGGATCGAAGACCGCCGAGGAACTCGAGGAGCGGCTCGCTTTCCTGGCTGCGAACCTCGAGACGACCATCTCCGACACCGAGGGCCGCCTCCGCTTGAATCTGCTCTCGAAGGACCTCGACGAGGGTCTGGCCATCGTCCGCGAATGCCTTTCGGCGCCGCGCTTCCAGGAGGACAAATTCGCGCTGCGCAAGCAACAGCTCCTCCAGTCCTTGAAAAAGCGCAACGACGAGTCCGGCGATATCGAGCAACGCGAGCGCGAGTTCCTCGTCTACGGCGAAAGGTTTTGGAAGAACCGCCAGGCGACCGAGGCCTCGCTCAACAGCGTCACTCTCGAAGACGTGCGCGCGTTCCATCATCGGTGGTTTCATCCCGCCAATTTCGTCGTGGCGGCCAGCGGGGACTTCGATCCGGCGGCGATGGCCGGCAAATTGGAAAAGCTCTTCGCCGACTGGCCGTTCACCGGCGACAGGGCGCCTCCCATTCCAGCCGATTCCGAATTCGCCAAACCCGGCGTTTACGTCGTGAACAAGGATGTGAACCAGGGCCGCGTCGCCGTCCTGCTGCCCGGCATGATGCGCGACGATCCCGACCTGCCGGCCGTGATGGTGATGAACGACATCCTGGGCGGCGGCGGCTTCACGTCGCGCATCATGAACCGCGTCCGCTCAGACGAAGGCCTGGCTTACTCGGCCTTCTCGCGCATGGAACCGGGCGTCTATTACGCCGGCCTCTTCCACGCCGGCTTTCAGTCCAAGAGCCGCACCGTCGCCTACGCCACGAGCATCGTGCTCGATGAGATGAGGCGCATCGCCGCTGAGCCTGTCAGCGCGGAGGAACTGAACACGGCCAAGCGCAGCTTCATCGACACTTTTCCCCGCTCCTTCGCCAGCAAAAGGCAGGTCGCCGACAGATTCGCGCAGGACGAATTCACTGGCCGGTACGCCAAAGCGCCGGACTACTGGAAAAAGTTTCGCGGCCGCATCGACGCCGTGACCGTCGAGGACGTGCAGCGCGTTGCGAAGAAGTGGCTCGAGCCGTCGAAGCTCGCCATTCTCGTCGTCGGGCAGAAGGACGAAATCCTCAAAGGCCACCCGAATCATCCCGTCAAGCTCACGGACCTCACGACCGGCAAGCTCGTAGACGTGCCCTTGCGCGATCCGCTGACGATGAAGCCAATGGCGCCGTAGCCGCCGCTCGCCGATGAGGCCGCCGGGAAGTCCCAGGCGCCTCCTAGTTTGGCGCAGCGCATTTTCTCTCATTAGCACTCGGCTTCAGCCCGGTGAATCGAGGGACCGGGAGTCTCCATCCGCTTTAGCGGTTTGCGAGCTGCGCAAAACCGCTAAAGCGGTTAAACTGCCACCGACTCTCTCACCCGGCTGAAGCCGGGTGCTAATGAGAGGCGTCAGACAATTGCAAAATGGAGGGATGCGCCCTCCCTACCGTGCCGCCACCGCCCAGTGCAGAACGCCAACGGCGTTCCATCTCTCAGCCCAGAGGTTGCTCTGAGAGATATTGAGCCGTTGGCAGACTTCCGAATTCGAGCGTTCCTCGACTTCGTAGAGTTGGAACACCTGCGCCATGCGGGGTGGCAAATGGCCGAGGGCCCGTTCGAGATTGGCGCGAAACTCTTCCAACTCGAGCCGCCGCGTGGGGGACTGGGATACCGCCGCCACATCGTGCAGCCACAGCACAGCGTCATCCCAGGCTTTCTCGTCGTGCCGATTCGGGGAGGCATCCGCGCGAACGGCGCGTTCACGACAGGAACGGCGTAGATGGTCGTAAATTTTGTGGCGCAGGATGCCAACCAGCCATGTCCGCTCGGAAGATTGCCCGGCGAAACCATGGCGCGATTTGAAGGCGGCCAGGAACGTATCTTGCACCAGGTCTTCCGCCACCCTGGCATCGCGCACCTGCCCAATGGCGAAGTGGAACAGGTAATCGCCGTGGGCGTTCACCCAGTTATCCGGCGTCGTCACCTCGGGCACCGTGTCCGCGGCGGGTTTGGCAGACGTTTTCATCCTGGCTCCTCTGTTCGCAATCGTTGTGCCACGAAATGATCGGCGCGCGAATCGACTGGATCCCCTTGAAAAACGGGCGCTTTGGGATGGCCCCTTGCAATAATCGCGAAGGCATAGAAGGTTCATGGCCACGAAACTTCGCGTAATGCCACGAAATGCCACGGCGGAGGGCATCGTGCAGCACAGACATTGGTGACACCGCCCGCGCGGGCCGCTACAACACCGCCCATGCCCAAATGGGTCAAAACGATTGTCGCGGTGCTGCTGTTGCCGTTGTGCATCGGGGCGGTGGGGACGCTGGTGCGCGTGGTGCGGGCCACCGGCGGGGCGGAGCTTTTTTGGGTGGCGTTCCTGGGCGGCGCGGCGTGCTGGATGGTGGTGTTCCTGCTTCTGCCCAAGCCAATGCTTATGTACGTATTCGGCCATGAGCTGACCCACGCCCTCTGGGCCTGGCTGTTCGGGGGGCGAGTCAAAGAGTTCAAGGCCAGCGCCAATGGCGGGCACGTCGTGGTATCGAAATCCAATTTCCTGATCGTGCTGGCGCCCTATTTTTTCCCCTTGTACGCGGCGCTGCTGGTGGCGGGCTTTGCAGTAGGTCACCTCGTCTTCGGGTGGACGCGGCACATAGTCTGGTTTCATTTGCTGCTCGGCGCGGCCTACGCCTTTCACATCACGCTGACGGTCCACATCCTGAAGACGCGGCAGAGCGACCTCGCGAGCCAGGGCTGGCTCTTTTCAGGGGTTGTGATTTTGTTGGGAAATCTCGGCGTGCTGCTGGTGGGGCTGCCGTTGCTCACTGGCAACGTGACGCTCCCTATGGCGTTGAAGTGGTGGTTACACGATTCAGACGCCGTGGTGCACCGGCTGGTAAGCTGGCTGTGAGGCGCCAGTTCAGGTTCCGGCGCCCTTGCCCGCCTCGAGTTGACCAATCCTCCACAGCATCCAGGTCAATTCCTCCTGGAACGCCTGCTTGCTGGGGTAGGGAAAAAGCTCGGGCGGCTTCTGGCAGGCGGCGAACGCCCCGCGATTCAAGCCGGCGTGTGGCGCGTTCCGCGCGAGGTCCTGCACGAGAAAGACGAAGTTCACCGCCGGGTCATCGGTCAAGCGCCCGCCCAAGTGGTCATAGGCGAATTCAGTACCTTCCACGCTGAAGCGCCCCAGGTCGTCCCGCAAAAAAATTTCCAATATCAGGTGCCGGGTTTGGTCCTCCTTTAGTTCAGCCGATTCGAGCGCCGGACGGGGCTTGCGCCCCTCGCGCATCCGGACCAGGCCGGCGGCGATCAGGTGAATGTCGTTCCACGCCACGCGCGACGCCCGGCGCATCGGATCGTAGAGAGTGAGATGGGCGGGATCGAGTTCGGCCTGCCGCCCGATCCGTCCCGGCGGCAGCGATGGCAGCCTGGATTCCTCGACGACGACGGTCTCGACGTTCTCCTTGTGCAGCGCGTCCTTCAACACGCCGGCCCGCTCGACATCCAGGCCGCGCAACAGGATGCCGTACGCGTCGTTGGCCGACGTTTGTGCGTCGATGCTGGTCAGCGCGGGCCAGACACTGAACGCCCGTTTCAGGCACTCGACGTCCGGCACCACCAGTTCCTTCTGTAAAATCGCGTAGGACATGGACTGCGGTTGCGGGCAGTTTCCAGGAGTTCGCGTCGGAAATCAATTCCGCAACGGAACGGACGGGCGGAGCGAACAGGGCCGATGACAGTGCCGATTCAAGCACGCACAAGTGATTCGACATCGCACGGAAGCGGCACAGGCCCCCGCACTCTCCAAAGGGCCGCGGAGCTCTGGAGTGCGCCGGCAGAGCGCAGCGGCGACGGCGCTTTGGCGTATCCTCGCCAACGGGACCGGCAAGCCAAAGCGGAGTCGCGTTGCGCTTGCCTCCGCACTCCATAGCCGCCGGCTTGCTGAAGTGCATGGGAAGGCAGAAAGATGGGGGCAGAAAAATAAACTCATTTTTCTGCCCCCATCTTTCTGCCTCCGGCGCCGGTTCTTGGAAGGTGAAGCGCCGGCCCGAACTGTCCAAGCTCCAGCCCGCGACCTCACGGTCGCAACTACTGGACGATGGTCGGGGTGAGGAAGATGACCAGTTCCTTCTTCTGCTTGGCGTTGACTTTGCCCTGGAAGAGTTTTCCGAGCCACGGGATGTCTCCCAAAAGCGGGATCTTGCGGGTGGACTTGGTGGTCGAGTTCTGGATAAGGCCGCCCATCACGATGGTTTCGCTGTCCCGCAGGCGGACAATGGTCGAGGACTGTTTTATGTCGAGCACCGGCGCCGAGCTAAGTCCGCTGGGCGAAGCTTTCTCCTGGACGAAGCTGGTGATCGCCGGAGTGATGTCCAGGCTGATCCAACCATCGGAAGCGATTTGCGGCGTGATCGCCAGGACGGTCCCCACCGTGATGATGGAAAGGTTGTCGCCGCTTTGCTGCACCGTGTTGACCCCCGTGACCAGGCTGCTCTGCTGGGTGAAGAACGGCACGTCGGTGCCTACTTTCATGATGGCGGTCTGGTTGTTGAGCGTGCGCAATCGGGGTTGCGAGATGACGGTCACCTCGCCCTGCTCCTGGAGGGCCTGGAGAATCGCGGAGGTGTTCTTATTGCTGAACAACAGCGTGATGGCCGCGGGCTTCACATCGAAACCGCCACCCGGCTTGAGAAAGCTGTTGCGCGTGAGATTGAGAGAGGATGGATCGCCGAAAGGCGAGCCAAGACCTCCGAACCCGCCTCCAAGGGATTTGACGACGTGCTCCCAATCGACCCCGAACTGGAACTGGTCCCCCAGGGTCACATCGTAAAGCTTGGCTTCGATGTCCACCTGCCGGGAAATGGAGTGGGACAGCCCATCGAGGAACGCCTGGACTCGTTTGAGGGCGGAGGGCCGATCGGTAATTTGGATGACGCCTGCCGTCATATTGACGGCCAGGGCGTCCTTGCCTTGGACCGTCAGCAGCTTTTTGAGTTGTTCTTCCAGTTCCTTCCAGAACTCGATGGGGTTCTTGAGAGACAGGTTCATCGAGGAACCGCCAGCCCCTGCGCCGCCGGCACCGCCGCCGCCGGCACCGCCACCCGCGCCCCCCCCCCCCCCCCCCCCCCCCCCCCCCCCCCCCGGCGCCCCCCCCACGAGAGAGTCACCAAACTGGATCCCTGCCCTTCCCGGGTCATCCGCAAATAATCGATGACGAAGTTCCGCGTCTGAGTCGCCCGCACGCGAATCAGCCCGCCCTCTTCCGTCCATGCCAGGTCGTGCGCTTCGAGCAGGGCCTGCATCAGTCGCTCCAGCGACAGGCCGCGCACGTCGAGTGTGACCGCGCCCGTCACGTCCAGGTCGGGAACGATGTTCAGGTTGTTGGCGCGGGCGAAGAGCGCCAGGGCGGACTTCATCTCCAGGTTTTCGGCGCGAAAGGAGAACAGCGTCTTGTCGCCGGCTGCTTGAGCGACGGGCGCCTTTTCAGCTTGCGTGGCCGGAGCCGGGGCGTTCGTGATCGGCGGAAGCAGCGGGGGCTTGGGCCAGGATTCGAAGCGGGGCATGGGCGGATGGGTAATGCTGCGGAGCAAATCCAACGCATTCTTGTTCGGTGTCGCCGCCGGGGCAGTCGCGGTCTGAGGCGCGGAATCGGCGGTCTCAGCGGCGCCCGCCTGCAACGCGAGACAACAGGCCATCAACGCGAGGATGAGCCGCTGCGAAGCGGAGCGGGGGCGGTCATATCTGTCTAAAGTTAATGCCTTGCGGAAATCCCATGCTCGAATCCCTTTGGGAATGCGGAGCAGCCCCGAAGGCGCATCGCCAGCGGGCCGCTTCGCGGCCGGGCCAGGCGAGACGCCTGCCCTACTTTGGAGTCGTGGCACAACAGGGAGCATCAGATGCATAAGACATTTCTCCGGATGAACGTTCAGACGTGAGTCACGGAACCGATTTGGGAGTGACCCGGACTTCCTTCTCAAGTTTAATCTCGCCCGCATCGCCGAGGGGAGTCGGAAGTTTGAAGCGAACAGGCTCGCGTCCGTTGGGACCATCGACCCACACGCGGTCCGGCTCGATGGTGGTGATCTTGAATTCAAGAATGACGTCCCCTTCGCTGAGAAGCCGGTTATTGATGACTGCCAGGGGAGCACCGTCAGTCTGCTGCCAGATGGCGTTCAGGGTGAGCGCCTCCATGGCCGTCCGGTTGGTAGCGCCCTGCGCGCTGCCGACATAGAAGCGGACTTTGAAAGGGTCGTTCCGCGGCGCCTCGGCCCAACGCAAGGCATTGGTTTCGAGCACGCCAATTTCGACGGTGGCCGCCGGCCCCTGTGACGGCACGGGCGAGTCGGCCGGCGGTTTTGCAGGCTTGGCTGGCTTGCTCGGGATCACAGCAGGCGTGGGTGGGGGCGGCGGCGGCGAAGAGCGCGCGAAGCGCGGGCGCAGCATCGGCCAGAATTGGACGGCCATCACGGCCACAGCCAGCACCGCGAGCACCGTCACGGCGACTGGATTGCGCAAGAGTTTCACGGTTGCGCCTCCCGCGACCAAAGTTGGACGGTGGCCCGGGCTTGTTCGACGGAATTGGAGCGGCCGGTGACGGACAATTCGACCAGATCAATCCGCCGGTTCATGTTTGCCAGCGTGCGAGTGAAGCCGAGCAGCCTCTGGTACGACGAATTGGTCGAGCGGCCGGCCGCGGTCGGGAGGAGTTCGATGGTCGCCGGGCGCACGGCCAGCGTGTGCCCGTCCCTGGAGCGGGTTTCCGTCGCGCCGAGGCGCGAGGTCACCTCGATCTCATGCTGGCGCGTCTGGCGATCCAGTTCGGTTTGCCATTCCATGAGTTCCTCAGGGCTGGCGAAGAGCCGTTCCAGAACTTGTTTGAGCTGCGCCTCGACGCGCTCGGCCTGGGCGGGGTCCCAGCGCCGCTCCAACCCGTCGGCTTCGTTGTTGAGTCGCATTTGCTGGGCGGCGGCGGCGGCCCGCTGCCGGCTGACCGGCTGCAGGCGCTTCCAACTCCATACCGGCAGCAGGATCGCTCCGGCCAGCACGACGACCACTGCCACACGAATCAGCACACCGCGGACCATTGGACGCGGCAGCGGCGGCGGGGAAGGTGTGGGTGAAGCGGTCCCGTTCATCCTCTAAAAGCGGCGGCTGGATTTGAATGACAGAATGGAAACCACAGATGGACACAGATGCACACGGATAGGATCGGCTGAAGCGCCTTCCTGGAACAGTGAACTTGGGTCCCTTCTCAACTCTCTCTTATCTGTGTTCATCTGTGTCCATCCGTGGTTTCGTCTGCTCATTTCTTGTTCACTGCGCAACCCCCTCGATCGAGAACTGATGCTTAGGGCCTGCGGGCTGGGCGGGAGCGTCGTCGATGTTGCTTTGGTGGATCTTCAAATGAAACGGACCCGTGGCCAGCTCGTTGGTCAAGGTCGTCACGGCCTGGCGCAAGATCGTAGACGGAGCGGCGTTGGTCGTGGGATGGAGCGTGCCCGCAAGATTTACCAGCCATTGATCGTTGGTGCGCGCGACCCGAAGCTGGGTGAGGACCAGCGTTTGAGGCACCGCTTCGCTGACGTAACCGAGAAACCAACCGGGCACCGGCGGCAGCGTTCCTTCGCGCACGAATTCGACCAGTTCGCGTTTGCTCTTGAGCTGCGCCTCGCGCTGTTCCAGATCCCGCACGCGCCTCTGGAGCTTGGCAATGTCGGAGTCGAGCGCAGCGATGGTGTCCAGTTCATTGCGGCGCAGCACTTCGAGAAAGCCGGCGCCGGCCAGCGACGCTACGAGCACGAGCACCACGACCGCCGCCGTCACCGCCAGCATGCGACGGCGTAGCGGCGCTTCCCGCGCCTCACGGCTGACCAAATTGCCGTCGTCTTTGACCGGCAGCTTGAGAGCCTGTTCGGCCCAATAGAAAGGCGAAGCAGGTACGGGGCTGAGCCGGACGGGCATTTTGAGCGCGGAGGACAGATAAGTCACTTCCATCTCGGCGCCGGCGCCGAATAGCCAGGCGCTGCTGACCGACAGGCCCGACTGCTGGTTCACGAACCCGACGGTGCGCGTAAGGTCCATCGCCACCCGCTCGGGCTGTGTGCTCCATGTGCTGCTTAACACGCGGGCCAGACACACGCGGCCATCGCGCCGGCCGATGACCACCGTGGTCGTTGGGCCGGTCACCGCCGCCAGGAGCGCCACTTCGTCCTTCTCCAGCGGCAGCTCCCGCAATTGAGCGCTGAGCACGGCGGTGGCGGGGATGATGCGCTCCAATTGCAGGCCGGCCGCGGCACAGCCCTGGCCGATCTGCTCCACGACGTCTTTGGGCAGCAAATCAACGAGGCGGGCATTGGCGTTACGGGTGGGCAACGCGGGCTGCGAACTCCACGCCGCCTGGCCTTCGAACGGCTTGATGGTTTGCACGCGGCGTTCCAGAAAACGCTCCACGGCCCAGCCGCGGGCCGGCGGCACTTCAACAATCTGGTGGCTCAGTCGCGGATGCGCCAGCACGAGGGCCACGCGCCGGCTGGCGGGCCGGGTGCGCTCACCCGCTTCCCGGAGCACTGGGCCCAGGCCAGCCAGGTCCTCCAGCGGCTCGGCGCGCTCCCAGGTGCCGGCGATGGCGCCCTTGCGCATCGCAGCCGCTTTGAACTGGCCGTTGAGCAAGCTGAGGCAAAGGGCGTTTTTGTCCATCTGAGCAGGCCGAATTCAGACCGGCGCGCGGAAACATCGTGCCAGAGGACCTCAAGGAAACAAACACAAAGAAGAGGGGAGGCAATTGAATCGATCGGGTGCGCCCCGGCGGATTCGCCCATTGCGCGCACGCGCCGATTGGCGCGCGGGGTACGCGGCGCCAATGGAGGATTAAGGGGCCGCAAACGCGGTGGCGGAATGCGCGAACACTCCGCCCCGCGGGTTGAGGTTAACCAACTGTTTGTTGTTCGAGCCGTAGCTCGCCGATTTTCCGTGCCCGCCACGCCTTTTGCTGTGAATCCGGCGCAGTGTGTGCCGTGATCGGGCGCAGATTACTGATGGAAGCACCTGCACGACAAACGCACTGGAACTTCTCACCGACAGGCGAAGTGGCCTCGAAGATCCCGGATTCACCGTGGAGCAACTCAGCCAAATCATACCCGGCAACTGTCTCATTTATCTTTAACATTACACTCTCACCACCTTTCTGTTTTTACTCCTGGCTTTTCAGCCAGCTTGTCTATCCCTGTTTCCCTGTTTGTTTATTTGCGCCGCAAGAGTCAGGAACCGAACGGCTGGCCCTCACACCCATTCCTTCTGTTTGACGCAACGGAAAGAGGAGCGCGCAAGTCGCAGCCCGCGATACCCTACATCATTACAGAGCGGGGTTTGACACCGGGTTCAAACCCGTCGTTCGATTGGATGGGCTCCGTACTTCGCGGGAACAAAGGCATCGGGAAAAATCTGATGCAGAGTTGGGGTTAGACCGCAGAACTTTAGTTCGTGGGCTCTTTCAGCGTGAGCAGCCGGTTCATCGCCAATCCCCGAGTCACGGTTTCCTTTTTTCCGCTCGGCCAGGTGATTTCAATCTTGTCGAGGGTCGTCGCGTCGCCCAGGCCGTAGTAGAGGGGCATGACGCTTTGGGAGAGGTAGCCGGACTTGCCGTCCTGGTACCGCGTGAACATTTTGCCGCCGGCGTGGACGCGGACAATCGCACCGACGGCGTCGCGGTTGGACGCCGTGCCGACGAGCCTCAGCTTCAGCCAGCGGATTGGACGCCGGGTGCTGAGGTCGCTTACGAGCACCTGTGGACGGTCGTTGAACTCGGCGGTGACGATGTCGAGGTCGCCGTCGTCGTCGAGGTCGAAAATGGCCGCCGAGCGCGTGCTGAGGGGCGCCATGACCGGATGAACGCCCGTGTGGCCCGCGCAGTATTTGTGCGTCTTGTCCGCGCCGTCACAGTCCAGGGTGAAGCAGACCTTTTCGCACCGGCCGTTGGCGCGCGGCTCGACGCCGAGCGCGAACTCCGCGTCGAAGAAACGCTTGCCCCCTTCGTTGAGCGCCACGGTGTTGTTGCCATAGCGAAACGGGTGCCCCATGCCGGCGGTGATGAAAATGTCCTCAAAGCCGTCTGCGTTCAGGTCGCCCACGCTTGGCCCCCACGGCCAGTAGGTTTCAAGTCCGAGCGCTTCCGACGCCTCCTCGAAGCGCCCGGCGCCCTTGTTCACGTAGAATGCGTTGCCAAATATGTTGTTGGATGCGCCTTGAAGGAATTCGTCGGTCCACTGCGCGGTGCACCATTTCTCGCTCTTGGACTTTTCGGGAGCCAGCGAGAAGTCGAACGCCGCCGCGCCCTGCCCGTCGGTCATGTCCGAGTGCATGTCAGTCACAAAAAGATCGAGCTGGCCGTCGTTATTGAAATCGAAAAACTTCGCGCCCATGGCGCCCCAGGGCGTTTTCGGAAAGTAACGCGCGGTCCTCTCGACGAAGCGTTTGCCGCCGTCGTTCTCGTAAAGGTGGTCGTCGCCTTGCATGTTGACGACGTAGAGATCGGGCCAGCCGTCGGCATTCACGTCGCACACGGTCGCTTCGCCGGTCCAGTAGCCATCGCGCAGGTTCAGGTCGCGCGAGACTTCCTTGAACTTCCGCCCGCCCTCGTTGTGATAGAGAAGGCTGAATTCGGTGCGCTCGGGAAATGTATGGCCGTGGAAGGCGTTCGTCAGCGCGCGATAAAAACCGCCCGGGCCCTTGCGGTCCGGCTCGGTGTAGACGCCCACGTTGCACACGAACAGATCCAGAAGGCCGTCCCGGTCGTAGTCGAAGAAGACACTGGCCGAGGAGTGGCCTGAGTAATCCAGGCCCGACTCCTTCGTCACGTCCCGGAAGCGCCCGCCGCCGAGGTTCTCGAACAGATGGTTCCCGTGCCGCACCGTCGTGACGAACAAATCGGGATCCCCATCGTTGTCGATGTCGCCAAACGACGCGGCGACACCCACTTTATCGGTGAGCGCAACACCGGCCTTGTCGGTGATATCTTCGAACTTCCCGCCGCCAAGGTTGCGGCAGAGCGCGCACGAGCCAAGCTGCGACACGAAGTAAAGGTCCAGCCGCCCGTCGCCGTCCACGTCGGCCACAGCCAGGCCGTTGCCGTGATCGTAGTGGGCCGGCTGCCAGTTTTTTCCGGCGTCCTCGACGATATGATGCTCGAACGTGATGCCGCTGGATTTCACGTTGTCGGTGAATTGGAACTGGTGAAACGCGGTGAACCCATTGGCCGATTCGATCTGAGCCAGCCGCCGCTTGCCCAGCAGGCGAAGAAGCCTGGGGTCCGTCTCCTGGGCCGCGCCCTCCGCGATACTTGCGAGCAGAACGAAGATTACGGCCAGCGCCGCGGAACGTCTGGAGGCGCGAAGCACATCGAGAAGTTGCACGGGCCAACTGTTCACCAGCGCTGGCCGGCACGCAACGCGATTTGCCGCCCCCAAATCCACGCGTAATTCCGGACAGCGGACTTTAACCACGAATGAACACGAATGGACACGAATCAACGCTGGCGCGAGCCGCCAGCCGCATTCCGGCCCTTGCGTCCATGACCATTGCATGGCCGAGCGCTGATCTCGCGCCCGCTTCTATTCGTGTGGATTCGTGTCCATTCGTGGTTGAAAAGAATTACCCCATCACTCCAGCACTCCATTCTTCCAATCCCCAACGCCCCGCGCCTTGTTCTCGACGAACGGCGCGCGTGCCGCTAACAACTCCCCGTGCCATTGGGCTATGCCGAACTCGAACGCTTCTACGAAGGGCTGGTCACCCGCGCCCGGGCGCAAGGCATCACCTGTGCCATTACCAGCGGGATGTTGGCTGTGAAACGAGACGCGCGGTCGGACGCTCCCCAACTCCCCGTGCAGCACGCGGCGCGAGTCGAACACGCCGAACGCCTGCTGGCCCAAAACCCCTTGCGAGCTTATGGTCTGGAGCGCCTGATGGCCGAAGCGCGCGAACAGGCTGCCCGATTTCTCCCGCCCGGTTCACTGGAGTGGTTGCCAGACGCGCGCGGAAGCTTTATTGGTTTGGCACCGTGAACGAACCCACGCAGAAACCCGATTGGCTGACCCCGGAGGTGTTGGAACACCTTCGCCGCGTGGAGTACGAATTCCACGTCCGCGCCTTCGGCGAGGAGATGGCGCGGGTCAACTTCCTGCCCCTGGCCGAACGCAAGGCCTACATCGCCGACATGGTGGACCATGCCCGGCGCAAGGGCGTGAAGTCCGATAAACCGGCCCTTGGCGTCACGCCATGAGTTTCCTGGCGCCGCTCTTCCTTCTCGGCGCGGCGGCGCTCGCGCTGCCGGTCCTCTTCCATCTCATCCGCCGCACGTCGCGGGAGAAGATCACCTTCAGCTCGCTGATGTTTCTTCAGCAGACGCCCCCGCGCATGACGCGCAAGAGCCGGCTGGAGCACATTTTTCTTCTGCTGCTCCGCTGCCTTGTGCTCTGCCTGCTGGCGCTGGGATTCGCGCGGCCGTTCCTCCAGCGGCCCCTTTCGGCCGACCCGGCGGCCGGCGCCGGCTCGCGCGTCGTTGTCCTGGTCGATCTCAGCGCGAGCATGCGGCGCGAAGGCCTGTGGGCCGACGCCCGGTCGCGAGCCGAGCGCGTGCTGCGGGGCGCAAGTCCGGTCGACGCGGTGATGCTGGTGGTGTTCGACCAAAGTTCGCGCACGCTCGTGAACTTCGAGCAATGGGCGTCCGCATCGCCGGGCGACCGCGCCGCGCTGGCCTCGCAGCGGCTCGGTGAAGTAACTCCGGGTTGGGGCGGGACGCACCTGGGCCACGCATTGCTCAACGCCGTCGAACTGCTCGAGGAACAGACCACCGGCCCGGCAGCCACTCCAGCCGCACGGCGGATAGTCGTCGTCACGGACTTGCAGGAGGGCGCGCACGTCGAGGGGCTCCAAGGCTTCGAGTGGCCGCGCGGCCTCGAGGTCGTGCTCGAACCGGTCAAGGCCAGGCGCCCCACTAACGCGGGGCTGCAACTCGTCACCAGCCGTGACGAATCCGAGAAATTCGCGGGCGACGAGGAACTGCACGTGCGAGTCACTTCGGCCGCCAGCTCGAAGCGCGAACAGTTCCGGCTGGGCTGGGCGCGGCCGGGCTCGAGGGAATTCGCGGGCGCGCCAGTCGATCTCTACGTGCCGCCGGGCCAGAGCCGGGCGTTGACCGCGCCAAGAGCGCCGACGAATTCGCCCGCGGACCGTTTGCTGCTCGTGGGCGATGACGAGGATTTCGACAACACGGCGTTCGTCACCACCGCCGATCCGGAACAGGTGAACGTGCTGTTCCTCGGGCGCGATGACGAGAAGGACCCGGCGCAGTTGCTCTATTACATCCGGCGCGCGTTTCAGGAAACGCGGCGCCGGGCGCTGCGCGTCGTCGTGCGGCCGGCCAACGCGCCGCTGCTGCCGCGCGAGAGCGAGCCCGTGCCGTTGCTCGTCGTGAGCGATCCACTCGGACCGGAGGAAGCTAGCCGCCTGCGCTCCGCGGTGACCAATGGGGCCACCGCCCCCGGCTGACGGCTACGCGCTGCTGGGGCAAATCGACTTTCAGCATCCGCTCTTTGCGCCATTCGCCGATCCTCGCTTCAGCGACTTCGCGAAGATACATTTCTGGAAACACCGCCGCGTCGACGCGGGCGCGTTGCCTGGCGCGCGGGTGCTGGCGAAGTTCGATAAGGGCGACCCCGCAATCATCCAGGTGCCTGCGGGCCGCGGCTCGCTTCTGCTCTTCACGGCGGGCTGGGCGCCGGCCGACAGCCAGCTTGCGCTGTCGACAAAGTTCGTGCCGTTGCTCTACTCGATGCTGGAGCTGTCCGGCGCCACGAGCTCGCAGACCAGTCAGTTCATCGTGGGCGACTCCGTCCCGCTCGGCCCGACAAACGCCGCGACGCCGACGCTCGTGCGCCGCCCCGATGGCCGCCAGGCGCCGACCGCCTCCGGAAACCGCTTCACTGAAACGGAATTGCCGGGCGTCTACACAGTTTTCTCCGGTTCGGTCACTCAACGCTTTTCGGTGAACCTCGATCCAACCGAAAGCCGCACCGATCCGATGCTGCTCGAAAACCTCGACCGGCTCGGAGTGCCCTTGAAGACCCCGCCGCCCGTCGTCGCGGCGCAAGCCGCCGCCCGAGCAAGACTCCACGCCGCGGACCTCGAACAGCGCCAGAAACTGTGGCGCTGGCTGCTGGCCACGGCGCTCGTGGTGCTGGTGATGGAGACCTGGATCGCGGGACGGTTGACACGAGGTCTGCCGGCCCCAGCCGAGACGTAGAGCCTGTTCGTTTTCTGACCCGATTCCGTTTCCGTCACGCCTTGGGCGGCAGGGTGGTGGGTTTGCGACGGGAGCGGCGGAATTCCTCATAGCGAACTTGGATCGCCTCAAGCAATTCGTCGCGGCTGAGGCCGGGCTGGCGCGCGAGGGCCTCTTGCAGCAGTCGCTCGAACGTGGCCAGGCGGTGCGGCTTCTCCTCCGGCGGGCACGACCGCTTTTCGTGCAGGGCCTCGAGGAGCCGCTCCAGCTCAGGACTCATGGAAGACGCTGCGGCGGATTTCGGCGCGGCGGGCTTCGCTCATCTGTCCGTGCCAGAGCGCGCGGGCGTCTTTCAGGTCTTGGAGAGTGCTGGCAATCAGGTCGGCGGTGGCCCGGTCCGGGAAGTCCGGACTTTGGGCGGTCAGCGACAGCCAGCGACCCACGCGCTCCAATTCATCCACGAGCCGCGTATGGTCGGCCAGTCGCTCAGGCGTGGGATGGTCCAACAAATGCCGGTCTTCCCAGTTGGGGAGATGGCGGCATGCGTCGTACCAGTCTTCGACTTGCGCTTTGAAGTAACGGAGCAGGCGCGTGGCGAGGCCAGCCGACAAATCGAATGGCTCGGCGCGCAGCGCGGTCGCAGTGTCGGCACTCATAGGCCAAGTATCCACCTCGCAGCCGTGGCAAGCAAGGCCGCTTCTTTGGAACCAGGAGAATTCGGGCCAGCACGTCCCGCCAGCGCATTGTTTCGGCCTTTCAGGCCTCCGGGCAATTTCGGGATACCTCACCTGGGCCTGCGCTCGCGCTGCTCGCTCCAGCCCAGGCTATCACCTTGCAGGCCTTCGGCCCTGAGAGAAGGCGCCAGAAAGGCGCATGCGCGGGGCTGGGTTTTCATGGAGGATTAATAAAGTGGAGGCGTCTCTCTACGTTTGTCCTCCAGATGTCTGATTCCGTTGCTTGATTATTAGTCGATAACAGGAAAGCAAATACCTGATCGATCTCCGGGTTGGCCATTTCAATGGCTTCTAATCGGTAATCCGGGAGTAAGGCATAAATGCGACACACTCCAGGCTTGATCGATACGCGATTACCATGGATTGAAGTAATGCGATTGCCACTGGTACTTACCTCTCCTTGGTGGGACGAAATCCAGATAATGCCGCACAACGGCATGAGGCCAGAATCGTTGGACCTAACATTCTGTACGACGTAACAATACTGGTTGGTACCGCCAGGCTTGGACTTTGAGCCGATCACACAACCAGCATAGGGACTATCACAACCCGTAATGAAAAGCGCCGAACTCAGCGCTAGCGCACTTGCCACTAAACGTGACAAGCCGTCCCCGTTGATGCGATCCGTTCGTATGCAGCGCCCGCTTGCTGCCGCGCGACGATACTTGCACGCGCGAATAGCATCATGTGGAAAACGGTTAGTACCGCATGTTCGCATATTGGCTTCATGACGCCTGCCGCAGATGGTTGGCCGCGTAGCCGGTCGCACCCTGGTTCAGCCGACGGGCGATCCAGCCCAGCATTATCGTCGTCTCACACTTCATCGCTGCGCGATCTTCACTTGGTCCCGGTTCCTCTTTGCGCCGCAGGCCCAACTGTTCAGAGCAGGTCCACGACCATCTTGCCGTCGTAGGCGGGGTTGCCTTCCAGAGTGCGCTTCTTGGGATTGGGATAGAGGTCAAGCGCTTCGAGGGGAAGATAGCCGAGCAGCCCGGGCGTGCCGGTGGGGACTTCCATGACGTCGATGTTCGCTTCGCGATCCAAGATCTGAATCAGGACGGGCTCGTAAACCGCGCGAGTGACGATGCCGTTGGCGGTGATGACTTCGCGCTCGTTAATCTTGTGAAGTCCGAGTTGCCCAATGACTTTTGGCGTAAGGCACAACATGGCCGCCCCAGTGTCCACCAGGAGTTCCACCTCGACGGAGCGGACCTTGCCCGGCTTGATTCGTCCCTCGCGCACCGCGGCCAGATCGCCACTGTTGGTCAGTTTGGCTTTCTGAATGATTCTACCCATGTCATCTTTCTTTCTCATGCTGCCATGTTCCACGCTGTCGGGTCAGCGTCAAGCGCTGCATCGGCCCCTTTAACCAGGCTGGAGCGCCGAGCTCCGGCTTGGCACTCCGCTTCACGCCAGCAGCTTCGTCACCACTTCCCCGTGCACGTCGGTGAGGCGGAAATCGCGGCCCTGGAAGCGGTAGATGAGCTTGGTGTGGTCGAAGCCGAGCAGGTGCAGAATCGTCGCGTGCAGGTCGTGGACGTGGACGCGATCCCGCGTGGCGTTGAAACCGAACTGGTCGGATTCGCCCAGCGTCGAGCCGGGCTTCACACCGCCGCCGGCCAGCCAATAGCTGAAACAGTTGGGATGATGATCGCGACCGTCATTGCCTCCCTGCACCATGGGCGTGCGGCCGAATTCGCCGCCCCAGATGACCAGCGTGTCGTCGAGCAGACCGCGCTGCTTGAGGTCCGTCACGAGCGCGGCGCTGGCCTGGTCGGTGTTCTTGCAGTTTTTCTTGAGGTCGGCGACGAGGTTGCCGTGCTGGTCCCACGACTCGTGGAAAATCTGCACGAAGCGCACGCCGCGTTCGACGAGCCGGCGGGCGAGCAGGCAGGCGCTGGCGTAATTGGCCTTGCCCGCTTCGACGCCGTACATGTCGAGGATATGCTTCGGCTCCTTCGACACGTCGATCAGATCGGGCGCGCTCGTTTGCATGCGGTAGGCCATCTCGTAGGAACTGATCCGTGTGGCGATCTCGGGATCGCCGACGAGGCTGAGGCGGCGCCGGTTGAGCTTCTCAATCGTGTCGAGCGAATCGCGCTGGGCCTGGTCGTCGATGCCCTTGGGGTTCGAGAGATAAAGGACAGGCTCGCCGGTGTTGCGGAAAAGCGTGCCCTGATGGACGGACGGCAGGAATCCGGCGCCCCAGTTCGAGGAGCCGCCGCTGGTCCCCTTGCCGCCCGTGCTGAAGACGACGAAGGCGGGCAGGTCGTTCGACTCGCTCCCCAGCCCGTAGGTCGCCCACGCGCCGAGGCTGGGCCGGCCGAACATCTGCGAGCCGGTGTTCATCATGATTTGGCCGGGCGCGTGGTTGAAGGCGTCGGTGACCATCGACTTGACGATGGCGACGTCATCGGCGACGCCCGCCAGGTGCGGGAGCAGTTCGGAGAGTTCCACTCCGCACTGGCCGTGGCAGGCGAACTTGAACTTCGGCCCGAGCAGCGCGGAATTCGGAGTGATGAACGCGGCGCGATAGCCTTTCAACAGATCGGGCGGGGGCAGCTTGCCGTCCCACTTCGCCAACTCCGGTTTGTTGTCGAACAATTCGAGGTGGCTCGGCGCGCCGCGAAACCGTTCTGGCGCAAAAGCGAGCCGAGCGCGAGGGCGCCGAGGCCAACGCCGCACTGCTCGAAAAACCAACGGCGGCTGACAAGCCGCGGATCCTGTCCGCGATAAAGATGCGACTGGCAGTTCATCGTGTCGTGATTTCTAGCACGCCGGCAAAGGCCAGGCCAGCGTTGAATTGCGCCAGCGTGTGCATGAGGAATGACGAGCGGCGAGGGAGGATGATTCAGGGTTCGACGCGACGAGTACGGAGCAGGGGGACGCTTGTTCAGTCCACTTATGAACCGCCAACGTAGGGCGGGCGTCTCGCCTGCCCGGCCGAGCGAAGCGAGGCCTAGGTGGTACGAATGCCGCGCCTTTCAGCGCGGCTGGGCAGGCGAGACGCCTGCCCTACTTTGGCGCGCCGCCGGATTGGAAGCCGACGCTTGTTTGCCCATCGTCTTCCGGTAACATTGTCATCGTGATTCACGACGCGTCACTCGACTCCTTGCTCCAGAAGGTTTGGGACGGCGGGCGCATCAGCCAGGCCGAGGCGTTGCAGCTTTATCGGCTGCCGCTGGAGGAATTGGGCGCGCTGGCGGATCGGCGGCGCCAGATCGCGAAGCAGACCGCTTACGATGGCCGCGGCAACGGCATCGTCACCTACATCGTCGACCGCAACGTCAACTACACGAACGTCTGCAATGTTTACTGCAAGTTCTGCGCGTTCTACCGGACGGAGAAGGACGCCGACGCCTACGTCATTTCGCACGAGGAGATGGACCGGAAAATCGAGGAAACGGTCGCGCTGGGCGGCACGCAGATCCTCATGCAGGGCGGGCATCATCCCAAGCTGACCAAGCAGTGGTATCTCGACCTGCTCGCGCACATCAAAGAGAAGTTCCCACAGGTGAACATTCACGGCTTCAGCCCCAGCGAATTCGTCGCGTTCCAGGAATTCTTTGGCGAGCCGGTGGAACAGATTATCCGCGACTTCGTGAGCGCGGGGCTGGGCTCCATCCCTGGCGGTGGCGGGGAGATTCTCGTCGACCGCGTGCGCAAACGCATCGCGCCGCTCAAGGCGATGACGGCCGAATGGATGGGCGTGATGGACACCGCGCACCGGCTGGGCCTGGCGAGCACGGCAACGATGATGTTCGGCCACCTCGAGACGGTCGAGGACCGCATCGAGCATCTTGAGGTGGTCCGCGCTCAGCAGGACAAGTCGCTGGGTAGATTGCCGATGGCCGATGGCCAATTGCCGATTGCACCGAAGCCCAACGGTGGAGCGTTCACCGCCTTCATCGCGTGGACGTTTCAGGCCGAGCACACGATGCTCAAGGCGCCGACGGTTGGCGCGCACGAATACCTGCGGACGCAGGCCCTCTCGCGCATCTACCTGGACAACATCCCGAACATCCAAAGCTCGTGGGTGACCCAAGGGCAGGAGATCGGACAGATCGCGTTGAAGTATGGCGCCAATGATCTCGGGAGCATCATGATCGAAGAGAACGTCGTGAGCCAGGCAGGGACGACGTTCCGCATGGGCGTGGCCGACATGCAGCGGCTCATCCGCGATCTCGGTTACGAGCCGCGGCAACGCGACAACTGGTATCGGCTGGTGAATTGAAGGCCGCCCGCCGCCTCACCCCCCCGCCACAATCTTCACCACTTCCAGCCGGTCGCCGGCCTTGAGCTGGCGCCGCGAAAACTCCGACGGCGCGACGGCTTGGCCGTTGTGCTCGACCACCACACTGCGCGGCAGCAAGCCTTGCGCGACGAGGAATTGCTCCACCGTGCAGGGCAGCTCCGCCGGCGTTTCTCGGCCATTGGCGATGATGATGTTTCCGCTCACAGGCTTTCCGCGCGAGACGCGACCATTGAAGCAGCCGTCTCTGCGCCGACCAAGCCTGAACAGGCGCGGCAAGCGCGGCGGTTAGCCGCATCGCAGCACATGCGTTCCGGGCGAATAGAAACGTCAGCGCAACGTCTGCTACGAAAGCAAATTTGCCAAATAACCCGTTCTCCTCAATGACCATTTCACGCCTCCTTCAACCTTCCACGATGTGTTTCGGCTTGCTTGTGCTCGGCGCAGTCGCCCAGGCCGCCAACGACTGGCCGCAGTGGCGCGGGCCGAACCGCGACGGTCGCTCGGCCGAGACCGGCCTGCTCAAGCAATGGCCAGCCGGCGGCCCGAAACTGCTTTGGAAAGCGACGGGCCTGGGCGGGGGGTATTCAAGCATCGCCACCTCGAGCGACAAGGTGTTCTCGATGGGCGACAAGGGCGAGGAGTGCTTCATCGTGGCGTTGAATCGCGCGGACGGCAAACCGCTCTGGTCTGCGAAGGTCGGCCAGGCGGGGGCGCCAGGCTGGGGCGGCTACGCCGGACCGCGCTGCACGCCGGCGACCGACGGCCAACTCGTCCTCGCGGTCGGACAATGGGGCGATTTCATTTGCGTGGACGCGGCAACAGGCGCGGAGAAGTGGCGGAAGGATTACGCCAAAGACTTCGGCGGGAAACGGCCCGAATGGGGCTTCGCGGAATCGCCCTTGCTCGACGGCACCAAGGTGATCGTCACGCCAGGCGGCAGGCAAGGCGCGATTGTGGCGTTGGACAAGAAAAGCGGGGCGACAGTGTGGCAAAGCAAGGAATTCACCGACTCGGCGCATTACTCGTCGCTCATCATCGCGGAGATCGGCGGCGTGCGGCAATACATCCAGCTCACGGACGCCAGCGTGGCCGGCGTGGCCGCGGACGACGGGCGGCTGCTTTGGCGCGCGCCACGGAAAGGTTCAACCGCGGTGATTCCGACTCCGGTGTACCACGACGGGATTGTGTTCGTGACGTCGAGCTACGGAGTCGGCTGCAACGCATTCAAGGTGACGGCGGCTGGAGGAAAGTTCGTCGCGGAGCAGCTTTACGCCAACAAGACCCTGGCAAATCATCACGGCGGCGTGCTGCGCGTGGGAGACCACATTTACGGCCACTCCGAGGGCAAAGGATGGGTGTGCCTGGATCTCAAGACCGGCGAGGCAGCGTGGGAAGAAAAAAGAAAGGCGTCCAAAGGATCGGTGGTGTACGCCGACGGCCATTTGATCCTCCGCGCGGAGGAAGGCAAGGGGACGGTGTGGCTGATCGAAGCGTCACCCGACGGTTTCCGGGAAAAGGGCCGGTTCGATCCGCCCAACCGCAGCGAGCAAGCGAGTTGGGCGCACCCGGTCGTCTCGGACGGCAAACTGTGGCTGCGCGATCAGGATATTCTGCTGTGCTACGACCTGACGGGGAAGTAGGACAGGCTGGAAGCCTGTCCTACCCTTCCCCTTCTCCAAACGCGCACGCCTCGTTCTTGTTCGCGCACAGGCGGGTGAGGAAGTGCTCGCCGCAGAGCCGCGGGAGCGCGTGTTTCAATTGCTCCAGCTTCGCATAGTCCTCGCGCCCTTGGAACTTGATCGTCACGATGAACCGGCGGGTGCGCCGCTCGCGTAGCCAGTCGATCAACAGGCCAATGCTCCGCTCCGGCGCGGCGATCACGTCGCACAGCAGCCAGTCCACGGGCGCCTCCGGCTTGAACCCGAAGGCGTCGCCTTTGCGGAAAACCAAGGACGGGTGGCGCATCAAATCGGCTCGCAGCGGCGCGCGGTCCACCGCGATGACGCGGGCGCTGCGATTCAGCGCCATGTAGCTCCAGCTTCCCGGCGACGCGCCGAGGTCGACGCACGTTTCGCCGGGCCCGATGCGGCGGCCGAGGCGCAACTCGGCCTCCACAAGCTTGGCGAACGCGCGGGACGGGGCGGCCTTGTCGCTGGCAATGGGAATTTCGCCTTTGGGAAACGGCGAAACGAGGCGGCGGAGCATAAACGGCAGTGGAGCGGGCGCCACCGAGATAAAACCGTGGTCGGGCGCGGTGAGGAGAACCTGCACAAGCGAGTGCGCCGGGCTGAACGCGGAATGCTCGGTTTGCAGGGAGCGAAGGAGGCGGCGGCGCTTGCGTTGGAGCCATTCGCGAATTCCTTCGCGAATCAGCCGGCAGCGATTTCGACCCGCCGGGCCGGAGCCGTAGGCTGAAACGACGTGCAGCAGCCACGGCTGACCCTCCGGCAGACGCAATGCGATCGGGCCGACCACCCGGCCAACCCACTGGGAAACCGAATCCGCCTGGCGCTCCTCGACGTTTGGCAGGAACTGCCGCGCAAAAACGAACGTAGGCGGCGCCTCCGGCTGGAGATTGAGTTCGGTGAAAACCAGGCCGCCTGGTTTTGCCTCGTGGGTCTCACCCGGGCCGCTCCGCCGCAGTTCTTCGAGCAGGAACTGATCGCAATCCTCAGCGCTCAACACCACGTGCATAGGCTTAGTGCTCTTCGGGAACCTGTGAAAGTGTTTCGCAACCGGGCCGCAGGCATCATCCCGGAGGGATGATTGACAATAGCCCGGCGTTTCAACGCCGGGTATGCATCACCCGTTGGATCAGTCCCGAAGGGACGGCTGAGTGGAGGCATTTGTGACACGAGTTCAGCCGTCCCTTCGGGACGAGGCTGATTGTGCCTCTGAACCCAGCGTTGAAACGCTGGGCTATTCTCGGGAAGTCCCTTCGGGACAAAGCCAGTGACGCAGCCGGTGAGTTTTCGAAACGCATCTGCTTCTGCCTGCATTGCATTCACAAGCTGCCACGATTCACGAGCTGGCACTGCGATAGCGTTTCATCGAAAAACGCCAGAACGCCTCCGACCCCAGGAATATCACGCCGCTCATGCCGAGCAAGAGCAGCATTTCAACGGGAGACTCGATCTTTTTGGCCAGAAGTTTCGCGGGAACATTCGCCACCAGGATCATCGGAATCACAAACGTGAAAAAAATCCTGAACGCGCCGCTGAAAGCCGAGTCGGGCTGTCGCGAGACCTGGAGAAGATGATAGTAACCCCACACGATGCCTTCCGCGCGAACAGTCCAAAAGCACGCGCAAGACAGCATGAACATCATCGAGTAATGGATTAGCACCCCGGCCGCGCAAAGCACGAGGAAACCGGCGATGGCCGCGGGCGAAGGCGACAGATTAAGCCGCACCCCGGCGTAAACCATCACCGCTACAGCCAGCGCGCCGGTCACATACGCGTTGAGATCGGGCTGCCGAAGGGACACGATGAACCGCGTGTTCACGGGCAGCAGCAGCAGGAAATCGAGCCGGCCGGTGCGGACTTGCTCGGAGAGGTGGACCATGTTGGTTTGGAACAGGGCGACGAAAATCTGCTGGATGAAGTTGCCCGCTCCGGCCAACAGGATGACTTCCCACTTCGACCAGTCGCCGATTTTATCCGTGTGGCTGTAAAGGACGCTGAAGAAGCAGATTTGGAGCGCAAACCAGAGAAGATCCACGACAATCCAGAGGAGGAAGTTGACCTTGAAGGCCATCTCCCGCGCCACGCCGTTCTTCCAGAGCGCGGAATAAATGCTGGCGTAGCGACGGAGGAGCATAGAACAAGTCACCCTCCCACCGCCCCATAGTGCCGCACCCCGCGCGCCCAAACGAAGCGGGCAGCCAGATACGCCGCGGCCACCCAGCAGAACTGGATGAACAACCCGCTCCAAAGCGCCACGCCCGTCACACGGCCCAGATACACGTTGACCGGAAAGAAAAGCTGATACGGAAACGGTGTGTAATGCAGCGCCTTGACCAGCGCCGACGGCAGGATGTCCAGCGGGAATAGATGACCGCCGGCAATGTATTCGAACGAATAGAGAATGAAAATGAAGGTCGAGACTTCCAGCACCCAGAAGGCCAGCAGCGCCATCGTGTAGGAAATGAAGAATTGCAGCAGGGCTGTGAACACGAGCGAAATGAGAAACGCGCCAAGCGTCAGCGCGTCCGCCGGAACGACCAGATTTTCGCGGTGGAAAAAGATGAAGACGGTCACCGGCACTATCGCACAGGCCACGAACACAACCCGTCCGGCCACGTACAGAGTGAGCCGGTAGGCGAGATAATCGAGGGGCTTGAGGAGCAACTGGCTGAGGCGCCCGTCCCGGATGTCGCTGACGATTTGCCAGTCGTCTTCCGCCACCGCCGTCAGCCCATCCACGATGGTCACGACGAGGTAATAGGAAATCATCGCGCCCAGTGTGTAACCGGCCACGTCGCCCTGCTTGCCGGCGTAGACCGCCCGCCAGAGCGAGAGAGTCGCGAAGAGCGGGATGAGGCCGAACACGCTGCGAAAAAGGAAGTTCACCCGGTAAACGAGCGTGTTCTGAATTCCGACGTTGAAAAGGCGCCAGTATTTTTTCATCGACCCGCCGCCGAGGGCGGCCGGGGGTGAGCCTAGCGCGGGCCAGGCTCGGTTGAAAACGGGAAACGACTCGCGTGGTCTCACTCCAGGGAAGGCCGCCGAACGCTCAAATTCATACGAAATTTCGGACAGCAGGCTTTAACCACGAATGAACACGAATGGATCAGGGGACAAATGCGAGCTTGACCGCGTGCGAGGATTTGATTGCATCGGCACTCATGAAATCGAAATGGATGGCGCTGATGGCTGTGTGCCTGGGCGCGAGTGTTTTGAGTGGCTGCGTGGATACGGTCGATGGCCGGCATCGGGCCGGGATGCCGTTCCAGCAGGACCGCGCGGAAGGACGGTACCCCCGCCCCGTGGCGGACCTGTGGGCCGCCGCCAAGGACGTGATCAAGTATCATGGGAGGATCAACAGCGAGGACGTCGAGCGCCAGTCCTTGCAAGGAAACGTGGACGATCGGCACGTCTGGATCAGCGTGGACGCCATCGACGACAAACTGTCCCGCGTGATCGTTCAGGCGCGGACGAAGGGGGGCTTCGCCGATATGCAGATGGCCGCGTACCTCGAAAAGGAGATCGCGGTGCGTCTGGCCAGCGGAAACCTGAGCCCCGCCAGCACGCCGCCCCGTTGAATAAGCGTTGAATAAGCGTTGAATCGTTAAAGCGTTGAATCGTTAAAACGGTTGGCGGTTCAACGGTTTAACGTTTCAACCGTCAGCCCGGCTTCCCCCGTTTGAGTCCGAGGTCCTTCTCGTAAGCCCCAAGCTTCAATGATTGACCCTGTTCCTTGCCCTTCAATTCGAGCCGGAGCAGATCCAGCCGCTGCTGCGCCAGCCGCGCCGGGGCCAGTCCAGGGAAGCGATCGATGATGCGCTGGAGCGTGGCCTGAATCGACTCGTAGGGGGCGCCTTGTTTCACCTGCAAATCAGCAATCACGTTGAGCCAGCGGGCGACTTCGCGCGCCGGCTGGTTTGGGGCCTGGATGAGCTGTTCGAGCTGCTCCAAGGCGAGGTCGGGCCTGTCGTAGTGATCGAAGTAAATGCCGGCCAGCTTCTCGCGCGCTTCGGCGTCGAGCGGGTGAGCTTCGAGTTGTTTCACAAGGCGTTCGGCCGCGTCTTCGGGAGAGAGTCCCTTGGGAGACGCGGGAGTTGCCCCGTGACCGAGGCCGATGTCCGTGGCGCCGGCTGGCAGTCGAATCTGCCGGCGTTCATGGACTGCGCAGTCGGCCAGTGAATTGAGCGCGAAGGCGACGTTCTTCGGCCCGTGCCCGGGCTGGGCGACGAATCGCTCGATAGCGAGTTGCGCTCCGGGAAGATCGTCCATGTGCTCGGCCTGGATTTCAGCCAGCATCAGTTGCCCGGTTACGTCGGTTGGGAACTTCGCAAGTTGCGCGCGGATTTCGCGAACGGCCTCCACGTAGCGGCCTTGCTTGTGGCGCGATTCGGCGATGGAATAGAGCGGCGTGGGGTCCGGCGGCGTGCTGCCGCCAGTGTAGAGATTCCCAAACCAGTCCCCGACTTTGGCCCCGATTCTCGGCGCCCACATAATTCCTAACACCACCCCTAGCGCCAGACCCAGCACGAGTCCGGTGAACTTTCCTTCCGGGGTTCCGTCCTTCGACAGCTTGTAGATGCCGAAGAACCCGCCTCCAATGAGCAACGCCGACAGGACCCAATAGAATACCACCCGCGCCGGGTCTTCGTTTTTCTTGAGGGACCGCCAGAACAGCCAGCCGATGCAGGCGACGAAAAGCAGCAGCACCAACAGCCCGAACGCGAAGCGCAGCGCCATGCGTCACTCCTTTTTCCGGCTGATGCGGTCCGGATGCCGGGCGCGGCTCATGGCGGTATCGTAACTGATGAGGCAACGGCAGTAGAGGTCGTAAAGGCAATTGTCCATGAGCGACATGCCTTCCTTCGCGCCGGTTTGGATGGTGTTTTCCAGGAAATGAAGCTGGTTTTCGCGGATCAAGTTCCGCACCGCGCTCGTCGCCGTCAGAAACTCGAACACCAGCACGCGCCTCGAGCGGTCGGCGCTCGGCAGCAGGTCCTGGGCGATAAGGCCCTGAAGCGTGTTGGCGAGTTGGAGGACGATCTGCCGCTGGGCGCTCCCCTCGAAGACGCCAATGATGCGCTCCAGCGCGTGGGCCACGTTCGGCGAATGCATCGTCGCCAGCACCAGATGGCCCGTCTCGGCCGCCGTGAGCGCGGTCGCAATCGCCTCCGGATCGCGCACTTCGCCGACGACGATGACGTCGGGATCCTGGCGCAGGACGTGCATGAGCGCGCGGTTGAACGAATGAACGTCCGTTAGCACCTCCTGTTGCACGATGATGGCGCGGTTGTTTCGGTGGACGAATTCGATGGGATCCTCGATGGTGACGACCTTGCAGCGGCGCTCGCTGTTGATGAGGTTCACCATGTAGTTGAGTGTCGTCGTCTTGCCCGCGCCGGTGGGGCCGGTGATGAGGAACAGTCCGTTGGGCCGGCGGGCCATGTCGTCGATTTTCGCCGGCAGACCCAGTTCCTCGCGCGTCGCGATGCGGTCGCCGCAGAAGCGAAAGCTCATTTCCGGGTGCCCGTTGCGCTTGTAAAACGTGATGCGCACCCGCCCAGCCACGGGATGCCGCAACGAAATGCACAGCTCCCACTCGCGCTCAAATTTGTCGCGCTGCGATTCGTTGAGCAGTTGCAGCGCCATCTCTTCGGCGTCGGCCTCGGCCAGCGCGTCGCTTTCCGCGAGGATGATTTCGCCATTCACGCGGAAGGAGGGCGGCACGCCCGCGATGATGTGCAGGTCCGAGGCCTCGTACTCGCGGGCCATGGCAAGCAGCCGATCGAGGCGGGAGGTGTGCATGAGGTTAAATGACGAATGACGAATGACGAATGGGCACAGGCGGCCTGCCGTAGAATCGCTACGTGAAAGCGGGCATCGGACGGATGGTGGAAAAGTTCATCCGGTATCCGTCGTTTCCATTCGTCATTCGTCATTTGGAATTCCATCTGCGCCACCATGCGGCGATGCGCGCGGCGAGGCCCGTATTTTCAAGGGCGTGGATCGCGTCGCGCGCTTCGAGCCGGCGCGGGTCCAACTGTAAGACTTGACCATACGAGTTGCGCGCCGCAGCCACCAACCCGAGTGCTTGCTGGCATTGCCCGGCCATGAGCCACAATACAGTGTGGTCCGGCTTCAAAGCGAGCGCCTGTTGGACGAGCTTCAACGCGATAGCGAACTGCCGGTAGAACGCCCGCACGCGCGCCGCCAGCCACGTCACAAACCAGTCTCCCGGCGCCAGCGCCAGCGCCTTGTCGAAACAGTAGTCGGCGCGTTTTTCCTGCCGAGCCAGGAGCACGTCGCCGCGGGCCAGCCAGACGTACGGGGTGTCGCCTTGCGAATCGACCGCGGCATCGGAGAAGGCGATCGCGGCGTCCGTGTCGCCCAGGCGCGCCAGGGCGACGGCCTTGGCGGCGAGCAATTCGTGGGCGTCGGGGAACCGCTCCAGCGCCTTGTCGGCCCAGAGCTTGGCTTCATTGAACTCGCCCAGTTCGACGAGCGCGCGGACCTGCCCGGCCCAGGCGGCCGCGTTGTGCGGATTAAACTCCAGCACTTTGGAGAAGGCCCGCAGCGCCGCCTCGAAGTCGGCCTGCTCGAAGGCGGTCTGGGCATCATCCAGGCAGCGCTGTTCGTCGCGGCCGGCCGAGTGCCGTCGCGGCGCGCCCTCGGGTTCCTGACCGAATTCAAGATTGGCGAAACGGCTCATGACATCACGGAATCAATACTCGGTTCGTCGCGGCCGTGCGCCGAAGACTCGCCTGAAGCAATTGCGTGTCGCTCTGCTCAGTGTGACCATCCACAAATAGGAGATTCCCCTTTCCGTTGTGGATGCTCTTGGTCCAGCCGACCGGACTATTCGTGTGCAGATCCAAAGCGCCGCTCGCGGCCTGCTTGCCACTGATGGTCATCAGTCGATCACCTGCAAGGAGCATGGCGGGAAAGTTGAAGTTCACGTCCACACCGAGGAAATAGCTGACGTTTGAGTTGTTGAACTCGCCGGAAAAATCTCTGCCTCGCGTTCGGCCGGCATCACGAGGGCACCACAGTACCGTCGGGGTGTTCAGATAATTCGACAAGATTCTGAAATGAACTGCCGCCTCGCCGTTCGTAAGGAAGTCCCTTGTTCCCCCATTCGTCACAGGAACTTGCATCGGGTACCTGCTGTTGTTGTCGTCAGCCCATTGCTGAAACGCCAAGCCGGTAAACTTTAGGTGGTTAATACAGCTGCCCCAATCCTGTTTAACGTGCCGCGTGCGAAGCATGGCTACGAGCAAAACTACCAACAGACCTAAGACGAAGACGACAATTAACATTTCCACCATTGTGATCGCAGACTTGTGGAGGCTCAGTCGAATCCCCCCGCAGTCCACGGTCGAGCCGCCTGTCCATCTTGCCCCGCAACTGCGGCGCGGGAGGTTCATCAGTCGCCCTGAGGCCATAGGTCGCCTCCCATCCACGGTTCGCCTGCGGCATACAGCGAGAACAGTGTCAGCCCAACCAGCAGGGCCAGGCCGACAACGAACGTCAGGGTTTTCTTGCGGTCAGAAGCAGCCGCATTGTGCTGGAGCCGGGCAGCAAACGAGATCCACGCCAGCGGCAATGCCAACAGCAGGAACCCGAAGTGAACGAGAAAAGCCGTGGAGGCAGGCATGCTTCCGCCCATCCCGCTCGCCGCATGATAACCGACGCCCGCGGCGAGAATGCCGGCCACAATCACTCCGACCTGCATCAGGGCTACTTTGATGGCGTTGCGCATGGTGAACATACTCAGTGCTTCGCACGATCCACCAGCTTTGACCGGGCACGATGCAATTCGTTCTCCGAGAGCGGAGGCATTTTTCCGAGCCTTTCGAATTTCTGACGCTGTTCGGCTACGGACGCCCACACCCAGGCGATGCCCGCCGCGAGCACCACCGCAAACACGGCCAACCCCCAGTCGCCCAGCGCTCCCATGCACAGCACCGCCACGACGGCCAAGCAGAACGGCGCGCCATTGCGGCCACATTCCTTCAAGTGTTCACAGAAGCCTTGCCACATATCCAGTATTCAGTAGGTCAGTATTCAGTATTCAGTATTCAGTTGCGCGCGCGGTCGCCCTTCGGCCGGCTGAATACTGAATACTGATTACTGATTACTCATGCTCCTCTCGCCACACTCGCATTCCTGGCCCGCCCCTCCGCCCACGCCCGCAGCCGGCCGATCTGCTCGTCCATCGTCCGCGAGAGCGGCACGGTTTCGCGGAGCGCGGCGAGGACGTGCGGAGTCGTCAATTCCTGGCGGTCGGAAAAGGCGTCGAACAACGCGCTGATGACGCTCTGTTCGATTTCCGCGCCGCTGAAATCGTGGCTCGCCCCGACCAGCGCGGGCAGGTCGAACGCCAAGACGTCGCGGCCGCGACGGGCCAGGTGAATTCGGAAAATCTCCTCGCGCTCGCCCGGCGCGGGCAGGTCCACGAAAAAAATCTCATCGAAACGGCCTTTGCGAAGCAGCTCGGGCGGGAGGTTCGAGATGTCGTTGGCTGTGGCGACGACGAAGACCGGCGCCGTCTTCTCCGACAGCCAGGTGAGGAACGTGCCGAAGACGCGCGCAGTCGTGCCGCCGTCACCGCTCCAGGAGCTTTGGGCGCCGGCAAACGCCTTGTCGATTTCGTCCACCCACAGCACCGCGGGCGCGATCGACTCGGCCACGGCGATGGCCCGGCGGACGTTTTCCTCCGACGAGCCGACCAGGCTGCCGAACATGCGGCCGATGTCGAAGCGCAGCAGTGGCAGTTGCCAAAGGCTCGCAACAGCTTTCGCGCACAGGCTTTTGCCGCAACCCTGCACGCCCAGCAGCAGGATGCCCTTAGGCGCCGGCAGGCCGAAATCGCGCGCCTGATCGCTGAAGGCCAGCGCGCGCTTGCCCAGCCAGCCTTTCAGCAGGGCCAGACCGCCGACATGAGAGAACTCCTCACCCGTGCAATAATCGAGCAGGCCGCTCTTGCGGATGATCTGCTGTTTCTCTGCGAACACTTCGCCGACGTCTTCCACTCCCAGGCGCTGGCTTTTCACGAGGATTTTCGCGAAGACGTTTTCGGCCTCGCCGAGCGTGAGGCCGAGGGCGGCTTGCAGAAGGCGCTCCCGGCCGGCGGGGTCGAGGTCGATGGCGACGTTCTTGAACTGCGCGACGTCGGCCAAAATCTGGTGAAGGAGGGCGGTCAATTCCTCGCGCGTCGGGAGCGGAAAGTTGAGGACGGTGATCTCCTTCTCCAGCTCGACGGGGATTTCGAGCACGGGCGAAACGAGCACAACGGTCTTGTAGCTGTGCTTGAGGTGCAGGGCGATTTCCTTGAGCCGGCGCGTGACGGTGAAGCCCGGCTTGCCCAGGAACGGGTGCAAATCCTTGAACAGGTACACCGCCGGCTCGACGTGCGCGATGACCTCGTCGAGCGCGGCCAGCGGCTCGCGGGTGGCCGGGTTGCGCGGCCTTACGGTCTGCACGGACGCGCCGGCCAGCGCCAGGCCGGTCGTGCAGCTCCATTCGTAAAGTTTCTTTTGGCGCTTGGCCGCGATGTCGAGCAACAACTCCTGCACGCGGGTCTCCTCGCTTGTGACGACGTAGAGCAGCGGGTAGCGGGCGCGGATGAGCGTTTCGATTTCGTGGTGAATGGTCATGGGCAGAACGAAAAGCGCAAAACGTGAAACGTAAAACGTGAAAGCGGGGAGCGGCGCCTTCCCGGAAATACGGCAACAGTGGGGGGAGAAGGAGTTCCGGCCTTGAGCGCGGCGGGCTTCATGTGGGGAATGTAGTCCGCCACCGGGCAGGTTTCCAGCGGGAGGTTGGAGCGACTTGGAATCAGCCTCAGAGGAGTTGTAACCACGGATGGACACAGATGAACACGGATAAGAAATCGTTGCGACTGCAAGCGGGTTCACCCATTAGGAGGGACGTTCCCCACCGAAATCCGTGTTCATCTGTGTCCATCCGTGGTTTCCATTCTTAAGTTCAGTTGCAAGAGTTTGGATGCAGCACAAGCGCGGCGTGCGGGCGCAAGTGGAGTGTCAACGCGTTTTGCTCCATCTGAACCTCGCAGGGCGGTGCGCCCTGTGGGTCGGCCAAATCACGGAGGCGCCACACATTCGCCCCCGGCCGGTTGCCCGGCACAGGAATCCGGACTCGGGCCGGCTGCGAGGAGAGGTTCACCACCACCAGGTCGCACGCCCCAATCTGCGTTTGCCACTCGATCACCGTGACATTCTCAAAGCTCTCGTCCGTCGCTGCAGCGGGCAGCACTTCGAGAATCCGGGGAGTGCCGCGGCCGATGGCCGTCGGGGCGAGCGTGCCGAGGAGTTGTCGGTAGAGCGCGGCAATCGCCGGGTCGGGCGCTTCGTACGGACGCCGGCCAAGGTGCACGGGAACGTGAACGCGAGCGCCGTCGAGTTGGCCGTCGTGCAGCAGGCGCAAGCCAGGGAGGGCGAGGACGAGGAGCGCCGCCGCGCGATGTTCTTCGAGAGAAAGCCGGGGGGCAATTCGGGGCTCGTCGTGGTTTTCCAGGAAATGCGCGCAACGCCGGACAAAGGCCACACCTCGTTCGAGGAGATGGCGCCGCAATTCAGCCGGCCGGCGTTCGATGAGGAAGTCGAGCACGCGCTTGTCGTAGGTGAAGTCGAAGCCCAGGGATTGGAGGCGCGCTTCGAGGTCCCAATAGGCTTCAGCCAGGAACAGGAAGCCGGGCTTCCGGACGGCGGCGATGGCGTCGGCCCAAAACTCCGATTGTGGTGTTGGGCTGCTGCTCGGAAATCCTTCCCAAGTGCGCGCGAAGACGTCGTTAATGAGCAACATTGCCATGTCGCAACGAACGCCGTCGCACATTGTGGCGACGGATTGAAGTTGCTCGATCACCGAGGCGCGCAAGGCGGGGAGTCGGAAGTCGAGTTGTGCGGTGTCGATCCACGGCGGGAAATTCGGATCCTTGCCGTGGGCAATCCGGACTTCGCCCTTGCGCGTCGGCATGGGAAAAGTGCCAGGCGCCGGGTGTCCGGCGCGGACGAACCAATCCGGGTGTTCCCGCAGCCAGGGGTGATCCAACCCGACGTGGTTCGGAACGAAGTCGAGTAAAAGACCGAGACCGTGCCGGTGAAGCTGCTCGCGAAAAGCTCGCAGCCCGGCGTCGCCCCCGAGCGAAGCCGGCACCCGATACGCCGCGAGCGCGTAAGAGGAGCCGGCCACATCCTCCTCGCGCCAATCGGGCAGCGCAACCTTCAGCCGCCCCGCCGTGTCCGGTTGCCGGAGAAACACATCGCGGCTGCGCGGGCCGGTCGTCCACACTCCCATCATCCAAATGTGGGTGAAGCCAAGGCTCCGCCAGACCTCGAGTTCCTCCTCCGGGACGTCCCCAAGCAGAATAGACCGGCCGTGACGAGCGCTCAACGCGCGCAACCAACATCGCGCATTAATCTCGTAGACCAGCGGATGATCGATAGCGTCGGAAGACATCGCCTTTACGCAGGCCAGGCTGCCTTCAGCAACGCCGGAAGGATGACGCCTGAAACGCCCTCCAGGAAGTAATCCACGCGCGGTGTCAGCGGTGTGCGTTGCGGGTTGACCTCGACGACCCAGGCCCCCGCGTCGAGCGCGTCGAGCGGCAAGGACGCCGCTGGGTGCACGAGCGCGGAGGTGCCGACGCTGAACAACACCTCGCAGCGCCGGCTCGCCGCCAGGGCGCGCGCGAATTCCTCCTCCGGCAGCATCTCCCCAAACCACACCACGTCCGGCCGCAGCCATCCGCCGCAGCGCGGGCAATGCGGGGGCGCTTCAGCCGTCGCCGGCCAGGATTCCACGGCCGTGCCTTCCTCGAAGCATTTCGTGCGGGTGATGTTGCCGTGAAGCTCGACGACGTTGCGGCTGCCGGCGCGCTGATGAAGGCCGTCGACGTTTTGGGTCGCCAGCAGAAACTCCGGCATGCGCCGCTCCAATTCCGCGATGGCGAAGTGGCCGGGATTCGGCTGCGCCTCGCCGACCCGCGCGCGTCGAGTCGCGTACCACTCCCACACGAGACGGGGGTTCCGCCGGAACGCCCCGGGCGTGGCGAGATCCTCGGGCTTGAAGTTCGCCCACAGGCCCGTCTGCGCGTCGCGAAACGTCGGCACGCCGCTTTCCGCCGACACGCCCGCGCCGGTCAACACCACCATCCGGCGCGCCGTGCGCAGCGCGTCGAGAAGCGGCTCTGGAAATCCGAAAACGGGCATGACTTGTGGGCGTGGCTCGCGAAGCCGCCCACGTGGTTTACGCGAATTTCAGGCGGAACGTCAATCCAGCGAGGATTGCAGCACGGGGCTTCATGAGAATAGTAGATCACTGAAACAGAGGCACGCCTTCGCGCCATTGACGGGCGCGGCAACAGAGTAGGGCAGGCGTCTCGCCGGCCCGGCCGAGCGAAGCGAGGCCCAGGTGATGCGAAAGCCGCGCCTTTCGGCGCGGCGGGGCAGGCGAGACGCCCGCCCTACGTTGCGGTTCATGGAGCTTGAGCATGGAAGGGACAACGCTAGAATCCGGCCCGTGAACATCCAAAGTTTCTATTCTCGTTGTGCCATCCCTGTGGTTGCCGTTGCGGTCGCGTTTGGACTGTCGCCCGCCGCGCCCGCCTCGGACGCCAAACCGTCCGTCGGCCTCAAGCTCGTCGTCGAGGGCTTCGTCTCCCCGCTCAATTTCGCGCCACTCGACGACGGCTCCGGCCGCGTGCTCGTCGCCGACCAGGTCGGCACAGTCCACCTGCTCGGCAAGGACGGCAAACTCTCCGATCAGCTCTTCCTCGACTTGCGCCCGAAGATGACCAAGCTGAACGACGCCTTCGATGAGCGTGGATTGTTGGGCCTGGCGCTGCACCCGCAGTTTCGCCAGAACCAGAAGCTCTACCTCTACTACAGCGCGCCCCGCCGCGAGTCCGCGCCGACAAACTGGGACCACACCAGCCACCTCTCGGAGTTCACGGCCGTGAAGGACTTGAGCAGGGTGGACGCAGCCTCGGAGCAACTGCTCCTCCAGTTCGATGAACCGCAGTTCAACCACAATTGCGGGCGGCTGGTGTTCGGCCCGGACGGCCTGCTCTACGTCGGCGTTGGCGATGGCGGCGGAGCCAACGACAACGACACAGGACATCCCGAACCCGGGAACGGCCAGAATACGCAGACGTTCCTCGGGAAAATTCTCCGCATCGACGTCGATCACGGGTCACCCTACTCCGCGCCCAAGGACAACCCGTTCGCCGATGGCAAGCAGGGCAAGCCGGAGATTTTCGCGTGGGGCTTTCGCAATCCGTGGGGCATCAGCTTCGATCGCGGCGGCAGCCGGGAACTGTTCGCGGCGGATGTCGGACAGAACCTTTACGAGGAATTGAACATTGTGGTCAAAGGGGGCAATTACGGCTGGCACGTGCGCGAGGGGTTCCACGGTTTCGATCCGAAGAACGCCGACCGTACGCCGACCAACGCCCCGACCGCCGATGCCGCCGGCCGGCCGTTCGTCGATCCCGTGCTCGAATACCGCCATCCGCCGCGCAACAAGCCGCCGAGCGCGACCGAGCCGCAGGGCATTTCCGTCACCGGCGGCTACGTTTATCGCGGCAAGGCCATCCCCTCGTTGCAAGCCCGCTACGTGTTCGCCGACTGGTCGCGCAATTGGGCCATCGCCGACGGCGTGCTGCTCGTCGCGTCGCGGCCGGCTGATGGGAAGACCGGCACGTGGTCGCTGGAGTATTTGCCGCTCGTCGAGCCGGCGAAGCTCAGCGCCTACATCGTCGCGATGGGCGAAGACGCCGACGGCGAGCTCTACCTGCTGACCAACGGCAGCAACGCGCTTCGCGGCAAGACCGGCAAGGTCTTCAAGCTCGTCCCGATGTAACGAGCGCGGCCTGCGTTTCGACCCACCGCGCCAGCAGCCAAAGCGCGTCCGAGAGGCGATTGAGGTAAACGCCAATCTCATCGTTGCCCAATTGCCCCGCCTCGCGCAGTGCGCACACACGGCGTTCGGCGCGACGGCAAGTCGTGCGCGCTACGTCGAGCGCGGCGGAGGCTTCGGTTTGACCGGGCGTCGCCCAGCCTTTAAACGAAACATTCTGCGCCTCGATCTCCTTGACCAGTGCGTCGAGTTTCGCCGTCAGCTCCGCGGTGACGAGTTTGAAGCCATCCTTCACATAGCGCCCGCGATCTTCCGGGAGCGTCGCCAGCTCGCCCATTAGTATGACCAAATCCTCCTGCGTCACGAGCAGGTGCCGCTGGACGAAATCATGTTCAGCCGCAGCCCGTGCCACGCCGAGCGCCGCATTGAGTTCATCGACACTACCGTAGGCCTCGACGCGCGGATGGCACTTCGAGACGCGCCGGTTATACATCAGCCCCGTCGTGCCGTCGTCGCCCGTGCGCGTCGCGATGCTCATTAGGGACGAGGCTAGATCGGCGCGCAGGCCGGCGCAAAGCGGAAGTGAGCGACGTGCCAGTGTAGCTACGGATACTGAGGTTTACACCCGCAGTGGCCGCCGCCTAATATCCCCCGATGCCACGCAATTACTGGCTCGTGAAACAAGAACCCGAATCCTACTCGTGGGACACGTTCGTTGCAGACGGCCGCGCCGCATGGACGGGCGTCCGAAACTTTCAGGCCCGAAACAATCTTCGCGGGATGAAGAAGGGCGAACTTGTGGCGTACTATCATAGCGGGAGCGAAAAGCAGGTGGTGGGCCTTGCGCGAGTGGACCGCGAGGCTTACGCCGACCCGACCGCCGATGAAGGGGATTGGTCGTGCGTCGATCTTGCGCCCGTGAAACCGCTCAAAAAGCCGGTCAGTCTGGCGACGATGAAGAGAGACCTCGTGCTGGCCTCGATGCCACTGGTGAAGCATTCGCGGCTCTCTGTCTCGTCGATGACTGCCGGGCAATTCGATCGCCTGCTCGCGTTGGGCGAAACCAGGCCGTAGTCGCTCCCGGATCTGCTTTGAGCGTGTCGCGCTGTAAGCATGGAGTCCCGGCTTTAGCCGGTGATGCGTCCGGCCATGCCTACCGCGGCATGCTTTCGCTTGCTCCGCCGGCTAAAGCCGGGACTCCGTGCCGTGCCAGTTTCTCCCGCAACCACGAAGGCCGGTTGGTCGTGATTCCATCCACGCCTGCGGCTGCCAGACGCGAGGCTTTCGCGGGAGAGTCGACCGTCCAGATGTAGAGATTGAGACCCGCCGCATGAACCTTGGACGCGAACGTCTGGTTCACCGGGCCGCGCCCACCGAGGTCGAGCGCATCGAGGCCGGCTTCCTTCGCCTGGGCGATCAGTCTCTCGGCGGTGGGAGTCCAGCCGCCGCGCCAGTTCCGGCGGAAGCCCTGGACCCACGCCACCTCCCATTCGGGTAGCGCCCACTTCACCAGCTTCATCGTCGTCAGATCGAACCCGATGGGGAGGACTTGCGAAGGGCTCTTCCCGGAGCGCTTCACCGCGTCGACGAATTGCGGCAGGCACTCGGGGCCGCATTTGATTTCGACGAAGAGGCGCTTGCCGGGCGGGACGGTTTCGAGGACGTCCGCGAGCGTCGGAATCTTTTCTCCGGCGAAGCGCGGATGTTTCCAGCGCCCGACATCGAGCGCGCGCAACTCGTCGAGCGTCTGCGCGCGCACGCGCCGGGCCACGCCTGCGGTCCGGCGCGTATGAGCGTCGTGGATGACCACGATGTGGCCGTCGCGGGATTGGCGCACGTCCACCTCCACCGCGTCCGCGCCCTGCGCCCAACCGAGGCGGACGGACGCGAGCGTGTTCTCGGGCGCTTCGTGCGAGGCACCGCGGTGGGCGATGATGTCCATGGGGATTTACGATTTACGATTTACGATTTACGCGCCGTTCGCTCGCTCGGGCGTTTCACCCACTTGCCCGTAAATCGTAAATCCAATCACGACTTGCTCAAGAGCTTCCACACCCTCAGCGCCTCCGTCACGCCCCAGGCCTGCGCGTCGCAGCCGCGCTGGGCGTGCGGAGCGTCCCCGTCGAGGATTTCGGGAATCTGGCCAATGCAGCCTTCGCGGAGCAATTGGTCCATGCTGCCGAGGTAAGAACGGGCGGCGGCCACCGCCTCCTCCTCAAAATCCCACGCTCGCGCAATTGCTTCGCAGAGGACAGGGAAGGTCCACGTCCAGGCGGTGCCATTGTGGTAGGCGGGCTTGCGGCGCGTGTCCTCGTCGCCTTCGTAGCGGCCCCGGTAGGGATTCCTGGGATCATTGAGCAATTGGCCGTCCCGCCCGTGAATGGGCAGCGGCGGTGAAACGGGCAAAGGCGCCAGTGACCGCAGCGCGCCCGGCACGACCAGGTGCCGCAGCGCCGCGTCCACGGTGCGTCGGGCCCGTTGGCCCGTCAGCAAACCCAGGCTGACGGCCAGCAGGCCGTTGCTCCGCAGGGACGTGTCCTGCTCCGCGTCGCGCGCGGGCACCGACGGCGCCGCCACGAGCAAATCGGCGATCCAGCCAAGTTCTTCGATCCAGTATTTTTCGAGCAGGGACTGCTCGGCGCGCTGGGCGAGCGCAGCCCATTCGTCGCCTTCCCCGCGGCCGGCGAGGCGGGCGACTTGCCGCAACAAGCGCACCCACAGCGCCTGGATTTCGACCGGGTAGCCTTCGCGCGGGGTGCCGGCGGGGAAACTGGTGTCCATCCAGGTGAAGTGGCTCGGGCTCCAGACCAGCGCGGACTCGGGATCCATCCGGATGCCATTGGGTGTGCCGTCGCGGAAGCCGCAGGCGATGGACTGCAGCACATCGGCCACGGTGCGCCCGCGGTGATCGACCTGCGTCGCGTAAAACGCCGTGGCGCGGGCGCGGGTCATTGTTTCAGCGTGTTCCTCGCAGACGATGCCAAACCAGAGCGGAGCGTCGGTGGTGTCGCGATTGGAAGCGTCTTCCCCGCGAATCGTGTTGGGCAGCGTGCCGCGATCCTCGAAGTGGGCAAGAACCGTGAGCAATTGCTGCACTTCATCGGTCATGCCGGCGGCCAGCAGGCCGCGAGCGCAGATGAGCGAATCGCGCCCCCAATCGAGGAACCACGGGTAGCCCGCGATGATGGTCCGGCCGCGGTCGCGCCTCGCGACGAACGCGCGCAGGGCCAGCGCCAGCTCGCGCCCGAAGCGGTCGCCGCGCTGGAGATCCGCGTCGCGCAGCAGTTTCACATCAGCAGCCTCGCGTTGCTCGACGAAGCCCTTCAACTCGGCAGCGGTTGGATCCACGGGGTCGGCGCTGATCACGAGCGTGACAGTCTGGCCTTTGGGCAGCGGCAATTCGAACCAGCCGGGGCTGAACGCGTCGCCGTGCGCCGTCTGGCCGCGCGTCGCTTCGACCGGATGCTCGATGTGTTCGCTCCACTCGGGCTGCGGATGATAAAGCCCGTGGTCGGCGAAAACGCGCAACCGGCGGTCCACCGCGGGAGCGAACTCGAATCCGGTTTGGTCGCCCAACGTGCGCGTGTGGGAGGCGAAGTGATGTTCGGCGCCGGAGTTGCGTTGCGTTTCGGTGTGGAAATTGCGGTCCTCGATGTCCACGCGCACGGTGAGGGACACGCGGCACTCGGGAGCCAGATCATGCCCGGCGCGCGGCGCGGCGTCGGGTCGATGGAACTGGAGCACGGTGACGTTGCGGCCTTCGAGCATGTCGGCGCACAGGCGCACTTCGACGGCCCGGTCGTCGCCGGCGCTGGCCAGGAAGCGCCACTGGGCGACGGGGCGCAGCTCGAAATCGAGCAGATTGTCGAAGTTGAGAGGCGTGCTGAAGCCGTCGGCGTCGATCCAAACGCGGGCGCGCTTGGCCAGGATGTGGCGGTCCACGGGCAAGGCGGGATGGAGGTTGGCGCCGAGCAGGCAGTCGTACTTGGAATAAACCTGGCCCAGATCGACCGCCAGTCGCGCCATGCCGCCGAGGCCATTGGTGAGAAGGACCAGGCATTGCGGATTGCGGACTGCGGATTGCGGATTTTCTTTTGGCAGATCGATGAAGCGGATACGGGCCTCGACAAACTTCGGTTCGCCGTCGTAGCGCTCCAGCTTCAACGTCGCGTCGCCGGGCGGCCGGGCGGGGGCAAAGCTGGCAAAGTAGCGGGTGCCGATGCGAATCGATGCGGCGTGTTCGGGGAAGGACGTGTCGTCCGGCTTGAGAACGGCGCGGAAGGGCGCGTCCTCCTCGACCAGCAGCCAATGGTCGCAAGGCACGAGGGTCACGCGGCTGGCGTTGGAATGATCCCACGTCACCACGGGCGGGAAGCGTTCGACCGCCGCGGCCTGCTTCAGCGCGGCGAGCGCGTCCTCCTTCACCAGCGCAGGGTCGAGGTACCTGACGGCTGCGAGGAATGGTTTTGCGCCGGCCTGGACTCGCGAGGCCATCTCCCGCCAGTCAAATGCGCTCAGGTGCCGCATGCGGATGCGCAAGGTGATCATGGCGATGGCCCAGGCGGCCTGCGCGCGCAGCGCGCGGTAGGCGTCGCCGGCCAGGCCGCGAGGCTCGAGCTGTTCGGCGAGGCAAAAGCAGTCCGCCGGTTTGAGCAGCCGAGTTCCTCCCACGTCTCCAGGTCCAGCGTGATCGAGCGGGCGATCTTCGGGTCCGTGTTCACCAGCACCAGCGTTTGGTCGACGCCCTCGTCGGAGACGCGGCGCAACGCCAGAACGTGATCGTCGGGCGCGCTCAGGCGCGTCAGAGCGGCGTTGTCGAAGAAGCACGGATGCTGCGCCAGCAGCCGGTTGAGCTGCGCCAGTTCGCCGACCAGGTTCGGCTCCTGGCCCCACGCCAGGCCGCGGCTGGAATGGACGTTAATCTTTTCCGTCGCAAGCCACTCGACGCCACAAGTGAAGCCGAAGCCGCCGCTGACGCTGGTCAAGCCGCACAGCCGGTTGCGCAACAGCGACCAACTGCGGCCGAGCTGGGCGAGGCGGTCGTTGTCATGCGTTTCCGAGTAGTGGATGTAGAGGCCGGCGCGGCGGCTTTGCTTGAGCGCGTAGTCGAGGTAGTTGGCAATTTCCTGGCGGGAAAAATTCTGGAACAGCTCCGAGTAAGCCCACTGCATCGCGCCGTCGGTAAGGAGATTCTCCGTGGCTTCCCACGGCGCCGGGGCAAACGAACGAACCGTCCTTCGCGCGCAAGTACCATTCGGGATGCTGCTCGTGAAGCGTCGCTCCCCAGCCTGTGTGATTGATCACCAGGTCCAGGAACACTTTCGCGCCGCGCGCGTGCGTGGCGAAGGCCAGCTCGCGGAACTGGTCCACGCCGGTCGTGCGTTTGTCGAACTCGATGAGCGCCGGATCGATGGCGAGCAGGTCCTGCACGGCGTACGGGCTCCCGAACCGGCCGAAGCGCGCGTAGGTCGTGGGCGTGGGAGTGATCGGGAGCAGGTGGAGGATGCGGCAACCGAGTTCGCCGATGATGAACGGGAGTTCTGCAACGAGATCGCGCAATTTGCCGGACGGTGGGATGACCGTAAAATCCTTCGCATCGAGCACGCGAAGCTGCGCCTCCAGCGGCTTATCGACCGTGCTGACGAGCTTCTTCGATGGGCCGAACATGCGCGGGAAGGCGCAGTAGAGGGTGTTGGCCGTGCGATAGGCGTCGGGATGGACGCTCATGCCGAAGTCGGGTCCGTCGGGCCACTGCTGGCGGCCCAACGGATCGATGGCGTACGCCTTGGCCTTGAAAAAGCCCACCTCTGTGAGTGGCAACGAAAGCGTCCACATGCCCGCGGCGTCGGGGCGCATCGGGAGGTCACGCCACGAGGCCAGGGCCAGTTGGGGTTTGCGGCTGTGGGCGAGGATGATTTCCTGGCGCAGCACATGACCCCGGCCGAGGTTGGTGCGAAGCCGGGCCTGCCAGCCTTCGGGCAACGGACGGCCATCCGGGGTGCCGAGACTGAAGGAAAGCTGGTCGCCGACGAAGCGCACGAGGCGCTCGCCGGGCGCGGGGTTCATGAGGAGCGTTTGCATCCTGCAAGATCTGCCAGGCCGCCGTGCCTGTCGGCGGGAGCGTGGCCGAAGCGGGGCGCGGAAGCAATGGGTGACATTGTGCCGGGAGGTAGAACGGCGGGGTGGCGGGAGGGCTTTAGGCGATGAGGCGTTGAAGCGTTGAAGCGTTGAATCGTTTAATCGTTGAATCGTTGAATCGTTAAACCGCTGAAGTGCAAGCGCGCCAGCTCGCTTCAACGATTTAACGATTCAACGTTTTAACGATTTAACCAGTTGGCGCTTCAAGTTATCTGCCGCCAAAAGTAGTGCTTCCCCGCCCGCGCCAAATCCGCTACTCAACAGCCCGAACGCCTAATGCACGCATGAGCACGCCCACTGCGACTGCCGCTGAAGCAGCGGCCGCCCCGACCGTCGAAACGCGCAGCGACCGCTGGCCGGCGCAGACCAAGTTCATCATCGGCAATGAGGCGGCGGAGCGTTTCAGCTACTACGGCCTGGTTAGTATTCTGATGGTGTACATCACGGAGGTGTTGGAGAAGACTCAGGACGACTCCGCCTTCATCATCCACGCGTTCAAGTTCGTGAACTATTTCATGCCTCTACTGGGGGCGTGGGTTTCCGACCGGTACTGGGGTCGCTACCGGACCATCCTATGGATCTCGCTGGCGTACTGCGCTGGGCATGGAGTCCTTGCTCTCGGTGATTTTACAGGGACGAAGGAGGCCAGAACGGCCTGCCTTTACACGGGCCTTATGCTGGTCGCATTTGGTTCTGGCGGCATCAAACCCTGCGTGTCCGCCTTCCTCGGTGACCAATTCAAGGCGAACCAGACCCGCCTGCTCCAAAAGGCCTACGCGGCATTTTATTGGTCGATCAATTTCGGTTCGTTCTTTTCCATGATGCTGATCCCGCAGATCAAGAACCACAGTTGGGCGTGGGCATTCTTTGTGCCGGGGATTCTCATGGGTGTTGCGACGCTGATTTTCTGGTTTGGGACGCGGCATTACGTTATGGTGCCACCAGCCCGGGAGTCGCGGACGGCCGGCTTCTTCGCAGTCTTCTTTGCAGCACTGCAAAACCATGCCGGTTCTGGCGGATTCTGGAATCGCGCTCGCCAGCGTTACTCCGAACAAGAAGTCGATGCGGCCCGGTCAGTGGTCCCGATTCTGTCGATCTTCGCGATGATTCCCGTATTCTGGTCCATGTTCGACCAAACTCACACGACTTGGGTTGCGCAGGGCACCAGCATGACCCCGGTGAATCTTCCTTTTGGCTGGATATTGGACGCGGCGAGCATGCAATCGGTCAATGCTCTCATGGTCATGGCCCTGGTGCCCATTATGACGTGGTGGCTCTATCCGCGGCTTGGCAGGTTCGCCTCCCCGCTCAAGCGAATGTCCATAGGCATTCTTTTGGCGGGAGCCAGTTTCGTCGTGGTCGCGTGGTTGCAACAGCAAGTCGATGCGGGCAAAAAGCTGTCCATCCTGTGGCAATTGCTCCCTTATTTCATTCTCACTACGTCCGAAGTGCTCGTCTCCACCACCGGATTAGAGTTTGCATTCCGCGAAGCGGCTCCCTCGATGAAGAGTACCATTATGGGCTTCTGGAACTTGACGGTGTCGTTGGGGAATCTCCTTGTCATGGCCATTACGGCTACAATGGGTGGAGGATCCGGCCATAGCTCCGTCACTCCCGGGCGCTTCATGCTTTACGCCGGTCTGGCCTTTGGGACTGGCGCCGTCTTCATCGTCTTCGCCCTCCTCTACAGATATCGCGACCCGACCGCGGCTCAGGGGAAGTAGGCTGGCTCAATGCCGGCCTTCGGTTGAGCCGGCCGCCCGGGTCAACCTTTGCCGGCGGGCGAACGGATGGGCGAGGCGCCGCAGCCATCGGCCGGCGCGCTGGAGCGGATTCGGAATCGGCTCGGGGCCGTAGCGGAGGCCATGCTTCAGCTTTCGTTTGTCGACGAAGTAAAGGTTCTCCTGCTCACCGCGCAGCGCGATGCGTTTCTCGGTGAAGCGGGCCAACAAGTGCTCGGGCCAGAGCGTTGTGCTGCGCTCGCCGTGGTAGGGGCCCTCCTGGAAATAGCGGCCTGGCGGGATCGGCGGGCGGGCAACGGCGTGGCGGCCGGAGTCGGATTTAAGGAGGCGGCAGTCGCGAATCCAGTTGCCCGTGATCGTGTTCACCGCGGGATAGGGCGAGGGGTTGCCCCACAGGACGAATTTCTTCGGCCCGTTCGAGTTCGAGAACCACGGGAAAATCGTCCGCATGAAACAGACGTAACGGCCGAAGGCGTCGCGGTCGTAGTCGCGGTCGCGGAAGAGGGTAACCGGCTCGCGACGTTGCTCGCGCACGAAACGGCGGAACTCGGCGGCGAACCGCCGGTCGCTGAAGTGCTCGATGGCCTCGGTGAAATCGTTGAAGAGCAGCCAGCCGCCGTTGAAGTGAACGCCCCCGTGCAGGTAAAGGATGCCGGGGGGCATCGGGCTGGCGTGGCCCGTCGGATGGCCTGCGCTGGCGGCGGCCATGCGGACTTGTTTGCAAAGGTGGTCGCCGACTTTGGAAATGATCTCGTCGTCGGGATCGGGCGGACGATGTCCGTCGGGCCAGTGCGGGTGTGGCGGGGTGCGGAAGAGCAGATTGTCGTGCCAGATGGGGCGGCCGGTGGCCGGGTTGATGCCGGTGCAGAAGGGGTGCGTTTCGTCGATCAAACCGCCGGGCATGGGGCGAAGCCAGATGATGTCGAGCACGTTCAGAATGCCCCAGGTGTTGTGGGCGGTGAGCTGGAGCCAGTTTTTCGGCACAAGCGCGTAGTAGCGAATGCGGCTCCAGGCGGTCATAAGAATAGCGCGATGCCGACGGCGCGTGCGTCTTCAGCGTAACTGCGACCGCGACGTCGCAGGCGATCGGACTGTTTCTTCCGTGTGAGTCATCGAGGGGCACGGTTTTTTGAGATCAGCCCGCGACCTCACAGCTACATTAGTCGGATTCGCGGTCCGGGAACAAGTTCGTTTCGCCAGCTCTTCGGCCAGCAGCGGGGCGTCCTCGCGAATGCCGCGGAGAAAGCGGCTGCGAAAATTGCGCAGTCCATCAAGGCCCAGGAAGAAAAGTCCGGGCGCCTCCGCGCTCTCGAAACCGCGCAGCGCCGGCTGGCCGGTCCGTTCATCGAACGCGATGCCGAGCGGGGCCAGGTGCGCCAGCGCGGGCCGAAAGCCGGTGGCGTAAAGCACGGCGCCTGCGCGCAACGATTGACCGTCGGTGAAAAGGACGCGGCGATCCTCGAAACGGATGATCTCCGGGAATACTTTCACCCGGCCGCTGGCGACGAGTCGCCGGGCGCTTCCGCCGGGCATGCGGACCTCGAACCCGTGGGCGGCGCCGCCGCGGAACGCCAATTTGAGCCGCTCCAGAGCCGGGTGGATGCGGAAGAAAATCCACCAGCCGATCGGGCCCGCTCCGAACTGAATCGGGCCGCGGCGGGAGAGCGCGACCTCGAATCCGGCGTCGGCCAGCTCGACCAGCGCTTGACCGGCGGAGAGGCGCTTGCCGACGATGAGAACGCTACCGCCGGCATGGCCGACGACATTGCGGATGTGCTCGGCGTCGCGGAACGCCGCGAAATGAATCTGCGGAATCGACGACTCGCCAGCGCCGGGAAGCTTCGGCACGAACGGGTTCGCGAAGCAGCCGGTCGCGTTGACGACGAGCGGCGCGGTGAACGTGCCGGCGCTCGTTTGAACCTGGAAACCTGAATCCCCGTCGCGAGAGACGGCGCGGATCTCAGCGTTCGTCACGATGGGCAATTCCCTCAACCGGGCGTATTGCTGGAGCCACGAGCCGTATTCGGCGGCGGACAATGCGCAGTTAGGCGGAAACCCCCGCGGGTCGGCGCCGGGCAGCCAGTTGGCCTTCCACGGGCTGACGAGCTTCAGTTGCGACGGCATCCGCGCCCATGAGTCCGCGACAGCGGGGGCTTTTTCGAGGAGCAAACAGTCGACGGCCCGCTGCTTCAACTCGAAAGCCAGCGTCAGGCCCGCCGGACCCGCGCCAAGAATGAGCACCTTCATACTTTTCCAGTTCGCTACGTCGCGCACCACAGCCATCGGCGCCTTGTCTGGCAGGATCAACTGTCAGATTAGCCGAAGGCGAGAGATTGTCATGTGAATTCTCGCGGGATGCCGAATAGCGTTGAGGTGTGCAGACTTTCCGAGGCGCGCCTTTCGCGGCATCCTGCTTGCCGATGCTGATTGCGTTCCACAAGCACTATGGAGTGTTGTCTCAATTCACCGGCGACGGCTCGCCGAATCGGACGCTGGCCGAGTTCGGCTTTCCGAAGGACGTGTACCCCATTGGCCGGCTCGACGCGGACTCGGAAGGCTTGCTGCTCTTGAGCGACGAGCCGGAGTTGAACGAGCGGCTGCTGCCTCC
>WNGA01001190.1_pt1 | contig 49564 bp, 50 predicted proteins | sample 5400061 | NCBI WGS metagenome assembly WNGA01 (sample SAMN13153366, study PRJNA577476) | soil metagenome | isolation source: 100 cm soil or saprolite under grassland replicate 2 | place: USA:California | collected 2016-06-15
TATCCGCATGCGCCCCGGCGCGCCCCTCGGCTTCGGCCTCTTCCAGGACGGCCGGCCGTGGATCGGGCTGCCCGGCAACCCGGTGAGCACGATGGTCACCTTCGAGCTGTTCGTGCGGCCGGCGCTGCGGCGGCTGCTCGGCCACCCGCTGCCGTTCCGCCGCACGGTGCCCGTCGTGGTCGAAGAGCCGATCACCCTCGGCCCCAAGCTCCGTCACTTTTTGCGGGCGGTCGTGGCCCCACGCGAGGATGGCGCCCTCGGCGCCCGGTTGACAGGGCCGCAGGGGTCGGGCATCCTCACGTCCATGGCGCGCGCCAACGCCCTGCTCATCGTCCCCGAGGACCGGCTGGCGGTGGCATCCGGCGAGCCGCTGCACGCGATCCTCCTCGACGATCCCCACCACGTCGCGGAGCCCCCCTTCTGATCCCCCGCCTGCGCGGCCGTCTCATCGTCGGGGGCGCTCTGGCGGTGCTCACCGGCGCGATCTACGCGGCCAACGTGATGTCCCCGTCGGCGGTGCGGCTCGGGATCCTCTACCTCGTCCCGATCCTCCTCGCGACGTGGTACCAGGGCCTCTGGTGGGGGATCGCGTTCCTGGCCGCTTCCATGCTGCTGCGCATCCCCGTGGAGCTGGGCCAGCAGCCCGACGCCACGGTGCTGTCCTCGCTCGTGAACCAGGGCTCGTTCGCCGCGGTCGCCGGCATCGCGATGGCCGCGTTCCGCAGCATCCGCCGCACCCAAGGTCAGCTCGAAGACCTGGTGATCCACGATCCCTTGACGCGCGTGCTCAACGCGCGGGCGTTCTCCGACCGCCTCGGCCAGGAGCTGCGCCGCAACCGGCGCTACGGCCGGCCGTTGAGTCTTCTCTATCTCGACCTCGACGACTTCAAGATCGTGAACGACTCCCACGGGCATCAGACGGGGGACGCGGTGCTGCGGCTCGTGGCGGAGGCGATCCGCGGCGCCGTGCGCCAGGCGGACATCGTCGGCCGCATGGGCGGCGACGAATTCGCCGTGCTGATGCCGGAAACGGCCTCCGATGTCGCCGAGGCGGCGGCGGGGCGGCTGGCCAAGAGCCTGCGGGCGGCGTTCCAGGGGAATCCGTCGGTCACGGCCAGCATCGGCATCGTCTCCTGCACGGACTCCGCGGTGACGCCGGACGACGTGCTGCACAACGCCGACCGCGCCATGTATGAAGCCAAGAGCAAGGGAAAGGACCAGGCGGTGAAGGTGGCGATGTGAGGTACCAGGAGCTGCTGCTGGTCTTCACCTCCGTCCTCTTCATCGTCGATCCCTTCGCCGTCATCCCCAGCTTCCTCGCCATGACGGAGCGGGACAGCCCCGCGATGCGGCGCGTGCTCGCCCGCCGCGGCGCGTGGACGTGCGCGATCACCCTCACCCTGTTCGCGCTCGGCGGCAGCCTCATCTTCAAGCTCTTCGGCATCACCATCGGCGCGTTCAAGATCGCCGGCGGCGTGCTGATCGGGTTGAATGCCCTCGACATGGTCCAGGCGCGCCGCAGCAGCCAGCGCGAGACCCCCGCCGAGAAGGCCGAGGGCACCGCGAAGGAGGACATCGGCATCCTGCCGCTCGGCGTGCCGATGCTCGCCGGGCCGGGCGCCATCTCCACCGTGATGGTGCTGGCCTTGGGCTCGAAGACTTGGGTCACGACCGCGGCGCTATACGTGTCGATCGCGCTCACCGCACTCATTTCGTTTCTCACGCTCTCGGCCGCGTCGCTGATCGAGCACCGGCTGGGGCAGACGGGCATGCGCATCCTCACCCGGCTCATGGGCCTCGTGCTGTGCGCCATCGCCGTGCAGTTCATCATCGACGGGCTCAAGATGTCGGGCGTGGTGGCGCACGGAACCTGAAGTGGTGGGGCGGGTCTCACGGAGCCACATGCTGCGCCTCCTGCTGCGCGTCGTCGCCACTATGCCTCTAAGCCTCTATGCCACGGCGCCTCTGACGGCTCAAGCCGCCTCGTACCGCTTCTCCGGCCAAGTCATCCCCCTCGTCACCGTTACTAACGCCGTTCCCGGTGGCGACTCCCGCAGCGAAGCGCGGCTGGTGCAGCCGGTGTTGATGATCGAAGCCGCCGCGCTCAGCGATCACCTGCAGCTGCACGCCATGGGCGACTTCGAGGGGTGGACCATCCGCCACGGCGAGCTCGCCACCGGCGCCTACGGCGAGGGCTACTACGACCGCCGCCATCCGCATACCTACGTCCACGAGCTGATGCTCACCGGCGCGGACGTGCTGGGGCACCTCGACCGGAGCATCGTGGTGTCCCTCAGCGCGGGCAAGGGTTTTGCGCCGTTCGGCACCGACGACCCGATGAGCCGCCCCCCGATGCTCTATCCCGCAAACCATCACCTGGCGCAGATCCTCGAGCGCGCCGTGGCGGTGGTCGCCGTGACCGCCGGTCCGGTCACCGTCGAGGGCGGCACGTTCGACGGCGACGAGCCCGAGTATCCCAGCCAGTGGCCCAACTGGAGCCGCTTCGGCGACTCGTGGGCGCTGCGCGTCGCGGGACGGCCCGTCGCGGGGCTGGAAGCGCAGCTCTCCCGCGCCCACGTCCACTCCCCCGAGCACCGCCAGGGCGCGGGCACGGACCAGGAGAAGTGGAGCGCGTCGGCGCGCTGGGAGCGGGCCGTCGCTGGCCGGCCCGCGTACGCGCTCGCCGAATGGGCCAGGACCGATGAAGCGGGCGGGGCGTACGTGCTGCATTCGGGGCTGGTCGAAGGCGCGTATGAGGTGGGGCGGTATCGTCCCTACCTCCGTCTGGAGCGCACGGACCGCACCGAGGATCAGCGGGTGTTCGGCGAGCCGTTCCGGTCAGTGCGGCCGCACCTCGACTCGAGCATCCTGGGAATCACGCGCTGGACGATCTCGACCCTGGGGGTAGAGGTGCGCGCCTGGAGTCGAACCCGCGTCACCGTCACCCCGACGGTCGAGGTGGCGTTCGCAAGGGTCGCGAAGCTCGGCGGCGGCGTGTTCGATCCGGCGGTGTTCTACGGGCGGACCACGTTCACGACCCTCACGGTGGGGGTCCGGGTTGACAGGGGGATGGCCGGACACCGTATGGGGTACTACCGGGGGACGCCGATGCATCATGAAATGACCATGCCGATGGATCCCGTGCGTTGAAACGCCGGCTCGGCATCAGCGGGGCGTCCTTACAGGACGCGTATCTCGAGCCGAGCCGGCCCTTCAGGGCACGGAACGGCGCAGCACAAGACTCCTAGACCGAGACAAAATGATCCCGCGACGCAGCCTGCTTCCCGCCTGCCTGTGGAGTCTCTGGCTCCTCGCGTCGTGCGACCACACCACGCCCCTCGTCCCCTATAACGTCGCGGCGACGAGCGGCGATGCTCAAACCGATACGGTGGCGCGCGTCCTGCCCGTTCCCCTAGTCGTGACCGTGCTGGGCGAGGGCGGCAACCCGGCCGGCGGCGTGCCGGTGATGTGGGTCGTGCAGACCGGCGGCGGCAGCGTCGCCGCCACGACCGTCACCGACGCAGCCGGCCAGGCGAGCGCCACCTGGACCCTCGGTCCGATCGCGGGAGCCCAGACGATTCGCGCCGGCGCCGGCGGCGGCAGGGTCACCTTCACCGCGACGGCGCTGCCTGACGCCCCTACGCAGGCATCCAAGAACGCCGGCGACCAGCAACATGCTGCACTGGGCGCCGCGCTCCCCGTGCCGTACGCGGTCCTGGTGCGCGACCAGTACGGGAATCCGGTGCCGGGGGTCAGCGTGAATTGGGCGGCAGCGGCGGGCCAAGGCTCGGTCTCCGCCAGCAGCAACGTGACCGGCTCTGGCGGCGTCGCCTCCACCGTCCACACGCTCGGCCCCAATGCGGGCCCGGATACCGTGACGGCGACGGTCCCCGCGTTGAACGACACGCTCATCTTCGTTTCCACCGGCGTTGGGGGCGCCGTCCTCGTCGCGACGGTGCCGATCCCCCCCTATTACGGCATCCACGACACGTTCGTGCGGGACGGGCTGGCGTTCGTGTGCGCCTGGGACAGCGGGGTGATCCTCTTCGACGTCGGGAGCGGGATGAGCGGGGGCTCGCCGACAAATCCGGTCCGGGTGAGCAAGGTCGTGACGGCAGGCGGCGAGGCGCACAACGCCTGGTGGTTCTGGAATGGCTCGAGCAAGCAGTACCTGTTTGTCGGCCAGGAGGGCCCGGCCCAGATCGGATCGTCGTCGTCGGGGGATATCCACGTGGTGGATGTTTCGAGCTTAGCCAGTCCCGTCGAGGTGGCGTCCTTCCACATCAATGGCGCGGGTACACACAACTTCTGGGTGGACGAGCCCAATCACATCCTGTACGCCGCGTACTACAACGCCGGGGTACTCGCGCTCGATGTCTCCGGCACACTCTCCGGGAATCTCGCCCCACTAGGCATCGACACACTCGCCCCCGGTGGGCCGGGGAACACTTTCACCTGGGGTGTTCAGCTCTACAACGGGTCGGTATACGCGATCGATATGCTGTCAGGATTGTGGCAACTGAACACAGCGAGTGGACGGATGAGCGTGGCCGCCGGCAGCGGCAATAATGTGCCGGAGCGCTACAGCTCGGACCTCTGGGTGGCGAATGGCTACGCCTACACGGGGACCTGGGGGACGCGCAGCGCGCCCGGCAACGCCGTCAAGGTCTGGCAGCTTGACGCAACCACGGGCGCGCCGACGCTCGTGGACTCGGTCATTACGACGGGGATCGGAACCGTGAGCGACGTCGAGGTGTCGAGCAACGGGAAGCTCTTGATGTTCAGCGCCGAGTACGGGCCCAACGCCGGATTCCACTTCTACAGCCTCGCTGACCCCGCGCACCCGACGTTCCTGTCCAAGTATCTCGTGAGCGGCAGCAATGGCGTCCACACGGCCACCTTCGGCTACATCGGCGGGCGGGTGTACGCCTTCGGGGCGAGAGACCCCGGGAGCCCGGCGCTCGTGATTCTGGATGTGACGAGTTTGACGCAGTGAGATGTCAGACGTCTGACGTCAGACGTCTGATGTCAGGCAACCAAGCTCCTCAACTTTAAGAACGCATCCTTCGAGCTCTTCTTCGCCCGGCGCAGCTGGCGGCGCGCGTTGGTGGTGTCGCCGATCCCCACCCGCCACCGCGCCTCCGCGATCGGCACCTGCTCCCGCGCCATCAGCTGCTCGAGCGCCACCATGCGCAGACACACGATGAAGTGCTCGACCCGGTGGAACCCCAGCTCGGCGAGCTGCCGCTTCAGGGATCCCAGCCGGATCCCCGTGTGCTGCGCCAGGTCGCGCGGACGGCGGATGCGCCACGGATGCTGGCAGACCAGCTCGACCAGCGGCGCCACGGGCTGGAACACCGGCTCCTGATCGAGGACCAGCCGCGCCAGCTGGCGCCCCGACTGGCGGCCCAGCGTGTCCTGCAAGGCATCGACGAGGTGTGGCACGCCCCGCGCCCGGGCCTCGGCGTCGCACGGCACGACTTTCGTCCCCGCGCGCGACGCCAGCTCCAGCCAGAACGGGTGCACCGCCTCGCCCCCGGGTACAAGCCACACCGCCCCATGCTCCAGCACCGGCGCGACGTCGTCCGGCGTCATGTGTGGCGGCAGCTCCGCCAGGTCCACGAGGAAGATGTCGCCGGCCCCGAGGCGATCGACCGCGGGCACGCGCTCCGACCAGCGCACGGTGACGAAGCCGCGCAGCGACAGCGACAGCTGGGCGATGAGAGGGCTGCCTTTGCGGGCAAGGAGGTGAACCGCCGGGCCGTGGTACATACCGGCTGTAGAGTATGGGGCGCGGCCGGTGGGTTCGGCAAGACGGGGCCGTCAGCCTGGCGTGACGCGATCCCCACCGGCGAGCTTCGCCGCGTACAGCGCCCGATCGGCAGCCTCGAGCAAGGCCTCGGCCGCGGTGCCCTGCTCTCCGTACGTGGCCAGGCCGGCGCTCACCGTCAGGCCGAGGGTGGCTCCGGTGATCTTCTGCTCCATGAAGTGGCACCCCACATCGACCCGAATCCGCTCGGCGGCGAGCCAGGCGTTCCCCCGGTCCGCGTCCGGCAGCACCACGGCGAATTCGTCCCCGCCGTACCGGCAGGGGATATCGACCGCCCGGAGGTGCCGGCCGATGATCTCCCCCAGGGCCTTGAGCGCGAGATCCCCCGCCAGGTGCCCGAACTGGTCGTTCGCCTCCTTGAAGCGGTCGAGGTCGAACATCAGCACCGACGCTTTCGCCCCGTAGCGCCGGCAGCGCTCCACCTCGCGGCGCAGCCCGGCTTCGAGGTAGCGGCGGTTGAACAGCCCCGTGAGGGCGTCGGTCATCGCGTCGCGCTCGAAGGCGACGAGCGTCGAGGACTCGATCAGGGCCGGCCGCGTCATGCGGGGGTTGATGTTCAGGAAATAGTCGAGCGCGGCGACTTCCTCCCCCGCGTCCCGGCCCAGCCGCTCGACGAGGATCTTGCGGTTGCGGGCGATGGCCTTCCAATGCCGCTCCGCCTCGGCCTCCGGCAGCTCCAGCCGCGTCAGCTCCCGCAGCCGCGCCGCGAACGCCGTCTGGTCCGCGCCGGCAGGCAGGCTCAGACCCAACTGTGTCGGGTCCGACCGCCGGCCCGCGTCCGAGCGCCGGTCGCGCAACGCCCGCCGGTCGAACCCGATGCGTCGTTCGGCCGCGACGTGCTCGTCCGCCCGTCGCCGATTCTTCGCTTTCCGGCGCTCCCCTTGCCCGCGCCGGTCGTCCGCCAGACCCCCAAGGTCGATCGCCGGGTACTCCCCGGCCTTGCGGTCGCCGATCACCGTATCACCCAAGCTAGAGAGATTAGGGCGCTGCCGGCGTTTCATGTCGGCATAAACCGCACCGCGTCGCGGCGCGGCATCACCGGGGCTAGCCTCTTGATGAACAAGGGGTTGTCGTGTGACCCAACTGGATGGCCGTGTTGCAGCGCTCCGATCCGGGGCGGGAAGTCAACGGGTCCCGCTCAAAAATGGTGCGCCGGTGCTACACGTCACATCTGTTTGTACTTGGGACCGCTTCCGCCCTCCCGCGGCGTCCAGCGCGGACCCACGACGTCCGTGGCCTTGCAGTCCACACAGTTCGGAGCGTTGACCCGTAACGCACCGTCCACGACCTCGTACACACCGGCCGGGCACACGTGGGAATAGAATGCGGCGACGTCCGCCGGCACGTCCCGTCCGATGACGAGGTGGGTGGGGATCGTGTCCCGCGTCGCGTTCCCCGACTTGAACACGCCGTCCAGCTTGGAGAAGGTGAGCTCGCCGTCGGGATTTCCTGACCCCGGGCGAAAGCCCGGGGCGACCGAACGCTTGACCCCGGCATCGCTCTCCACCGCGATCTTCCCACCAGGAAACCGCCCTCCGGTCACCGACATCAGCGCTGCTTTGACGCCGCCAAGGTAAAACCCGTCCTTGAACGCCAGGCGCATGTTGCGCGTGCGGTGCAAGTCGTGCGCGATGTACGAGCTGTTCACGAGACGGTCGTACTCGGCGAGCCGTGCCGCCGACGGGTCGCCGGAGGTGAGCGCCTGGAAGATGGCGCGCGCCGCGTACATCCCCGACTGCATCGCGTAATGAATCCCCTTGAGCGAGGGCACGTCCACGAACCCTGCGGCGTCGCCGAGCAGCACGACCCCGTCACCCGAGCGACGCGCGGGCAGCGAGTAGAAGCCGCCCTCGGGGATCGTCTTCGCTCCCCACTCGACCATCTCCCCGCCCTCGAGGATCCGCCGGAACAGCGGGTGGAGCTTCATGCGCTGGAACAAGCCATGAACGTCGAGGCTGGTGTCGCGGTAGTCGAGCCCCACGACCAGGCCCAGGGCCACGAGATTCGGCTCGAGCGGATACATGAAGCTGCCGCCGAATGCGTCGCCGGGGAGCGGCCAGCCGAGGGTGTGGACGACGCGGCCCAAGGGCTGCTTGGTCTCCCAGATCTCCTTGACCCCCAGCGCGAAGATCTGCGGGTTGGGCGAGGAGACGCGCTCCCATTCGCACCACGCCTGCGACAGCAGCCCCCGCGTCCCCTCGGCGAGCGCCACGACGTTCGCCGTCAGGTCGTTGGGCGCCTGGAATGATGACCCCGGGGTACCGTCCCGGTTGAGGCCCGACGCCGCCGTCCGCACGCCGGTGACGCGGCGGCCTTGCGTCAAGAGGTGCGCCGCCGGGAATCCCGTGAATACGTTCACGCCTAGCGCCTCGGCGCGGGCGCCGAGCCAGCGGACAATTTCGCAGATCGAGGCGACGTAGTTGCCGCGGTTGTGCATCGTCGGCGGCGTGGGCAGCCGCAGCGCGCGCGCGGCGGTCAGGAGGTAGACGGCCTCCTTGCCGACGGGCCGGCGGAACGGCAGCTCGGCCTCGGGGAGATCGGGGAACAGCTCGCGGAACGGCCTGGGGTGGACGACGGCGCCGGAGAGCGAGTGCTCGCCCAGCGCAGCCGCTTTTTCAAGCACGCCGATGTTGATCTCGGTGCCGGCGCGTTTGCCGAGGTTCGCCAGCTCGATCGCGCACGCCAGTCCCGCCGGTCCCGCTCCGACGATCAGCACGTCGACCTCCATGCGGTCCCCGGCGCCGGGAGCGCCCTCCGGCAAGATCAGCCGCTCGAGGGGCAGCGGTGGCTGGTACCGCGCGGGCACGAACTGCTCCGTGCTCCCTGCTCCCTCAGCCATGCAGGTTCCGAATCCCCTCGGCCAGCTTCGGCACGATCTCGAACAGATCCCCTACGATCCCGTAATCCGCGACCTTGAAGATCGGCGCGTCTTTGTCCTTGTTGATGGCGACGATCGTCTTCGATGTGCGCATCCCGGCGAGGTGCTGGATCGCCCCCGAGATCCCCACGGCGATGTAGAGCGACGGGCTCACCGTCTTCCCGGTCTGGCCCACCTGATCGGCGTGGGGGCGCCAGCCGGCGTCCACGACGGCGCGCGAAGCGCCCACCGCCGCCTTGCCCCCGAACGCGCGCGCCAGCTCCTCGAGCAGCTTGAAGTTCGCCGGCTCCTTGAGCCCGCGGCCACCGGAGATCACGATCGGCGCTTCGGCCACGTCGAGGGCTCCCGCCTCGGCCGCCTTGATCGCCTTCACGATCACGCGGCCCGCCGACGCGGTCACCGCCACCGTCTGCACGGCGCCCGCCTTGGGCCGCTGCACCGGCGTGAACACGTTGGGGCGCAGCGACACGACGGCCGGCGCCGTCGTGAGCCGCACCTTGAGTAACGCTTTCCCCGCGTAGATCGGCCGCGTCACCACGACCCGGGCGCCCTCGACCGCGACGTCGGTGGCGTCCGCCGCCAGGGCGACGCCCAGCTTCGCGGCGACTCTCGGCGCCAGGTCTTTGCCGGTCGCGCTCGCCGCCAGCACGACCGCGCCGAAGCCGCCGGCCTTCACCCGCTCGGCCACGACCTGCGCGACGCCTTCCGGCGCGTAGCGGCCGAACGCCGGGTTCGTGGCGGTGACCACCGTGTCGGCCCCGAACCCGCCGAGCGCATCCGTGCCCTGCACCGCGCCGGCGCCGAGGACCAGCGCTTCCACCGTTCCGCCGAGGGCGTCGGCCAGCCGCCGCGCGCCGGTCACCACCTCGTGGGAGACCTTGCGCAGCGCGCCGTCGCGCTGCTCCAGCACCGCGAGCACGCCGTTCACAAGACCTTGGCCTCCTCGCGCAGCAGCCGGATCAGCTCCGGCACCGCCGCCGCGCCCTCGCCCACGATGCGGCCTTCCTTGCGCTCGGGCGGCGGCAGCATCGCGAGCACCTCAATGCCGCCCGGGCCAAAGGTCGCGGGCTTCACCTCGAGCGGCTTCTTCTTCGCCGCCATGATGCCCTTCAAGGCCGGATAGCGGGGCTCGTTGAGCCCCTTGTCGGCGGTGAGCACGGCGGGTAGCGGGAATTCGACTACCTCGAGGCCGCCTTCAATCTCGCGCTCGGCGGTGCCGTTTCCGCCAGCGAGGTCGAGATGGGCGACGCAGGTGACGCACGGCAGCCCCAGCAGCTCGGCCACCATCGGCCCGACCTGATGGTTGTAGTCGTCGATCGCCATCTTGCCGAAGAGGATCAAGTCCCAGCCCCCGCCCTTGAGCTCGGCGGCGAGGGCCCTGGCCGTCTCCAGGCCGTCGGCGGGGATGCGGTCGGCCTGGAGCAGCACGCCGCGGTCGGCGCCCATGGCGAGGGCGGTGCGGATCGTCTCCTGCGCGGCGGCCGGGCCCAGCGTGATGATCGCGACCTCCCCCGCGCCGGCGGCTTCCTTCCGCCGCAGCGCCTCTTCGACCGCGAATTCGTCGTACGGGTTCAGGACGAACTTGACGCCGCCCTCGTCGAGCGACTTGCCGTCGGCGGCGACTTTGACGCGGGTCTCGGAATCGGGAACGCGCTTTACGCAGACCGCAATCTTCACAGTGCCAGGTCCCAGCCTTCAGGCGTCAGGGGAGTTCCCAGACGCCAAGGTGTCAGTTGACGCCTTCAGTTGAACGCGCTCAGCCCCGTGATCTCCTGCCCCAGAATCAGCGTGTGGATGTCGTGGGTCCCTTCGTAGGTGTACACCGATTCGAGGTTGGCGAGGTGGCGCATCGCCTGGTACTCGGCGAGGATGCCGTTGGCGCCGAGGAGGCGTCGCGCTTCCCGGGCAATGTCGGTCGCCATGCTCACGTTGTTGCGCTTGGCGAGTGACACCTGCTGCGGGGTCATCGTACCGCGGTCCTTCAAGCGGCCGAGCTGCACGCACAACAGCTGCGCCTTGGTGATCTCGGTCAGCATCTCCGCGAGCCGCGCTTGCTGCAGCTGGAAGCCGCCGATCGGCTTGTCGAACATGACGCGGCTCTTCGCGTAGCTCACTGCCTCGTCGTAACACGCCATCGCGGCCCCGACCGCCCCCCACGCGATCCCGTAGCGAGCCTGGGTCAGGCACGACAGCGGGGACTTAAGGCCCCCCGACTTGGGGAGCAGCGCGTCCTTGGGTACGTGCACGTCCTGAAGTACCAGCTCGCTGGTATCGCTGGCGCGCAGCGACAGTTTGCCCTTCTGGTCCTTGGCGGAGAAGCCCTTCGTCTTCGTAGGCACGATGAACCCACGGATGCCGTTCAGGTCCTGGAGCCCGCCGGTCTTGGCCCACACGATCGCGACGTGGGCGGTCGAGCCGTTCGTGATCCACATCTTGGCACCGTTCAACACCCAGCCGTCCTTGGTTTCCTTCGCCGTCGTGATCATGCCGCCGGGGTTGGAGCCGAAGTCGGGCTCGGTCAACCCAAAGCAGCCGATCGCTTCGCCGCTCGCCAGCTTGGGAAGCCATTCCTTCTTCTGCTCCTCCGAGCCGAACGCAAAGATCGGGTACATCACCAGGGCGCCCTGCACCGACGCGAACGAGCGCAGCCCTGAGTCGCCGCGCTCCAGCTCCTGCATGATCAGACCGTAGGCGACGTTGTTCAGCCCCGCGCAGCCGTACTCCTCGGGGAGGTTGGCGCCGAACAGGCCGAGCTCGGCCATCTCGGGGATCAGGTGCTTGGGGAACTTGCCCTCGACGTAATGCTCGCCGATCACCGGCATGAGCTTCTCGTCCACCCAGCCCCGGACGGTGTCGCGGACGGCGCGCTCTTCCTCTTGTAACAGGGAATCGGTGTCGTAGAAGTCAACGCCGCTGAAATGGCTGGCCATAAGTCCTCAGGGATCAGGCGCAAGAAAAGTTCCCAGACGCCAAGCGAACAGTGGTTTCCGGTTGCCAGCCGCAGGGGCAAGCGATGCCACTGCTGGCACCGCTCTCTGGTGACCACTGTGCACTTGGCGTCTGGGAACTTAACTAGCGGCTGTGAGTGCTGCCTGACTTGCACCCTGCCGTGCAAACGCAAAGGTGTCGCTGGCGCGGAATCTTCCCCGCTCCGCCTCCCATCGGAAGAACGTCACCTGCACGGCCGAGGGCTCGATCGTCACGAAGTTGAAGCACGAAGGCCGGCCGCCGCGCGAGCGAGTCGAGAGGGTGCCGGTCGTCGAGACGACGACCTTCCCGGCCAGCTGGTCCGCCCCCTCCTGGTGGTCGTGGCCGCACAGGACCACGTCGGCCCCGGACTCGAGGATGCGACGCTGGGCCTGGCGCCAGCGCGCCAGCCCCATGCGGCGGCTGATCTGGCCGCGCAGCACGTTGTGGTGCACGACCAGCACGCGCGCCAAGCCCGGCTCCGCCGCGGCGAACGCCTGCCGCACCCGCAGGATCTCGCGCTTAGGCAGGTGGCCCTTCACCGCGATGTCCCGCAGCGTCGTGGTGAGGGAGCCCCACGCCACGCCGTGCGAGGTGAGCGCGCCCGCGAGGATCGCGCCGGGCACGGTGAGCGTGGGGGCGAGATCGCTCCCGAAATAGCGGCGGTACTTCCGGTAGAGGACGTCCTTGCCGAAGGGAATGAACGGCCGCCACCACCACTGCACGTCGTGGTTGCCGGGGAGGACGAACACCGGCGCCGTCTGCGCCGCCAGCGCGGCGAACGCCCGCGCGCGCTGGAACTCGCCGTGGCGGGCGCGCTGCGAGAGGTCGCCGCCGAGCACCACCACGTCGGGCCGCAGGTCCGGCAGCATCGCCTCCAGGGCCTCAACCTGGCGCACGTCGGCCAGCCCGCCGAAGTGCAGGTCGGCGAGATGAAGGATCTGGACCGTCACGACTCGATCTGCACGGTGTAGGTCAGCACGGCCTCCCCGGACGCCGGCACCGAGACCCGGAAGCGCATTTCCGTCGCCGAAATCTTCTCCGCCGGCGCGCTGCTGTCCACGATGCGCCACACGCCGAACCGCGCTTCGCGCACGTCCACCGTCACGGCTTCGGGCTTGGCATTGGTGATCGTGACCTTGTACGCCGCCGTGACGCGCTGCCGCGCGGGCACGCCGCGCCGCGGCGGCGGAATCGTCTCCTGAGTGTAGTCGGTTTGCAGCCGCTCCGCGGTGACGTCGAAGGCGTCGCCGGACTGGACGCGCAGTTCGCGGCCGGGCGCGGTGTGATCGATCGCCGCCTCGCCGATGAGCTGCACGCGCCCCGATGAATCCGGCTCGTAGAGCTGCACGGTCCCCCCGGGCAGCGGCCGGTCGCCGAACGCGGTGCCGCGCACCCGCTTGAGCGTATACCACACCTGTACCGGCACGTGATTGGGCTGCCCCGGCATCTGGCCGATCCAGCCGCGCCACGGCAGCACACCGGGCACCACGAAGTCCTTCGTCACCGCCACGCTCGCCCGCGGGAAGATCGCCGTGGTCACCGGCACGCCGGGCTCGAGCGAGTAGCGGCCCGGGAGGTCGTAGACGTGGGCCTCCCCCACGGCCTGCTCTTCGGCGTACCCCACCGCATCGGCCGCCTGGGCTCGGGCCACGACCGCTTCGAGCCGCATACCCTCTTCCGCCGCTGCCGCGGGGGCCCGAGCGCGATTGATCTGCCCCGCCACGACCTGCACCGCCGCGCTTTCCGCTCGCAGCGACTGCGACGTGACGGTCACGGTCCCTGACACCTGACCCCTGGGACCCGACACCTGCAGTTGGTACAGCGCCTCCCAGGTCGCTCCCTGCGCCACGTAGGCGAGCTCGGTGCGCGGTCGATCGCGCGCGGCGTCCACGGCGATCTCCGCCTCGGGGCTGGTGCGCACCAGTTCGGGCGGAAACAGGGGGGTCCCGGGTTGCTCCAGCAGATAGCGGCCGTCCGGCAACCGGTACTGGGGAGGGTCGGCGCGCACCACCGTGGCTTTTACGGTGTCACCCCGGCTGCGGAAGAAGGAGATCGTTTGCCCCGCCGCCCGGGCGAGGGCGTCGGCCGCAGTGCTGGGATAGCGCACCCGCGCCGACAGTACCGTGACGGCGGAATCGGGGGAGAACAGCGTGGCGGGGTCGAGCCCGGCGAGCCGCACCGTAAGCGCGTTGCGACCCTTGGTGAGGGCCTGCGGCACCGTCTGCCGTACCAGCACCCGGCCGTCTTTGTAGATGGAGAGAGACGTCTGGGCGGTCACCGGCGTAGCAAGGGCGGCAACGGCGGCAAGGACGGCAAGGACCTGACGTCTGACGTCTGATGTCTGATGTCTCATTTCATCCACTCCCAAGTGACGCGTCTGGCAATGAGAGACGCCAGCACGTACCACAGCAACACACTGGCCGCTCCCAGGAGGCGCGCCGTGGGATCTCTCGGCAGGCTCAGCGCCACGTACACCGCCAGCGGCACGGTGGTGCCCATCGCCACCAGGCGACCCACCCGTGACGCCCGGCGTTGGATGCGCCGCGTGCACGCCGCGCACAGCCCCCCGATGGCGATCCCCGGGGTCATCTCCCCGCAGCCCTTGCACGGGTGGCTAGGCCCGACGGGCCACGGCGCGCGCAAACTCGACGGTCGAAGCATTCCCGCCCAGGTCCCTGGTGCGGATGTTGTCCGTGACGATGGTGGCCTCAATGGCGCGCCGCAGCCGCGCGCCGATGTCCGGCTCCCCGACGTGGTCCAACATCATCGCGGCGCCCAGCATCAGGGCCGTGGGGTTCGCGATCCCCTGCCCCGCGATGTCGGGCGCCGAGCCGTGGACCGCCTCGAAGATCGCCGCGTGCACGCCGATGTTGGCGCCGGGCGCGAGTCCCAGCCCCCCGATGAGCCCCGCCGCGAGGTCCGAGAGGATGTCGCCGAACAGGTTGGTCGTCACGATCACGTCGAACTGCTCGGGCCTCAAGACCAGCTGCATCGCGCAGTTGTCCACGATCTTGTCGTCGGCGGCGACGTCTCCCTCGTAGTCTTTCGCCACCATCCGCCCCGACTCGAGGAATAGCCCCGAGGTCGCCTTGAGGATGTTGGCTTTGTGGACGATGGTGACTTTCTTGCGGCCGTGGGTCTTGGCGTACTCGAACGCGTAGCGGCACACGCGCAGGCACCCCTCGCGGGTCATCACCGACATCGCCTGCGCCACCGCCTTGGGGTCGTCGCCCACCTTGAAGGTGTGATCCATCCCGATGTACAGCCCTTCGGTGTTCTCGCGGATGATGACGAGATCGATGCCTTCGTAGCGACCCCCGGGGACGATCGTCTTCGTCGGCCGCACGTTGGCGTACAGCTCGAACACCTGGCGCAGGGAGACGTTGACGGAGCGGTAGCCGCCGCCCACCGGCGTGGTGAGCGGCCCCTTGAGGCACAGCTTGGTGCGCCGGATCGAGTCGAGCGTCGCGTTGGGGAGCGGCGAGCCGGCGTGCTCGACGCCGGCCATCCCGCCCAGCTGCTCGTCCCAATCGAACGCCGCGCCGAAGGCGCTCAACACGTCGAGCGTCGCCTGCGTGATCTCGGGACCGATGCCGTCGCCGCGGATCAGCGTCGCCGCGCGCCGGCTCACGGCAGCCCCGGCGTCAGCGCCTTGACCGCCCGGGTCAGGGCGGTCCACGGGTCGTCCCCTTCACCGCGTGCCACCGTGCGCCACTCGACGCGGCCGGTCCGCACGTCCACCATGACGACGGTCAACTCCGCGGTGGCCGCGGGGTGGTCGGTCCGACCGCCCGGCAGTCCGACTGTCCGGCGATAGACAAGCCCCGCCGGGGCGAGCACGTATCGCATCCCGCCCGCGATCGCCGCGAGGGTGCGCAGCTGGCTGCGCAGGGGGTCCAGGACGATCACCATCGAGGGGTTGCGGAGCAGCGGCGTGGCCATCTGCTCCGGATCGGTCGCGATCCCAGGGGCGCGGCGCGCGCTGCGCCGCAGCTCCTCCGGCCCCACCCAGCCGACCTCGGGCGCGCGCGCCTTGAGCAGCGCCGTGAGCACGCTGTCCGCCTTCTCCCGCTCCCCGACGACCGCGTCCCAATGCAGCGTGTCCTCGGCGCCGATCAGGGTGATCGGCAGGATGCCGACTTGCTGGCCGGACATGCCCGCGGTGGGCAGCGGCGCGGTGGGCGCGGGAGCTTGCGTCTTGAGGGACGGATGCCCGCAGGCGACGACCGCCCACAGCCCCACACCCCACACCCCGCGCTTTAAGCTTTTCGTCGTCAAGGAGTTAGTCACCGAGGTTCAGGAAGCGAGCGTCAGGCCGCCGTCGACGATGATCGTCTGGCCGGTGATGTGCCGCGCGGCCTCGCTGCACAGAAACAACACCACGTGGGCGATGTCCTCCGGCTCGGCCACGCGGCCGAGGATCGATTCGCGCTCGGCGCGCTCCAGGACCTCGCGCGGCAGCTTGGTGAGCAGCTCGGTCCTCACGAAGCCGGGCGCGACCGCGTTGACGTTGATGTTGGAGGAGCCCAGGTCCACGGCGGCCGACTTGGTGAGGCCGATCAGGGCGGCCTTGCTGGCGGCGTAGTTGGCGATGCCGAAGCCGGGACGGAACGCCTGGTGGCTCGCGATGTTCACGATCTTGCCGTAGCGCTGCGCCCGCATCGTGGGCGCCGCGGCCTGGATGCAGTTGAAGGCGCCGGTCACGTTCGTCTCCATCACCTCGCGCCACGCGTCGGGGGGGAGCCGCCACAGCGCCCCGTCGTGCGTCACGCCGGCGTTGTTGACGAGGCAGTGGACGCCGCCGAGCCGCTGCTTGACCTGCGTCATGAACTGCTCGACGTCGTCGTGATTGCGGACGTCGCAGCGCGCTGAGTAGACGGCGACCCCGCAGCCTTTGATCGCCGTCTCGGTGAGCAGCGCCTGGGCACCGACGTCGCGCCCGGCGAGTTCCACATAGTTGAACGCCACGCTCGCGCCGCGCTGGGCGAAGTCGAGGCAGATCGCGCGCCCCAGACCGGTCGCTCCGCCCGTGACCACCGCGACGCGGCCCGCCAGGTGCTCGCCCGCGCGCTGCGGATCGGGGCGTTCCTGCACCACGGCCGCCCCAGCCGGGGCCGGCGCCTCCCCTCCCCGGGCGGCCAGTGTCCACGAATACGGTGTCAAGGAATTCGAACCTATGTTCGCGTTTGAAGCCCGGCAAGCCGCGCCGTAATTTCCCCCCGTGCGACGAGCCGGCTCGATCCTCTTGTGGGGCGCGATCGCCGCCCTGGGCGCGCTCGGGTTCGCCACCCTCGCCCTCTCGCGCGGGGAGACAGTCAACGCCGCGTGGCTGCTCATCGCGGCGGTCTGCACCTACGTCGTCGGCTACCGCTTCTACTCGAGGTTCATCGCCGAGCGGGTGTTCGCGCTCGACGATCGCCGCGCCACGCCCGCCGAGCGGCTCAGCAACGGCCGCGACTACGTGCCGACCAACAAGTGGGTGCTCTACGGCCACCATTTCGCCGCGATCGCGGGTCCGGGCCCGCTGGTCGGTCCGGTGCTGGCCGCGCAGTTCGGCTTCCTCCCCGGGACCCTGTGGCTCGTGATCGGCGTGGTCGTGGGCGGCGCGGTGCAGGACCTCACGATCCTGTGCTGCTCGCTGCGCCGCGACGGCAAGTCGCTGGGCCAGATGGCGAAGGAGGAGATCAATGCGACGGCGGGCGTGACCGCGATGCTCGCCGTGCTGTTCATCATGATCATCCTGCTCGCGGTGGTGGGGCTCATCGTCGTCAACGCGCTCAAGGCGTCGCCGTGGGGGCTGTTCACCATCGCCTGCACGATCCCCATCGCGTTACTGATGGGCTGGTGGATGCGCACGTGGCGGCCGGGCAACGTGGGCGAGGCGTCGCTCGCGGGCGCCGCGCTGCTGCTGCTGGCGCTGCTGGGCGGCGGCTATGTCGCCGGCCATCCCGGCCTGGCCGCGGCGTTCACGCACTCGGGGCCGGCGCTCACCGCGATGCTCGTCGGGTACGGCTTCGTCGCGTCGGTGCTGCCGGTGTGGATGCTGCTCACGCCGCGCGACTACCTGTCCACGTTCCTCAAGATCTCGACCGTCCTGATCCTCGCCGTCGCCATCCTGCTCCTGCTCCCGCCGCTCAAGATGCCCGCCCTGACCCCGTTCGCGACGCTGGGCGACGGGCCGGTGCTCGCGGGCAAGCTGTTCCCGTTCGCGTTCATCACGATCGCCTGCGGGGCCATCTCCGGGTTCCACTCGCTCATTGCCTCCGGGACCACGCCGAAAATGCTCGCCAGGGAGCGCGACGCCCGCCTCATCGGCTACGGCGGGATGCTGATGGAGTCGTTCGTCGGCGTGATGGCGATGATCGCAGCGTGCACCCTGGACCCGGGCGTGTACTTCGCGATGAACACGACGCCCGCCGCCCTGGCACAGGCGTCCCACGTCCTCGGTACGGCGGGGTTCGTGGTGACCCCGGACGCGATGCAGCAGCTCGCCCAGGCGATGGGCGAGCAGACGCTGATCGCGCGCACCGGCGGGGCGCCGTCGCTCGCCGTGGGGATGGCCCACATCTTCGCCGGCGTCACGAGCGTGCTGGGCGGCAAGGCCCTCACCGCCCTCTGGTACCACTTCGCGATCATGTTCGAGGCGTTGTTCATTCTCACGACTATCGACGCGGGCACGCGGGTCGGCCGCTTCATGCTCCAGGAGATCCTCGGCCACCTGTGGCCCCGGTTCGGCGAGACGTCCTGGTACCCGAGTGTCATCGCGGCGAGCGGCGCGATCGTGGCGGGCTGGGGCTACTTCCTCTATCAGGGCGTGGTGGATCCCCTGGGCGGCATCAACTCGCTGTGGCCGCTGTTCGGCATCGCGAACCAACTGCTCGCGGCCGTGGCGCTGTGCGTGGCGACCACCATCATCATCAAGATGGGCAAGGCACGCTACGCCTGGGTCACCCTCGCACCGCTCGCGTGGCTCATCACAGTGACGATGACGGCCGGGTGGCAGCTCGTGTTCTCCGGGAACCCGACCTTGGGGCTGCTGGCCCGCGCCGCGGCCGTCGACCGGGGCGATCCAAACGCCGCGCAGCGAATCTTCAATTACCGCCTCGATGTCTTCGTCGCGCTGCTGTTCATGACGGTCGTGGTGATGCTGCTCGTCGTATCGATCCGGGAGTGGTGGCTGGTGCTGAGCAAGCGCAAGCCGGCCGTGGTGCACGAGACGCCGTTTGTGGAGAGTGCGTATGCAGGAGACTGAAGGCGGTCGGGCGGTCGGGCGGTCAGGCGGTCGGTTGGCCCGCCTGGGCCGTTTCCTGCGCCGCGTCGTCGGAGCTCCCGATTACACCGCCTACCTGGAGCACTGCCAAGCTGCCGGACACGCGCCGCGCCTGACGGAGCGGGAGTACGTGCGCGAGTTCTTCGAGAACAAGGGCAAGGCGCCGAGGTGCTGCTGAAGCTCGCGAAAGTGGCACGGGGTGCGGCGGGTCAGTTCTTCGGCCTGAGCAGCTCCTGAAACGGCGGATAGTCGCGCAGCGACTCGAAATCGATCTCGGCGTGCAGCTCGTCGGCGTGGGGGTAGCCCCGGCTCAACGCTTCCCGCACCAGGGTCGTGGCCGATTCTCGCTCACCCAACAGGGCGTGGATGCGTGCCCGCCAGATGGTGTGCCGGCCGAAGAAATAGGGCCGCTCCGCTCCCGCGAGTCTCCGCTCGACACGCAGCGCCTGTTCTCGATTCCCCTGCCGCGCCGCGATGGCGCCCAGGTACCCGAGGTAGTCCATCGAGCCGAGGCCCTCGTTGACGAAATGCAACGAGGCGCTGCGGCCGGCCGGGACCTCCCCCAGAAGGCTCTCGAACTCGCGGCGCGCGTCGTCGAGCCGACCGGCCGCGTACGCCACGAGTGCAACATGGGCCCGGTGGGCGGAGGATGCCGTCTCGGCGGGGGGCCGCGCCGCGAGCCACCGGCGGGCCCGGGCCAGATCGCGCGTCTGCCGCTCGCCGAGCTCGACTACCCGACACATCGGGGTCGGGCACCGCTCGCGGCCGGGGAGTCGGTCTTCGCGACCCTCGCCGACCACGACGTCCTGGTCCACCACCCTTACGACTCGTTCGAGGCGACGGTGCAGCGGCTGTTGGTCGAGGCGGCAGACGACCCGGACGTCGCGGCGATCAAGCTGACGCTGTACCGGGCCGGGGCACGCTCGCGGATCGTCGACGCGCTGGCGCGGGCCGTCGAGCGCGGCAAGGAAGTCTTCGTCTTCGTCGAGCTCAAAGCGCGATTCGACGAGGAGCGGAACATCGAGTGGGCGCACAAGCTCGAACAGGCCGGCATCCGCGTGGTGTACGGTCTGGTCGAGATCAAGACCCACGCCAAGACCGCCCTGATCGTGCGCCGCGAGCAGGGCGCGTTGCGACGCTACGTGCACATCGGGACCGGGAACTACAACGCCGCGACGGCGGAGATGTATACGGACATCGGCCTCCTCTCCGCCGACCCGGCGCTGGGCGCCGACCTGCACGACCTCTTCAACGAGCTGTCGGGATCGTCACGACCACCCCAGGCCGCGTTCCGGCGGATCCTGGTCGCCCCCACCTCCCTCCTCAAGCGGCTGATCGAGCTGGTCGAGCGGGAGGCGGAGCACGCGCGGGCTGCAGGCAGCGGGCGGATCCGCGCCAAGCTCAACGGTCTCGCCGACTCCGACATCATCGTTGCGCTGTATCGCGCCTCCCAGGCCGGCGTCGACGTCGACCTCGTGGTGCGCGGCGTGTGCACCCTGCGGCCCGGCGTGCCGGGGCTGTCCGAGCGGATCCGGGTGGTCAGCATCCTGGGACGCTTTCTCGAGCACGCCCGCATCTATCACTTCGCCAACGGCGGGGACGCCGAGTACTACATCGGCTCCGCGGACTGGCGCCCGCGCAACCTGCGCCGCCGGGTCGAGGTGGTCACGCCGGTGCGCGACCCCGCGTGTTGCCGCCGGCTCGACGCCATTCTCGAGGCCGAATTGGCCGACCCGACGGCGTGGGAGCTCGAGCCGGACGGCGGCTACCGCCGGCGGCAGCCCGAGCCGGGCGCCGACCGGCGCGGCTCGCAGGAGCGCCTGCTCGACCTGGCCAGTGCGACTGCCTGACGCGCCCGGTGCGCCCGCCGCCCTCGCGCTCGTCGTCCTGCTGTCCCAGACGACCTCGGTGCGTGCGCAGCAGTGCCGCGAGCCCCACTACCGCTGGACCGCGAAGACCGACACCACGCTCGCGTCCGTCGCGCCGCAGCCGACCTCGGTGACCGCGATCCTCACCACCTGGGCGCCGCCCGACCTCGCGGCCCGCGACCGGTGCGCCCCCCGCGCCGGCCGCGAGCGGCACGTCTACCGCCTGACGGCCTGGGTCCGGCTCGTGGACCGGAAGCAGGACGACGGAGACTGGCACATCGAGCTCACCGCGCGCGCTGACAGCCCGGCCGATTCGTGCATCGTGACCGAGATCCCCCTGTCGCAGTACGGCGTCCGCTACGAGCGGGCGCGGGCGGCGCTCGACGCGGCGGTCGGAGCTCGCAAGATCGGCAGGACCGGCGTGCTCCGCGCGCCAGTGCGGGTGCAGATCACGGGCGCCGCGTTCTTCGACGGACAACATCGCGGCGGCGGCCGGCGGAGCGACAAGATCGACGGCGAGCACGGCCGCTGCAATTCGTCCGTGCGGGCGCTGTGGGAGATTCACCCGGTCTACAGTGTCACGCCGCGCTGAGGGAAAGCCGCCGCGCTGCGGTTGAGGGTGCGGGAGAACGGCACGGCCTGCGGCGAGACCCCGGTGCTGAAGCCCTAGCTCCCCACCGTCGCCAGACACTCGATCTCCACCCGCGCCCCCAGCGCCAAGCCGCTTCCGGCCACCGTGGAGCGCGCCGGCGGGTCCTTGGGGAAGTAGGTCGCGTACACCGCGTTCATCGCCGCGTAGTCCTTGATGTCCGTCAGGAACACCGTGCACTTCACCACGCGCTCGAGGGAGGTGCCCGCGGCCTGCAGGATGGTCTTGATGTTTTCGAACGCCTGCCTGGTCTGCCCGGCGATGCTGGTGTCGGCCAACTGGCGGGTGCCGGGCACGTTGCCGAGCTGCCCCGACAGATAGAGCACGTTCCCCACCCGCACCGCGTGCGAGAACGGCAGTCCGGGCACTGACATGCCCGGCACCTGGACGACCTGTGAATGCGCCCGCCCGACGGGGATGGTCACAGCAGCCATGGTCAGAATAAGGAGCATCCGCATGGGCACCTCCTTAGAGCTCCACTTGCGTCCCCACCTCGAATACCTGATTGGGCGGAATCTTGAAGAACGCCGTGGCGCGCAGGGCGTTGCGCGACATGAAGCTGAACAACCGCTCCCGCCACACCGCCATCCCGGGGCGATCGGCCGCGATGAGCGTTTCGCGCCCCAGGAAGAAGGTGGTCCCCTCGATGCGCACATCGAGCCCCTTCTCACGGCACGCGTCCAGGATCTCCTCGATCTCCGGGTCCTCCATGAAACCGTACCGCGAGGTCACCGTGTGAAACCCCTTGCCGCTGCGCTTGACGGTGACCCGCTCCTCGGCCGGCACGTGGGGCACGTCCTCGGTGATCACCGTCAGGAACACGACCTTTTCATGCAGGACCTTGTTATGGACCAGGTTGTGCACCAGGGCGGGCGGGGTGCCGTCCGCCGTCCCGTACATGAACACGGCGGTCCCGGGGACGCGGATCGGCGGCTCGGCGGCGAGGTCGGCGAGCAGCATCTTCAGCGGCACCGTCTTCTCGAGCATGCGTTTGGCGAGGATCTCGCGCCCGCGCTTCCAGGTGGTCATCAGCAGGTAGATGCCCACGGCCATCGCCAGCGGCACCCAGCCACCGTTCTTGATCTTGAGGGCGTTGGCAATCAGGAACGGGATGTCCATCGCGAGGAACAGCCCCACGACCAGGACAGCTTTCGCGCGGCTCCACTGCCAGACCTCTCGGCACATCACATAGAACATGAAGGTGGTGATCGCCATCAGGGTCGAGAGAGCCACCCCGTACGCCCCCGCGATGTTGGTCGAGCTGCCAAACCCGATCACCAGCGCGCACGTCACCAGCATCAGCGCCCAGTTGACCGTGGGGACGAAGATCTGCCCGATCTCTCGCGACGAGGTGTGCTCGATCTTCAGGCGCGGGCTGTAGCCGAGCTGCACCGCCTGGCGCGTCAGGGAGAACGCCCCCGAGATGATCGCTTGTGACGCGATAATCGCCGCCGCCGTGGCCAGGACGACCAGGGGATACAAGGCCCAGGACGGCGCCATGTGGTAGAACGGGTTCACCGCCGCCGCCGGATCGCGGAGCAGAAGGGCGCCCTGGCCGAAATAGTTGAGCAGCAGCGCGGGGAGCCCGACGCTGAACCACGCGAGCTGGATCGCCCGGTGGCCGAAGTGCCCGAGGTCGGCGTATAGCGCCTCGCCGCCGGTGACGACGAGGAACACGGCGCCCAGCACCACGAAGCCCCGCTCCACGTTCTCCGCGAAGAAACGCACCGCGTGCTGCGGCAGCACCGCGGCCAGAACGCCGGGCTGGAGGATGATCTCCTTCAACCCGAGCACGGCGATCACGAGAAACCACACGAGCATCACCCGTCCGAAAACGGCCCCGATCCGGGCGGTGCCCCGACTCTGGAAGAAGAACAGGGCGACGAGAATCACCAGCGTGAGTGGGACGACCAGGTGTGCCAGCGTTGGTGTGGCAACTTCGAGCCCCTCGACCGCGCTCATCACCGAGATCGCCGGCGTCAGTGCACCGTCGGCGTAGATCAGCGCTGCGCCAAAAATCCCCAGCACGATCATGATGCGCCGCGGCGAGAGGTTCCGGGCCAGCCGGCTGCCGTTCACGAGGGCCATCAGCGCCAGCACCCCGCCCTCGCCCTTGTTGTCGGCGCGGATGATCACGATGTGGTACTTGATGGTGACCACGAGCACCAGCGCCCAGAATACCAGGGACAGCACTCCCAGCACGTTGTTCTGCGTGGCTGGGATGCCGTGCTCGCCATAAAACGCCTGGCGGATGGCGTACAACGGGCTCGTGCCGATATCCCCGTACACCACGCCGAGCGCAGCGACCGCCATCATGGCGAGGTAGCGGCCGCGCGGCTCGCTGCTCCTGGAACCGTGCTCCACTGGCTGCGTCATAGGGGCTGAATATTAGCGAGGAGCGGTTTGCCGTGCGGCGAGCGGCCACAGCAGCGCCAGCGCGCCCGCGCCGGCCGCGCTGGCCGCGAACGCAACCCCCGCACCGCGGCCCTGATACAACACGCCCAGCGCCACACCGCCCACCAGCGCCGTCAGGCCCGTTACGCCGTGATACGATCCGAAGCCGCTGCCCTGTTTGCTCCCCGCGAGCCGCGCCACGAGCGCGCGCTCGGGGCTCTCGGTCAGGCCCGCGACACTCCCCAACGCGAGGAACAACATCCACGCCTGCCCTGACGTCCGCGCCAACGCCAGTCCCACGGCGAGCGCCGCGTAGCACACCCACCCGATCCACATCGTGGGGCCGGCGCCGAAGCGGTCGCTCCAGGCGCCGCCCACGAAGCTGGTCGCCGATTTCACGACGTGCACCGCCGCCCACAGCAGCGGCACCGTCGCCACTGCGACGCCGAGCTGCTGGGAGCGGAGGATGACGAGGGTCTCGGGCATGCGGAGAAGATAGAAGGCGGAGATGGCCCAAAGGGCGGTATGGCGGTAGGTCGGTAGGGCGGTAGTGTCAGCGGGAGGGTCGAGCGTTTCACTTTTGCTCGCGGCCTTGCCTACCGCCCTACCGCCTGACCGCCCTACCGCCATGACAGCAAGCCCCAGCACCAGCACTCCCGGCACAATGCTCGCGGCAATCACCGTCCGCAGCTCCGCCACGTGCGTCGTCAACAGCCACCACGCGACCAGGGGACCCAGCACCGCACCCGCGTGGTCCATACCGCGCTGCAGGCCGAACGCCCGGCCGCGCAGCTCGGCGGGCGTCACGTCGGCGATCAGGGCATCGCGCGGCGGCGTGCGCAGCCCCTTGCCGATGCGGTCCACGACGCGCAGGCCGATGACCTGCCACGCGGCCGCGGTGACCGCGATGACCGGCCGCACCAGCACCGCGATGGCGTACCCCGCCACGATCAGGGGGCCCCGCCGCCTGGCCCGATCGGCCAGCCGACCGGCGCCGAACTTGACGAACGCCGCCGCGAAATCAGCCGCGCCGTCCAGGGCGCCGAGCGCGGCGGCGCCACCGCCCAGGACGCCCGTCACGAGCGCCGGCAGCAGGGGGTAGATCATCTCGCTGGCGAAGTCGTTGAGCAGCGAGACCGCGCCGAGCAGCCGGACCTCTTTGGGAAGCTTATTCACCCAGATCGAGACCCCAGCGGATCAACGACACTGGCAGGCCGCCGTACGGCAGGATCGCGTCGTGGAAGGCACGCAGCGAGAACGTCTTGCCGTGCGCGGCCTTGAAGGCGTCGCGCAGGCGTAGGAGCTCGCGCCGCCCGACCGCGTAGCTCAGGGGATACGCGGGCTCGGCGCAATAGCGCCGCACTTCGGCCTCGGCGTTGGCGCGGTCCACATGCAGCTCGTCCACCATCGTCTGCACGCCCTGCTCGTACGTCATGCCGCGCGTGTGCAGCCCCACGTCGAGCAGCACCCGCACCGCCCGCCACAACAGGTGCACGCGCTGGAAGAAGCGCTCCTCCTCCGTGGCGTAGAAACCCTCCTCCCCCATCATGTCCTCGCAGTACAGCGCCCAGCCCTCGACGGTGAGCGGCGTCCACAGGTTCTTGCGCACGTCGCTCGTCTGGGCCTGCGCGGTCACGAGCTGGAGGTGGTGGCCGGGATAGCCCTCGTGCAGGGCCGTGGCCGCGAGCTCGTGGCGGCAGTGATCGCGCAACATGCGCTCGCGCTGCGCCGCCGGCAGCTCCGGGCTGGGGATCGTCACGTAGAACCAGCCGTTGCGGTCCGGAGAGTACGCGCCCGGGCTGTCGTAGGCGGCGAACGGGATGATGGGGCGCAGGAACGCCGGCGTGGGCACGACGTTGAGGGGCGCATCGGGGATCGGGGCGAGCCGCCGCGCCGCGACGAACTCTCGGGCCCGCTCCATCTCCTTGGCGTACGCGGCGACGAGCGATTCCGCGGGCGGGTGGTCCTGCCGCAGCCGGTCCGCGACGTCCGGCCACGGTCGCTTGCCGTCGAGCCGGTTGGCCCGCTCGGCCAGGTCGGCGAGGATCTCGTCCTTCAGGCCGTGCCCGTAGCGCCACAGCTCCGGCGCCGTGTCCCGCAGCGCGTGGTCGTAGTGCAGCCGGAAGTTGAACGCGTCCTCGCCCACGGCGAACAGGTCCGAGCCCGTTTCCGACCAGCGCTCCAGGCTGTGGGTGAAGTCGGTGAGCGCAGCCGCGGCGGCAGCGGCCGCGGCGGTGACCCGTTCCGTCTCACCCGGCACGTCGGCGGCGACGGCCGCGGGGATCTCCTTGATGAGCACCAGGCCGGCTTCGGCCATCCGCAGCGCCGTTTCGGCGTGCAGCCGCACCGGCTCGCCCAGCGAGTCGCGCGCGTCGTTGAGCAGGCCCGGCACGTCTTCCAACCGGCCGCACAGCGCGGTGGCCTTCGCTTCGGGGGTCCGGTCGCGGCGCAGCAACAGGTGGTGGAGACCGCCGAGAAGATGACTGATCCAGAACTCGGGGTTCTTCGCCTGCGGCCGCTCCTTCTCGAAGCGGTGCAGCGTGACCCGCACCTCGTTCAGCAGCGCGGTCCGGTCGATTTCGTCCTGGAGCGCGTCGGCGCCGGATTCCTCGAGCGCGGTGCCCAGCGCCTTCAGCGCGGCGAGATGGGGGCGCAGCGCCTCGGGGCTGAAGCGGCCGTAGCGCTGATCGTGGGTGAACACGCCCGCCTGCGAGGCGGCGACGGGATCCAAATGCCAGCGCAGGTCGAAGTACGACCGCTCGACCGCGCGAAAACCGGCGGCCTTTACCGCCATGCCGCCTGCTTGAGCAGGCGACGACACTCGTCGTCGCTGAGCACCCGGTCGGTCCGTTTCGCGGCGTCGAACAGCGTCCGGCACGAGGCCTCATCCTCCGGGTCGTAGCCGTGGGTCTGGAGCCAGTACTTCACGTTGGAGAGCCCCGAGACGGGGGAGATCTCGATCTTCTGCTCCAGGCCGAACTCGGCGGCGGGCACCGAGCTGTACACGCGATCGGCGAGCCAGTCGTGCCCCTTCTTTTTCGCCTTGATGATCGCCGCCGCGTGTACGCCCGTGCCGGTGCGGAACGCGTCGGTGCCGAGCACGGGGTAATTCACGGGGATCGGCACGCCCACCGCCTCGGCGGCGGTGTGGCAGTACTCGGGGAGCTTGGAGAGGTCCCCGCGGTGGGCGCCGAGCAGCTTCAGGTTGACGATGAGGAGGTCCATCTCGGCATTCCCTACGCGCTCCCCCACCCCCAGCGCTGTGGCGTGCACGCGGTCCACCCCGGCCTCGATCGCCGCGAGGCAGTTGATCAGCCCCATGCCGCGGTCGCGGTGCCCGTGCCAGTCAACCCGCACGTTCTTGTCCCCTACGATTTCTCTCTTTACGAATTGGACCAGGGCACGGACGCCGTCGGGCGTTGCGTGCCCGACCGTATCAGCGAGACAGATGCGCGTCGCCCCGCAGTCGATCGCCGCGCCGTACAGCGCCTTGAGCGTCTCCGGCCGGGCGCGCGTCGTGTCCTCGGTCACGTACATCACGGGGAGCCCGGCCTTCACCGCGAACGTCACCGCCTCCTCGGTGGATGCGAGGATCTTGTCCAGCGTCCAGTCCTCGGTGTACTGGCGGATCGGCGAGGAGCCGATGAACGTGGCGGCTTCGATCTTGATCCCCACCTCTTCGGCGATGCGCACGATTGGCTCGACGTCGGCGATCACCGTGCGGGCGGCGCAGTTCGGGAAGAGGGGAAGCTTGTGGTCGCGGATCTCCTTCGCGAGGGCGCGCACCTGCTCCACCACCCGCGGTCCCGCGCCGGGCAGGCCGATGTCGGCCGCCACGATCCCCAGGTCCGCCATGAGGTGCAGCAGCCGCCGCTTGACCTCGATCGGGGGATCCTTCACGGACGGCGACTGCAGCCCGTCGCGCAGGGTCTCGTCGTTCAGGTCCACGCGGGCCCGGGACCAGTCGAAGACGGCCGACCCTTCGGCGCGGTTCCAGTCGTAAATCAGGTCGCGTTCCTCCACACCGAAAACATAGGGTATCTTTACCCTCTACGCCTCTATGCCACTAAGCCTCTCACACCCCAGCCTCCAAGCCGCCCGCCGCCACCTCGAGCGCACGGACGCCGTCACCCTCGCCCGGCAGGCCGAGTTGTCGGCGCTCCCGGCCCCGACGGGGTCGGAGGGCCGGCGGGCCGCGCGCGTCGCCGAGCTGTTCCGGGAAGTGGGGCTCCGGGACGTGTTCGTGGACGAGGTGGGCAACGTGCACGGCTGGCACGGAAACGGGGGCGAGGCGGCCGTCGTGGTGGCGGCGCACCTCGATACCGCGTTCTCCCGCGACGTGAACGCGCGGGTGACGCGCCGCGGCGACCGGTTCGAGGGTCCCGGGATCAGCGACAACGCGCGCGGGCTGGCGGCGCTGGTGACCGTGGCGGAAGCGCTGCGGGTTGCCGCCATTCCCCTGCTGCGACCGGTGTTATTCGTCGCCACCGTGGGCGAGGAGGGCGCCGGGGACCTGAAGGGGATGCGTCACCTGTTCGCGCGCGACGGCCTCCGGGCGCACGCGGTGATCGCCCTCGATGGCGCCGGGCTCGAGCGCATCGTGCATCGGGCGCTGGGGTCGCGGCGCTACCGCATCACGTATCGGGGGCCGGGCGGCCACTCGTGGGCTGCGTTCGGCGTGGCGAATCCGGCGTCGGCGGTAGGGCGCGCGGCGCAGCGGCTCGCGGACCTGCCGCTGCCCGCGGAGCCGCGGACCACGTGCGCGGTGGTGCGGCTCGGCGGCGGCACCGCGTTGAACTGCATCCCGCAGGAAGCGTGGCTCGACCTCGACTTGCGCAGCGAGGATCCCGACGCGCTGACGCGTCTCGACGCCGCGGTCCAGACGGCACTGACGCGGGCGCGCGACGAGGAGAACGCGCGGCGCGCGCCCGGCACCGCCCCGCTCACCCTGGACTGCCGCATCGTCGGCGACCGGCCGGGCGGCGAGACGCGCGCCGATCACCCGCTGGTCAAGGCGGCGGTGGCGGCGACGCGGGCGCTGGGCAAAGTGCCCGAGCTGGCGGCGGCGTCGACCGACGCCAACGTGCCGATCGCGCGCCGCATCCCCGCCATCGCGCTCGGCGCCGGCGGCCGCTCCGGCGACGCGCACCTGCCGAGTGAGTGGTATGAGAACGAGGAAGGGGTGCTGGGGTTGGTGCGGGCAGTGATGGTCGTGGCGGCAGTGGGGGGAGCAGACCCCCTCAGATCGGCTTGAACAGCTCCACCATCTCCAACACGAACGGCTGTCCCGCTCCCTCGGGCTCCCAGGTCACGCGCTCCCGCTCCACCGTCGGGAACCGCGCGTCCGGCGTCCACACCTCCACCGCCTTCGCCTCGGCGTCCACGACCCAATAAGTCGGCACGCCCGCTTCCTGGTACCGGCGGCGCTTGAGGAATCGGTCGGAGCGCACGGAGGATGGGCTCAACACCTCCGCGACGAGCAAGAGGCCCTTGAACCGGGCCCAATCGAGTGTGCGAGCTTCGACGGTGGGCACCACGAAGACATCCGGCTGCACCAGCGTGTCAGGCGTCCAAGAGATGTCCGCGCGGGACCCCAAGACGATGCCGACGGGCTCACGGCGCAGGTACCGGCCCAGCTCGAACATCAGACGTTCCACAATCACTTCGTGCCACGGGCGCGGGGCCGGCGTCACCAGCAGCTCCCCGTACACGACTTCGTACCGGTTGCCGTCGTCCGGCAGCGCGCGCACCATGTCGGCGGTCCAGTAGTTCGGGGCGGCCATGCCCATACGATGCCCTCCTCGGCAGTCGAGAAGCAAGACGGGGCCATCCCCGAAATTCGAGCGGCCTGACTGGACAACCGTCATCATTTGTCTGCGGGAGTAAGCGATTCTCTGCCGGGCGAACTCCTCCTGGTGGGTTAACCCCGGGGCCCCCTCGCTGCGCTCGGGGCAGCCTCCCTCGCTGCGCTCGGGGCAGGCTCTGCCCCGGGGTTAATGGACCTGCTTCTCCGACTCTCTGAGTAGCGCGGCCAGCTCATCCTTCCACAACGCCGCCAGCGTATGCGTCCCGTGTCCCCGCGTCTTGTCACTGATCGGAATCAGCACGTACCGGCCTCGCTTCACCCGCCGGATCTCGCGCTCCATGATCCCCAGCTCCGGCGGATTGATCTCGTCGTCGGCGGAGTTGACGGCGACGAGCGGCGCCACGATGCGCTCGAGATTGGGCGCCGGGTTGTAGAGGCGTGATGCATCGAAGTAATACAGCATGTCGTTGGCGTCGGTCTGCGCCAGCTTGGCCCGCACGTAATCGTCCAGGATGCTGTCCGCCACGACTCGCGTTGGCGCCACCTTCTGCCACTGCAGCGGCGCGCTCCCCATGATCATCAGGATGTAAAGCGCAGTGGTCACCCCGCGCGGCTGGGACGAATACTCGCCGTTCTGCCACGCGGGGTCGGTGCGGATCGCGTCCAAGATCATCTTGCGCTGCGTGCGGTTGCGGCCCGCGATCTCGACCGGCAGGCTCGCTAGCGGCATGAGGGCGTCCATGAAGTCGGGATACGTCTCTCCCCACACCCACGTCTGCATCCCGCCCATCGACGTTCCCATCACCAGGCGCAGATGGTTCACGCCCAGATGCTCGGTGAGCAGGCGATACTGCGCCCGCACCATGTCGTCGTAGGTGTAGTGCGGGAACCGCGCGTGCAGCCCGTCGCTCGGCTTGCTGGAGCGCCCGTGGCCGATGCCGTCGGGCAGGATGACGTAATAGCGCGCCGTGTCGAGCAGCTGGCCGGGCCCGAACAGCTCCCCCGCGAACGCGTCGCGCAGGAACTGGCGGCCGCTGCCGCCGGTGCCGTGGAGAATCAAGACCGCGTTCCTGGCCGACCCGCGCGCGTCGCGCTCCAGGCGACCAAACGTCGCGTAGTGCAGCCGCAGCTCGGGCAGCGATTCCCCGCTCGCGAACCGGAAGTCCTTGATGACGTAGTCGCCTTCGGCGGGCGTGAACACGGGCGCCTGTTGTGCGCGCAGCCCAGGGACGCTGACCAGCGCGAACGCGAGCAGCAACAAACCGCGATTTTTCATGGGGGGAATCTACCGCCTGACAGTCCGACTGTCCGGCGGTCCGACCGTCATGCAGCCGTCAGCTCGATCAGTGTGATCTCCGATGGCGCCAGGAGGCGCAGCGGCGGTCCCCAGTAGCCCGTCCCGCGGCTCACGTACAACCACATCGCCTCGAGGCGGTGTAGCCCCGCCACGAACGGCTGGAACAGCCGTACCAGCAGGTTGAACGGGAAGTACTGGCCACCGTGCGTGTGACCGGACAGCTGCAGGTCGAACCCCGCGTCGCGGGCCGCGAACGCGCTCCGCGGTTGATGGGCAAGCAGCACCCGCACGTCGCTCGCGGGCGCGCCGCGCAGGGCGGCCGCCGGATCGGACGGCACCGAGAGGTCCGGGACCCCGGCGAACAGCAGCCGGGCGCTGCCGCGCCGCACCACCTGGTGCGAGTTCTGGAGCACCGACAGCCCCAGCCGCTCCACTTCGCGGCCCCACCCCGGCGCATCCCAGTAGTACTCGTGGTTGCCGGTCACGTAGAACTTGCCGAGCCGGGCCGCGAGCCGGCCCAGCGGCGCCACCTCGTCCTTCAGGTCCGGGACGAAGCCGTCCGCCATGTCGCCCGTGAACGCGACGACGTCGGGATCGAGGGCGTTGGCCGTCGCCACCACCCGCTCCACGAAGCGGCGCTTCAGGGTCGGGCCGACGTGCAGGTCGGAGAGCTGCACGATGCGGAACCCCTCGAGGTCCGGGGGCAGCCCCAGGATCGGCACGCTCACCCGCACCACGTGGATGCGGCGCGCGCCGAGCACGCCGATGAGCGTCAACGCGGCCGCGATGACGAGCATCGTAGGCGGCGCGAGATGCAGCCGGAACACGTCGACCACCGCGAAGCCCACGACGAGCAGGGACGACAGGCCCAGCACGGTGAATCCGGTCCACCCCAGCGCCGGTCCGAGCGGGGCGCGCCGGCCCGCGACGAGCGTCGCGATCGGCAGCCCCGCCAGCGCCAGGGCGCCGATCCAGGCGAGCACCCGTCCCAGCCCCGACGTACCGGCGGCGAGGTGCGTGCCGACGTAAACGTTGAGCAGCGCCCAGACGGTAAACACGATGGCGACGCGAATCCGCATTTGCCGGGAAGTCATTGCATCGCCTCGAGTCCGCTTAAGGCTTCATCGACGTGCTTCGTGGCCTCGAGCTGCGACGCGAACACGTGACGCACGACCCCGTCGCCGTCGATCACGAACGTGGCCCGCCCGGGAATGAGCCCCAGCGTCTTCTCGACGCCGAAGAGCTTGCGCACTTCCCCGCCGGCGTCGCTGAGCAGCGGGAACGGCAGCCGGAGCTTGCCGGCGAAGCGTTGGTGCGATTCGATCGAATCCGAGCTCACGCCGATGATCTCCGCGCCCGCGGCGGCGAACGTCTCATAGCGGTCGCGGAACGCCCGCGCCTCGGCCGTGCAGCCGGGGGTGTGATCCCTGGGATAGAAGTACAACACGACCGGTCGCCCCTTGTTCTCGCTCAGACGGAAGGTCCCTCCGCCAAGCGCAGGAAGTGCGAAGTCCGGTGCCCGCTCACCGATCTTGGTCATCCGACCGCCTGACCGCCTTTCCGCCTTACCGCCATTAGTGCGCCGCCCCCCCACCACCCGGCATCCCCTTGCTCTTGTGCATCAGCAGCAGCAGGGGCAACGAGAGCACGAAGACCGCGGCGAACAGCAGGAACAGCTGCTCGAACGACAGCATCATCGCCTGCCTGGTGACCTGCAGGTCGAGAATCCTGAGCGCCTTCGCTTCCACGAGGCCCGGCGGCGTGCCGGTGGCGGCGAGGCGCGCGCCGATCAGCGCCAGCCGCTCGCGCGCCGCTTCCGCGTACGGCGTCACGTTGGCGATCAGGTCGACGCGGTGGATCGCCTGGAAACGCTGCACCAGCGTCGCCGACAGCGCGATCCCCACGCTGCCCCCCAGCTGGCGCATCAGGTTGAACAGCCCCGTGCCGTTGGGGATCTTGCTCATCGGCAGGTCGGCGAGCGCGAGGTTCGTGAGCGGCACGAAAATCAACCCCAGCCCCACGCCCCGGAGAATCAGCGGCCAGAAGAAATCCGGCATGCCGCTGTCGGTCGTGAAGTGGGCGTGTTTCCACATCGATAGCGCGAACAACCCCACGCCCGCCAGGATGGAGAGCCGTCCATCGAACTTGCCGGCGGTGCGCCCCATCACGGCCATCGTGAATGCGCTCGCCAGCGCCCCCGGCAGAATCACGAAGCCCGTTTGTTCGGCGGTGAACCCCTGGAGGCTCTGCAAGTACACCGGCAGTACGAAAATCGTCGCGTACAGGCACACCCCCAGCGTCATCCCGAACACCACGCCCACGGCGAGCTGCCGGCTCTTGAGGATCCGCAGGTCCACCACTGGATCCTCGGTCGTCAGCTCGTGCCAGACGAACGCGACGAGGCACAGGGCGCTGATGATGGCCAGGGTCGTGACTTCGCCCGACTCGAACCAGTCGAGGCGCTCGCCGCGCTCCAGCATCGTCTGCAGCGACCCGATGCCGACCGCGAGGAGCCCGAGCCCCAGATAGTCCACCTTTGAGGCTTTCTCCTGATGGCGCGAATCGTTGATGAACGACAGCGTCAGCGCCAGCGCCAGCATGCCGAAGGGAATGTTGATGTAGAAGATCCACGGCCAGCCGAACGCATCGGTGATGTAGCCGCCGAGGGTGGGGCCCAAGGTCGGGCCCACCATCACGCCCACGCCGAAGATCGCCATCGCGGTGCCGTACTCCGAGCGCGGGAACTCCTCGTAGAGGATCGCCTGGGAGGTGGACAGCAGCGCGCCGCCGCCCAGCCCCTGCACGATGCGCCAGAACACCAGCGTCTCGAGCGAGTGCGCGTTGCCGCAGAAGAAGGAGGCGATGGTGAACAGCGTGATCGACGCCGCGAAGTAGCGGCGCCGCCCGAAGTACGCCGACAGCCACCCCGTGATCGGCAGCACGATCACGTTGGCGACGATGTAGCCGGTCGAGACCCAGGCGATCTGGTCCAGCGTCGCGCCCAGGTTCCCCATCATGTGCGGGATCGCCACGTTCACGATACTGGTGTCCAACAGCTCCAGCACCGACGCCAGCGACACCGTGATGGCGATGATGTACTTGTACTTGTAGCGGTCCGCCGGGACCGTCCCCGCCAGGGGGAGTGTCGCAGCCGTCATCGCCCTATCGCTTCGTCGTGATGGTGACCTCGACGTTCATCCCCGGCCGCAGCGGGTGCGCCGCGTCCGCCGGGCCGTCGGGCCGGATCCGCACGGGGATGCGCTGCACCACCTTGGTGAAGTTCCCCGTGGCGTTGTCGGGCGGCAGCAGCGAGAACTTGGCCCCCGTCGCGGGCGACAGGCTCTCGACGTGCCCGCGGAAGTGCCGCCCCGGGTACGCGTCCACGGTGATGTCCACCGGGTCGCCGACCGCGACGTCGGACACCTGCGTCTCCTTCATGTTGGCCACGATCCAGGCGTCGTCCAGCGACACAAGGCTCATCAGGGGTTGGCCCTGCTGCACCAGCTGGCCCACCTCGACGCTCTTCTTGCTCACCACGCCCGCCATCGGCGCGGTGACGCGGGTGTAGGAGAGCTGCAGCGCCGCGAGGTCGCGCGCCGCCCGGGCCGCCGCCACGCGGGCGTCGGCGCCGACGAGCCCCGCCTGCGCCGCCGCGAGCTGCGCGTCAGCCGCCGCCACCGCCGTCTGCGCCGCATCGAGCTGCTGTTGGCTCACGATCTGCTGCTGCGCCAGCGGCAGCAGCCGGTCCAAGTCGGCGTGCGCCTTGCGCGCCGTCGCCTCCGCCTGGCGCACCTGCGCCTCCGCCTGCCCGACGCGCGAGCGCGAGCTCACCGTCGCCAGCAGCGCGGCGTAGTCGGCATCGGTCTGGGCCAGCCGCGCCCGGAAGTCGCGGTCGTCGAGCACCACAATGGTGTCGCCGGCCTGGACGCGCTGGTTGTCGACGATGCGCACCTCCGCCACGAACCCGCCGACTTTCGGTGAGATCGGCAGCATGTGCCCGTCCACCTGCGCGTTGTCGGTGCTCTCGTGGGTGCGGCTCCAGATCAGCTTGCGGACGCCGCCCGCGATGAGCAGCACCAGCACCACGCCCAGCGCCAGGAATACGATGCGCCGCCGCCCGCCGGGCACCGTCGTGGCATTCCCGTTGGCCGGCGGAGTGACCCGCGGCTCGCGGAGGGGGGATTCGGGTTTCGTCACGTCTCGTTCGATCGTCGTCGCCATAGATCCGTCGGTGAGTGATTAGTGGAGGCTCTGCGCGAGGCCGACCGCCCGCGCCAGGTTGACCCGCGCCGCCGCAGCCGCGAAGCGCGCGTCGATGTCGGTGTCGCGGGCGCGGATGAGCGAGGCCTGCGCGTCGATGACCTCGATATTACCCGCGACGCCCGCTTTGAAGCGCTCGCGCGCCTGGGCCAGCTCGTCCTGGGCGAGCCGCAGGCGCTCGGCCGCGATCGTCTGTTGCGCCGCCGCGGCGCTCAAGTCCAGAAACGCGCCGCTCACATCGGCCGCGATCTGCTGCTTCAAGTCGCGGGTGCGCACCGCGCTCTCGCGCGCCACCGCCTGCTGTTCGGCCGCCCGGCCCTCGCGGCGGAACCCGTCGAGAATCGGCAGCGACACCTGGACCGCAATCTGCCCCGTCCCGATCGACGACGGCACGGTCGGCCCGTTGCCGCCGTAGTCGGCCTCGAGTCCGATGCGCGGCAGCCGCTCCGCCGCGATCGCCGCGGCCGCGCGCCGCGCCGCGTCCCCGCGCGCCGCTTCGGCCGCGAGGTCGGGACGGCGCGCCACCGCCAGCGCGAGGGCGCTGTCCGGATTGGCAGGCGTCTCCGCAGCGCCGAGCCCGGCGGTCAGCGTGTCCGTCAGCTCCAGCGGCGTCGCCGGGTCGAGCCCCAGCGCGCGCGCCAGGTCGATGCGCGCCCGGTCCCGCTGATTGCGCGCCACGACCAGCGCACCTTCCGCCACCACCAGCTGGGTGCGGGCGCGCGTCACGTCGATCGCGGCGCTGACGCCGGCGGCGCGCTGCGCCTGGGCAAGCCCGACCAGCTCGGCGGCGATCGCCGAGTCGGCCTGCCGCGCTCCGACGACCGCTGCGGCGCGCGCCGTCCGCAGGTAGGCGAGCGCCGCCGTTCCCGCCGCCGCCTCGCTCGCGGCCCCACCCTCGGCGATGACACCCGTGGCCTGCGCGCGCGCCGCACGCACCCGCCCCACACTCGAGAAGTCCAGCAGCGTCTGCGTCACCTGGAGGCGCGAGTCGTAGGTGTTGAACGGGCCGATGAGGGTCGGCAACCCCGCCCCGGGAAACGAGAGGTTGATGCCCAGCGAGTTCTTGTTGAAGGTGCGGTTCACCCACGCGGCGCTCGCCGTCACGTTCGGCAGCAGCGCGGCCCGGGCCTGGCGCACCCGCGCCTGCGCCTCATCGGTGCGCAGCCCCGCCAGCTCCACGACCGGCGCGGTGCCGGCGGCGCGCCGCACCGCGTCGGCGAAGGAGAGCCGCACGGGAGTCGGCGTCTGCGCGGCGGCGATGTTGGCGGCCGCGAGCGCGAGCACGATGAGACTAGTGACTTTTCGCGATACCATGGAGATACAGGTCGATGTGAGTGTCGAGGAATTTCACGACGTTGAAGCCTTCCGGCATGCACTTCCCGAATGCCATGCGGGCGACGGTGGCGTGCATCAGCGGCGACATGGCGAGCTTGGCCGCGACCAGGACGTCCACGGGCCGGAACTCCCCGCTCGCGATGCCGCGCTCGATCACGCCGGCCATGAGGCGGTGACCACGGGTCACCACTTCTTCGTAGTAGAACTTGGTGAGCTGCGGGAACGTCACGCCTTCGGCCATCATCAGCTTGGCGATGCCGGCGAGCGCGGTCTCGCCGATCAGCCGCCAGTATTCGCGGACCAGGCGCTCGACCAGGTCGCGCGCGCTGCCCGTGAACGTCTGCGCGAGCGCTTCCCCCTTGGCGATGACGGGCACGATGGTCTCGCGCACGACGGCCTTGAACAGCGCTTCCTTGTTCTTGAAGTAGAGGTAGACCGTGCCCTTGGTGACCCCCGCGCGCCGCGCCACTTCCTCGAGCCGCGCGGCGGCGAAGCCGCGCTCCACGAACACGTCGAGGGCGGCGGTGACGATCTCCGCGGGCCGGGCCGCCTTGCGGCGCTGCCAGCGGGGTCGGGGTTTGCGCGAACGTCGGGCGACAGCAGGCATGGGAAACCTCGGTGTTAGTTACTGAACGGTCAGTAACTAAACCAGGTTCCCGCCACCCGGCAACCCCGAGCTAACACGCTTTAGGAATTGGATTTACGATAATAGTAGATGAGGCCGGTGGTCGGCGGCACCACGCCGACCTGCCTGAGCATCGCCACCACCTGCCCGCGGTGGTAGCTGGAATGGTCCACCGCGTGGCGGAACATCTCGGCGAAGCTGTGCCGGAACTCCCCGCCCGTCGACGGCTTCACCGTCCGCGTCTCGGCGAGCCCGGCGTCGGAGAGTCCGTGCAGAAACGTCCGGCGCTCCGCCTCGACCTCCTCCCAGCGCGCCCGCACCGCCGCCAGCGAGCCCAGGTCCCGGCCCTGCAGCACCGCCGGATTCGGCCGCAACAGCCACCGGTTGAGCCACAGCTGCTCGGCCCAGACGATGTGGGCCAGCGTCCCGTGGATGCCGCCGAAGCTGCTCTTCAAGTCGCGATGGTACAGTTCGTCGGAGAGTGCCGCCGCCGCGTCGAACAACAGGCGGTTCGCCCAGGCGTTGTAGCCGAACAGCTCGCGCGTCTCGTCCGCGGTCATGAGGCCCGCCAAGAGGTAGTATTATGTAGCAGTCTACCCGAACTCGATGCCCACGGAAGCGCAGGCCCAGGCCCGCCCCACCCGAGCCGCCGCCCTGCTCCTGGCCGCCGCAGCGGCGATCTGGGAGCTGGCGGGAGGCATCGCGCTCGGACCCGCCGCCGGGGCTATCTGGGGGATCCGGCTGGCCGAGGCGGCCATCGCGCTCGTCGTCGCGGCGCTGAGCGGTTCGCGCCGCAGCGGCGCGCAGCTACGGGGCCTCACCTTCGTGCTGACGCTGAACATCCACGTGGCGAGCATCGCGGTCGCCGTCCTGATGCCGAGCCGGGCGGAGGAGGCGGCCGCGATTTCATCCGCCGTCGTGCTCGGCGCCGCCCTGTTCGCGCCATGGTCGTGGCGCTGGCAGGCGCTCCTGGCCGGCGTGATCGTCGTGACCGGGGAGGCGACGCAGCTGTACGTGCGCGGCGCGGGGGGGCCGCCGGCCGGAACCCTCCAGGTCGACGCCATCCTGTTGGTCACCGCCGCCGCGGCCAGCGTGCTCGGCGCTCACTTCGCCCACCGCGAGCGGCTGCGCGTCGCCGCATCCGAAACGCGCTACCGCGGCCTGTTCGAGAGCGCCAGCGACGGCATCGCGGTACTCGCCGTGGACGGCATCATTCTCGAGGCCAATGCCCGCCTCGCCGACCTGCTCGGCGCCCCCCAGGATCATATTCTCCGACGCCGTCTGGGCGAATTCTATGCGGAGGCCCCGGGCGTCGGCGAGGCCAGCGTAAGCCGGGAGTACGCCGCCGCGATGGGAGGCGCGCTGCGGCAGCTCTCGCAGCGGCTGCGCGTGGCGGACGGGCGCACGGTAGACGTCAACATCACGTTCGCGCGCATCGACGCGCCCCAGGGACCGGTGGTCCAGGCGATCCTCCGGGACCTGACCGAGCACCGCGCGCTGGAGCGCCACCGCGTTCAGGAACAGCGCGTCGACGCGATGGCCCGCCTCGCCGGCGGCCTGGCCCATCAGTTCAACAACCTGCTCGGCGGCATCCTCACTCACGCCTCGCTGCTGCGCGAAGATACATCCACGGCCGCTGTCGCCCGCGAGATTGATCAGATCCTCGAAGCCGCCCGACGCGGGCGCGAGCTCACCAAGGAGCTGCTGCGGTTCGGGGAGCACGACGTCGTCGCCCTCGCGCCGACGCCTTCCACCCAGATCCTCGAGAGCATCGCCGCGCTCGCGCGCACTACCTTCCCCGCCGATGTCGCGATCGAAGTCCACTCCCAGAACGACCTTCCCCCGATCCTCGGCGACGCCGACTACCTCGAGCACGCCGGCGTCCAGCTCCTCCTCAACGCGCGCCAGGCGATGCGCGGCGAGCCCGGCGACCGGCTGGGGCTCACGGCTGCCGTAGAAGTCGTCCGGTCGCCGGACAAGCGTTGGGCGGGCGCCCGGCCCGGCCGCTACGTGCGCTTCTCGGTCTCGGACACGGGCCAGGGAATGGACGCGGCCACCGTGGAGCGCGTGTTCGAGCCGTTCTTCACCACCAGGCCCCTGCACGAGGCGACCGGCCTCGGGCTCGCGACGGTGTACCGGGCGGTCAAGGCGCACGGTGGAGCGATCGGCATCGAGAGCGCGCCGGGCCGGGGCACGACCATCCACCTCTTGATCCCCGTCGCCCCCGCCGGCGGAGCGCCGGTGGCGGCTGCCCCCGCCGCCCCCGCCGCCCCCACCACGCCGGCGCCGACCGCCACTGCTCGTATCGGCGGCACCGTGCTGATCGTGGACGATGAGGAGATCGTGCGCACCGCACTGAAGCGCGCCCTCACGCGCTTCGGGTACCGCGTGCTCGAGGCCATGGACGGGCCCACCGCCATGGCCGCGATGCAGAGCGCGGACCCGCCGGTGGACCTCGTGATCCTCGACATGGTGCTGCCGGGCGGGGGCGCGGGCGTGTTCGAGCTGCTGAAGGCGGTGCGGCCGGACGTGAAGGTGCTCGTGTCCTCCGGCTACAGCCCCGACGCCGAAGCCGTGCAGGGCCTGGCGGCGCGGGCGGACGGGTTCCTGCCCAAGCCGTACGAGCTCCCGGAGCTCAAAGCGGCCGTCGGTAAGGCCCTCAAGGGCGCGGCGTAGGGGAGGGCGCCTACTTCGCCGCCGCGATTTCGCCGGCGTCCATCACGCTCGCCACCACCTCGCGGTTCGCGATCACCTGGTCGTCGCCGATCAGAGAGCCGCGCACCACCCCCCGCGTCACACGGACGTTCCTGCCCAGGATGCTGTTCGCGATGGTGCTGTCCTCGATCGTGCTGCCGGCCTCGATCGTCACGTTGGGTCCGACGGTGGCGCCGCGCAGCGACCCGCGCCGTGCGCAAGCGCCGGCCGTGCTCCACCATGTACTGGAACGCTTCGGTCAGGTAGAACTCGCCCCTGTTGGGTGGCTGGGCGAGGACGTGCGCGATGCCATCGAAGAGCGTGCGCCAGTCGGCCACGTAGTACAGCCCGATGTTGGCGAGCTTCGAGATCGGCGTCGCGGGCTTCTCGACGATCTTCGTCATGTAGCCGCGGCCGTCGGTGACGATCACGCCGAAGCGCTGGTAGTCCTCGACCTCCTTGGCCCACAGGATGCCGTCGGCGTCGGCCGTGCGCACCAGCGACAGGTCGGCTTCGAACAGCGTGTCCACGAAGACGATGAGCACCGGCCCGTCCACGTAGGGACGCGCGAGGTTGATCGCCCCCGCCGTCCCGTCCAGCGTCTTCTGCTCGACGAATCTCGCCTTGACGGCGTAATGCTCGACGACGTAGCGCTGGACGACGTCTTTGAGGTGACCGGTGATGACGATCAGCTCTTCCACGTCCAACCCCGCGAGCGCGTCCATCACGTAATCCATCACCGGCCGGCCCGCGACGCGCACCAGCGGCTTGGGCACGCGCCGGGTGAGGGGGAGCAGGCGCGTCCCCTTCCCCGCCAACGGGACGATGACCTTCACCTAGGCCCTCCCGTAGCGGTCCTTGAGCCGCACCACGTCTTCGATCTCGGGCGTCGACGCCTCGAGCAGGTCGCTGGTCTCGACGGCCTCAAACTGATGGACGACTTTGGGCGCGATGTGGAACGCTTCGCCCTCGCTCATGCTCCGCTCGATCAGCGTGTCGCCCTGCTGCAGCCGCAGGATGATCTCGCCGCGCAGCACGTAGATCGACTCGTCCTTCTTGTTGTGGTACTGGAGGCTCAGCACGTGTCCCGCCTCGATGTGCAGGATCTTGCCGGCGTAGCGGTCGGTCTTCGCCCAGATGAGCTCGTGGCCCCAAGGCTTGGGCACGCGATAGGGGAGGTCGGTCATGGCAGCTCCAACTTGAGTGACGACGGGCTCGTCACGCACACGTTCACGCACACGCCGCACCCCACGCAGCCCTCGGGCTTCAGGACCGGCCGGCCCTGGGCGTCGAGCGCCAGCGCCGCCTCCCCCACCGGGCAGGACCGGGCGCACACGCCGCACGCCACGCCCTGGAAGGTGATGCAGCGCTCGGGGTCCAGCTCGAGGCGCCCCATGCGGATCGACGCCCAGCCGTCCTCCGGCGGCACCAGCGCCCGGGGCTCGCACGCGTGGGCGCAGGGCATGTCCGCGCACACCACGCACGCCTGGCGCGCCATGTCGATCACCGGCGTCCCCGCAGCGAGCCCCGCGCCGGCCGGCGCCGTCACGATCGCGTGCACCGGGCACACGTCGATGCACGCCCCGCACCGCGTGCACGCCGCCACGAACGCCACCTCGGGCAGCGCGCCTGGCGGGCGGAAAAATCGCCGCGGTGCGACCCGCTCCTCGGTGCGCGCGACCACCTCGCGGAGCAGCCGCCCCAGCGTGTCGCGGAAGAACCCGCGGCGGTCGCTCTCGCCGCCCCACTCCGGGCCGATCAGAAGCGTGGCTCCAGGCTGACCTGCCAGCGGAACGCGGCGCGCGACAGACCGGGCCGCGGATCGCGGGCGAAGTCCCAACGGTTCACGATCACCGGCAGCTCCACCCGCAAGGTCCATTCCAGCTCGCCCACGCGCTGGCGCGTCTCCAGCCCCAAGCCGCCGTCGTACAGCGTCGTGGCCGCGCGTCCCGCGGGGGAGGACGGGATCGCCAGCGAGTCCACGAGCCCGGCGTCGGCGAACGCGTACACGGTCACGGGACCGAAAGCCTTGGCGCCCTCGACGTTGATCGCCAGCGCCCAGCGCCCGCCGACGCCGTCCGCGAAGCCGCGCAGGTTAGGCCCCCCGGGCGCGTGATAATAGAACCCCGGCCGCACCAGCAGCGCCCCGCGGCTACGCAGCAGCGGATTGGTGAACGTGGCGTAAGGATCCGCGCCCCCCACCGCGATACGACGCTGCCGCACCGGCGGCGACTGGCCCCAGTAGCCGCCCGCATACAGCCGCACGCCGAGGCGCGTCCCCAGGAGGAAGGGCCGCCGCACGCTCGCTTCGGCGCTGCCGCGCACGAAACCCTCGAAGTCGTAGCCGTTCGTCGCCGTGATCCCCGCCCGGGGGTTCCAGTATACCACCCCGCCACGCAGCGACGCGGAGGCCCGCCACACCGCGCTGTCCTTCGCGATCGTGGTCGCCACCCACGGCCCCGCCTCGAACGTGCCGGCGTCATCCCACAGGCGCCGGTCCACGTAGCCGATGTCGGTGGTCGCCATCCACAGCGCGTCGAACCCCGCATGGGGGTCGCTGCGCTGCACCAGCGTGCGGCGCAGCGAGCGGTCCGCGTGGAGGGCGGCCCCGGTGCGGCCCTCGACGCTCCACGCGGCGACGCTGGTTTCCGTGCGCGGCCCGAACGGGGCATGCGCCACCGGATTCGCCCAGCGGAAGTAGAAGCCGCCGCGATGCGTGGCGTCGCCGTCCGTCGCCATGGAGATCATGTCGAGGTTCTGTTCGAAGCGGCCCAGGTAGTTCTGCCGCGTGCGAAGGCCCACCGTCAAGCCGCCGAAATCGTTCGACCACCCTACCGGCAGCAGCGCCGTCACGAGCTTGTCGCGGCGCACCGTCTCGCGCGTGGGATCGTCGAGGCGGAGTATTCCCACGCCCCCACGTCCCCACACCCCACGCCTTTCTGTATTGTTGAGCGCATTCCAGTCGTGAGACCGGAACCGCGGGTCGAGCCGCAGCCGCCCCGGCCGGTGCGCGGACGTGAACTCGACGCGCTCGGTCTCCGGCTGGCCGGTCGTGCGGGCGTAGATCGTATCCTTATCGCCGATCTCTACCGGCATCCAGCCATCGCCGAGCCGGCGGATGGTGACCATCGTGCGCCACCGCCCGTCGGGTAACCGGGTACGCCGCACCTTATCCAATCGATAGTCGATGAGCACCGTGCCGTGCAGCCACTGCCCGAACAACCAGCCCAGGTCCTGGCCCGAGACCTCCTCGCACACGGCGCGGAATTTGGCCTCGTCCACGTGCTTGAGCTGCCAGCGCGCGTAGTACGCGCGCAGGATGCGGCGCATCGCATCGTCGCCGACCACGTAGCGCAGCTGCTCGTAGAACAGCTGCGCTTTGCTGTAGATCATCGCGTTGTAGGTCGGGAAGTCGCGATAGCGCTCGCTCACCATCGACACCGGCTCGCTCCACCGGTCCAGGTCCAGGGACAGGATGTTCGCCTCGAGCCCCGGATACGCGGCCCCCGCGCCGTGCGCCTCGAAGAACCACGCCGTCTGGAAGCTGGTGAACCCCTCGTCCAGAAACCCCTCGCGCCACTCGTTGTTATCAGGCCCAGGCCGGCGCTCCCGTCCATCACCATCATCGGGAACTCGGTGCCGCCGCCCTCGATGCGGTGCACGTTGGTCATTTGTGGCCACGGAAACCGGCCGTACAGAGTGTCGAGCCACGCCAGCGCCGTCTCGGTGTTGCGCACCGCGATGCCGCCGCCCCACGTGGCCCGGTCCTCGGGCAGATACAGTACGTGCACCACCACGCCGCCGAAGCGCCCTTCTTCATATACGTACTGCGGATTGAGCGAGAAGGCGAAGTGGTGGACCTGCTCGGCCCGGAACCGCACGGTCTTGCGGCCGGCCGCTGCGTTCGGGCACTCGGAGAGCCCCCCCCCCGCGCCCTGATGATAGAAGTCGCGCTGGTAGGTGACCGCCGTCAGGAGGTTGGCGCGCTCGGGCCGCCATCCGGGATCGCCGCACACCGGCACGCCCGTCGCGCCGATCACCTGGTCCGCCGCCAGATCCAGCGTCACGTCGTAGGTCGCGAACTCGCCGTAGAACTCCCCCGCCGGATACAGCGGATGCGCCTCCCACCCGTAGCGGTCATACACCACGACCTTGGGATACCACTGCGCGAAATCGAAGCGCCGCCCCCGCCGCCCCTGGCGCCGCGGCAGCGTGGACGGACGCCCCTGCCACGCGATCTCGGCGACCAATGAGTCACCCGGCGCGAGCGGCCGCGGCAGCGTCCAGTGCGCCACCGTGGAGTCGGGCGCGAACGGATAGTCGGGCGCCAACGTGGCTCCCATCACCGTCGCCGCGGTGATGCGCTCGAAGGCGTAATCAGGGTCCTTCATGTGCTGGAACCGCTCGCGTCCCTCGGCCGAATCCACCGCGGCCCAGCGCGAGTGCGGCCGGAAGGCGTTCAGATACTGGTGCACGTAGAAATCCCGCAGCACGTCGGGCGAGCGGTTGACGTAGATGATCCGCGCCTGCCCCGTCAGCACCCCCGTGGGCTCGTCCAGCGCCGCCGTGATGCGGTAGGCGACCGCCTGCTGCCAGTAGCCAGCTGTGTCGGCCGGCCCCTGCACCGCCACTAGCCCCTGCACCACCACTAGAAGAAGGAAAGGGAGCATGGGAGAGGTGAAGCTACACAGCGCGCGCGTTTTTGCTCCCTCGCGCGTGAATCGGATGACGGCTCCCCCGCGGCCCCGCCGCAGGTTGGGCGTCCCGGCGGCTCGTGCCGCCGGCTCACCTGAACGAGGAGACGTCAATGAAGACCCTATTGCTGCTGGCCGCGCTCGGCGCGGTCACCGCCGTCACCACCATCACCGCCTGCGATCGCCGCTCCGGCCCGACCGAGAGCGGCGCCCGCGCCGTCACCGCTCTCGTGGAGCTGCGCCTCGGCACCTTGGTGCAGCGCTACGACCTGCGCGTCGAGCGCACCGACGACGGGTTTGCTCCGTCGCTCACGCCCATCGGTGGGGCCCGGCCCGTGGGCAAGGCGCTCGCTCGGCTCGCATTCGTTCGCAGTGGTGCGGGCCCTGCGGATCCCGTGGTGATCGCCACGCCACAGGGGACCGTCACCACCCGGCTCACCTACCGGCCGCTCGGTCCCTGGCACGTGCTCGATCGTGCCGCCATCTCCGTCGCCGCGCCGCAGCTCGGCGCCGGACCGGAGCTCACCGTCGCGGTGCTCGAGCCGCGGCTCGTCCGCTAGGAGGTGGCCCATGAACCGCACCACTGCATCACTGCGCGTGCGCTGGGCCGGCCCGGCGGTCCTGAGCGTCCTGATCGCGCTCGCCGTCACCCCGCGGACCGCCATCGCCACGCCGCCCCCGCCGCCCCCCTTGGCGGCGGCCACCGTCACCGTCGCGACGGCCAAGCTGTGCTACACCGAGGCTGCGGCGTACATCGAGGCCTGGAAAGAGTACATCGAGGCGTTGCAGGACTATTACAACTCGCTCCCGGGCGGGACGGAGCAAGAGATCATGGACGCCGCCCGGCGCCTGGATGAGGCCGCGAGCAAGGTGTGGGACACCGGCTGGAAGCTGATTCTCTGTCTGGGGCAGTACATCATCTTCTGAGACGCGAAACGGCCCGGGAGCGATCCCGGGCCGTTGTCTTCACTCTCCCGTCAGCATCCGGCGTTTCAACACGGCCAGCCGCCGCCGCACCGAGCCGTCGTAGATGCGGTCGCCGACCCGCACCACGACGCCGCCGAGGATCGCCGGCTCGGTGCGGAAGTGGGCCCGCACTTCCTTGCTTAGCACCTTGGTCAGTCGCTCCGTGACCTGCTGCTGCAGCTCGTTGTCGGTCTCCCGCGCCAGCACCACGCCGGCGTGCACTCGGTTCAGCTTCCGGTCCACCAGCTCCTGGTACGCCTGGGAGATCTCCGATAGGAGGCCCTGCCGCCCCCGCCGCACCACCGCCTGGAGGAACCGCACGAATTCCTTGGGCGCCGTGCGGCCTAGGGCGCGCTCCAGCAGCTCAGCTTTGAGTGCCTTCGCCACGCGCGGCGAGTCCAGCACGATGGCGATCTTCGGGTCCGCCTGCACCGCCCCCGCGACGGCGTCCATCAGCTCCCCGAGGCGCTCGACCGCGTCCTGCGCCTCGGCGGCGGCGAACAGCGCCTGGGCGTAATTGCGGGCGATAGTGGCGTGCCTCACGCCTTGGGCTCCAGACTCGCCAGGTACTCCAGCACCAGCCGGCGGTTGGCGTCGTCGTCGAGCTGCTGCTCGATCAGCTTCGAGGCCGCCGCGATCGCCAGGTCCACGGCTTCCTTGCGCAGCGCCAGGATCGCCTTCTCCTTTTCGGCCTCGATCTCGCGGCGCGCGCGGTCGAGCAGCTGCTCCTGCTCCTCGCGCGTCCGGGCGAGCAGCGCCTCGCGCTCCTTCGTCGCCACGCCTTTGGCCTTGCTGAGGATCTCCTGCGCTTCGGCCCGCGCCAGCTCCAGCGCCCGGCGCTGCTCCTCGAGGTAGCGGGCCGCCTCGGCGCGCGCCTTCTCCGCCTCGTCGAGCTGGTGCTGGATGCGCCGCTCCCGCTCCTCGACCGACCTGAGGATCGCGGGCCACGCAAGCCGCCACAGCACGACCAGCAGGATTCCGAAGACGACGAGGGTCCAGATGATCAACCCGGGATTGATACTGAACGGACCGCCCCCGCCCCCGGGCTCGTGCGCCTCGCCCTGCAGCAGCAGCAGGAAGCCCGGCATTACGCCAGCTTGAAGAGGAGGGCGAACACGAGCGCGGCCAGCGTCGCCCCTTCGACCAGGGCCGCCGTCAGGATCATCGCGCCGCGGATATCGCCCGCCGCCTGCGGCTGCCGGGCGATCGCCTCCACCGCCTGGCCGCCGATGCGGCCGATGCCGAGCCCGGCCCCGATGATGGCGAGCCCCATCCCGATGCCCGCGCCCAGCAGGGCGTTGTTGTTGAGTGCCGCCGCCTCGGGTGACGCCTGGAGCAGCATGAGCAGGTTCAGCATATCGTTCCCCGGTGAGAGTAGGAGCTAGTGTTCGTGCCGCATCAAACCGATGAAGACGGACGTCAGGAGCGCAAAGATATACGCCTGCAGGAACGCCACCAGCAACTCCAGCATCATCATGAACCACGTGAGCGCTACCGCTCCCACCACCACGATACCGCGGATCGCGGGCGGGGCGGTGCCGAACACGAAAATCAATCCGAGGAGCACGAGGATCACGAAGTGGCCCGCCGTCATGTTGGCGAAGAGCCGCAGCGTGAGCGCGAACGGCTTCACCAACTTCCCGATGATCTCGACCGGCGTCATGATCAGCGCCATGATCACCGCCCCGATGCCTTTCATTCCGGGAGGTATCATGACGATCGTCTTGACGTAACCCTTCGGTCCCAGCGCCACCATCCCCGAGATCTCGATCGTCAGGAACGCCGTGAGCGCCAGCGCCGCGGTGACGGCGATGTTGCCGGTCGCGGCTGCACCCCAGGGGAGCAGGCCCAGGAGGTTGCAGTAAAGAATGAAGAAGAAGAGGGTCAGGATGTACGGGGCGAACTTCTCGCCGCCGTGCCCGATGTTGGCGACGGCGACGTCGTTCCGCACCCAGAGGACCAGGGCCTCGACCGCGGCGCCGAAGCCGCGGGGGCCCTTCCCCTCGCGGTGGCGGCGCTCGATCTGGCGCCCGCCGTACCACATCGTCACGAACACCAGGAAGGCGGCGAGGATCATGTACACGACGTGCTTGGTCGGCGACAAGTCGATCCCCCCGACCATCCACGGTCCCGGCAGGTGCCACTCCCCGAGCCCGAACGGCAGCTCCACCACGTGGCTGTCGCCCGTGTGGCGGAAGATCATGGCACCGATGTCGGGCTTCTGGATCATCGCAGAAACCTCGTCTCCAGGACCAGGAGCGGCAGCAGCACGCCGAGGAAGCCGAGGGACGTGGGGAGCGGCGGAAGGGTGGCGCGGTGGGTCGCCACCACGGCGAGCAGCGCTCCCAGGGCCAGCGCGCGCACGCCCATGCCGCCGAGCCAGCGCCACGCCTCCACCCAACGCCGCCGGCCAGCCACCCAACAGTCCGGCCACGATCACGAGCCCCACGCCCACCGCTGCCACCCGGAGGAGCGGGATCACCCTTCCCCCTTCCCCCTTCCCCGGCCTTCTCCCGTCACTTTGTAGTAGATGCGCATCGTCCCGGCGAACGCGCCCACGAAGCCGCCCACGATGGCGAACAGCGGCCGCGTGTGCACCCAGCCGTCCACGAGCCAGCCCACGCCGCCGAACAGCAGCATTGCGACGGGGACGGCGAGGGCGAGCGCGACGTACTCATAACCTTCGCCGAAGCCACGCGCGGCGGGAGATGGCTTGTCGTCCGGCATCGGAACGCGGGGAAGTTAGGCGCTTGTGAAAAAAAGCGCAAGCAAACGCAAAATGGTGCAACTTTATGTGGCGCTTGGTGGTATGATGTGCTAACGTAACCCAACTTTCATGACGCATCCCCCATCCCCCCTCCCTCATCCCGCATCCCGGACCTCCGGCGATCTGGAGCTGCTCGAGCGGCTCGCCGCCGCGCGGCGCGACCTCCTCGCCCACGTGGGTCGCCGCATCGTGGGCCAGAAGGACATCCTGGACGGGATACTCACCGCCGTGTTCTCGGGTGGGCACGCGCTGCTGGTCGGCGTGCCGGGGCTCGCCAAGACGCTGATGGTGTCGAGCGTCGCCGAGGCGCTGGAGCTGAAGTTCTCGCGCATCCAGTTCACGCCCGACTTGATGCCCGCCGACATCACGGGCACCGAGATCCTGGAGGAAGACCAGGCCACCGGCAAGCGCGCGTTCCGGTTCATGCCGGGTCCGGTGTTCGCGAATATTGTCCTCGCCGACGAGGTGAACCGCACGCCGCCCAAGACCCAGGCCGCGCTGCTGCAGGCGATGCAGGAGCATCAGGTCACGGCGGGGGGTCGGACGCACGCGTTGCCGGCACCGTTTTTCGTCCTGGCGACGCAGAACCCCATCGAGCAGGAGGGGACGTATCCGCTGCCCGAGGCGCAGCTCGACCGCTTCATGTTCGAGCTGCGGGTGAATTATCCGTCGCCCGAGGAGGAGATGCGCATCGTGGCGGCGACGACGGCGGACGAGACGGTGGAGATCCGTCCGGTGTTGACCGCCGAGGACGTGCTGGCGTTGCAGCATCTGGTGCGGCGGATCGCGGTGACGGAGGCGCTGGTGGGGGCGGCGGTGGGGCTGGTGCGGCGCACGAGGCCCAACGACCCATCCGCTCCCCCCTTCATTAAAGAATACATCTCCTGGGGGGCGGGCCCGCGGGCGTCGCAGTATCTGGTGCTCGGCGCCAAGGCGCGGGCGGCGTTGGACGGGCGGCCGATGCCGGACTATGAGGATCTCAAGGCCGCGGCGCCGCTGGTGTTGACGCACCGGCTGGTGATCAATTTCGCGGCCGAGGCGGCGGGGCGGGCGGCGGCGGACATCGTGGCGGAGCTGGTGGCTCGGCAGCGTGCTGGGGATCGGCCCGTGCGACACGCCGACCGGAGCCAAGGACCCGGTGTTGGCGGGGACCTGGGGCGGGGACAACGCCGGCGTGATCGTGACCGATTCGAGCGCGCACGTACACATCGGGTGCACGGTGGGGAATGTGCATCAGGCGCTCGAGACCGACCCCGAGGGG
>WNGA01000758.1_pt1 | contig 49334 bp, 44 predicted proteins | sample 5400061 | NCBI WGS metagenome assembly WNGA01 (sample SAMN13153366, study PRJNA577476) | soil metagenome | isolation source: 100 cm soil or saprolite under grassland replicate 2 | place: USA:California | collected 2016-06-15
CCGTCCAGGCATGACTGGGCCCGCGCAGCTCGCGCACCGCGACGAAGAGGAACGGCTGCCCGCCGGCGAGCCCGAGGAGGCGTACGCGCGCGACATCCTGCCCGGGAAGCTCGCGATCGATCTCGCGTATGCGCGCGGCAGAAGCTTTCTCGGCGACATCGCGATCCTGCTGCGGACCATCGGAACGGCGTTCCGCCGATAGGTCAGACCGCGACGGGTCGGTCGCGAACGACGCTCTCCACGAGCCCACGAGCGGTGGTGGCATCGCCTCGCGCGACGGCCTCACCGACCTGGTCGACGACGCGCAGCAGCTCTGCCAGCGGCCGCGTGACGACCGGCGCGCCGGCGCGCAGCACGCGCGCGTGGGCCGTCGCTGCGGGCCGCTCTTCGGCCAGCCACAGCTCCTCGTGCAGCTTTTCGCCCGGACGCAGTCCGGTGAACTCGATGGCGACGTCGTCGGGGATGCGGAGTCCCCGCAGCCAGATCATCGTCCGCGCGAGCTCCGCGATCGACACGGGCTGCCCCATGTCGAGCAGCAGCAGGTCCCCCGGCTCGGCGATCGCCGCCGCGCGGATCACGAGGCCGACCGCTTCGGGGATCGTCATGAAGTACCGGGTGGCATCCACGTGCGTGACGGTCACCGGACCGCCCTCGTCGATCTGCCTGGTGAACTTCGGGATGACGCTTCCCGACGATCCGAGCACGTTGCCGAAACGCACGACCGCGTAGCGGCGCCGGCGCTCGCGCGCGTACGCCACGGTGAGCAGCTCGCCGACACGCTTCGTCAGGCCGAGGACGCTCGAGGGTGCGACGGCCTTGTCGCTCGACACGAAGACGACGCTGGCGACGCCGGTCTCGTCGGCCGCCGCGAGGAGGTTCGCGGTCCCGAGGACGTTGGTCGCGATGCCGGCGAGCGGGTGCTCCTCGAGGATCGGCACATGCTTGTAGGCCGCGGCATGGAAGATGACGTCGGACCGCGCCGCCGCGATCTGCCGGCGCAGCTGCGCGCCATCGCGCACGTCGCCGAGGACGAGGCGCGCGACCGTGGCCGCGCCGAATGACAGGAGCACGTCGTGAAGCCCGCTCTCGCTGCTGTCGAGCAGCACCAGCTCGGCCGGATCGACCTCGAGGCTCCGGCGCGCCAGCTCGCTACCGATCGATCCTGCCGCGCCCGTCACGAGCACGCGCTTCCCGGTGAGGAACTGCCGCGTGTCGGCCGTGTCGAGCGAGACCGGCTCGCGCTGGAGCAGATCCGCGATGTCGAGCTGACGCAGCGGACTGCGGTCCGCCGACGCGAGCTGGAATCCACGTACCGCGCGAACGCGGACGGCACTTTCCCGGCAGCGCATGAGGACGCGGCGGACCAGCTCGGCCGGGGCGTCGCGGACGGCGACGATGACGACGACTGGCTTGAAGCGCTCGATCAGCGTGTCGAGATCGGCAACGGTCCCCTCGACGCGGACGCCCCGCACGTACGTGCCCTGACGCGCCGGATCGTCGTCGACGAAGCACACCACGCGCGTGCCTCGGCTGCCGTCGGAAAGATCGCGCGCGAGCAGCTGGCCGGTGCGTCCCGCCCCGACGATGATCGCGCCCTCCCGGCCGCCGGCCGCACCGAATGCGGCGCCGATGATCTGCCGCCAGCGCGGCCGGAGCTTCAGCGCGCCTTCCGCGAGCAGCACGAGCCCCAGGCCAGGAAGGATCGCGCTGTTCGGGATGCTGTGCTCCACCGAGATCAGGTTGAGCGCGAAGAGCCCGACCGCGACGAGCGTCGATGCTTTGACGAGCGCGACGAGATCCTCGAGCGCGGCCACGGCCCAATCACGCCAGTACACGTCGAACGCGATGTTGGCGAGGACCTGCGCCGCACCCGCGACGAGCGCGACGACGAGCGCCTCGGCGTGCTCCGGAGCATCGATGCGTCCGCCCAGACGGACGCCGGTCGCCAGGAAATAGGCGAGCGCGACCACGAGCGCGTCGAGGATCCCCTCGAGCGCGTGCCTACGGATGCCGCTCGCGATACGCGCGGGGGTCCAGCCCTTCATCGCGGACGACGGTAGCAGCGCGGTCCGTCAGGGCGGTAGCAGCGTGCGGTAGGCGGCGACGAGCGCGTCGACCTCGCGGTCCCAGACGACGTCGCGGACGCGCGCGCGGATCCGCTCGCGCGGGACGTCGCGCATCGCCGCGCGGACGATCGCGGCCGCCACGTCGTCCACGGTCGGATCGCGCGGGACGATCTCGCCGATCGACCCGTCGACCCACTCGCGCGGACCCTCGAGGTCGTTCACGATCGGGATGAGCCCCGCCGCGAGGCCGTCGAGCAGCGCCGCGCTGGTCGAGTCGCTGCGCGGCACCGCGACCTGAACGCGCGCTCGCGCGATGCGTCGATGCAGCTCGGGCTGATCCAGCGGTCCGGCGACGTCGATCGACGCGTCGCCGCGCGCGGCCTCACGCACCTGCCCCTCGGCGGAACCGCCGCCGGCGACGAGCAGCCGCCATCCGGTGAGGGCCGCGGGGGCGACCTGGCGCGCGAGGCGGAAGGCGCGCGCGACGACATCGACGCGCATGTCCGGATCGAGCCGGCGCATCGACACCACCAGGGGCTCGCGCTCGTCGTCCGCGTCGAGCAGCGCCGCCGGCGGTCCGAAGACGAAACGATGCCAGCGCATCGCCGGCGCGAGGCGGCGCGCTTCGCGCTCGAGCCCCGCGCTGTCACCGGTGACGAGATCGGCGGTGCGCAGCGCGAACGCGCTCAGCGCGGTGCGCCGCCGCGCGAGCAGATCGGTCCCCCATACTGTCTGCACGAGCCGGGGCCAGATCCCGCCGGTGAGACGGTACGCGGCGGCGGTCATCACGCCGTAGGACGAGACGTAGTGGGCATGCACGACGGAGGGATGCCGTGCGCGGATGAGACGCGCGAGCGGGATCACGCCCACGAGATAGCGGAGATCCATCGGCAGCCGTCGTGGCGCGAGGCGATGCTCCACCACGCCGTCGACGCCGGCGCTTTCGAACGTCGCGAGCTCGACGCGCACGTCGCGCTCCACAAGCGCGCGAAGTAGCCTCCGCGTGTGGATGCTCGCGCCGTCGGCGACGACGATCACCTCGGGGAAGGACCGATCCACGATGCGCGGCATCGTAGGCCGTCACACGCCGTGCGCGTGATCGCGCTCGGACTCGTCGCGCTCCTGTTGCCGTTCGCCGTCGTCCTCGCGTACTTCACGACCGACACGGTCTTCTCGTACGCGGTCAACGTGTACCTCTTCGATCTTCCGCTGCTGGTGCTCGTCGTGGTGACGGCGCCCGCCTTCGTGCGGCATATGCGCGCGCGGACGCTGGGCCTCGGAGCGGCGCTGTGGGCCGCCGTGGTTACGCTCGTCGTGATCTCGTTCGCGTTCCATCCCGCGATCCAGGGCGTGCAGACGATCGCGCGGACCGTGGGCGCGCTGGCGATCGCCGTCGCCTATGCCGAACTGCGCCGCGGCGAGCGGGGCTTCGTCGTCGGCGCGCTCGCCGTCGCCGCGCTCACCCAGAGCGCGTGGGCGGTCGCGCAGGTCGCGCGCGGCGGGCCGCTCGGGGCGTGGTGGCTGTTCGAGAGCCAGAAGCCGCTGCAGCACGCCGGCGACGCGTGGCTGCCGAAGGGCACGATGCAGACCCCGTATCTCCTCACGGCGTTGGCGCTGGTGGGCGGCATGCTCGTGACGCGCCGCATCGTCGGGGACCGCCGTGCGCGTGCGTGGTCGGCGGCGCTGTGCGCGATCTCCGTGCCGGTCGGCATCACGTACTCCCGGGCCGCGCTCGGCGTCGTCATCGCCGCGGTCGGCGTGCTCGCGCCGCGCGCGCACACGGACGCGCGCCGTCGGCTCGCGATCGCGGCGCTCGTCGTCGGCGTCGGTGTCCCCGGCCTGCTCACGCTCTCCGGTTGGACGGCGCGCGGCGAGCAGTTCGGCGAGGAGCGCGCGGACTCCGGGCGCGGGATCCTGCTCCTGCAGGGCGTGACCGTCTTCGCCATGGAGCCGCTCACCGGCGTCGGCCCCGGTCGCTACATGGCCACGGTCCGCACGCTGACCGACGACGAGGCCATCCGGAAGAAGATGCTGCCGACCCACGCCGTGCCGCTCCTGGTCGCCGCCGAGAGCGGCGTCGTCGCGGGTGCCGCGGTGCTCGTGCTCGTCGGCGCGCTCGGCCTGCGCGCCGTGCGCGACCGCGACGACGTCGCGCTGGCGCTCTATCTCGCCCTGCTTCCGTTCTGGCTGCTCGACGTGCTCCCCTACACGCTCCCGCAGGGCCTGCTGCTCACGGGCCTCTGGCTGGGCGCGCTCGACGCCGCGCACGCGGAGCGCGCCGCGTGAGCGCGGTGCGCCGCGTCGAGATCGCCTTCGCGACCGGCGTCGCGATCGCGCTCTTCGGGTGGGCGCTCATCGGCGTGCCGGCGTGGCGCGACGCGATCTGGACGAGCAACGACTTTCCTTTCATCTGGGCCGGGCCGGCGGCCGCGCTGCGGGGGATCGATCCGTACGACCCCGCGCTGTGGCCCGGTACGCCGGAGCGCCTCGGCGCGGGCGGCCGGCGCGAGGCGGTGTACGACTACCCGCCGTGGACGACGCTGGCGCTCCTGCCGATCGGTGCCCTTCCGCTCGAGCCGGCCGCCGCGGTGTGGGCCTACGGCGGCCTCGCGCTCGCGGCCGCGGCGATGCTCGCACTCGCACGCGCCTCGCTACAGCGCGCGCCGCTCGCCGCGCTTCCGATCGGGTTCATGGTCGTCGCGTCGCAACCGGCGATCGTGAACTTCTACGACGGCGAGATGTCGTTCGTGCTCGTCGCGGGGATGGTCGCGGTCACGCTGGGGCTCGCACGCCGCTGGCAGCTCACCGCCGCGATCGGCCTGCTGGCGCTCGCACTGAAGCCGACGCCGTTCGCGATCGCGTTCCCCGCCATCCTGCGGGCGGGTGTCGCGCGAGCGCAACCGCGGTTCCTCGTCGCGGTTGTCGGCGCCGGGATCGCCTCGCTCGTCGCGAGCTTCGTCGCGTTCCCGGGCTGGCTCGGACCGTACCTCGCGACGATCCAGCAGGCGCGCCTTGCGAATCCGAAGACGACGGTGCTCCCGTTCGCGCTCCGCGAGCTCTTCGGGGACACCGGGCTGGTGCTGGGCGTGATCGCCGTCCTCGCCCTCGTCGCGTTGGCGCTGCGCTTCGATCCGCGCTCGGAGTCGTACGTCCCGGCGTGGCTGGCCGTCGCTCCGTTGGTGACGCCGTACCTGCACTCGTACGACCAGCTGGTGATCCTCGTCCCGCTCACGATCGCGATCGGCACGCTCGGGGCGCGCAGCCGCCGCGCGGCGTACGGGCTCGCGGCGTTCGCGTTCGTCGACCTGGTGATCGTCGCCGCGTTCCTCATCAGCGACGCGGGCATCGCGCTGGGGCGCGAGACGCTGAACGCGTTCGCGATCGCGCCGCTCGCGATGCTCGCGCTCGCGGCGCTCTGGCCCGACCGCGCGGCTAGACCGGCTTCGCCTCTTGCGCTGCCGGCGGCCGCAGGAGGTCCGTCCGCGGAGGTGCCCACACGTCGATGACCTGGGTCGGCTCCTCGAAGACGCGCGCGCCGTGCGCCGCGCCCGCGGGGATGCGGTAAGTGTCGCCGGGCGTGAGGATGCGCTGCTCGCCGGCGACGACCATCGCCAGGCTGCCCTTCACCACGACGCCGAACTGCTCGACCTCGTGCTTGTGCGACTCGACGACGGTCCTGGGCGCGAGGTCGAAGATGACGAGCGTCGCGTGATCGGCCTGCACGACGCGGCCCTTCATGCCCGCACCGGGTTCGATCAAGGGAAGGTCGCGCGGGGCCGCGTAATAGAGCTTCGGCACCACGCTACGCGGTAGCCTCGTCCCCCTCGAGCACGAGCTGCTCGTTCTTCGAGAGCAGCAGCGGCTTCGCGGTGCCGCCGATCGCCTCGGGCGTCACGACGACGCGGCGCACGTCGTTGCGCGACGGGATCTCGTACATGACGTCGAGGAGCACCTCCTCGATGATCGTCCGGAGGCCACGCGCGCCCGTCTTGCGCTTGGCCGCGCCCGCGGCGGCCGCCTGAAGCGCTTCCTGCGTCAGCTGGAGCTCCACCTTGTCGAGCGCGAGGAACTTCTGGTACTGCTTGACGATCGCGTTCTTCGGCTCGGTGAGGATCCGCATGAGGTCGTTCTCGTCGAGCGCCATGAGCGGCACGACGACCGGCAGCCGGCCGACGAATTCGGGGATGAGGCCGTACTTGAGGAGATCGTCGGGCATGACCTGCACGAGGATCTCGCTGGTCTCCTTGGTGTTGTCGCGGAGCGTCGCGCCGAAGCCCATCGTCTTCTTGCCGACGCGCGCCTCGACGATCTTCTCGAGCCCCTCGAACGCGCCGCCGCAGATGAAGAGGATGTTCGTCGTGTCGATCTGGATGAAGTCCTGGTGCGGGTGCTTGCGCCCACCCTGCGGCGGGACGTTGGCGACGGTGCCCTCGAGGATCTTCAGCAGCGCCTGCTGGACGCCCTCACCCGAGACGTCGCGCGTGATCGAGGGGTTGTCGCCCTTGCGCGCGATCTTGTCGATCTCGTCGATGTAGATGATGCCGCGCTGCGCGCGGTTGAGGTCGAAGTCCGCGGCCTGGATGAGCCGCAGGAGGATGTTCTCGACGTCCTCGCCGACGTAGCCGGCCTCGGTGAGGCTGGTCGCGTCGGCGATGGAGAAGGGGACGTCCAGGATGCGGGCGAGCGTCTGCGCGAGGAGCGTCTTGCCGCATCCGGTCGGCCCGATGAGCAGCACGTTCGACTTCCCCAGCTCCACGTCGTCCACCCGGTGGCCGGCGGAGACGCGCTTGTAGTGGTTGTAGACGGCGACGGAGAGCACGCGCTTGGCCTGGTCCTGGCCGATGACGTACTGGTCGAGGATCTCGTTGATGCGCCGAGGGCTCGGGATCTTCTGCCCGAGCGTCCGTGCCTTCGGCGCCTCCATGAACTCTTCGTCGACGATCTCGCGGCAGAGGGTGATGCACTCGTCGCAGATGTACACGCCCTGCCCGGCGATGAGCTTGCGCACCTGGTCCTGGCTCTTCCCGCAGAAAGAGCACCGGTACGGCTTGCCACCTTTTGCGGTGGTCGTCATCGCCTAGCGGGCCCCCACCGGTACCGGCGCCCCGCGACCCGGCTCCTTGTCCTTGTCCTTCTCTTCAGCTGCCTTTGCGATCGCGATGAGCGAGTCCTTCCCGACGAAGATCTCGTCGATGATCCCGTAGGCCTTGGCCTCCTCGGCGCTCATGAAGCGGTCGCGCTCGCTGTCCCGGCGGACCTTCTCGACGTCCTGTCCGGCGTGCCGCGCGAGGATGCGCGTCAGCTTGTCGACGAGCGTCTCCAGCTCCTTCACCTGGATGAGGACGTCCGGGGTGTTGCCGCGGAACCCGCCGGAGCCCTGGTGGATCATGATCCGCGAGTTCGGGAGCGCGTAGCGCTTGCCCTTCGCGCCCGCCGCGAGCAGCACCGCGGCCATCGATGCGGCCTGGCCGACGCAGATCGTGCTCACCGGGGCCTTCAAGTACTGCATGGTGTCGTAGATGGCGAGGCCCGCGGTCACCACCCCACCGGGGGAATTGACGTAGAGATAGATGTCCCGCTCGGGGTCCTCGGACTCGAGGAAGAGGAGTTGGGCGATGACGAGGTTCGCCATCGTGTCCTCGATCATGTCGCCGATGAAGATGATCCGTTCCTTGAGCAGACGCGAGAAGATGTCGTAGGCGCGCTCACCGCGGCCCGACTGCTCGATGACCATGGGTACGTAGTTCATCGCCGGCACTCGGTCCTCCTCGCGCAGATCTCGTTCTCAGTGTACCCACCACTCCCGCGCGCCAGGCCGACTCCCGTACGATGACGCCCGAGGAAGAGCCCGAATAGGACGGTTCCCGCGATCGCTGCGCATCTACATCGCGGCGTCGACGATCTATGCCGCCGCCGTCTTCCTCGCCGTCCACATCGTCTACGGGCTCGAGCTCGGGCGCGCCGGTGTGCGGCTGCCGGACCTCGAAGCGGTCATCAGCTCGATCGACACGGTCGGCTTCGTCACCTGGCTCGGTATCAGCCTCATCGCCGGAACGGTCCTATACCGCCTTGCCACCGCGCTCGAGGGCGCGCGCGACGAGGGCGCGCTGCGGGAGACCGAGATCGGCTCGATCTTCGCGCTCGGTCAGGCGCTGTCCGGCTCGCTCGATGTCGAGGAGATCTCGCGGCAATTCGTCGCGGGCGCGCGGCGCGGCCTCGATCCGTCGGTGACGGTCGCGGTCCTGGTCTACGACGACGCCGTCGAGGCCTTCCGGGTGATGTCCGACGAGGGCCGGCGCGCTCGTCGCGGGCGCCTACTCGGCGAGCGCGCTGCCCGCGGCCATCCGGACGCGCGTCGTCGACCACCATCAATCGCTCGTCCTGCCCGACACGTCGGGGAGCGGCGAGCAGTGGGAGCGTCTCGCGTCGGCCCTGCCCGCGGCTGGCTGGATCCGGTCTTTCGCGGCCCTACCGCTCATCGCGCACGACCGGCTCGTCGGCGTGGCGATCACCGCGAGCGACAGGCCGGGCGCCATCACCGCCGATCGCGTGCAGATGACGTTGATCCTGGGGCAGTTCGTCGCCGGCTCGATCAGCACCGCGCTCTCGCTGCAGGAGGCCGAAGCGCGGGCCGACCGTGAGGCGATCGTCAGCCGCGTGACGCAGCGCGCGCGCGCGACGCTCGACCCGGATGAGGTCCTGCGCGGGACGGTCGAGGAGCTCGGACGCACGCTGCGCGTGTCGCGCGTGAGCGCGGCGACCGGCTCGTCGCCGAACGACCTGCGCGTGGCGTACGAGTGGACCGCGCCCGGCGTCGCGCCGGCGGCGGGCTCGAGCGCCCTGTCCGTGGCGCGCCTGGTCGCGCAGACCGGCCGCACGGCGGTCTTCTCGGACGTGACCTCGGACGCGCGGCTGTCCGAGACCCACCGCCCCGATAGCGGGGCCCGCGCCGTGCTCGCGACGCCGATCCTCGTCGGCGGCGAGCTCGTCGGAACGCTCTCTCTCGTCGAGGCCGATCGCGTGCGCGACTGGACCGCGGATGAGACCCGTCTCGTCGAAGGGGTCGCGCGCGAGCTCCGCGTGGCGATGGAGACGGCGCGCCTGTTCCAAATCGCGCCAGCGCGAGAACACGCGCCTGCTCGCGCTCCAGAAGGCGAGCGCGGCGGTCGTGGCGCAGTCCAGCGCGCGCAACGTCCTCGACGAGATCCTGCGGATCGCGGCAGGTCTACTGGGCCGCGGTACGGCCTCGCTGTACACCTGGGACGACGAGGGGCAGGTGCTGCGCCTGGTGCAGAACTTCGATCCACAGGAGCGCGAGGTGTCGCGGGTGCAGCGCAGTGGCGAGGGGATGGCCGGCGCGGTGCACGCCTCCGGCGCGCCCGTGATCGTCAACGACTACCCACGCTGGGAGCAGGCCACGCTCACCGGTCGCCAAAGCGGTATTCAGGCGGCCCTGGCGGTACCGCTCGTGCTGGGTGGCCGCCGCGTCGGAGCGCTCGTCATCCGGTCGTTCGAGCGGGGCGCGCAGTTCAGCGACAAGGAGGCGCGCCTCCTGACGCTGTTCGGCGACCAGGCCGCCGCCGCGCTGGTCACCGCGGAGGCCTTCTCGCGCCAGCGCCAGGCGATGGAGCAGCTCGAGCGTCTCAATCAGCAGAAGAGCGAGTTCGTGTCCATCGTGAGCCATGAGTTCCGGACTCCGCTCACGGGCATCCAGGGGTTCAGCGAGATGATGCGCGACGAACAGCTCTCGATCGAGGAGATGCGCGAGTACGCCGGCGACATCAACCGAGACGCGCAGCGACTCACGCGGATGATCAACGAGATGCTCGACCTCGGCCGGATGGAATCCGGACGCATGAGCCTGCGGCGCGAGCCCATGGATCTCAACGCCGTCATCGGCGAGGTCGCGGCGCGGATCAGGCCGAACGCCCCGAACCACACGGTCGCCTTCGATCTGCAAAAGGATCTGCCGAAGATCGACGCGGATCGCGACCGAATGACACAGGTCGTCTCGAATCTGCTGAACAACGCCGTGAAGTACTCGCCCACCGGCGGCGAGATCGCCGTGAGCACGCACGCCAGCGCCGGCACGCTGCTCCTGCGCGTCAGCGACCAGGGCGTCGGCATACCTGAGGACGCCCTCGAGACCATCTTCGAGCGGTACGCGCGGGTGGAGTCCGCCGCGACGAGGGCCATCCAGGGGACCGGCCTGGGCCTTCCGATCGTGCGGGCGATCGTCGCGATGCACGGCGGACGGGTGTGGGCCGAGAGCGAGGTCGGTCGGGGGTCGGTCTTCCAGGTGAGTCTCCCACTTGCGGTCGGCACCACGCCCGTGGAGGCTTGAGCCGGTGAGTGGCGAGCGTGTCCTCTTCGTCGACGACGAGGAGCAGATACGGAAGCTGATGCAGACGTGGCTCGAGCGCCGCGGCTATGTGGTCGACGTCGCCAGCGACGGCAACGAGGCGCTGCGGCTCATCCGCGCGAACACGCCGGACCTGCTCATCACCGACGTGAACATGCCGAACATGAACGGCTTCGAGCTGACGCGGCGTCTGCGCGCCGACCACCGCACGGCGCGCATGCCGATCGTGATGCTATCGGCGCGCAAGCAGGCCGACGATATCCTCACCGGGTACGCGGAGGGCGCCGATGAGTACATCGCCAAGCCGGTCGAGATGTCGGTGCTCGCGGCGAAGATCGAGGTCCTTCTCAAACGCCTGCAGGCCACGGGCGGCGCGGTCGCAAAGAGGCGCGGCCGGGTGGTCGTGTTCCTCCGGGGCAAGGGCGGAGCGGGCGCCACGACGCTCGCGGTCAATACCGCGGTCGCGCTCGCGGAAACGAAGATGTACAAGACCGCGCTGCTCGACCTCAACCTCGAGTTCGGCAACGTCGCGATGCACTTCAACATGAAGCCCGGCCGCACGCTCGCGGAGCTGGCCGACGGCGAGATCGCCAAGCTGGACGATGCCGCGTTCGCGCCGTACCTCATCCAGGACCGCACGGGGGTGCAGGTGTGCACCGGATCCACCGCGCCCGAACACGCGGAGCTCGTCACGGTCGGCGCCGTCCACCAGAGCATCGACCGCCTTCGGGTGAGCAGTGACTACGTGCTGGTCGACACGCCGGCGAGCTTCACGCAGCAGGCGCTGGCGGCGATCGACACCGCGGAGGGCGCGTGCGTCATCGCGGAGCCGCATCTCGCGTCGCTCAAGGCCGCGAAGGACTGCTTCGACGTGCTCGACAAGCTCTCCTATCCGAAGGAGCGCATCCTTCTCATCCTGAATCGCACGACGCAGACGGGGCTCGAGACCGACGAGGTCGCGCGCTTCTTCAACCGCAGGCCGGACATCGTCGTGCCGTTCACGCCGATGTTCGACGAGTCCGCCGATCGCGGTCGACCGCTCGTCGTGCTCCATCCAGACAACGCCGCCGCCAAGGTGATGCGGGATCTCGCCGCTCAGGTCACCGTGGTGGCGCCGGCGGGACGCTGACATCCGCATCCGCTTCTGGGGCACACGAGGATCGATCGCCGCGGCGGGCCCCGAGACGCTCCGCTACGGCGGGAACACGCCGTGCGTCGAGGTGGTCACCAACGATGGGACGACCCTCATCTTCGACTGCGGCACCGGCGCGCGAAAGCTCGGCCTCTCGCTCGCGACGAAGGGACCGATCCGCGCGCATCTCCTGCTCTCGCACACGCACGGCGATCACATCCAGGGCCTGCCGTTCTTCCTGCCGGCGTTCGTGCCCGGAAGCCATCTCACGATCTACGGACCGGCGGGCGTGGATCGGACTCTTCCGCTCGCCATCGGCGGCTCGATGGACTACGCGTACTTCCCGGTGCCGCTGGAGTCGATGCCGGCGCAGGTCGACTTCGTCGAGCTCGCGGAGACGGAATTCGCGATCGAGGGCGTGAGCATCACGACCCAGTTCCTCAACCACACCTCCCCCTGCATCGGCTACCGCGTGAGCGTCGGCGCGGCGACGTTCGTCTACGCGACGGACCACGAGGCGCACGCGAATCCGCACTGGCGCGAGGCCCGCTCGGGCGACGCGTACGACCCGGCGATGCTCGCGCACCCGAGCGACACGCGGCACGCGCGCTTTCTCGCGGACGCGGACATCCTGGTGCACGACGCGCAGTACACGCTCGCGGACTACCCGGCGAAGGCCGGCTGGGGCCACAGCTCGATCGAGTACGCGGTCGACGTCGCGCTCGCCGCGCAAGCGAAGACGCTCGTGCTCTTCCACCACGACCCCGGCCGGGACGACACGGGCATCGACGCCCTCGTCGCGGACGCGGAGCGCCGCGTGTCCGCGTCGGGCATGGCCCTCCGTGTCGTCGGCGCGGCGGAGGGCGAGGAGATCCTGCTCGCGGAGGGGCCATACGCGAGAGCGGTCGACGTGGAGCCCCCGCCGATCGCGATGCCGGAACACGCGCGGATCATCGTGGCCGACGACGACGTCGCGCTCGTGCGCATCCTCGAGACGGTGCTGCGCGGCGACGGCTACCAGGTGGACGTCGCGTTCGATGGCGACGAGCTCGTGTCGAAGGCGGCCGCAACGACCTACGACCTCCTCCTGGTCGACATCCAGATGCCCAACCTCGACGGTCTCACGGCCACCAAGCGGATCCGGGCCATGCCGCGGTACGCCGACACCCCGTTCATCGTGCTCACCGCGCGCACCCGGCAGGACGACATGACGAGCGCCTTCTCGGCCGGGATCACCGACTACATCAGGAAGCCCTTCGCTCTCCCACAGGTACGCGCGCGCGTCCGCTCGTGGCTCTCGCGGGGCGCCGCCCGGAAGGCGTAGTCCTCGCGCTTACGCCGAAGTGAGCCTCGGCGGGCCGGTGCGCGTATACAGGTGCGAAACCACTCGGGGAGGTCAGGACGTGGGTGAGCTGAACGAGACGCAGCGCTACCTGATCGACGAGCACGTCGAGGAGTACCAGGAGGGGCGTATTTCACGTCGTGAACTCCTGCGGCGGGTGACGCTCATCAGCGGCAGCGCGGCGCTCGCCGCCACGATCGTGGCCGCCTGCGGCCCGGCTGCCGCCCCGTCGGCGGCGACCGCAACGGCCGCCGCGACGGTCGCGCCGTCGCCCAGCCCAGCCCTCGTCGCGCAGCCCTTCGCGACGCCCCCCGCCACGCCGACCACCGACGGCGTGACGGTGAAGGAGACCGATCCGCGCATCACCGTGTCCAAGCCCGACGTGAAGGGCCCCGACGGCGCGTCGCTCATGGCCTACATGGCGAAGCCGGCGGCGGCGAGCGGGAAGGTACCCGGCGTGGTGGTCATCCACGAGAACCGGGGGCAGACCGAGCACATCCGCGACGTCGTGCGCCGCGTCGCGACGGCGGGATTCGTCGGGATCAACATCGATCTCGTCGCGCGCGCCGGCGGCGCTGCGAAGCTCACCGACCAGGCGGCATACAACGCGGAGCTCGGCAAGCTCACCCTCGCGGGAAAGCTCGCGGATCACAACGCGACGATCACGTTCCTCAAGGCACAGACGAGCGGGACCATCGGCGTCGTCGGCTTCTGCTTCGGCGGCGGCGAGGTGTGGAATCTCGTCGCGGCCGCTGTCGATGTGAAAGCTGGGGTGCCGTTCTACGGACCGCAGCCGTCGAACTTCGCCGACATCGCGAAGACGAAGACCGCCGTGTCAGCCGTGTATGCCGAGCAGGACACGCGCATCACCGGGACCGCGCCGCAGATGGAGGAGCAGCTCAAGAAGGCTGGTGTCCCGTACCAAGTGACGGTGTACCCCGGTGTGAACCACGCGTTCCACAACGACACCGGTGAGCGCTACAACGCGGCGCAGGCACAGAAGGCCTGGGTCGCGACGATCGAGTGGTTCAGGAAGAACCTGTCGTAGCTCGGTAGGCGCGGCGCGGGTCCTCCCGCGGCCGCGTCCGGGGTCGCTAGCTCTTCTTCTCCAGCATCGCGCGGAGTGCCTCGCGGCCTTCCGGCGTCGCGTCGCTCTTCTCGGGCACGATGATCTTCGGCGTCTCGGGCTGCGCCGGAGCCGCACCATGGTCGTGAACGACTTCCCCGCCCGCCTTCTCGATCGCGAGGCGCTCCGCGTCAGGTGACTCCAGGCCAATGAGCTTGTCCACCGTCTTGCGGTTGCGGATCGACCGCGCGAGCGACCCGAGGATCACCGGATCGCGCAGCGCACGTGGATCCTGCTGCGCGAGCGGCGTCATCGCGACCTGCGCCGCGAGCTCCTGCGATGAGACGGTCACGTTCTCTTTCTTCGCGATCGCGTCGAGCACGAGGTTCGACTTCGCGCGTCGCTCGGCGGCGGGTTGCCACTCGTCGCGGATCTCCTTCTCGGTCTTGCGCGCCTGCAGGAGGAACTGCTCGAGCGTGAGGCCCTGCTCGCGCACGCGCTCCTTCAGATCGGCGACTAGGTGGTCGAGCTCGTCCTGGATGAGGATCTCGGGCACCTCGACCGTCGCGGTCTCCACCGCGTGGTCGAGCATCTTCTCCGCGGCGTCGTCGCGCGCCTCGTGGAACGCGGCGTGGGCGAGCTCGTTCTTCACCGCACGGCGCAGCTCGGCGACGTCGGCGACGCCCACGGTCTTGGCGAAGTCGTCGTCGAGCGCGGGCAGCACCTTCTCGGAGACCTGGCTGGCGCGGATCGTGAAGACGCCCTTCTTCCCGCGGAGCTCCGCCGACGAGCCCTCTTCGGGGAAGCTGAGCTCGATGGTCTTGCTGTCGCCCGTCTTCAGGCCGACGAACGCCTCCCCCAGCCCGTCGATGGAGGTCTTCCGGCCAGCTTCGACGTGCGCGTTCCGCGCGAACGGCGGCATCGCCTTGCCGTCGACGGTCACGTCGATGTCGACCATCACGATGTCGCCCGCGCGCGCCTCGCGCTGCAGGGGGACGAGCTGCGCGTGCGATTCGCGCATCCCCTCCACCGTCTTCTCAATCTCCGCGTCGGAGGGCGGCGCGGGCTCGACGGTCACGCCGTGCGCCGCGTAGTCGCCGAGCGCGACGTCCGGGCGCACCGTCACCTTCGCCGTCCACTTCAGCGGCTTGGTCGGATCGAGCTGCGTGATGTCGACGCTCGGCCGGTCCAGCGGCGAGAGATCCTCGATGTCGAGGATCTCGCGGTAGGTCTCGTCGATCACGTCCTCGGCGGCCTCCGCCCAGAGGTGCTCCGCGCCATAGCTGCGCTCGTACATCGCACGCGGCGCCTTTCCGGGACGGAAGCCGGGTATGCGCGCGCGCTGGTTGTGGCGCTCGAAGACGCGGTCGGCCTGGCGCGAGAGGCGCTCGGCGTCGACCTCGACCTCGAGCGCGACCTGCGAACCCGACTCGCGCCGCACGGTGTGGCGGAACGACCGCTCGGTGGGCGCGGAGGTCGTAGGAGCGTCTGTCATGGGACGGTCATAGTGTATGGCCGATGTACTTCTACGAGATACACGAAGGCGACGAGGACGTCGGCGCCGCGGTGCTGCTCGGACACGAAGAGCGCCTCGAACCCATCGAGTTCTTCGCGCTGGTGAAGAAAGCGCGCGCGCTCGTGCTCGAGTCGTACGAGGAGGATTCGCTCGCGGAGGCGATCGCGAACGAGCTGCAGCGCAGCGGGGAATTCATACACGTCACCGACGACCTGCTCATCGCGTCGGTCAACGTGGACGAGAGCGAGGAGCACACCTACCTGGTGACCGAGGGCGCCGATGAACGCACCGTCTTCCTCTCGCGCGAAGAGGACGGCGAAACGAACGGTGAGGACCGCGAGAACTAGGGTGGTGGAGCGCATCGGCTTCGTCGGCATGGGGATCATGGGCACGCCGATGGCCCGGAACGCGATGAAGGCGGGCTTTCCGGTGACGGTGACGAACCGGACCGCCGCGCGCGCCGAGCCGCTGTCCAAGGACGGCGCGACGATCGTGCGAACGCCGCGCGACGTCGCCCAGCGCTCCGACATCGTCGTCACGATGGTCACCAACTCGCCCGACGTGGAGGCGGTGACGTTCGGCGCCGACGGCGTCGCGTCCGGCGCCCACGACGGGCTCCTGGTCATCGACATGAGCACGATCTCGCCGGCGGCGACCAAAGAGTTCGCGGAGCGCGCCGCGAAGAACACGCCGCCGTTCCGCACCCTGGACGCGCCGGTGTCCGGTGGCGAGATCGGCGCGATCGAGGCGCGCCTGGCGATCATGGTCGGCGGCGACGAAGCGGACGTGAAGCGCGCGATGCCGCTCTTCGAGGCGCTGGGGAAGACCATCGTCCACATCGGCGACCACGGCGCGGGTCAGGCCTGCAAGCTCGCGAACCAGATCGCCGTCGCGATCAACAACCTCGGCGTCTCCGAGGCGCTGGTGTTCGCACGATCGCAGGGCATCGACCTGGAACGAACGCGCCAGGTCATCGCCGGCGGCGCGGGATCCTCCTGGGCGATGCAGAACTACGCCCCGAAGATGCTCGCCGGCGATTTCCGGCCGGGCTTCATGGTCGACCTGCAGCAGAAGGACCTGCGGCTCGTGCTCGACAACGCGTTCGGCGATCACATCTCGCTCCCCGGGACCGCGCTCGTGCACGAGCTGTACAACGCGCTGCAGCGCGGCGGCGGCGGCCGCGAGGGCAACCTCGCGCTCATCAAGGTGATCGAGCGGCTCTCGGGGATCGAGGCGAGGGTGAAGCCGTAGGTTTTCACGCCGCGCTCCGCCAGCTCGCGCGCCTCACCGACGCCGACCTCGCGCGACCGTGGACCTGGCCGGGGAAGGGCCTCGCGGATCTGCGCAACGCCTTCTTCTACCTGCTCATGGAGGAGCAGGCCGCGCTGGTCGCGACGAAGACGCCGACGAACGAGGCCGAGCGCATCCTCGCGCTCGCTCAGCGCGCGTACGGCGATCTCCGCGGCCTTCTGCTCGCCGTGCCAGACGATCTTCTCGATCGCGACCCGGCGCCGGGCGAGTGGTCGATCCGCAAGACGATGGAGCACACCACCAACGTCGAGCGCTCGTACCGCGCGAACACCCAGCACGCTCTGGTGCGCCACGACGACGAGCCGCTGGTGCTGCCTCCGGAACGCCGACCGAAGCCGGACCCCGCCGACACCGCCGGAGACGCGCTCGCGATCGTCGACGCGCTCGCGACGCGGCGCGCCGAGACGGACGCCGCACTCGCCAGGACGGACGAGTCTGCTCTGGCGCGGCCGTCGCGCTGGAGCGCGGTCGACGTGCCGTTCGACGTCGACGTGCGCTTCCGCCTGCATCGCTTCGGTGCGCATCTGGTCGAGCACACCCAGCAGGTCGAGAAGACGCTGCGCGCGCTCGGGCAGAGCGAGACGGATGCGCAGGCCTACGTCCGACAGATCTCGATCCTCCGCGCGCGCCACGAACGACGATCGACGGAAGCCGCACGCAAGCGCCTCGACGACGCGGCGAGCTCGGTCGTGGAGGCCGCGGGCGCCTAGGTCGCCTCCGCGTGCCGCCACCGCTTCTGGTCCTATCGACACGGACTGGCCGAAGTGATCCGATGCGGCAGTGCCGAAGGGCGAGGGTAAGGGGTGGGCGAAAGGCAAACGCGCTGCCGACGACGCTCGCGTCGCGCGGGCCGCTGCCGGACATCGCGGTAAGTCGTACCAACGACAGAAACCGCTGAATGAATGCGGCTGGGCGATCACCGCCGAGAGAATGCCAACAACCTGGTCGCCCAAGATCGCCTATCTCGTGGGATTGATCGCCACGGACGGTAACCTTGCACGGGAAACACGGACGATCTCGTTCGTGAGTATGGACTTGCAGCTGGTCGAAACGTTCCTCGCGCTGACAGGTCGCCCGGGTCGATATCGCACCGAGATCACCCGAACAGGTACAACCATCTACAGGGTGCAATTCAAGGACGCTCAATTCCATCGCTGGCTCCTGACTATCGGTCTGATGCCGCGCGAGAGCCTCGTCCTCGGCGCGATCGCGGTCCAAGACGAATTCCTCGCGCCTCTTGTCCGAGGTCTGCTGGATGGCGACGGCACCATTACCAATGCGGTTTGGCGCGCAGACACTACGCGAAGGTCCGACTATTTCTGGGAATGGTTCGGCGCCCGATTCGTATCGGGCAGTCGGCTACATCTCGAATCGCTGCGTGGCAGGCTACGCGGAGCCCTCGGTCTTCGCGGTTGGATCGCGCCGCAAGGCAAGAGAAGTGTCTTCGCACTCGCATTTGGCAAACACGATTCGATTCGGCTGCTGTCGAGGCTCTATAGCGACCGCGACGCGCCGTGCCTCCTGCGAAAGCGTGCGATCTGGGACGCCTACGCGCGACGGCATGAGCTGTAGTGCGCTCCACGTCTACGATGAGCCGCAAAGCCCGGGTGGCGGAACTGGAAGACGCGTCGGCCCTAGGAGCCGATGGGGGCAACCTCGTGTGGGTTCGAGTCCCACCTCGGGCACCTGAATCCGACAGCCTAGGAATGCCCGCTGACAGCACCAAGCGCTAGTGGAGGTTTGATGGCCCGCGACTGGAACAAGAACATCATCGACGAATTCCACGCCAAGAAGGGCAAAGGCATCACGCATTTCGGCGACCGCCTGCTGCTCCTCACGACGCGCGGCGCGAAGACCGGTCTGACGCGGACCACACCCGTCGCGTACCACAGGGACGGCGACCACTACGTGATCGCGGCATCAAAGGGCGGAGCGCCGACGCATCCTTCCTGGTATCACAACCTCGTGAAGCGCCGCGAGGCGACCGTCGAAGTCGGGACCGAGAAGTTCCGCGTCAAGGCCACGCCGATCGCGCGAGGCGGGGAACGCGACCGCCTCTACGACGCGCACGCGAGGCTGATGCCCGGTTTCGCGGAGTACCCGAAGAAGACGACACGCGTGATCCCGGTAGTGGTCCTGGAGCGGGTCGACTCGTAGCCGACGGCTCGTAACACCCCCAGAGCGAGCGTGCCGTAACTCCGTCACGGCATAACCCCTGCAACGACGGCGCGCATGGAAGCTGCGCCATGCGACCTCTCTCTTCTCGGTCACGCGTTCGTTGGCTACATGCCGACGGACGGGAAGGCCAGAGACTCGATGCTCGCGGGGATCGTGCGCCGGCGCGCCCGCGATTCCGCCGACGCCACTCGCGTCGCGGAGGAGATCGCCGCGACACTGGATCTCGTCGTCCCGGCCGGCGTCCCGGTCGGGCTGGTGGTGCCGCATTCCTGGGCTCTCGGCAAGATCGCCAACTCGGTCCCGCGCTCTACAGGCAGCCAGGCGTTCAAAACGGGCTAAGTGCATCGGTACCGTTTTCTCATTGCCCAACGGGTCCGGTCCCACTATTCCTGAGCGGATGACGGGACGTGTGCTGGTCGCCGACGACGATCCGAACGTCCGGCAGATCGTCGAGGCGATCCTCACCGACGCCGGACTCGAGTGCGTGACCGCGTCGGACGGTGAGGAGGCGCTCGAGCGGGCCCGGCGCACCCGTCCCGACCTGATCGTGCTCGACGTCGCCATGCCGCGACTTTCGGGAGACGAGGTGCAGGCCCGACTGCGCGCGGAGCCGGCGACGCGATCGGTCCCGGTCATGTTCCTCTCGGCCAAGGGCGAGCCGCAGGAGAAGACCGCTCGCCTTCTCGCGGGCGCCGACGACTACGTGTCCAAGCCCTTCGACAACGAGGAGCTCCTCGCGCGCATCACCGCCGCGCTGCGCCGGACGCGCGAGCTGCGCAGCCTCAATCCGCTCTCGGGACTTCCCGGGAACGTCACCATCGCCGATGAGATCGGCCACCGGCTCCGCGCCGGCGAAGACTTCGCGTGCCTGTATGTCGACGTCGATGGCTTCAAGAGCTTCAACGACCACTACGGATTCGGCCGCGGAGACGAGCTCATCTCGCACATGGCGGGGCTCCTCGCGGAGATCGCGGACGGCCAGGGGTTCGTGGGGCACATCGGCGGCGACGACTTCGTGATCCTCGTGCCCTCGGACGCCGCCGAGCCGATGGCACAGACGATCGTGTCGCGGTTCGCGCCCGTCGCACGTGATCTCTATGACGCGGCGGACCGCGATCGTGGGTGGCTCGAAACGCGCGATCGCCGCGGACGCATGCGGCGGACGCCGCTCGTATCGGTATCCGTCGGCGTCGTGAAGGCGACGCCGCTGCGCTTCAGCTCCTCGACCGAGGTCGCGCGCGTCGCGGCCGAGGTGAAGGAAGTAGCGAAGCGCACGCCGGGCTCGTGGGCGATGGACCGCCGCACCGGCGACGGCGCGAGCGAGACCTACGAGATCGTCAGCGCCGCTTCGCCCAAGCCGTCAGGATCGACCGCAGCGCGAGGAACATGACGATCCCGGCGAGCTGACCCATGAAGATCACGCGATTCAGATCGAGCGCCGGTCGCCACCGAGCGTCGCCGTCCTTGATGACCCACGCGCCCGCCGGGTGCGCCGAGAGCCCGAAGCCAGCGCCGCCGTTGCCCTGCGTGTCTCCGCCTCCACCGGCGCCACCGCGCACGTGCGCCGCCGGGATGATCGTCACGCCGTCTTCCTGATACGGGTCGCCGTACACCCTGCGCACCGTGAGTGCGTCGCGCGTCTGGTTGATCGTCTCGAGCGCGTTCATGCCGCACCTCCCCGTGGCACCACTGTAGGCCGCCGCATCACGTCCCGGGCGTGTGGATCGTCGCCTTAGACCTCGAGCTCGAGCCCCTCGCGCGCGACGACGACCTCGAGTCCGGCGCGCCGCTCGCTTGCCGCGCGCTGCGCGTCCTTCCCGATCTGGTCGAGCGCGTCATCGCTGCGGTCGGGGTCGTGGTGGTAGAGGACGAGCCGCTTCACCTCGGACCTCACCGCGACGTCGATCGCCGCGTCGATCGTCGAGTGGCCCCAGGTCGCCTTGAAGTCGCTCTGCACGAACTGCGCATCGTGGATGAGCGTGTCGGCGCCCATCGACAGGGGAATCACCGGATTCGGCCTTCCTGAGAACGGATCCTCGGTGTCGGTCGCATAGACGACCGAACGGCCGTCGGCCTCGATGCGATACGCGAGCGTCGGCGCCGGGTGGTAGATCGTCGCCGAGCGCACGCGATATGGTCCGACCCGCTCGTCCGATCCGTCGCCCATCTCCGCGATCTCGAGCTTCACCGGGAGGTCGTCGATGTCCACCGGGAAGAACGGGTCGTCCATGCCGAGCCCGAGCAGCTCCTTCATCGACCGCGACTCCTGGTGCGGACCGATGATCCGCAGCCGGCTCTTCGGGTCGTACGCCGGACGGAAGAAGGGGATGCCCTGGATGTGATCCCAGTGGAGGTGCGAGATGAGCAGATCGACGTCGAACGGACGGCGCCCACCTCCGTTCATGAGCGCGATGCCAAGCTCCCGCAGGCCGGTGCCGGCATCGAGGACCAGAAGCGCGCCGGTGCTGTCGCGCACCTCGACGCACGCGGTATTCCCGCCGTAGCGCACGGTGTTCGGGCCCGGCGTCGGGATGGAGCCACGCGTACCCCAGAAGCGGATCTTCATGCGGGCTTCGCCGCCGCCTCCTGATCGCGCTCCGACAGCTGTCCCGCGGCCTCCTGGATGCTGCCCATACCTTCGTCACCCGGCTTTGGCCAGGTATGTTTCAGCTCGGCGATGGTGGCCTCGAGCGCGGGAAGGGCGCGGTGGACGGCGGCCATCACCGCGGGGTCCAGGTGGTTCCCGGCCATGCCGTCCATGATCTCGAGCGTCTTGTCCAGCGGATAGGCGGGCTTGTAGTAGCGCGGCGCGGTCAGCGCGTCGAAGACGTCCGCCGCCGCGACGATGCGCGCGCCCAGCACGATGTCGCTCGATCCCAATCCCTTGGGATACCCCTTGCCGTCCATACGTTCGTGGTGCTGCGACGCGATCACGGGGACGTCGCGCATGTCGTGCGGGAACTCCAGATGCGCGAGGAATTCCCCGGTCTTCTCGGCGTGGGCCTTCATGTAGGCGAACTCGGCGTCGTCGAGCTTCCCCGGCTTCTGGAGGAAACGGTCCCGCACGGCGATCTTCCCGTAGTCGTGCAGCAGCGCCGCGGCGCGCAGCTTCTCCAGGTCTTTTCCGTCGAGCCCCATCTCGCGCCCGATGACCTCCGCGTAGCGCGTGACGCGCTGGCTGTGGCCGGCGGTCTGCTGGTCGCGCGCGTCGATCGTGACCGCGAGCGTCTCGATGAGGCTCTGCCACAGCTGCTTCTGCTCGGCGATGAGCTGCGCGTTCTCCACCGCGACGGCGGCCGACGCGGCGAGCGAGGCGAGCGTGTCCTCGTCCTGCTTGGTGAACGGACCGCCGCGCTTGTTCACGACCTGGAACACTCCGATCACGCGACCCTCCTGACCGGTCATCGGGAACGTCAGGAGGCTGTGGGTGCGATATCCGCTCTGACGATCCGGCTCCGGATTGAACCGGGGGTCAGCGTACGCATCGGGGATGTTGATGACCTCACCCGTCTGGGCGACGGTCCCCGCGATACCACGCCCCACCGGGAAGCGGATCTCGCTCGCGCCCAGGGCGACGCGCGACCACAGCTCCCCGCCGTCCCGATCGACGATGAAGATCGTGGCGCGATCCGCCGCGAGGAGGCTCGTCGTCGCCTCAGCCATCAACCGCAGCAGCGCGTCGAGATCCGTCACCGACATCAGACGTCGGGTGATGTCGAGAATGAGGTCGAGGCGCTGTCCGCTGCTGCGCCGGCGCTCCGCCTTGCGGCGCTCGGCCCTCTCCTCGGTCATTCGGCGGTGATCTTCTCCACGACCGGCGCGACCGTCTCGGCGATCTGCTCGAGGAGCATCTGGTCGCGACGCTCGAACGTTCCGTTCCGTTTGTTGAGCGCCTGGATGACGCCGACCGGCTTGTCCTGGCTTCCCCATACCGGCACGACGAGGATGTTCAGCGTGCGGAAGCCGGTCCGCAGGTCGATGTTGCGATCGAAGCGAGCGTCGGCGTAGGCATCCGGCACGTTGATCGTCTCGCCGCTGAGCGCCGAATAGCCGGCGAGGCCCTGGCCAAGCGGGAGACGGATCTCCGTGGTGGTCCGCTGTGCCACGCGGGCCCAGATCTCCTTCTTCTCGTGATCGACGATGTAGAAGGTGCAGCGCTCGGCATCGACGGCCTGCGAGCACAGGTCCACCAAGCCGCGCAGGTAGGCCTCGCGATCCTTCTGGACCGATAGATGGCCAAGCTTCACGAGGATGAGGGCGATCTTCTCGTCGAGCACGACGGCTAATGGAATCCTGCCACGGCAGCCTTGGTGACGGGGAGCTCCGGCGGCGGCGCGGGATTCGGGTTCACGACCGTCCCGATGCGATTGATCTGGTAGCAGCGCACCGGCTCCGCGCGTCCCTTCACCTGGATCGCGCCGAGGTCGACCGGCTCGACGTCGTCGCCGAGCTCGGTGAGCGTCTCCGCGCTGCAGGCGACCTGATCGCGGCGCGCGATGTCGTTGGAAGTCAGGCGCGACGCGACGTTCGCCGTGTCGCCGATGACCGTGTATTCCATCCGGCCCTTCGCGCCGAGGAAGCCCGCGACGACGTGACCGGTGTTGATCCCGAATCCGAACGACACGTCGGGACCGCCCTTGCCGCGCTCGCCCTGGATCCATTTCTGCATCTCGAGCGCGCACTCGACGGCCTTCCGCGCTTCGTCCGCGACCTCGAGCGGCGCGCCCCAGATGACCATGATGTTGTCGCCGTTGTACTTGTTCACGGTGCCTTCGAACCGGTTCACGATCTCGACCATCCCGTCGAAGTAGCGGTTCAGGTGTCCGAGCAGCGTCGCCGGCGTCATGCCCTCGGAGATCGTGGTGAATCCACGGATGTCCCCGAAAAGCACGGTGACGCGACGGTCCTCGCCGCCGAGCGCGAGCTGACCCGACTCCTCGCGATCCATGATCGTGCGCGCGACAGCGGGCGTGACGAAGCGACCGAAGGTGCTCTGCGTACGTCCGAGCGCGAGCTGCTCCTCGACCAGCAGGTAGCCAAGACACATGACCCACCAGAACGCCGCCGGGAGCGCGTACGCCATCGACGGCACCTCGACCGGGCCGTTCCCGATGTCGCCCTGCGTCTGTATGTTGAAGAGCGCGTAACCACCGAGCACGTAGAGGAGCAGGGCGCCGAGCGCACCGAGGAAGCCGAAGAGACGCCAGCGCAGGACGAGATACATGCCGATGCCGGTGAGCACGAGAAGCTGCGCGAGCGTGGTGAGGAATCCCTGCCGGAGCACCGGGTAACGGTCGGTGAAGATCGACTGCGTCGTGTTCGCCCAGATCTCCACGCCCCACATCTTGCGTCCCACGCTGTTCGGCACGGGATAGTCGTCCGGGACCGACGAGAGGGAGTGCGCGCCGATGAAGATGACCCTGCTGCTGAGCACGGCGGCGGGCACCGTCCCCGCGACGACATCCTTGAGCGAGACGACGCAGAACTCCGACGCTGCCGCGCCGCGCGCCGTCGGGCAGCGGCCCGGCAGACTGACGGCGGTGTCGGTCGCGGGCGGTGCGGCGTAGTACACGGACATGCCGCCGCGCTGGTTGAGGGGCATCACACGCTCGCGGATCGGCGCCGGCACGATGAGACGCTCGCCGTCCATCCGCGCGTTCGACAGATCGGCGCGGATGCCCGAGCGCGCCGCGGCGACGAGCGGCAGCGAGTAGTAGCGCTTCCCGTCGGCGCTCTCGATCACCAGCTGGCTGTCGCGCACGCGGCCATCGGGATCGGGGAAGACGTTCACCGCGCCGAGCGCGGCGGCGGCGTCGCGGATCTCCGGGAGCGGCAGCTGGACGTTCTTGAACCGCGTCACGTGATCGCCGATCTCGCCATCGCCTGAGCCCTGCATCGCCAGCACGACGTTGCCCGCGTCCTTGATCGCCGCCACGAGCTGGCGGTCCTCGTCCGCGCTCGGCGAGGGATCGAAGAAGCTGACGTCGAACGCGATGACGCTCGGGTTCAGCGGCTTGAGCGCGCGCAGCAGCTCGACGTAGGCCGTGCGTGGCAACGGCCAGCGGCCGTACTTCGTGACAGTCGCGTCGTCGATGGCGACGATCGTGATCTGGTTGCTGATCTTCGCGGGCGAGAGGTCTATCGCCTTGTCGTAGAACGCGGACTGCAGCGTCGTGTCGAAGGCGCTCACCGCGAGGGTCACGGCGCCGAAGAGCACGGCGACCACCGTCAGCGCGGCCACCACGGCGCGCTGGCGCGTCTGCCGCTTCGCGAGGAGCCGCTTGAACACCCTTCCCGCCTCCTGCCCCCGCCGCGGCGGGTCGGGGTCAGATTATGGGCTTGCCGGCCTTCGCGAGCACAGCACGGAGCACAGAAATCGCGCGCTCGTAATCGCTGAGGACCAGACGCTCCATCGGCGTGTGGTCGTAGCGCGAGTCACCCGGGCCATACGCGACCATCGGGCAGCCCCACGCCGGAGCAAGGATGTTCATGTCGGATGTACCGCTCTTCACCTTGAAGGTCGCCGAACCGCCCGCCTGCGCGATGGCGCCGACGAACGCCCGCGCGAGCGGTGTCGTGCGCGGCGTGCGCGCCGGCTCCTCGGCGCCGACGCGCTCGACGAGCACCGATGCGTCTCCGCGATGCGAGTCGGCGATCGCGCGCGCCTCATCCTCGAGCTCCGCCGTCGCGATCCCCGGCGGGATGCGGTAGCCGATGCGCAGCTCCGCTCGCTCGACGAGGCCGTCGCCGGGGCCTGCAGTAATGCCCTCGAGTCGGCAATCGAGCTTCGCGAAACCGTCGGCGCCCGCGGTGTGGTGCTCGGAGGCTTCGTGCACGCGCCGCCAGAGCGCCAGCGCCTCCTCGCTGCAGGTCATGCCGGGCGCCGCGCCGTGCCGCGCGTCGCGGGAGAGCGACAGGCGCAGCGCGAGCCGTCCTTTGTACGCGACCGTGACCGCATCCCAGCCCGAGGGCTCGCCGATCACGCACCAGTCAGGCGCCGGGAGCGTCGCGCGATACCGGGCGCCGGCGCTCGTGGGCGACTCCTCCTCGACCGCGCCCACCACCGTCACGCGCACGCCCTTCGCCGGCCGCGACGCGGCCGCGACGAACGCCGCGAGCGGTCCCTTCGCATCCACCGCGCCGCGACCGATGAGCTCGCCGCCCTCGATCCGGACCGGGAACTCCCCGGGCACGGTGTCGATGTGCCCGAGCAGCACGACGTGCGCGGGCCCGTCGCCGATCTCCCCCACCGCGTTGCCCGCGTCGTCGACCGACGCGCGGAATCCGCGCTCGCTCATGCGCGCGACGAGCCACTCGACGGCCTCGCCCTCCTGGCGACTCAGGCTGGGGATCGCGACGAGACCGCGAACGAGATCGAGGTCGGCGGGATCTATGCGAGCACCTTCCTCGTGGCGGCGATCACGCGATCGATCTGCTCGGCGGTGATGACGAGGGGCGGTAGGTAGCGGACCACGGTCGGTCCGGCGCCGAGCACGAGGACGCCTTCGTCCTGCAGCGCCTTGATCGTGGGGCCGGCGCTCTCCTTCAGCTCGATGCCGACCAGCAGACCGAGGCCGCGCACCTCGCGCACCTTGTCGCTCTCGATCGACCGCAGGCCGGCCAGGAGCTGCGCGCCACGGTCGCGTGCGTTGCCCGCGAGATCCAGGCGCTCCATCTCGGCGATCGCGGCGATCGCCGCCGCGCACGCGAGCGGGTTGCCGCCGAAGGTCGAGGAATGCGATCGCTTCGGAAGATCGCCGAGCGCGCGGGAGAAGGCGATCGCGCCCATCGGCACCCCGCCCGCGATCGACTTCGCCAGACAGAGGATGTCCGGCACGACCCCGTACTGCTCGAAGGCGAACATCGTCCCCGTGCGACCGAACCCGGTCTGGACCTCGTCGAAGACGAGCAGGATCCCGCGCTCGCGACAGATCCGCGCGGCCTCCTGGATGAACTCCTTGGACGCGGGGCGCACGCCGCCTTCGCCCTGCACGAGCTCGACGATGAACGCGGCGGTGGTGTCGGCGTTGAGAACGCCGCCGAGCGGATCGTGAAGGGCCTCGACCTTGTTGAATGGAACGTGCGTCACGCCCGCGAAGAGGCCGACGCCGATCTGCTCGCGGTACTCGGGTCCCCATGTCGCGGCGAGCGCGCCCATCGTCTTGCCGTGGAAGGCGCGCATGGTCGCGAACACCAGCGTGCGTCCTCTCGCCATCCGGGCGAACTTCAGCGCGCCCTCGACCGCCTCGGTGCCGCTGTTGCAGAGGAAGATCCGGTCGAGCGACGGCGGGAGGATGCGCGCGAGCGTCTCATACAGCTCCGCCCGGCGGTCGTTGAAGAACAGCTCGGTGCAGGACGCGAGCGTCCGCGCCTGCGCGGCGATCGCCTCCGCCACGGCGACGTTCCCATGTCCGAGGTTCGCGGTGCCCTGGCCGCCCACGCAGTCGATGAACGACCGTCCGTCCTCGTCGTACACGACCGCACCGTCGCCGCGCACGATCGCGAGCGAGCGCTTCGTGTAGAGGCCCGAGGTGTGCCGCTCCTCCCGCCCGATCGCGGAGCCGCGCTCGACGGTCACGAGCGGATCACCGTGCGCACGTCGGGGCCGCCGGACGCGCTGCGGATGACGACCTCGTCCACCCCGCCGTCGAGGGCTTCGCGCGCCGCGAGCACCTTCTTCTTCATGCGGCCCTGCGCCAGCTTCTCGGCCTCGTCCAGCGTCGCCTCGGCGACGAGCGAGGTCGGGTCGTTCACGTCGCGGAGGAGTCCGGGCACGTTGGTCAGGATGAGCAGGGCGTCGGCGTCGATCGCGACGGCGATGCGCGCGGCGACGCGGTCGCCGTCCACGTTGAGCGCTTCGTTCTCGATCGAGAGCGCCAGCGGCGCGACGACCGGCACGCGCCCGGGTCCGATGAACTGCGTGAGCAACGGGAGGTTCACCGCCTCGACAGTGCCGGTGTAGTCGTCGCGCAGGATGAGCGTCTTGCCATTCTTGACGGAGCGCACATCCTTGCGCTTGCCGACGAGCAGTCGTCCGGAGATGCCGGAGAGGCCGACCGCGTCGATGCCGCGCTGCTGCAGCTTCTCGACATAGAGGAAATTCTCGATGCCGAGCGCGGCCATCGCGAACACCTCGAGCGTGCGGCGGTCGGTCCGGCGGCTGGTGTGCCCCGAAGGCGAGGTGATCGTCTCCTGCGGGACCTCCAGCGCGGCCGCGAGCCGATCGGTCTCCGCGGACGCGCCGTGCACCAGGACGATCTCGTCCTGACGCGCGACCTCCGCCACGAGCGTCGCGACGGCATCGCGATCCACGCCAGTGCTGCCGCCGGCCTTGATGACCGCCCGCAGCGTCATGGGTGCAAGCCCACGAACTCGAGGCCGGCGTCTTCGTCGAAGCCGCTCGCCACGTTCATCGCCTGCACGCCGTTGCCCGCCGCGCCCTTCACCAGGTTGTCGATCGCGCAGAGCGCAACGACGCGGTCGCCGCGCGGATCGGCCGCGAACCCGACGTCCGCGAAGTTGGTGCCGGCGAGGAGCTTCGGCTCCGGGTAGCGGAAGATCCCGGAGCGATCCTTCACGATGCGCACGAAGGGCTCGCCGCCGTAGCGCTCGCGGTAGATGCGCCACAGCGCCTTGTCGTCGATCGGTGCCTTCGTGTAGACGTGCGCCGTCGCGAGGACGCCGCGCACGAGCTCCACCGCCGTCACCGAGAGGTCGATGCGCGGACGGATGCCGCCGAGCGCGAGCTCCTGCTCGGCCTCGGCGGTGTGCCGGTGACCGACGGGGCGGAACGAGCGCACGATACCGGCGCGCTCAGGATGGTGGGAGTCCTCGGCCGGCTCGCGACCGCCCTCGCTCGAGCCCACCTTGCACTCGACGACCACGGGCCGCGTCCGATCGACCACGTCCGCCGCGAAGAGCGGAAGCAGCGCGAGGATCGTGGCGGTCGCGTTGCAGCCCGCGCCGGTCACGCGCGTGGCGCCGTGGATGCGGTCGCGGTGCAGCTCGGGTATCCCGTAGATCCATCGACCGAGCTCCGCCGGATGCGGGTGGGCGCTCCCGTACCAGCGTTCGTAATCGTCGGCGTCCCTCAACCGGTGATCGCTCGACAGATCGATGACCAGCGGGGCGCGGTCGGTGAACTCCCCCGCGCGATGCGCCCCGTTCGGCAGGCTCAGGAAGACGACGTCGCAGTCGCGGACCTCGTCGTAGCGGACGAACTGCAGGTCGGTGCGCTTGCGCAGGTTCGGATGCGCGGCCGTGACGGGCTTACCCGCGAGCGATTCGCTGCCCGCGACGATCTCGGGTACTTCGGGGTGACCGAGCAGCAAACGCAACAGTTCTCCGCCGACGTAGCCGCCGGCGCCGACGATGCCTGCCCGCACTACTTCTCGCTCATCGGTTTGCGACTGACAGGACGTAGTCGACGACGCGGTCGGGGATGTTCACGCCAGTCGTGTCGATGGAGTTGCGGAACTCCATGGTGTAGTTGACCTCGTTCACCAGCGGGCCTTCCGGACCTTCGAGCACGTCGATGGCGACCACGCCACCGCCGACGGCGCGCGCGGCGCGCACGCAGAGGTCGTTCAGCTCGGGCGTCACCGGACACCTGGTCGCCTTGCCGCCGCGCGCGGTGTTAGTGATCCAGTGGTCGGAGTAGCGGTAGATCGCCGCGATCGTCTCGTCACCGATCACGAAGGCGCGGATGTCGCGCCCCGGCTTGGGCACGTACTCCTGCACGTAGTAGATGGAGTGGATGTACGTCCCCAGGACGTCCTTGTGCTCGACGATCGATTCGGCGGCCTCGCGGTCGTTCACCTTGGAGATGAGCCGTCCCCACGAGCCGACCAGCGGCTTCATCACCGCCGGATAGCCCAGCTCCTCAACGGCCGCGAGCGCGGACTCCGGCGTGAACGCGAGGCGCGTGCGCGGTGACGGCACCCCGTCGCGAATGAGGCGCATCGTCGTGAGCAGCTTGTTGCCACAGATGTCCGCCACCTCGAACGTGTTCACCGTCGGGATGCCCCACGTCGACAGGACCCACAGCGAGTACAGGGCTCGGCTGTGCTGGATGCAGCGCTCGAGAACGACGTCGGCGCCGAGATCGGGCTTGCGCTCGAGCGCGAGGACCAGCTCGCGATCGTCGATGACCTTCGTGCTCACGTGGCGCGCCTCGAGCGCCTCGAGCAGGAGCTTCTCCTCCACCCGAACGCGCGACAGCAGCACGCCGACGGTGGGGCTATTCACCCCAGTCTTCTTCGACCTCCGGCGCCAGCGCGAGCGCGAGCGGCGACGTCCCCGTCACTTCGAGCTCCGCGCCGCAGTCCGGGCACGAAACGATCTCGCCCTTCACCGCGTCGGGGCCCACGCTAACGTCCGCGTCGCACTCGGGACACTTGGCCACGACTTCCCTCCCTGCCGGATGAGAGAAGCCTAACCGCTAGTCGGCCTCGGCCGCACTCTCGCGCGCGTCACGCGAGCGCGCCTTGTCCTCGTACATGCGCGTGTCCGCGCTCGCCAGCAGCGCGTCCGCGGTCTTTCCATCCTCGGGGAACCACGCGATCCCGAACGAGACGCGCGGAAGAGGCTGGTCTCGGCCAGCCCAGTGATAGCCCTCGTCGCGGAGACGCGCGGCGATGCGCCCGACGAGCGCCTGCGCGGGCAGAAGGCCGGTGCGCGGGAGCAGCAGCACGAACTCGTCGCCGCCGAATCGCGCGACGACGTCTTCGGCCCGCACCGACTCGCGCATCACGCGCGCGACCTTCACCAGCACCTCGTTCCCCGCGAGGTGGCCGGCGCTGTCATTCACGCGCTTGAGGCCGTCCAGGTCGCACAGCACCACCGCGAAGATGTCGCCGTGCCGCGTGGCCTGCGCGACCTCGCTCTCGAGGCGGTCCATCAGGCTGCGGCGGTTCAGCACGCCGGTGAGATCGTCGTGGCGGGCGAGTCGGTGCGTCTCCGCGAGCAGTCGCGCGTTCGCGATCGCGATCGCCGTCTGTGCGGCGTACAGACGCACCAGACGCTGCGTGTCGCCCGAGAACCGGCGCGGTGTCGCCGAATACATCGCGAGCGCACCGACGAGCTCGCCGTGCGCCACGAGCGGCACGGCGATCGCCGACGCGATCGTGTCGTGCAGCCCCGTCGTGCTGCGCGGATGGTCGGCGTAGCGGGGCGCGACGACGAGGTCGCGCGTCTCGACGGCCCCGAGCGAGATGCCGACGAGCTCCTCTCCGACCGAATCGCGCAGAGCCGGGATCGAGCCCTTGTGCAGCGCCTTGATCACGAAGCCGCGGCCGGGCTCGGCCAGGGCGAGCATCGCGCCGTGGCAGCGCGACAGCTGCGCCGCCTGTTCGACGACGAGCTTGGCGAGCTCGTCCAGCGACCGCTCGCCGGCCGCGGCGAGACCCACGTCGTACAGCGCCTCGAACTGGCGCGCCCGCTGGCGCTCGAGCTCCCCCAGGCGCCAGTTGGCGTACAGCGCGAGACCGGCGCGGATCGAGAGGATGAGCATGAGCGCGGCGATCGTCGCGTCGACGAAGAAACGGATGGCGTGACTCGCGTCGCTGACGTTGGCGAGGATGATGATCGCCGCGGACGCGAGCGCGAGGACCGCGGGCAGGACCATGCGGGAGAGCTGGAGGACGTCGCGCGAGAACAGGGGCGTCCTGCCGCCAGCGCGGTCCTCGATCCACATGGACCCGGCCGAGCCGATGCCGCACATCCCGAGCATCCACAGAACGTCGATGAGTCCGCCGGGCCGGTACTGATCCAGGATGTACTGCGGGAGCGCGAGCGTGAACCCGAGCGCGTTCAGCCCCACCCCGAGGACCAGCGCGGCGAACGTCCGTCGCGGCACGTCGAGCGCCACACCCCACAGCGTCGACAGCGCCGCGCCGCTCGCGGCGGCCCACAGTACGCCGTGGAGGATCGCGAATGTCGTGAAGAACGGGTCCTCGACCATGCCGCTCGCGATCACGCGCGTCAGCAGGAGCACCATCGCCGCCAGGAGGAGGAGCAGCAGCGCGCCCGCATCGAGGAGCAGCGCGTAGATCGCCAGGCGCTGGCCGCGAAGGAACGCCACGAAGCCGCACCCGAATGACGCGGCCGCGGCCAGCGTCGCGATCTCGGCGATGCTGGGCGACGGGATCGGCGCTTCGGCGATCAGGTAGACCGCTCGCGCGAGCATGCCGGCGGTCCACGACGCGCAACCGAGCGAGATGAACACCCATGGAGCGCGTTCGCGCGGTCGCGCGGCGCGGACGGCGCGCAGCGTCGCGAGCGTCGCGCCGAGTCCGATCCCGAACAATCCGACGGACGCGACGGCCGCGCGGGGCCAGCCCTGCGGGACGACCTGCTCGACCCCGTACACGAGGAGCACGCTCGCGAGGCCGATGAAGAATCCCTGCCAGGAGCGTCGGGCGAGCAAGGCGTTCACGACGCGACCTGCGGCGCGACGGCTGCGGCGCCGTCGATCGCGCCCGGTATGCAGACGACGACCCGCGTGCCACCGCTATCCGGGCCCTCGACCTCGATCCGTCCGCCATGCCGGTCGACGATCTGCTTGCTGACGTACAGGCCGAGTCCGAGGCCGAAGCGATGGTCGTCACCGTGCGCCTGGTGGAATCGCTCGAAGACGCGCACGCGCTCGGCGACCGGAATGCCGATGCCGTGATCGCGCACCTCGAGACGAACGCCACCGTCGCGGCGCGAAACCGAGACGTCGATGCGACCGCCGTCCGGGCTGAACTTGATCGCGTTGTCCAGCAGGTTCGCCATCACCTGCTCGAGCCGCAGCGCATCGACCATCGCGGGCAGCGACGGCGGTGCGGTCACGACGATCTCGTGGCGTTCGCTCGCGGCACGCGCGTCCTCGACGCTTCGCGTCACGATCGCCGTGACGTCCGCGACCTCGACCTCGAGCTCGAGGCGATCCGCCTGGAGTCGGACCGTGTCGAGCAGCTGGGTCACCAGGCGCGTGAGTCGCGTGGACTGCTCATCGACCGTCGCGAGCGCGCGCGCGAGCCCGCGCTGGTCCAGCGCCCCGCGCTCCGACTGACGGACGAGGTGCTGCACCGCCAGACGCAGGCTCGTGATGGGGGTCTTCAGCTCGTGCGCGGCGACGGACAAGAATTCGTCGCGCGCGGCCACCTTGCGTTCCTCAGCACGCCGCAGCTGTTCCTCCGCCGCGCGGAGCTCATCGACCATGCGGCGCCGCTCGAGGACCGCCGCGGCGAGCGTGAGCGACACGACCGAGGCGATGCTGATGAAGCCCTGGAGCAGCAGCAGCGATACGTTCGGGTCGTCGCGGACGAACGGCCCGTAGCCGCGGACCATGCCCGCGATCGCGATCGCCGAGAGCGCCGCCACGACCGACGCCGAGACGGGCGGGCCGAATCGGTACGCGGCCCACACGAGCACGGGGAATGTGAGGTAGGCGTTCGGATAGTTCCTCACGCTGAATGGCTCACCGTGAAAGACGACCAGTCCGGTGAGCGCGACGCCGGCGACCAGCGCCAGCGCTTCGGGCCAGCGACGCGCATCGACCCAACCCCAGGGCTGACGGGCCCACAGGAGATCGGCCCACAAGAGGAGGAACGGCGCGACGACGAGCGCGCCCGCGGCGTCGCCGAGCCACCAGGTGAACCAGATCGGTCCGGCGTCGGACCATTCCGCGTATCCGGTGAGCGCGAGGCTCGTCACGCCCACGGTCGCGCTGATCGTGGTCGCGACCACCGCGGCAAGCAACGCGAAGCGCAGCACGTCCGCGGGTCGTTCGAATGCGCGGCGCCCGTTCGCCCACCGCCGTACCAGAAGCGCGGCGACGACGGCCTCGAGCGCGTTGCCGCTCGCGATGCCGAGCGAGGTCGCGACGCTGCCCGCGGTCGTGGCGTTCACCAGGAACGCGCCGAGAAGCACGCCTGGCCACACGCGCGTGCCGAAGATGAGCAGCGCAGCGATGGCGATGCCGGTGGGCGGCCAGACCGCGGTCGCGCTGACGTGAACGTACGCGAGGCTCAAGCCGATCTTGCCGGCCACGAAGTACGCGACGGCGATCCCGACGGCGAGCATCCAGGTACTCGGCCTCATCCTTGGCAGCAGGGTAGACGGAGCAGCGAGCAGCCTCAATGAGCGATCGCTCTTACCGAATCGGGATTGCTACAGAAAGGCGCGGTCCGTGTAGCTTTCGGGGCTCCAGGCGTCGGGAAGTCGCGCGGGATACAGGAGGCGGAGGGCGACCATGAACTTCGGACAGCAGGGCTGGCGCTGGTGCATCAAGTGCGAAGGGATGTTCTTCGCGCGCCACGGCACGTTCGGCGTCTGTCCCGAGACAGCACCGGACTCACAGCACGATCCACAGGGCAGCGGCCCTTACATGATCCAGCAGGGCGAGTCGCATGTTCCGGGACAGCCGAACTGGCGCTGGTGCTTGAAGTGCGAAGGCCTCTTCTTCGCCGGCGGAACGAACCAGGGCGTCTGCCCGCGTGATGGGACGGAGCACGACGGAAGCGAGAGCGGTGATTACATCCTGCACGACGCTGGCACGCTCTCCGGGGCGCAGCGTGACTGGCGCTTTTGTCGCGCGTGCAGCGGACTCTTCTTTGGCGCAGGTACGAGGCGTGGCGTCTGCGAAGCTGCCGGACAGCACGACCCGACCGGTTCCGGGAACTACGCGGTCCGCAGGGCCGGCGAGTACAGATTCGACCGAACCCTTTTCTTCGCCCAGTACGAGCGGGACTTCCCGCGCCTGAGTGCCGCGCAGCGGGGAGCGCTGGACGCACTGCTGGGATTCGCGGAAAGCGATCCCGAGAACGTTGACCTCCGCTGGATCGCGTACATGCTCGCGACAGCCAGGGCCGAGGTCGGAGCGAACTACCTGCCTATCCGTGAGAGCGGATGCGTCGATGGTCGAACGCCCGTGTGTACCCCTCTTCCGAACGGCAACACGCGGAGCTACGGCAACCCGCGACGCTGTCCGAATCTCAGCCTGCGGCCTCCGGTCCCATGCCCCAACGGCCAGAACTCGCACACGTACTACGGCCGTGGCTACGTTCAGCTGACCCACCAAGGCAATTACCGGACATTGAGCGCACGGCTCGATCGCGGGGACGAGCTCGTGCATGATCCCGACGCGGTCCTGGACGCTCGGACCGCATACGACGTCATGTCCGTCGGGATGCGAGAAGGCCTCTTCGCGGGAAGGAGGCTTTCCGAGTTCATCAACGAGGACGGCCTCGACTACGTCAACGCCCGCCGGATCGTGAATCCGGGAGACACGGGGACATTCGGTCCGATCGCCCGGAATGCCGAGCGCTTCCAAGTGGCCCTGGAAGGGTCCCTGATGTAGTCACTCGCGTTGTTCGCGTACCTTGCCCGTGTCGGAGTCGTTTGGCCGCTCACCAAACTCGATGGCAGGCGCTAACGCGGGCGCGTGAAAGCCGAGGCTGCCTAGGATTGCGCCAGGGATCAGTAGCACCCCGCCCAAGGAAGATAGGAGGCAAGACATGACCGACGACCAAGTGAAGGACCTGATTCGTGAATGGCTGCGCACACCGGAAGGTGTGCAGCTCGTGAGAGAAGCTCTCGCCCAAGACCTCAGGGATCTTGAGACGCGTGCTGTCGTCGAGGCACAACTTGGCGTCAAGGACGAGTGTCTAAAACCAAAGCCATGAGCATTCCCTGTTACAGCACGACCCCGCCGAAAGTGGCGGGGTCGTCGTTCATGCAGAATCGCCAGCGTTTTCCTGTGAGCCAGGGGGGACGCTATTCAAACCCCCAGCTAATCCCGGAACAAAGCCACCTGCCCGGCTCCTCGACATCATCATCAACCATTACGACGAGCTGGAGCAACTCCTGTCGATCGAGGCGAAACTCGTGGCTCCTTCCAACGCCTCAATTGATGATCCATCGACGCCTCGGCGTCAACAGTCAAGCAGCGCCCCGACTCAGGGCAGTAACGGCATTGAGCCAGTAGCCGCTGAAAGCCTGGAATGAAGCGGCTGGCTCGCGGAAGTATTCGAGAGCCAGCCGTTAGTACTCCTCTGGGAGCAGTAGCGTCGTCACTGAACGGTCTGCTTCGGTGATGATCCAAAGCCTTTCGCCAGTCTTCAGCCGGTAGGCCGATAGCAGACGAAAGCCTTCCCGTAGAGAGAACTCGTTCTCGCGCTTGTCCTCATCGTCTAACTCGCCCCAGTCGCCTGAGGCGTGCCGAAAGAGGAAGGAGAACGGCTCTTCGTCCGAGACATCGAGAGCTCTGAGCGCTCCCGGTGTGGCGACGATTACTCCCAGGGAGAACTTCGGCGAGGCCATCGCCGTTCTCCCTCTCGGCGCGAAGCGCCGCTAGTTAGGCCGGACTTGCTGTCGGCCCGCTAATGACGACGCCTTCGTCGTCGTAGATCCTGCCGCACTCGTTGCACCGAAGCTGGGACTTCGCTCCGCCGCGCGGGGCTGCAACCTCGACATCCTCCCAGGATCCACCGTGCGAGTCCGTGTGCCCGCAGACACAAAGCCAGGAGTCACACTTGCTGAGGTCTTCACCGTGCGCGTCATGGAACGCCGCGGAGTCCGAGAACTCTCGACGCGCGCGCTCGGTCCGGCCGTCTTCTGTCATCCAGCTACATGCCGCGCGCTCGATCATTCCGACTCCTTCCCCACTTCTATTGATGATCCGTCACGACTGCGTAGTCAACAGTCAAGCGGCATGTCTCGGCGCAGAGGGGCCCACGTTGATCCGCCATGGGGACTCAACGCTTCGCCTCAAACAGTGCTCAGCTGGCGCCTACCGCAACATCGCGCGCGCAACGTGCTTTTCGACGTTGTCGTCGAGGTGCTGCGGATCAGCCAACAAGGTCGCAATCGCCGCGCCATCGAGGGGCACTATTGTCTTATCGGTCCGCGATAGCCGCAGGATGTCGGTGTCGACGGTCGTGGCGATCTTTCCTGAAGCACAAAGAAAGCCCAGCTGACACTGACCATGCCGGTTCGACATTTTCTTTTCCAGTGTGGATAACGCGCTGACGCCGACCGTCTCCGACATGTTTTTTCCCGAGATGCACACAATCGGTGTCAGAGGAAGGTTCCGCTCGCGCACGCGAAGGTTCTGAACCACGAGGTCGATTTCCTCCGTCTCATTCTCATAGTTGACTTCGAATATTTTGAAGTAGCTGACCTGACTGAATAGGAGTGCCAGCACATCCTCGAAACGATCGCCGCGCTCGGCACTCTTCGTTGCGGCCTGGGCACGATTGAGATTGAGTTCACCCATGCGCTTCAGTACCGGCGGCGGCAGGCGTAGCCCGGACATCGCGATCAGATGAGCGACCGAACGGTACTCCGTCACATGCCAGATGCCTTCGCGTTCGTCGAGCAAAGCGGCGCGCACATCGAGCTCGTTAAGGCTTTCCAGTGTCTCGGGGATGTACCAGGCCGCCAGTGGTCCGGCAACGATCACGCTCTTTTCGGCCTTGGAGGCGAGCGCTATTCGACGACGATAGTGCTCTCCGAGTCGAGGGACGACATGAACGTGGCATAACTCATCGCCGCGTCGAAGGTGCGGCCGCCAAGATGTCGCGCCGAGATCTATCGGGTCTTCGTCGTCGGCCCCGCGCCACCGGCCGTCGGAGACGGCGATCGCTTGGACCATCTTGTCCAGATCCTCGTCGGAGTAACTCGGGATTCGCTCCGGTTCGAGGTCGAGTTCGCTGCTGTCCTCAGGATCGTCGCGCACTAGAGCGGGCCGACCTTAGTTCGGTTAGTCGCTTATTTAGGCGCTTCACCAATGACTGCGTGGCGTCGACGAGGAGCTTCCGATCGGCTGTGGATTGCACCTTCTGTTCAAGCCGATCCAGCCTGAGCACGAGGAGATCGCACTGTCGGGCGAACTTGTCGGCCTCGACCACGATGCCAACTGATTCCTCGTACGAGTCCTCAATCGTCTGATCGGGTTTGTCGATGAGATCAGTGATGACGTCGTCCAGGTCGGAGGTGCCCTCAGGGCCGCCCGCTTCCTTCGCGGCGATGTTGATGATCGGCCGGACTTGCCGAAGCAGAATGACGTCGCGGATGACGTTGTCCAGCTTCTTCTTCACAAACGCTTCCCGGATCTTCTCGACGCCGTATCTCTTAAACAGCGCCGGTCGGTGTTCGGCGAGAGGACGAATCACGTTGCGATCCAGCTCGACAAAGAAATTCAGTGGGATCTTGTTGTCGTCGACGTACTTCTGATAGCGATCCGGAAGCTCCATCGCCAGGAGATACCGACGGACCTGCTCGGGCGACACACCAGTCATCTGAGCAAGCTTGTCAGGATCCTTCTCTCCGGTGCGATCAATGACCTTTTTCAACGCGTCAGTTGTGGGGATGTCGTCCCACTCCTCGCGAACCATGTGGATGTTGAACATGCTGAGGATGTTGTCTTTTGGGTTGGGCTTATCCACGACGATCGCGGGGACTGTCTCCAGCCCGAGGCGAACAGCGCATCTCCAGCGGCGCTCGCCGTCGACGAGGCGATATTTCTTGTCGTCCTCCGGATCGCGATAGACGACCACGGGAACTAGCACACCGTTCTCGTCGATCGACTCAGCGAGCTCATCCAGTTGGCTCTCCTTGAAGTGCTTCCGGGGGTTCTCAGGGTTCTTCCTGATGTCTTTTGGAGAAATGTGCTCTAGCTTCGTGGACGTCTTGAGTCGCTCGACGATCTTTGGCTTGGCTCCAGTCGGAGTTTTCGTCGCCATCAGTTTCGAGGACGAGTTGCTACAAAGATCATCTCGTCTACCTCCGTGTGAGCGCGTCCTGGACCTGAGCCCATCGTCGAGTGATTTGTCGCGGCCGAATAGACCAACCGAACGCACCTGTATGAGTCGCGGAGACTCGTTTCGACATCGCCACCGACTTCGTACAGAAGACCGTTCGATGGATAGCTGAGGACGAGACACGCACCGAACGACGCGACTGTCGCCGCAAGGTCCTCGATCGCTTCTTCGACACTGGAGGCGAGCGAGAAGGTCGTTTGAAACCGGTCCGGCCGGTAGCGGCCGACACCGATCGAATCGGGGTAGTCGTACCGCGTGAGCGTCTCGAGAACGTGGTAGTAGCGCGAGTACTGCGCTCTCGAGTACGGAGGATCGGCATATACAACCATCGGGCGATCGGCGCTCCTACCCAAACGGTTGCCGAGCTGCTTCGCGGACTGGCAGTAGACATGGTTGGTCTTACGCCATTCCGCTGTGCCGTATGGGCCGAGACGATCGAGTTCGACTAGGAACTGTCGCCACACCGGACGGGCTCGCGCCCGACGGACGCGCTGGTAACCTTCCTTGCTCGTAGGGCTTAGAAACTCCGCAAAGTGACCGGGCCCCGACGTGACATGGCTGGCGGTTTGGAGAAGTGCGACCAAGAGCCATCTGGCTTGCGATGGCGACACCCGCTGGCTGTTCCTTGCCTCGTCGATCGCGAAGCGCAAGCTATCAAGCTCCATCGACTGCCTCAGGCCGAAGTAGCCAAAGGCGAAGGTGAGCGTCGCCAGGCGGTATGGGGATGTTCGTTTGGTGCGCTGACGTCGGACTTCCGTGGCGATCTTCGGATCGTTGCCGGCATGCCGCCACTCTTCAGTCAGCTCAGATAGCGCGCGACCTGAACCCTTCTTGAGCGCGGCGCCCTCCCTTCGGTCCGCATCACCGAATCGGGCCTTGAGCAGGCGCAGGTTTCGCGCGAACGCGTCGTACAGCTCAGTCGTCGCCTGAACCGGAGTTGGAGGAGGCTCGGGCGAGGAGATCAGCGCACGAGCCACCAGCGCCGCGTATCGCTGCACGTCGTTGCACCAGGTCTCCCGTCGGCTTGGGGCGATCTGGCCGGCAACGGAACACATGCCCGCAAACAGGTCCAGGAACGGCCCTCGGGGCAGCTCGGCGACGACCGCACCGACGATGGGTGCTAATCCGTGTTTTGCACCCATGTAGCCGATCTGAACTGCCATGGAGCCAAATCGTAGCGTGCGACCAGCCACGCCGACGAAGTGTCGAGTCTAGGCCCTCCGCTCGCGTGTCGAACGCCCGCGCTGAGACGTTGCTAGCTTCGTACTAGATCGATCCCATCGGTCAGTAGATCGGTCAGCGCTTCTACCATGGTCGCCGTCAGCAGCAGGCAAGCCCTAGCGTCGACGCGACTAAAGACCTTGAGCTCGGGGTGGCTTGCGTCGTCAGTGAGATTCACGAGGGCCGTCCAGACGCCATCCACAAACTTGTATAGCGGGCCATCAGATGATGACTTCCGCTGCTCAGCCACGACGGTAGCGACCAGCCGCCCATTGCCTGTGCCCAGCGCGCGCTCGACGGCGTATCTGAGGTCGCGGCAGGACTTGATCGAATCCTTGTAGCGACCCTCGTCGGAGTGGCGACGTGCCTCATCGAACAGGCGCACGACCTCCTTGGGCAGGGGACCATCGGCCGGAAGTCGGACCGCGATTAGGCGCAAGCGATCGAGTCCGAGCGCTGGCAGGATTTGCTCGGCCCATTGCTCGCGTCCGACGTGGAGAGTTAGTGCGTCCGACTGCGACGCCGCCGACTGGAACTCGGCGCCGACGTCCATCAAGACTCCATACGAGGCTGGAAAGGGATGCTCCGGTGCCTTCGGATCCTTGCGATTGATCTCGTTGGATATCCATCGTGCCCAAGCAACCACAGTGCTAAAACGAAACTCCAGTTGGATCGCTCCAGGTAGGGAGCGCGCGGCATGCTCTTCGAGCAACCGCAGCTGCTCTTGGTTGAGCGCGAACCGCATCTGGACCGAGGTCTTGTTCGAGTATTCCGGGCTTGAGCACAGACCGCCGGACCATCTATGGGTCACACTGGGTCCGACAGCCACAGCTCTCTGTGCGCCGAGCGGGATCCACAATTCGACCGACAGCTCCTTTACGGCCAGCGCCCCCAGCTGTTGTGGATTCAGCCGAACACCGAGGCCGAGCTCAAGTCCCGGACTAAGGACCCCTCCCGTTCCGCGCAGGTCTGCCGGCTCGGCGAAGATCACGCCGATCCCATGCATGCTGCCAACCTGTATCCAGGACTCCGGCATCAGACCTTCCGTCCAATCATGCCCTGAAAGTAGCCGCGCGAAAGCTTCGGACTAACGCGGACGCGGCCGGCCACTTTGTCGGGATCAGATTTCTCATCCGATGCGACATTGGCCTACGCCTTTGGCGCGGCCGCGCCCGTTGAGACTTCTATCGGTGAGGCCTTGCGTCTCAGGCTGCTCGGTAGGTCTTAAGCGCGTCCTCACACTTCTTCCAGTCCGCCTGCGCTTCAGCGAGACTCGCGCGCTTCGCGAGCCGTGCCAGAGGCTGAGAGTGCCCGGGCATGTAGCGACATGCCGTTTCGAACACCTCGCTGGCCGTCGCAATCGCATCCGCCATCCGCTCTGGCTTCACCTTCGTCAGATTTCCCATCATGATGTTCGCCCGGTAACGCTGAGACACCGACGCAAACACGACTTCTTCGACGAAGACTTCGCACCACGCTCGGATCTCCCCGTAAGCGCTCTCAACTAGGGCGATTTGGACTTCGCCCGACTTTTGCTTTGCCTCATTCAATAGGTCATTGACTCGCTTGGCGATGTCTTTGACGGTGTCCCAGCGCGGTCCTGAAGCTCGATCGATCCGCCCCTTTGCGCCAGTTGTCGAGTCATCTGTCACCGCGTAATAGACGCAGTCTTTCTCGTCGAACTGGTCAAGAAGCTCTGTCGTCAGCCATATATCGTGCGTGAAGACGATTACCTGCCGCGTCGCGACCAGTTGGGCGATCCGTGACGCCACCTCTTTCACGTGCCGATAGTCCAGGCTCGTTATTGGGTCGTCGAAGACGATCGGTCCCATCGAGCCACCAAGTTGAGCCTCAGCCAGAAAGTCAGCCAAGGCGAGCACTTTTTGTTCGCCCTCCGACAGGATCTGTGAGAGCCGGTACTTCGACGCAAGCGACTTTCGCCTCTGGGCCTTGCCCTCGCGACCGACGAACTCGAGGTTAACTTTCGGTGCGCGAAGACCCTTGCATTCATCCTCAAAGAGCGTTTGAAAGTCGTGGTTGATGAGCTGTTCGCTGGCGAGTTTGGAGACTTCCGTCAGTCCTCGCAGGGTCGTCGCCAGGCTCGTCACCAGCTGCGCAAGCTTCTGGGCACGCTTGGCTTTCTCAACGTACGTTCGGATGTCGGGTAGGTGCTTACTAAGAGCGATTCGCGAGCTGAGATCCGCGAGCTCGTCCTCGCTCTTCTTTAGTGCCGCCTCGCGGTCAACCAGATCACCCGTCAGCCTCTTGACCTGATCGCGGTGGACCTTGAGCGCAGACGGCAACTCGCTCAGTAACTTCGAAATCTCCTTCTCAAGTTCGGAAGGTTCAACTCGGCGTTCGTCCTCAATTGACGCTCGCGTCGTTTCCACGATCGAGATCAGCTTCTCCGCGATCTCATAGATGGAATCATCATCACCACCGCGCTCACGCTGTCGCGCGAGTTCTTGTGTGACCGCGTCAGTCTTGAGATCTCGAATCGGAGCCGATGCTGCAGCAACCGCTTCGCCCGCGTCGGCGACTTGGCTCGCCAGAGCGTCATCAAGGAATGCGGCGTATTTGGCCAGGAGCCTCTGCGCCGGAGGAGTTAGCTTCTGTCGGCAATAAGGGCAGAAATCGCCAGCAGCGTGATCAAGATGCTCTCGGTACGTGGCGCCGGCACGAACGAATTGTTCCCACTCATCATCGGCTGGTCCGGCGAGTTCGCCCTTGGCGAAGCTTTCCTCGCGGACCTTCCGGTATGCCTCGCGTACCGACTGCAGTGCTGCGACCGCTTCGTTGTAGCGCTCTCGATCGAAAGCCTGGAGCGACGTAGCCAGCTTCTCGATCGATTCGAGCGCACGAACGGCTTCCTTCTGACCTGAAAGAAGATCCCGGAGCGTGTTTGCCCGAAGTGACGCCACTTCGGACTCCAGTCGTCTCTTTTCCTCATCGGCCTTTGGCGGAAGCTCTGCCTCTTTTGTGAGCTCCGACAGATCGGTCGTTGGACCAAGGGTCTCGATTTCGGAATAGATCGGCCAGTTGCGGTCAAAGGAGTGAGTGAACGGGTTGGTGCTGCTCTTGAGGGCCTTGGATTCCGCGGCCGCAGCGTCTTGGACGGCCGCTATGCCATTCGCGGAGTAGCTATACAACGAGAGGTCGGCCGGCGTGTATAGGTACGACAGGTTCTCATCGACATGAAGGTTCACGGAAGGCGAGTCGAAGATCGAAATCTTGGTGAACGGTGGGACGCCTGGCTCGTTCTTCCAAACGACTTCCTGCACGGCGCCCGTACCGAGCCGATACGAGATCTTGGCTTCGGGTGGGACGGCTTTGCTCGTGTTGATGTTGGGGAGGATGTCCTCGATGTGTCTGATGGCGGCAGCTCGCTTGAGAATCCGCGCATAGCCAGTCTTACCGGTTCCGTTCTCGCCGAAAAGAATCGTCATCCTGGGGCAAAATTCAATCGCCGCTCCGACCGTGAGCGCGTTGACTCCCACAACATCGCTAAGGCGTTCGAGCCGTAGCTGCCCCGTGGGACTGGCCGATCCAGCTGTGTATGCGAGCTTGGGTTCGGCCCCGGGCTTCGCTCCGTTCAATCCTTTCTCGGCTAAGAACTGCTTGTACATTTCGTCCGTGTCGTCCGGGCCGAGCGGCGCCTGCGTCGCAAGGACCTGACCCACGAGTCGGCGAATCCAGCCGTCTTGCTTGTTAGTCCAGTCGATTAGCTTCTGTTTGGGATCCTCGATGGCGGGCGGGGTTGCTCCAGGCGTAGTGGTGGTCGGCATCTCTTAGCTCGGTCCCGCTTCGTTGAGTAGCTCGCCCCGAAAGGCCTTGCTCAACGCCGCCTGAGAGCTTCGGCCAATCGTCTGCAGAACCTTCTCGATGCGGGTCCTCAGCATGTCTGCGAGGTCGAACATTTCAGCAACGCGACGAACAATCTCGATCTGCTCCTCGACGGATGGCACCGGGACAGGAAAGTCCCGACATTGCGAGAGAGAGATGTTTGCTTGGCCGGCCGTGCCGCGCGTCTGTCCGATGACCTGTCGAAGACTAATTCCGCTCGACAGGAAGATGTATAGCCACTGCGACGTGATGCGCGCGCTCGGTCGAAACAGCGTGAGAGCCTGGTTGATGCTCCACTCCGGGTACTGATCCGTGACGATGGCGACCTTGCCAAGCGGCGGGCCGACGATGTTCATCAGTACATCACCGGGGAGTGCCCGAGCTCGTGACAGCGCACCGCGATGAAGACGCTCGGAAATGAACTGCGGGCGATAGTCGAAATTCAACTTCTGATCGACGATGTTGTAGACCTTGATGAACGGAACCCCATCCGATCCGTGCCAGACCTTTGGCGTTGTGCCGCTTTGCACCTTTGAGCACACGTCCTCAGCGCGTTGCTCGGTCCATGCTGCGGCTCCGTTTTCGTCTCTCCAGTCCTCGGTTAGAGCCCCGGAGCATGCGGCCGCGAGGACGCTTTCTCGGAATCGCTCTACAGCCTTTAGGGCAGACGACACATGAATACGCGCACTACGACTCGCCTCAAGCGTCTCATCCAGCAAATGAACAATCGCACGTTGTGTGTCTTCGTCGGGAACCGCGATGGGGAAGTCCTCGAGGAACGCACTCGGAACACGGAGTTGCCCGACCGATCCTGTCATTTGCTGTTCAGCAGCGCGGCGGAAATGCTCTTGCCTTACGAAGTGCCACAAGAACCGCGCTTCAATCCCTGGCTTTGGCCGAAGAACGTGAAATTCGGTTGAGCCAAACCCGAGTCCTGACGGAATCACTGGGACGACAGCTGCCTTTCCGTTCTCCATGCACGGCGTGATCTTGGCGAACAACACGTCGTTCGATGTGAAGGTGCGGTAGGACTTGTCTGCGAGCTCAGCGAGTGTCTTCGTCTCCGCGGCGACGACTTCCCCAGTGACATCGTCAACCGCTGCCATGGGTACAAAAAGCACCGGCAGGTCGCGGGATCGACCAGCGAGCTTCGGTCTTGGCGGATTCAGATCAGCGACCGATCCAAGAGTCATCGGTGACCACTGCGTCTCTTGTTCGTTCACTTGCCGCCTCCGTCACCGAGCAACTTCTGCACACGCGCGAGGTCCTTGAGTGCAGATTCGAGCTCCAGCACCGCGTCTCCCACAAGGTCTTCGGGAGTGGCGAGCTCCTCCTCGTCGTCGGCTTCATCGTCGTGAAGCCATTTGAGACTGTCAACGTTGTATCGGCGAGCCTTGATGTCAACGATGTCGAAGCAACGCCAGCGATCGGTCGGTGACACGTTCTCACTTCGCTTGCTTCTGCCATCCGGGTCTGGGCCGAAACAGGATTCGAACTCGGCGAAGTGAGCTGTCGTCAGCGGTCGGTCTTTCTTCGTGATCTTTGGCACGTTCGCCCTGGCGTCATAGATCCACGTCTTCTCTGTCGGGCGGCCTTTGGTGAAGAACAGGACGTTCGTCTTTGTGTTTTCGGAGTACGGGCTAAATGTTCCACGAGGCAGTCGCAACACCGTGTGGACGTCGCAGTCTTCCATTAGAACCTTGAACACTTCGCCGGCCTGTTCTGCGTAGAGGACGTTGTCGGGAACGACAACTGCCGAGCGGCCACCTGGCTTCAGGATCGTCAGGACGTGCTGGATGAAGTTCAGCTGCTTGTTGCTCGTCGAAATGGTGAAGTCCTCACGGTCAGGAGCCTGGTTCGCCCCCTTGTTCCCGAAGGGCGGATTCGTGAGGACCACGTCGAACCGGGTTGATGGCGCCGTCTCGTATATCGAGTCTTTCCTCTCGATGTGCGGCTCGACCTGATGAAGGTAGAGGTTCATGACAGCAAGTCTTCGAGGTTCCGGGTCGATGTCCTGACCGAAGTAGGTTTGGGTGCGGATGCGCTTCGCGGTGTCCCGATCGAGCGATCCCTTCGTCTCAGCGAGAAGCCACTCGTAGGACGCAACAAGGAAGCCGCCCGTTCCACAAGCCGGGTCGTCGATCTTGAAATCCCGTGAGACTCGCGGATCGGGCTTCATCAATCGAACGATCGATTTGATGAGAAGACGAGGGGTGAAGTACTGACCGGCACCCTTCTTGCCTTCGGACGCGGCCTTCTCAAGGAGGCCCTCGAAGGCTGCGGCTTTCACGTCGACATCGAGCGACGTCCACTCGGTTTCATCGATCAGAGCAATGAGTCTCTGCAGGTTCACCGGATTGCTAAATCGAGATTGCGCGCCGCTAAAGATGTCTCCAAGCATTCCGGGTTGCTTTCCGAGCAGTCTCAAAGCTTCGACGTAGGCATCGAGAAGATCCGTGCCGCTGAGTGCCCTGAGGTGAGCCCAGTCGGTACTCTTCGGCAACGCGAGCTCGCGCTCACCGGCCATCTTGAGAAACAACAGATAGGTCAGCTGCTCGACGTAATGGCTATATCCGATTCCGTCGTGCCGGAGGGTGTGACAGAAGCCCCAAAGCTTGCCAACAACATCGGTCACGCGGCCACCTCACGATTTAGCTCGGTAACGAGATCGGTCAGCTTGCCTTCGAAGACGCGATTTGCTTGGCCCCAGCCGCCGCGGTTCGAGAGCACTGGCACATTGTCGAAGTCGTCCTTGTCGATCGAAAGGTTGGCGATGAGGTGCTGGCGGATGTACTCCATCCACTTCGACTGATCTTCTGAGAGGGGTCGACGGATCGTCACTCGGTCGATGGCCTGCTCCACGCGTTCCTCGGCCGTGAAGAGCGGCGAGCTCTCGCGGGCTGCGCGCTTGACCATTGAGATGATGTCCGCCAGCGCCTTGTGTGACGTCACGGCGTAGGCCCGCTGCAGGTTCTCCTCGGTGAAATGCTGCGGAGCCTTCGCAAGCGCGCCACGCAGCTCCTTCAGGGGCTCGCTCCCCCACCCTTGCGGTTTGGACAGGAGGATCGAGAGAGCTTCGATGTGGTCAGAGTTCTCCTTAACGAATTCGGAGAACGCACGGAGGTAGTCGGCCGGTCGGTACTCCTTGCCGATCTCCCCTTTGATTAGCCACTCCGATGACACGACATCGGTCACGCCGGGAGCGCGCAGGAAAATGCGGTCCGGCCGGGGATAGCCAACCAGGAGATCCTGGAAAGACTTCTCGCGCAGGAGCTTCATCGTGTCAGAGAAGGATTCCCGAAGCTGAGCCGGCAGATCCTCGGCGAACCGCCCGAGGTCTCCGTCAGGAATGAAGCGGGCGAACAGATCACGGGCGCTGCCGGACATCTCCTTCTCGATCCGCCGCAGCCTCCGGACGAGCCGGCGGGTCGAGTAATCGCGGTCGCGGTTCTGCCAAATGTCATCGATGACCTGGTTGATGGTCTTGCCGTCCGATTCGGGTGGCTCGGCGGTGATGGCTGTGGCGTTGCGGAAATACTCAAGAAGCGTGCCGTTGAAGCAATCAAAGACGACGAAATGGGACTTGTCGGGATACTTCTCGCCCTTACGAGTACCGCGCCCGAGCATCTGCTCAAAGAGGATCCGCGACTTCACCGGACGCAGGAAAACCAAGTACTCGAGATCGGGGATATCAACGCCGGTCGTGAGGAGATCAACCGTCACGACGATGCCGGGATTGGGGCGGTTCCTGAACTCGCGGATCTTCTGTAGTGGCCGATCGACTCGTCCCGTGATCTTGCCGACGAACGCATCACCTCGACCGAAGATCTCCCGAGCCAGATCGACCAATTGCTCGGCGTGCGAGGTGTGCGGCATGTCGTTATCGGCAAAGATCAGGGTCTTCGGGAAACGACCGAACTTCTTCTCATGCTCGTCGGCATAGCGCTTGAGCTCGAGGAGAGCTTTGCGGTTGGCGTCTGGAGCGGTAATGAGCCGCTCGATCTTGGCTGTGTCGAAGACGCGTTCGTCTTCGAGGAGGTCGAGCTGCTGGACGCCACTCATCGGGTCGACCTGGGAGACTTCGTCCCCTTCCTTGAGGAAGATCCCGTTCATGCGCACGTCTGATTTGACCGTGACGACGTCGTAGTCGACCAGGAAGCCTTCGGCGACAGCGCGCTCGTACTCGTAGCGGTAGGCGATGTTCTCGAAATAGGCCGTCGTATGGGACGCCGGCGTCGCGGTCAGGCCGATCTTGATCGCATCGAAGTGCTCCAAAGTGTTGCGCCAAACCGACATCTCTTTGCTCGAGTAGCCGCGGTGGCACTCGTCAGCCACGATCAGATCAAAGGCGTGGATCGGGATGTCGAGCTTTTGGGCATCTTCCTCGACATCGACATCGCCTGAGCCCAAGACCGCATCGCGACCAAAGAGGTTGATGGCCATGCGCTGGATGGTGCAGACGTAGACGAAGGCGTCACCGAGCTTCGGGTTCGTAAGGGAGCTCGTTGGCAGCACCGTCGGGTCGAAGTCGCGGTCATCACCGAAGTCCTCGGCAAAAAAGCGTTGGCTATAGAGCGGATAGAGCTTGTCGAACTTGAAGCCGGGTTCGGCCTCGAATGAGGCGAAAGCACGAACCGCCTGAGCCGCGAGGGCGCGGCGGTCGACCAGGAAGAGGATTCGGCGGGCAACGCCTGACTTCATCAGTCGGTAGATCTCGGAGACCGTCATGACCGTCTTGCCGGTGCCGGTCGCCATGGGGACCAGGAGCTTCCGCTTGCGTTTGCGGATCAGCTCTTCGATCGCCTCGTTTGCTTCACGCTGGTAAGGACGCAAATGGTCGCTAAAGGGAATCGTGGCGAGCTTCGCGACTTCGGCATCGAAATCCCTGGTCTGCGTTTCGCGAAGTGCTGTCGGTGTGTGGAAATGCGAAACGATCCGCGAGCGGTTGAGGGGATGACGAACGTCGTGAAACCAAATGACCTCGCCGTTCGAGGAGTACAGAAACGGCACGCCGTAGTCGCCTTGGTAGCGGGGCTCCTGCGGGATGCCCTTGGAGTACCGCTCCGCCTGGGTCAGCACCTCTTGCGGACCGAGGCCGACTTTTTTGGCCTCAACGACGGCCTGGATTGATCCGTCGTCACAAAGGGCGTAGTCGGCCGGTCCCGCCAGCGTCGGAAGCTCGCGAACGGCGGTCGCCGTAAGGCTCTGAGCCTGCTCGATGGGCACGCTCCGGCTGAGCTTCCACCCTGCGGCTTCAAGCTTCGGATCGAGCCGGACAGAGCGCGTCGCTGCTTCGCCCTCTCGGCGTGTCATTTCGAAATGGTCCTCATCCCTGATTCCTCGCGGGCAGCTAGGAGGGTGCGGAAGAATGGCGGGTAGCGGCGCGCTTCACCCTTCGTCGCTCCTTCGGGAGTTGCATTGAAGGCTCCCGCTATCTCGCTGGCAGGGGCGTCGATCGTTCTCGGGCGCGCGGCGTCCGCACCATCACG
>WNGA01002052.1_pt1 | contig 49331 bp, 46 predicted proteins | sample 5400061 | NCBI WGS metagenome assembly WNGA01 (sample SAMN13153366, study PRJNA577476) | soil metagenome | isolation source: 100 cm soil or saprolite under grassland replicate 2 | place: USA:California | collected 2016-06-15
CCTGCGCAGCGTGGTCGGCGACATGAGCCTGGACGACGTGCTCTCCAAGCGTGAGCAGATGAACGAGCAGCTCCGCGCGAAGCTCGACGAGGTCACCGAGCGCTGGGGCGTGAAGGTCACCAACGTCGAGGTCCGCGAGATCACCCCGCCGCCGCAGGTCCAGGAGGCCATGACCCGCCAGATGTCGGCCGAGCGGACCCGCCGCGCGGTGGTCACCGAGGCCACCGGCACCAAGCAGGCCGCCATCACCGTGGCGGAGGGTCAGAAGCAGTCCGCGATCCTGAACGCCGAGGGCGACCGCCAGGCGGCGATCCTGCGCGCGGAGGGCTTCTCCCTGGCCCTCGACAAGATCTTCGCGGTGGCCAAGACCATCGACGCCAACACCATGAGCCTGCAGTACCTGGACGCGCTGAAGCAGATCGGCGCCTCCCCGTCGACCAAGTTCGTCGTTCCCATGGAGCTGGCCAGCCTGCTCCAGGGCGTGGCCGGCTCGGCCGGCCGCTCGTTCGCCGCCCACGGCGACGGCGAGCGGAGCTGAGCTCTAGGAGCCGCCCTGCGTCACCCGCCCGTGGAGCACCAGGGCCCAGGTGAGGCAGGGTGAGGACGACGCTGAGAGGCTCGATTCCATGTCCATCCGTCTACCGTGCGGGCCATGGGCGCGCCGACGAGCCTCAGTCTGGGATCTCCATCTGGGGATTCCAGGCCACTTCCCACAGGTGGGCGTCGGGGTCCTGGAAGTAGCCGGCGTAGCCGCCATAGAAGGTGTCCCGGGCCGGCTTGACGATGGTCGCGCCTGCCCGCTTCGCCTGCTCCATCACCTCGTCGACCTGCTCCTTGCTGCCGACGTTGTGGGCGATGCTCAGGTCGGTCGGGCTGGGGGCTGCCTGTGGGATCCCGGCGTCGTAAGCCAGGTCGGCACGAGGCCAGAGCGCGAGAATCAGGCCGGCTTGCAGCTCGAAGAAGACGACGGCGCCGTGCTCGAACTCCGTGCCCACGATCCCTTGCGTCGGCAGGCCGAGGCCGTCCCGGTAGAACCGGAGCGACGCCTCCAGGTCGTCGACGCCGATGGTGAGCACGGTGATCCGTGGCTTCATGTGCCTGCTCCCGTCCGAGATCGGCAGCGCATGCTACCCCCCGAACGCGGCCGCGGCGGCGCGCAGCAGCTCGTCCCGCGGGACGTCGCGCAGGTGCTGCGCGAGGCCCCACTTGTGCCCGAAGGGGTCGCGCACCTGCCCGTAGCGGTCCCCCCAGAAGGTGTCCCCGAGCGGCTGGAGGACCTCGGCGCCCGCCGCGACCGCCCGGTCCCAGAGCGGCTCCACGTCGTCGACGGACAGGTGCAGGACGGTGGCCGTGCCGCCGATGCTCTGCGGCGAGAGGACGCCCAGCTCCGGGAACTCGTCGGCGATCATCAGCGTCGAGTCGCCGAGCCGCAGCTCCAGCGACATCAGCTTGCCGCCCGGCACCGGGATCCGGTCGCGTTCCGCGGCTCCGAAGGCCCGCTGGTACCACTCGGCGGCCCGTGCCGCGTCCCGGACGACGATGTGCGGGGTGATGGTGTGCGCCTGGGTCATTCCGATCCTCCTTGCTCGAGTGCCGATGATGCACCGGCGGCGGCGAAGCCTGCTCGCCGGGTCCTGTCGGAGCTGCCCGCGCGGCGCTCGCCCGCGGCGGCGACCACGGCGAGGAGCAGCAGGCAGGGCGCGGCCGCGACCAGGCCGAGCAGCGCGAAGCCGCCCGTGGCCAGGAGCAGGCCGGCGCCGCCGCCGCCGACGGCCGCGGCGGCGCCCATGCCCAGCTCGCCGATCCCCTCGGCGCGGGTCCGCAGCGACGGGTCGACCGGCGCCTCGCGAAGCAGCGCGCTGCCGCCGATCAGCCCGGCATTCCAGCCGGCGCCGAGCAGCAGCAGCGCCCCCATGATCCCCGCGCGACCCGATCCCGCCACGGCGCTGACCGCTCCGGCGCCGAGCAGCAGCAGCGCGCCCGCCGCGGCCACCTGGCGACCGCCGCGCGCGTCAGCGAGCCAACCGGTGAGCGGCGACGGCAGGAACATCGCGCCGATGTGCGCGCTCACCATCAGCCCGACCAGGCCCGTTCCGGCACCGTGCGCCATGAGGTGGAGCGGCGCCACCGCCATGACCGCGACCATGGTGAGGTTGCTGAGCGCGAGCACGAGCACGGCGAGGCGGATGCGGCGGTCACCGAGGACGGCGGTCAGGCCCGCCCTGCCGCCGGCGGGCGCGGGCTGCACGCCGCGGGAGGCCGGCGCCACGGCCCTTGCAACCTGGAGCGGGTCGGGCCGCAGGAACGCCAGCGTCACCAGCGCGGCGGCCAGGAACTCCGGCATGGCGAGCAGGAAGAGTCCTGCCGGTTCGGGCAGTCCAAGGGACAGCGCCAGGCGGCCGGCGGGGCCGAGCAGGTTGGGACCGAGGACGGCGCCGACGCTGGCGGTGGCCACCGCCGTGCTGATCGAACGCGCTCGCCGGTCGGCGAGGTCCGCGGCGACGTAGCGTGCCAGCATGACCGCGGCGTTGCCGGCGCCGAGCAGCAGGCAGCCGGCCAGCAGCAGCGGCCAGTCGTGCAGCGCCGCCGCGGCGACCGCGGCGGCGGCGCCCAGTGCCCCGGTGAGGTGCGCGACGACCAGCCCGACGCGCCGGCCGCGGCGGTCCATGAGGCGCGTGACGGCCACGGCGCTGATGCCGGAGCCGAGCACCAGCACCCCGAGCGGGAGCCCCGCGGTGGCGTCGCTGCCGCTGAGGTGCTCGGCCAGCAGCGCTCCCGCGGTGCCGCCGGCGGCCAGGGCGAACGCCCCGAGGAGCTGGGCCACGATCAGGACCCGCATGGTGCGCCGCTGCAGCGACCGCAGCGACGCCGGTGACGGCGGTGTGGGCACCGGCGCTGCGCCTCCCGGCAGGATCGGGGTCGGACGGGAACGCGGCCAGCGTCGCGTGGCCGGACGCGGAGGTCCAACACCTGTCCAAGCCCCGATTCACGCAGCTAGAGTGTCAATCACGGCTGGGCTGGGAGGCGTGGCGGATGGCGGACGAGCTCGACCCGCGAGTGCTCCGCTACTTCGTGGCGGTGGCCGAGGAGCTGCACTTCACCCGTGCCGCCGCCCGCCTCTACGTGGCCCAGCAGGCCCTCAGCCGCGAGATCGCCCGGCTCGAGCGGCAGCTGGGCGTCCGCCTGCTCACCCGCAGCACCCGTCGGGTCGCGCTCACCCCGGAGGGTGAGCGACTCCTGGTGCGCGCCCGCGAGCTGCTCGCGCTCCACGACCGGACCCTGCAGGAGCTGCGCGACCTTGACGACAGCCGCCCGCTGACGGTCGACCTGCTCGCCGAGGGGCACAGCACGGCGCGGCTGCTGCGCGGCGCCCGCGGGCGCCTGCCCGGGGTAGAGCTGGTGGCCCGCTACCAGGGCGGCTTCGGCGCCGCGCTGGGGCTGCTGCTCGCCGGGCGCCTCGACGTCGCCTTCGGCCGCAGCGACGGGCTCGGACGGCCGTTCCCCGGCGAGCGGCTGGCGCGCCGGCTGGTCCGCCTGGAGCCCATGGCGCTGCTGCTGCCCGAGAAGCACCCGCTCGCCGCGCTCGACGCCGTGCCGCTGGCCGCGCTGCGCGGCACGCAGGTCGACGCGAGCGTCGGCAACGACGACGCGCCGGAGTGGGTCGACCTCGCGGTCGGCCTGTTGACGGCGTTCGGCGCCGAGCCGTCCCCGCCGCACCTGCACGCCGTCGGGCTGGAGGAGACCGTGCAGCACCTCCACAGCCACGGGCTGCCGATCCTTACCCTGGTCGAGCGGCCCGTCGCACCCGGCGTGGTGGTCCGGCCGCTCACCGGGCCGGTGCCGCTGTACCCGTGGACCATGGTCCACCGCCGCGAGCTGCGGCACGCAGGGCTGGACGCCCTTGCTGCCGCCGCCGACGAGCTCGCGCGGAAGGAAGGCTGGCTCGAGCTCCCGCCAGGCGCGTGGGTCCCCGAGTCCGACGCGGCCGCCTTCGGGCTCGGGCCCGGCTCGGCTCCCGAGCCTTCCCGCTCGTCGGGGACGCGCCGAGCGCCATAAAGTACGACATCGACGAGGACGGCAACAGGAGGGATCGAGCAGGCCGGTGACCACGTCGACGGGTGGCGCCGCGGCGCCAGGGAGACCGGACGAGGGCCTCCTGCGTGAGGTCATCGAGCAGTTGGCGGTGATCCCGCGGCTGCCGACCTCCGAAGGCGAGCGCGAGGCGGCGCACCTGATCGCCGAGCGGCTGCGGGGCTCGGGCTGGGAGGCGGTCGTCGAGCAGGTGCCGGCGCACAGCTCCTATGCCTGGCCGGTCGGGCTGCTGAGCGCGGCGGGGGTGCTCTGCGCGCTGGCCGCCGGGCGCGGGCGGCGGGCGCTCGGCGCGATCGGCGCGGCGCTGGCAGCGGCGGGCATCGCCGACGACATCTCCGGCGGCTCGCGGCCGTTCCGCCGGGTGGTGGTCCCGCGGCGCAGCGCGTGGAACGTCGTCGCCCGTGGGGGCGACCCGGACGCGACCCGGACCCTGGTGGTCCTCGCCCACCACGACGCGGCGCCCTCAGGGGTCGTCTTCGACCAGCGCCTACAGCAGTGGGTCGCCGACAACCACCCGCGGGTGGTCGCGGCGATGAAGGCGAGCCCGCCGCTGTGGTGGCCGGTGGTCGCCGCGCCCGCCCTGGTCGCGGTCGGCAGCGCGCTGGGCAGCCGGCGCCTGCGTCGTGCCGGCCTCGCCGGTTCGCTGCTCGCCTGCGCCGCGATGGTGGACATCGGCCGGCGCCCGGCGGTGCCAGGGGCCAACGACAACCTCAGCGGCGTGGCGGCGCTGGCGGCGGTGGCCCAGGCGCTGCGGGACCGGCCCGTTGAAGGGGTTCGCGTCCTGCTGGTCTCGGCCGGCGCGGAGGAGGCGCTGCAGGAGGGCATCCGCGGCTTCACGAAGGCGCACTTCCCGGGGCTGCCCCGGAGCTCGACCTGGTTCGTCAACCTCGACACGGTCGGGGCGGGAAGGCTGGTCCTGCTGGAAGGGGAAGGCCCGCTGCGGATGCGCGACTACCACGGCGGCTTCAAGGACTTCGTGGCACGCCGCGCGGCGGCAGAGGGGATCGAGGTGCTGCGGGGCCTGCGCTCGCGCAACAGCACCGACAGCGAGGTGCCGAATCGTGCCGGCTACCCGGTCGCCACGGTGGTCTCGGTCGACCACCAGAAGCTGATCCCGCACTACCACCTGGACTCGGACACGCCGGAGACGGTCGACTACGGCAGCGTGGCGGACGCCGCCCGCCTGGTCGAGGCGGTGGCCCGCGCCCTGGCCGCCGAAGGGGCTCAGAACGCGCCCCAGGGGCCGGCGCGCCGGTAGCCGGCCAGCATGGCGAGGCCGATGGCGAACTGGGCCACGCCGATCACGCCCTGGAGCGCCACGTACCACCTGGGGGTGCTCGCGGCCATGACGCCCGTGAGCTGCAGGACGGCCACCGGGATGCGCAGCGCCCCGGCAAGGAAGGCGACCAGGACCAGCCAGAAGATCCAGCGCCAGCGGCGCAGGACGCCGACCGACAGCAGCGCGATGAGCGCGGTGAGCCCTACCAGGAAGCCGGCCTCCGCCCAGCGGCGGTGGCCAGGGGAGACCCTCAAGGCCTGGTCGTAGATCTCCGGCGCCACGGCGTAGACCACCACCGCGGCGGCCAGCGCCACCACCACGAAGCCGATCACCAGCGCCTGCGTGCGGTTGACGATCGCCCACCTCCCCCAGCGGAACCGTCCCACACCCTTGGTACCGTGCGGTGCGCTGGTCGAATCGTAGCCCGGACCTGGTGGGTTCCTGCCGGCGCCGCCGGCGCCACGCTGGCGTCCCTTGCCGGGCTGACCACCGTCCGAGCGGCCGGAAATTCGCGGGCTCAGACGGTGAACTGACCGACCAGTCGTCGCAGCTCGGCGGCCATGCCGGCGAGATCCTCGGCGGCGCGGCGCGTCTCGCTGACGCCCCTCGAGGCCTCGGCGGTGGCCTGGGCGACGCCGGTGATCGCTCCGGCGATCTCCTGGGAGCTGTTCGCCGCGTCACCGACGCTGCGGCTGATCTCGCTGGTGGTGGCGGTCTGCTCCTCCACGGCGCCGGCGATCATCGTCTGGATGTCGTTGATCTGGGAGATGATGCTGCCGATCTCGTCGATCGCGGTGACCGCGGCGCCGGCGTCGGACTGGATCGTCTGGATCCTCGTGGCGATGTCGGCGGTCGCCTTCCCCGTCGCCTGCGCCAGCTCCTTGACCTCGCTGGCGACGACCGCGAACCCCCTGCCGGCGGCGCCCGCGCGGGCCGCCTCGATGCTGGCGTTGAGGGCCAGCAGGTTGGTCTGCTCGGCGATCGCGTCGATCACCTTGACGACCTGGCCGACCTCCGCGGAGGACGCGCCGAGCTTGGCGACGGTGAGGTTGGTCGTGCCCGCGACCTTCACCGCGCGGGCGGCCACGCTCGCCGCCTCGCTGGCGTTGCGCGAGATCTCGCGGATCGCCTCGCCCATCTCCTGCGCGCCGACCGCGACGCTGCCGACGTTGCCCGAGACCTGCTGAGCGGCTGACGAGACCACGCCCGCCTGGGACGAGGCGGTCTCGGCGGTGGCGGCGATCTGGTCGCTGACGGTGAGCAGCTCCTCCGACGAGGCGCTGAGGGCCTGGGCGGTGTGCCCGATCCCGTCGATGCTGGTCCGCAAGTTGGTCAGGAACCTGGTCATCCCCGCTCCCATGCGGCCGATCGCGTCGTCGCCGCCGACGGTGACCTCACGGGTCAGGTCGCCGTCGGCGGCGGTGGTGACCACGTCCAGGATCGCGCCGGTGGAGCGTTCGATGGTGCGGCGGATCAGCAGCCCGACCGCCGGGATCAGCAGGCACGCGCCCACCAGGGCGACCAGCGTGATCTGATTGGCGCGGCGGGCGTCGTCGCGGGCCTGCCGCTGGACGGTGGCGGCGAACTGGTTGATCGCCTCGGTGACGCCGTCGAACGGCCCGTCGAAGGCCTCGTGGGCCGCGTCGACCGCCGGGATCTTCGCGGCCGCCGCACGCGGGTCGGTCGCGAGCGCGCCGACCACCGCGTCGGAGGCGGCAAGGTAGGCGTCGAGCGGCCCGGCGAGGCGGTCGAACGCGGCGGAGACCCCAGCCCCGGCGCCGGCGCGTTCGAGCAGCGCGTGGTTCTCGCTGGTCGCCTCCCTGAGGGTCCGGTGCCGCTCGGCGAGGTCGTCGAGCAGCGCCTTGCGGTCCTCGGAGTTCCTGGCGGTGACCGCGGCGAGCGTGTCGTACTCGATGGCGTAGTTGGCGCCGTCGTTCTCGGCCTGGTTGTGCAGCGCCTTCTGCACCGCGGCCATGCGGTCGACGCGAGCGCCGAGCCGCTCGACCGCCGCCGTCCCGACGGCGCCCACCACGATCGCGGACAGGACGCCGATGGCCGTCAGGGCTAGGACCTTGGCGCTGATCGAGCCGATGAGCCTCACCGAAGCTTCCTCCGAGGTGGCGGCGTAGGCGTCTTCCTCAGGCTCATCGGGCGGTTTGCGCGGCTGGTTGAGCCGCTCAGCCGGCAGGCGCGGCGAGCTGCCGCCACAGCACGGCCGTGAACGCCTCGAAGCTCAGCGCCATGTCGATCCGCGGGTCGAGCAGCCACTGCACCTGTAGGCCGTCCATGACGGCGAGGATCACCGGGGCCAGCGCCTCCACGTCGGCGTCCTCCCGGACCTCTCCGTCGGCCTGGAGCCGCCGCAGCTTCGCCACGAGCTCCTCGCGGATGCGCTGGTAGCGGTCGACGAAGTAGTCGTGCGCCGGATGGCCTTCCGCGACGCTCTCCCCCACCAGCACGGTGAACAGCCGCACCAGCTCGCGGGCCGTCTGGTTGTGCCGCACCACCGCTTCCAGCGCCGGGCGGATGCCGTCGCCGGCCAAGGTGCCCGCCACGCGCTGGTGGTCCTCGCGGTCACGCTCCTCCAGCACCGCCAGCAGCAGCCGCTCCTTGGAGGGGAAGTGGTGCAGCAGGCCTGGCTGGCTCATCTCGACCTCGGCGGCGACGGCCGCCAGCGAGGTGCCCCGGTAGCCGCGCTGGGCCAGCAGGCGGATGGCGGCCTGCACGATGGCGTCCTTGCTGCGCTTGCCGCGACTGGTCTCGGTGGGCCTGCCCGGTGGTCTGCTCACGCGGATCAGTGTACGGGGTGGGCTGCGCCGCACCGGGGAGGCCGCCCTGCCGGCGCCATGCCGCCGGCTACCTGCCGAACAGCGCGCCGCCGTTGACCTGCAGGACCTGGCCGGTGACGAAGTCGGCGCCCGGCGAGGCGAGGTAGCGGACCGCGGCGGCGACGTCCTCGGGTCGCCCGGCCCGCCCGGCGCGACCCCGCTGGCTGTGGACGGGCGGCGGCTCGCTGTCCGGCGGCTCCGTATGCTGCTCGGGCAGAGCCCGACCGAGGAGGACAGCGTTGCCGCCCGAGCCCGCCACGCCCGCCACGCCTGCTGCGTCCCCCGCGGAGGCCGCCGTGGCCGAGCGCGCCCAGGCGCTGCTCAGCGTGCTGGCCGGCCCGGACGCGGTGCTGCGAGACGACCAGCTCGCCGCCGTCCAGGCGCTGGTGGTCGAGCGGCGCCGCGTCGTGGTGGTCAAGCGCACCGGGTGGGGCAAATCGGCGGTCTACTTCCTGGCGACCCGGCTGCTGCGCGACGCCGGCGCCGGCCCGACCCTGCTGGTCTCGCCGCTGCTGTCCCTGATGCGCGACCAGATCGCCAAGGCCGAGGGGATCGGCATCGGCGCCGCCACCATCAACTCCACCAACGTGGACGACTGGCGCCGGATCGAGGCGGAGCTCGCCGCCGGCCGCGTCGACCTGCTGCTGATCTCGCCCGAGCGGCTCAACAACCCGAAGTTCCGCGACCAGGTCCTGCCCGAGCTGTCCAGCAGGATCGGGCTGCTGGTGATCGACGAGGCCCACTGCATCTCCGACTGGGGCCACGACTTCCGTCCCGACTACCGCCGGCTGGTTCGGGTGCTCGACGACCTCGGCCAGGGCGTGCCGGTGCTGGCCTGCACGGCCACCGCCAACGAGCGGGTGATGGCCGACGTGGCCGAGCAGCTCGGCGCCGAGCCGCAGCTGTTCCGGGGCGCGCTCGACCGCGACAGCCTGGTGCTGTCGGTGCTGCGCCTGCCGGCGCAGGCCGAGCGGCTGGCCTGGCTCGCCCGGCGGTTGCCCGACCTGCCCGGGTCGGGGATCGTGTACTGCCTGACCGTCGGCGACGCCGAGCGGGTTGCGGCCTGGCTCGGCGCCAACGGCATCGACGCGCGCGCCTACAGCGGCCGCACCGACCCGGAGGAGCGGCTCGCGGTCGAGGACGCCCTGCGCGCCAACCAGGTCAAGGTTGTGGCCGCCACCTCGGCGCTCGGGATGGGGTTCGACAAGCCGGACCTGGCGTTCGTCGTCCACTTCCAGTCGCCCGACTCCCCCGTCACCTACTACCAGCAGATCGGCCGTGCCGGTCGCGCCCTCGACCGCGCCGAGGTGGTGCTGCTGTGCGGCGCCGAGGACCGCGCCATCTGGGAGTGGTTCGCCTCCACCGCCTTCCCACCGCGGGAGCAGGTCGCCGCCGTGCTCGGCGCGCTGGAGGCGGCCGGCGAGCCGGTCTCGACCGGGCTGCTCGAGGAGGTCGCCAACCTCAGCCGCACCCGCCTCGAGCTGATGCTCAAGGTCCTCGACGTCGACGGCGCGGTGCGCCGGGTCGCGCGCGGCTGGGAGCGCACCGAGGCGCCGTGGACCTACGACGCCGACCGGCACGCGCGGGTGGCCGCCGCCCGCGCCGCCGAGCAGCGGGCGATGCTCGGCTACGCCACCACCGACCAGTGCCTGATGGCGTTCCTGCGCGGCCAGCTCGACGACCCCGACCCGACCCCGTGTGGGCGCTGCGCCAACTGCACCGGCCACCCGCCGTCGTCCTCGGTCGACCCTGGGCTGGCGGCCGAGGCGGCGCGCTTCCTCTCCGGCCAGGACCTCACCCTCACGCCGCGGCTGCAGTGGCCCCAGGGCGTGCCGGGGCTGCGCGGCCGCATTCCCGAGGGGCTCAGGGTGGAGCCCGGCCGGGCGCTGGCCACGCTCGGCGGTCCGGGCTGGGGGCCGCTGGTCCGCGACCTGCTCGGCGCCGACGGGCCCGTGCCCGACGAGGTGGTCGACGCGGTGGTGCGGGTGCTCGCCCGCTGGGACTGGCAGGAGCGACCGGCTTGGGTGACGTTCGTGCCGTCGCGGCGCCACTCCAAGCTGGTCGAGGACCTCGCCGCCCGCATCGCCGAGGTCGGCCGGCTTCCCCTCCACCGGGTCCTGGAGCGGACCAGGAACGGCCCCCCGCAGCTCGAGATGGCGAACAGCGCCCACCAGTGCCGCAACGTCCACGGCGCCTTCGCCGTCACCGCGCCCGTCCCGTCCGGCGCGGTGCTGCTGGTCGACGACGCCGCCGACTCCAAGTGGACCCTGACCACCGTCGGCGCGCTGCTGCGCGAGGCCGGCGCCGGCCAGGTCCACCCGCTGGTGCTGCTGCGCCGCGGCCCGGACTGACCTGGCCCGGACGCTGCCAGCCGGCCAGCTTGCCTGGTTACAGGCGGACCGGAAGCGCCCATACTGTTCACAGGACGATGAGCGATTCGAACGTCGAGGTTCGCCCGCCGGCGAGGCCACGGTTCCGCGGCCGCCTGCACCAGGGCGCGTTCATGGCGTCGATCCCGGCGGGGATCGCGCTGGTGTCGGCCGCCCACTCCCTGCTCGCGCGCCTCGCCGTGCTGGTGTACGCGACCAGCCTCGCGGCCATGTTCGGCACCAGCGCCGCCCTGCACCGGCTGCACTGGTCGCCGCGGGCGTGGCTGCGCATGGACCGCCTCGACCGGGTGATGATCTACGTGCTGATCGCCGGCAGCTACACCCCGGTGATCCTGCTCGCCCTGCGCCCCGGCTGGCGGGTGGCGTTCCTGGCACTGGTGTGGACCGTCGCGGCGGTCGGCATCGCCCTGGTCCTGGTCCGCACCCGCGCCCGCGGCGTCGGCGTGCTGCGCATGGTCCTGTACCTCGGGCTCGGCTGGATGTCGGTGGTGATCCTGCCCGAGCTGGCCGGCTCGCTCGGGCTCGGCAAGCTCGCCCTCGGCAGCGTCGGCGGGATCCTCTACACGGTCGGCGCGGTGGTTCTCATCCGCCGCCGCCCCGACCCGAACCCGCAGGTGTTCGGCTACCACGAGGTGTGGCACGCCTTCACGATCGCGGCCGGCGCCTGCCACTACGCGCTGATCTGGCTGATCGCCACTGGCCCCTGAGGGCCGGCGCCAGTAGGTGCGGCGTCTGGGTCAGGCCGGCGCGCGCCGTGGGCCGCGGATGGCAGCCGGTCGGGGTTCCGGAAGGTCGAATTCGCTCGAACAGGCTGCCGTCGCGCGTCTTCACAAGCTACCGAGCACTCGGTAAGCTTCGACGCCCCGACGGCGACCTCGCCGCAGGCCTACCCCGGCGTGAACGGCCAGGAGTTCTACACCGAGGGGATCCTCGCCGGCTACCGCTGGTACGACGCCAGGCACATCGAGCCGCTGTTCCCGTTCGGCTTCGGGCTGTCGTACACCACCTTCGGGTACAGCGACCTGAAGGTCCTCCCCGCCGGGCGAGGGCACAGCCCGAGGGTGCGGTTCAGGCTGACCAACACCGGCTCGCGCCCCGGCACCGAGACCGCGCAGGTCTACGCCGGCCCGCTGCCGACCAGCAGCCCGGTACCTCCCAAGCAGCTCGGCGGCGTCGCGCGCGCCACCCTGCGACCGGGTCAGAGCCGCACCGTGACGGTCGCGATCGACCCCCTGTCCCTGTCCTCTGGGACGTGGCCACGCACCGCTGGGTGATGCCGGCCGGCACCGTGCCCATCCTCGTCGGCAGCTCCTCACGGGACATCCGGCTCACGGGCACCATGACCGTTGCCGGATAGCGCAGCAACCAGGTCCGACTCGGACGGAAGGGCGGTCGACATTCCAGGGTGATCTCCGACGCCACCTTCGTCGCCGAGCACCAGTGCGCCTTCTGGGACTCGCTTCCTAACAGGGCGCGGTAGTCGGTCGGTCCCGGTGGCCGGGGCGGGCGGGGTGGCCGGCGCGGTCGAGCTGGCGCACCTGCTCGGCGGCCCATGGGCTGAGCGCCCACGGCGCGGCGGTCGCGACCGTGCGGAACGCCGCCCAGGGCACCCAGCGCCACTCGGCGACCTCGGCGGGGTCGGGGTGGGGGTCGCCGCCGACCTCGGCGAAGTACACCGGGCAGCGCTCGTTCTCGACCACGCCGTCGGCGGCGACCGCGCGGTAGGCGAACTCGGGCAGTACCAGGTCGAGCCGCTCGGGCTCGAGGCCGAGCTCCTGCCGCAGCCGCCGCCTGGCGGCCGCGGCCACCTCCTCGCCCGGTGCCGGGTGGCCGCAGCAGGAGTTGCTCCACACCCCCGGCCAGGTCAGCTTCGTCAGCGCCCTGCGGGTGGCGAGGACGCGGCCCCGGTGGTCGAACACGTACACCGAGAAGGCCAGGTGCAGGGGCGTAGCTTCGTGGTGTGCTCGGCCCTTCGGCAGCGACCCGATCGGCCGCCCCTCCGGGTCGAGCAGCACCACCAGCTCAGCATCGTCGTCACCGCCCTTGGGCGGCGACCCGTCGGGTGGTTGCGCCACCTCACCTCCGAGCTGGACCTGTCAGGCTGGCCGGTGCGCCGCCGACCGGGCACCGGCGAGCCCCTGACGGTCGCAGACTGTTACCCGACGCGTAGGCAACAATTCCCCGTGCCTCGGGCACCCGAGCCTTACGGCCCAGGCCTCCTGGTCCAACCCGCAGTCGCGGCGCCAGGTTCCCGCTTCGCCGACCGCCGCCTGGACGCCCAGGTCTTCCGCAGTCTTCACGGGCGTTCGCCCCAGCCACGGGGCTGGTTCCCGAGGGACCCCCGGTACCGGCTGTGACGCTACCACGGGAGTCCGACATCCCGTCCGCGGACGAGCGCCACGCCGGGCCGGGCAAAGGTGAGATTACGGGCGGGATTGGCTGCGCAGAATTCCCGCAGCGGGATCGGCCCCCGTCCGGCCGGGGGCCCGCGCCGGAACTCGCCAGCAAAGGAGCCTGCCAGTGAGGAACCAGGCCCGCATCCTCTCGACCCTTTGCCTCGTCGCCCTCCTCGCCGCGTGCACGCCGGGCGGCTCGAGCTCGTCCGGGTCCAAGGGCGGGCAGGTGGTGCTCAAGCTGTCGGCCAACGCCGTCAAGGGCGGCAAGAACGCCCACGAGGCCGAGTGGCTGCAGGACTGGGCCATCCCCGCCTTCGAGAAGCAGATGTCCGACCAGGGCAAGAAGGTCGACGTGCAGTACGTCGGCTCGGGCGCGGACGACGAGGACTACAAGGCCAAGCTCGCCCTCGACCTCAAGACCGGTGGCGGCCCCGACGTGGTCAACATCGACGGCCCTTGGGTCGGCGAGTTCGTCCAGGCCGGCTACCTGAAGCCGCTCGACGAGCTGGCCGGCGCCGAGGTCGACTCCTGGGACGGCTGGGCGCAGATGCCCAAGCCGGTGATCAGCATCATGGAATTCGAGGGCAAGCGCTACGGCGTCCCGGAGGGCACCGACGGGCGCGTGCTGTTCTACAACAAGTCGCTGTTCACCAAGGCCGGCCTTTCCGCCGACTGGCAGCCGAAGAGCTGGGACGAGATCCTCAGCGCCGGTAGGCAGCTCAAGGCGAAGCTCCCCGGCGTGACCCCGCTGCAGATCAACGCCGGCACCTCGATGGGCGAGGCGACCACCGCCCAGGGCTTCCTGCCCCTGCTCGCCGGGGCCGGCAAGGGCATCTACGACCAGCAGGCGGGCACCTGGCAGGCCGGCGCGGCAGTGCGCGACGTGCTCGCCTTCTACCAGTCGGTCTACTCCGACGGCCTGGGCGACCCCAAGCTGCAGCAGCGCGCCGACGGCCGCGACCGCTCCTTCGCCGAGTTCGCCGACGGCAAGATCGCCGTGCTGGCGGAGGGCGACTACTTCTGGCGCGGCGTGATCAGCCCGAAGGACGGGCTCGCGCCGATGAAGGACCGCGACAAGTCGGTCGGCTACGCCCTGATCCCCGCCAAGCAGCCGGGTGCCGGCGTCAACGGCCAGGACTTCGTGAGCCTGTCGGGCGGCGGCGGCCGCATCATCAACCCCAAGACCAAGAGCCCCAAGGAGGCCTGGGCGCTGACCGCCTTCCTCGCCTCGCGCCAGGCGGTCGAGGAGCTGGTCAAGCGCGAGCAGCGCCTGACAGCGCGCGACGACGTCAACAAGAGCCTGCTGACCGACCCGCTGCTCGAGTTCATCGCCACCAAGGTCCTGCCGATCACCAGCACGCGGCCGGGCCTGGCCGTCTACCCGCAGGTCTCGCAGGCCGTCCAGGAGGCCACCGAGCAGGTCGCCACCGGCAAGGCCGGCGCGGACAAGGCGGCCAAGGACTACGCGGCCAAGCTGGGCAAGGTCGTCGGTGCGGACAAGGTCGCGAGCAGCTGAGCCGGCCGCGCCGGCCGGCAGGGACGCCGAGCAGCCCGGGGCGGTGCTGCGCCGCCCGGCGGCGGCAGCCTTCGTCGCCCCGGCGCTGCTGCTGGTCGCGGTCTTCCTGGCGTTCCCGGCGCTGTGGACGCTGTGGCTCGGGCTGACCGACTACCGCCTCACCGGCCTCGCGGCGGCCCGGCCGCAGCTCGTCGGCCTGCGCAACTACGCCGACGCGCTGGGCGACGCCCTGTTCCGCAACTCGCTGCTGGTGACCCTGCTGTACGTGCTCGGCTCGGCGGTGGTCGGGCAGATGGGCCTCGGCTTCGCGCTGGCCTGGAAGCTGCGCGACGCCCACCGCGGCGTGCGCCAGGCGGTCGAGGTGCTGGTGATCCTGGCGTGGATCATCCCCGGCTCGGTGGTGGCGTTCCTGTGGATCGCCTTCCTCGACGGCGAGTCGGGCACCCTCAACGCGATCCTGCCAGGGCAGGTCGAGTGGCTGCTCGACTACCCGCTGGTGGCGATCATCGTATTCAACGTCTGGCGCGGCACGGCCTTCTCGATGCTGCTGTTCGGCGCGGCCCTGCAGGGGGTGCCGCCGTCGCACCTGGAGACCGCCAGGCTCGCCGGGGCGAGCGGCTGGCAGCAGCTCCGCGACGTGGTGCTGCCGACCGTCCGCGGGCACGTGCTGACCAACCTGCTGCTGATCAGCCTGTGGACCTTCAACGACTTCACGCCCTACCTGATCACCCGCGGCGGGCCCAGCCACCAGACCGAGGTGCTGCCGGTGTACGTGTTCCGCACCGCCATCAGCACCGGCGAGTTCGGCGCCGGCGCCGCCGTCTCCACCATCATGCTGCTGGTCAACCTGCTGATCGCCCTTGCCTACCTGCGGCTGCTCAGGGAGCGGCGCTGATGCCCGGGCCGGTGCGGGAGCTGCTGTCACGGCTGGGGCTGTACCTGTTCGTGGTGGTCGTCTCCGCCTACTTCGCGCTGCCGATGCTGTGGCTGGTGGTGACGCCGTTCTCGACGCGGCCGTCGCTCGCCGCCACCCTGCCAGGGGTCACCCTGAACAACTTTCGGGACGTGCTCGACAACCCTTACGCGCTCGCCTCGCTGCGCAACTCGCTGCTGCTCGCCGGGTACACGATCGCCCTGGTGGTGACGAGCGCGACCCTGGCCGCCTACGCCCTCAGCCGCGTGCGCCTGCCAGGCCGCGACCTGCTGCTCTACGTGCTGCTGCTGTTCAGCTCGGTGGTCAGCGGCACGGCGGCGATGGTCCCGCTGTTCCTGCTGATGTTCCAGCTCAAGCTGATCAACACCTACCTCGGCGTGACCCTCGCGCTCACCGGCGGGCTGCTGCCCGCGGCCATCTTCATCCTCAAGGACTTCACCGACGCCACCCCGGCCAGCTACGAGGAGTCGGCCAGGGTCTTCGGCGCCAGCTCCCTGCAGGTCCTGCGCGACGTGGTCGCGCCGCTGGTGCGGCCCGGACTGGCGGTGGTCGCGGTGTGGACGCTGGTGAACGTCTGGGGCAACTTCCTGATGCCGTTCATCCTGCTGCGCGACCCGGACGTCGCCCCGGCGTCGGTGGTGATGTTCAGCTTCTACACCGAGGGCGGCCAGGCCAACCTGCGCCTGCTGGCGGCCTTCTCGCTGCTCTACTCGGTGCCGGTGGTGCTGCTGTACGTGTTCGTCAACCGTCGCTACGGGTTCCGCTTCTACGGAGGGATCAAGCGCTGATGGCCGAGGTCGAGGTCAGCTCGCTCACCAAGGAGTTCCCCGGCGGCACCCGGGCGCTCGACGACCTGGACCTGCGCGTCGCCGACGGCGAGTTCTTCGCCCTGCTGGGCCCGTCGGGCTGCGGCAAGACCACCCTGCTGCGCACCATCGCCGGGCTGGAGGCGCCGACCACGGGCGCGGTCGCGATCGGCGGCAGGGACGTGACCCGGCTCCCCCCCGGCGACCGGGACGTCGCCATGGTGTTCCAGGACTACGCCCTGTACCCGCACATGACGGTGAGCGACAACGTCGCCTACCCGCTGAAGATCAAGAAGGTCGCCAAGCGGGAGCGCCAGCGCACGGCCGCGGAGGTCGGCGCGAGCCTGCAGCTCGGCGCGTTGCTGGAGCGCCGCCCCGGGCAGCTCTCCGGCGGGCAGCAGCAGCGCGTCGCCCTGGCGAGGGCGATCGCCTACCGGCCAAAGGTGTTCCTGTTCGACGAGCCGTTGTCCAACCTGGACGCGCGGCTGCGCCTCGAGGCCCGCACCTTCCTCAAGCGCCTGCAACGCGAGCTCGGCGTGACCACCGTGTACGTGACCCACGACCAGTCCGAGGCGCTGGCCCTCGCCGACCGCATGGCGGTGATGGAGGCCGGGCGGATCCGCCAGCTCGGCACGCCCGCCGAGGTCTTCCAGCGGCCGGCCAACCTGTTCGTGGCCGGGTTCATCGGCTCCACCCCGATGAACCTGCTGCCGGCGACGGTCGAGGGCGGGGCGCTGCGGCTCGCCGGGGGCCTGGTCCCCCGGCCTCCAGGGACTTCCGGTCTCGACGAGGGCGAGCAGGTCACCCTTGGGGCGCGGCCGGAGTACGTCGCCATCGGCCCGCTCGGCGACAGCGACGGCCTGCCGGGGACGGTGGCGATCCTGGAGAACCTCGGCGCGGAGCTCCTGGTCTCGGTCGAGTGCGAGGGCGCGACCGTGCAGGCGGTCGTGCCGGAGGGCCGCGAGCCCCGCGTCGGCGAGCCGGTCACGGTGCGGCTGCTGGCCGACCGCGCGCTGGTCTACCGCGGCGACGGCGAGCTGGTAGAGACTGCCCCGCAGGCAGCGCGACCGTAGGCCTGCGCTGGCGGCTGGCTCAGTCCGCGGGGCGCAGGTGGACGGTGGCGATCTCCCACGGCTGCAGCGGCAGCCGCAGGGTCCGGCCGCTCAGCGGCAGGTCCTCGCCCGGGCGGCCGAGCAGGTCGGCGCGGCGCGCGGCGCCGAACGGGCCCGTCACCGTGGCGACCGTCGCGGCCGGGTGCTCGCAGACCAGGCGCAGCTCGAACCAGTCGTCGTTCACCGGGGGGCTACCGCCCGCCGCCTGGGTCCCAGCCTCGCTCTCGAGCCCCCCGGACCCCCCTTGATCCACCGGGGGGCTACCGCTCGGCCCTGCGTGGCCACCCGCCACGTGGGTTCCGGCCTCGCTCTCGAGCCCCCCGGACCCCCTGCGGCGCAGGCAGGAGAGGACCACGCCGTCCCCGGCGACCTCCAGGCCGGTCGCCTCGGCCGGGTGGGCAGCCCGTGCCTCGCCGCCGCCTGGCGCGGCGACCAGGTCGTGCTGGTAGCGCTCCATAGCGTCGAGGACCCCGGCCTGGTGCCATGCGCCGGCGTGCGGCATGACGGCGAGGCGCAGCTCACGGCGGCCGAGGCACTGCGCGCCCGGGGTGGGCAGCTCGGGCCCGGCCGGCTCGGTGCGCCACGGGTTGGCGTTGCGGCTGATCTGCCCGACCGCGCGCAGGACGGTCACGGCCAGCTCGCCGTCGAGCAGCTCGTACTCGGTCACCTGGTCGAGCAGGAGGGCGACGCCGCCGGCGGCGACGAAGCCGCGGGCCGGGAAGGTCGGCAGGGGCACCTCGCCGTGCCCGCCCTCGGCCTCGCGGCCGCGCTCGACCACGGCGAACTGCCCCTCCGCTTCGCTCCTCGAGGCCCCCGGACCCCCCGCTGGGAGTGGCACGTGCAGGCGCAGGCGGTGGTCACGGCTCTGGTTCTCGACGCTGACGGTGAGCCGCACGAAGGGCTCGCCGGCGCGCAGCTCGACCAGGGTGGTGGTGGCCGCGGCGAGGCGCTCGGACGCGCGCGAGAGGTCGTCGGGGGCGAGGCCGCGCGGCCACTGGTACAGGCGCGCCACCTCCAGCCGGGCCCGCAGCGGGCCGGCCTCGAGCAGGCGCAGCCCGACCTCGACAGGCTCGCCGACCAGCTCGTCGGCGCCGGACGGTGGCGCGTAGTTGTAGAGGTCGCCGGCGTCGCCACCGTCCAGCAGCCGGCCGACCCCGGAGAGCTCGCGGCCGGCGGCGACCACCCGCAGGGTGCCGTCGTCGGCGGCCTCGACCGTGACCAGCCCGTTCTCCAGGCGGCGGCCGGACGCGCGGACCGGCCCCTCCGGCGCGGGCGCGGCGGCCGCCAGCGGCCGCGCCGTCGTCCAGCCGAGCGGCGGCACCGGGACGTCGGCGAGCAGGCGCCGGCGCGGCGCGCCCTCGACCTGGAACCACCAGTCGCGCCCTGGCGCGGCGTCGACCGCCTCCTGCACCTCGCGGCGCAGCTCGTCCACGTCCAGCGCCGGCGGGTCGGGGTGGTCGCCGACCTGGATGGTGAGCCGCGGCAGCCCGGGCGCGCCCGGCTGGATGCGGTGGCCGTTGACGATCGCGCCGAGCAGCTCGCGGCCGTGGATGCGGCGCCACAGCATCTCGGGGACGAGGTGGCCGGGAAGCCGCTCGGTGAGCAGCACGGCGCTCACCCTGGCTGGCTCGCTGGCCGCGGCGTCCCAGCACTCCTGGGTGGGCAGGCGGCGGCCGTCGGGCAGCTCCAGGGCGACCGCCTCCCAGGACCCGGGGACGGCCAGGTCCAGCTCGACCAGGCCGCTCCGGCGCGCCGGCGTCGGGTTCAGCACCACCGCCGTCCCGGCAGGGGCGCCGCGCGCCACCGCGGCCGCCGCCCGGTCGCGCAGGGCTCCGCCGAGCTGCTCGGCCTCGCCGAGGCGGACCAGCACCTGCGCGGCCACGGCGTCGGCACCGCAGCCGGTGACCGAGTCGTGGCCGGAGCTCTCGATCACCTTGCCCCAGGCCAGCTCGAGGAAGCGGGCCGGCCACGACCGCCCCCACAGCGCCTGCAGCGGCTCCGCGTAACGCTCCAGCACCCGCTCCGCCCGGGTGCAGGCCGCCTTCACCTCCACCCTGGCGGAGACGACGCCCATCAGCAGGTTGGCCCTGGCGCCGGAGCGCAGCTCGCCGCGCCAGCGCGGCAGCTCGCCGTCGGCGGCGCCGGCCTGGCCGGCGACGTAGGTCGCCAGGGTCTCGATGCGCATCCGGTAGCGGTCCTGGCTGCGGTTGAGCTCGTCGACCACCGCGACCAGCTCGGGCAGGGGCTCGGAGTGGTCGCTGCCGTACATGCCGAGCGGGTCGTCGTCGCCGTAGAACCGCCCCATCAGCCGCTCGAACAGCGCCAGGCGCTCGGCCAGCCGCTCCGGCAGGGCGAGCAGCGGCACCGCGTTGACGTAGCCGGCGGGCAGGTACTCGGCGCGGACCCAGGAGCCGTCCGGCGCCTCCCAGGCGAAGGCGTGGCGCTCGATGGCGGCGGGCACGCCGCGCCACAGCACGGCAGAGGCCAGGCCGGCGCGGCGCAGCACCTGCGGGAGCTGCGCGACGTGGCCGAACTGGTCGGGCAGGTAGCCGACCGGCATGGCGCCGCCGAGCGCCTCGGCACGGCGCCAGCCGCTCTCCAGGTTGCGCACGATCGTCTCGCCCGAGACCAGGAACTCGTCGTTGAGGATGCGCCAGGGCCCGAGCGCGAGCTGGCCGCGCTCGGTCAGGCGGCGCAGGCGCTGCTCGGCCTCCGGCCGGACCTCGAGGTAGTCCTCCACCGCGGCGGTCTGGCCGTCGAAGGTGAAGGCGAAGCCATGGTCGGCCTCTGCCAGGTCGAGCACGCGGTCGACCAGGTCGACCAGGCGCATGCGGAAGCGCTGGAACGGCTCGTACCACTCCCGGTCCCAGTGGGTATGGGGGACGATGTGCACGGTCCTCTGCGCTGCCATGGCCGCCTGCCTCCGCTCGCCGCCGCTGCGCCTCAACCGTACAGGCGCCCGAGCGCGGTGCGGACGCCACGCTGGTACCGCATGATGAGCCCGGCGGCGCGTCGCCGTCTCCAGGCGCCGCCCGGCAGCGACCGGGCCCGAGCAGAAAGGACGCCTTCGTGGGGCCGGACCGCGACGCCTGGGGCACCAGCAGGCACTCCCGGCTGTTCCCGGGTCCCTGGCTGGTCCACGCCGATCTGCACAACCACACCACCCTGTCGGACGGGAAGGGCGAGCCGGCCGACGCCTTCGCCTCGATGCGCGGGGCCGGCCTCGACGTGGCGGCGATCAGCGACCACAGCCGCTGGGCGACGGTGGCCGCCGGCCTGGTGGCCATGCCAGGCAACAGCGGCATCGACCGCTACGGCTGGGAGACGGCCAGGCGGGTGGCCGACGCCGCCGACGACCCGGGCGAGTTCGTCGCCATGCGCGCCTTCGAGTGGTCGAGCGCGCTGTTCGGCCACGCCAACGTGTGGCGCAGCGCCCGCTTCACCGACCCGCTGCGCAGCGGCCTGGTGGCGATGGCGCCGTTCTGGCGTTGGCTCGAGCGGCACGGCCAGGACGGCCTGGCCGGCTTCAACCACGCCGGCTCGGCGGTGCTGCGCTTCGGGCGCTTCCGCCACCGCCCCGCCGTGGCCGAGCGGGTGGTCAGCTTCGAGATCTTCAACAAGACCGACGAGCACCTGCTGTTCGGCACCGAGCGAGGCCGGCCTTCCGCGCTGGTCCAGTGCCTCGACGCCGGCTGGCGGGTGGGCCTGCTCGGGGTGACCGACGAGCACGGGAGCGACTGGGGCCACCCCGAGGGCAAGGGCCGCGCCGGCCTGTACGTGCACGAGCTGAGCCGAGCCGGCGTCTACGAGGCGCTGGCCGCCCGGCGCTTCTTCGCCAGCCGGGTCAAGGGGCTGCGCCTGGACGCGGCCCTGAACGGGGTGCGCATGGGCGGCAAGGTGCCGTTCCGGGGTGGGCCGGCGCGGTTCACCGTCGACCTCGACCGGGCCGGCTGGACCGGACGCCAGCTCGGGGTGCAGGTGCTGCGCAGCGGCCCCGGCCTGCCCACCCTCGCCGCGGCCGTGGAGGTGCGCGTGCCCGGCCCGGACGAGCCGCTGGTCGCGTTCGAGGTCGACCTCGACCCGGCGGCGGGCAGCTGGGTGGTGCTGCGGGTCACCGACCCGGCAGCCGAGGCCGGCCCACCCGCCGACGGCGAGTGGGCCGGCCTCGGCAGGGCGCTGGCCTACGCCAGCCCGTTCTGGCTGCTGCCGTCTGACCAGACCCAGACCGCGCCGTCAGCCGCTGGGCTCAGGCCACCTCCATCGGCACGCTGAGCGCGCGCCGGAAGATGTCCTCGTAGCGACTGACCATCCCCGAGACGTCGAAGCGTAGCTTCACCCGCCGGCGGCACGCGAGCGGCGACAGCTCCTGGCAGCGGTTGATCGCGGCGGGCAGCTCCCGAGGGTGGTCGCGCACGAAGCCGGTGATCCCGTCGGCCACGATCTCGCAGACGGAGCCCCTGCGCAGGGCGACCACCGGCGTGCCGCAGGCCATGGCCTCGACCATGACGATGCCGAAGGGCTCGTCCCACTCGATCGGGAAGACCAGGCAGCGGGCACGGGCCAGCAGGTCCTTCTTCTGCGCGGTGTCGGCCTCGCCGAACCAGTGCGCGTCCGGACCGAGCAGGGGCCGGACGCGCTGCTCGAAGTACTCGTGCTCGGCCGGCTCGTTGCACTTGGCGGCGACCACGATCTCCCGCCCGGCCGCCCGCGCCGCCTTGATGGCCAGGTCGGGCGCCTTCTCCGGGCTCATGCGGCCGAGGAACAGGCAGTAGTCGTCCTTCTCGGCACGGTAGGGGTACTCCTCGACCGGGATGGCGTTGTGGACGGTGCCGGCCCAGTCGAGGTGCGGTGCCTTGGACCGCTGGAAGTCGGAGATGGCCACCAGCTGGACGTAGCGGTTGAGCATCCGGTAGTACTCGGCCAGCTCGCCGGCGATGGGACCGTGGGCGGTCATGATCGCCGGGATGCCGCTGCCCCGCAGCAGCAGCGGGCCGCAGAGGGTGTGGTCGTGGACGATGTCGACGTCGCCCAGCTGGTCGATCCACTCGTAGGCGGTGAGGGCGTGGACCACCTCTGGGAAGGGAGTCCCGAGGCGATTCGTCGGCGGCTCGGCGTAGGTGGCCATGAAGCGCGCGCCGGTGTGGTCCTGGCCGGCACCGATCAGGGTCACGTGGTGGCCGCGGGCGACCAGACCCTGGACCAGCCAGAAGATCATCGCCTCGATGCCACCGTAGCCCTTGGGAGGCAGCTCGAACCAGGGTGGGGCGATCAGCCCGATGGACAGCGGGGAGCGCGCGGGTTTGTAGCGCGGTGCTGCCGGTGGGGCGACCAGGATGTCGCCGCGAGCCATGGCGCTCTTCAACACCAGGACCTCCTGTTCCGTCAGCCAAAGAGCCGACGAACGGCGCCGGGCATTGGGGGAAGGCCCAGCGGCCGATGCCGGGGGGCGGACCCGGGGGAATTCGGTCCGCGCATCGGTGGCGCAACGTTCTCATAAATCGACTCGCAATGTGGAATCGGCAGCTCGGGCACCGACCGTTAGCCCGAGGTCGTAATACCCGAAGCCGGACAACTCGTGTCTTCGCGCTTCCGGGGCTGGTAATCTGAGGGCAAAAGGTGCAGACAGTCTCTGTAGTCGTTCGTAGACTGATCATTTTGTCCTAGGATTCTGAGCAGCGAGGATGCCTGCCAAGGCCCGCTTCGGCAGCTCTTCCCAAGCGCCGGCCGCTGTATCGTCTCCGGCAATTGCCGCAGCATCAGCTTTGGGAACGGTTGCGGCGAATCTGGCGGCAGGCCGTGGCGAACCCGCCGCGAACCGCGACCGGAACCGTCAGGACCCGGTGGAGCGCTTGATCGTGGGAAGGCGGACGTACTCGCCAGGATAGATCAAGTCCGGATTGCCCGAACGAAGCCGCGCCCGGTTGGCCGCCAGCACCCGCAGCCAGTAGGCGGCCACCTCGCGGGTGCGGACCTCCGGCTCGCCGCGCCCGGTCCCGTTGGCGAGGTTGCTGCGGGCGATGCTCCACAGGCTTTCCCCGGGCGCCACCCGGTGCAGTCGCGGCCGTGCCGCCGGCGGCGGCGAAGGGGCCGGCGCGGGCGGCTGCGTGGACGGCGGCGGCTTGGTTGCCGGCGGGCGGGTGCCTGCCGGGCCGGGGACGTAGCCCGGCGGGCGCGGCGTGGTGCTGGCCGGAGCGCTGGGCGCCGGAGCGGCGCTGCCCGTTCGCGTCGTGGTGGTGGCCGCCCTGGTGGTGGTCGTCGGGGCGCTGGTGGGCAGCGGCGTGGTGGTGGACGCCGCGGTCGTGCTCGGCGGGTGGGTGGTGGTGGGCGCGGCGGTCGTGGTGGTCGGCGCCTGGGTGGTGGGCGCGGCGGTGGTGGTGCTGGCCGCGGCGGTCGTCGTGGTGGCGCCGGTCGTGGTGGTGGTGGCGCCGGTCGTGGTGGTGCTGGTGGTCGACGCGGTGCTGGTGCTGGTCCCGGCCGGGGACGGCTGGTAGGAGGGCGCGCCCGGTGCGGGCTGCGTGGTGGCGGTCTCCGCCGGGGAGGGCTGGTAGCCGGGCGGGGCCGGCTCCTTGCGCGTGGTGCTGGTCGGCCCGGCCTGGGCGGCCGCCGTGGTGGCGGTCAGGGCGCGACCCGGCGGCGCCTGGGTGGTGGCGGCCACCGCCGCGCTGGTGCTCGCGCCGAGCAGCGAGGTTGCCAGCGCCACGGCCACCGCCCCGTCGGTCGCCCGCCGCACCGCGGGCAGGGTGAGCCGGGCCATCCCGCGGATCAGGGCCGGCGCCCGCGACAGGCCGGCGAGCAGGTACAGGACGGTGCTCGCCAGCAGCCACCAGGCCGTCACCAGGGCGATCTGGCGCACGACGGCGCCGAGGACGTACTCGACCGGGCTGCGCGCGAACCAGGGGCCGAGCTCACGTCCCAGGTCGCCCCATGGGATGCGCAGCGCCTGGACCTGGCCGAGGCGCTGCAGGCCGAGCACCGCGCCCACCTCGAGCAGGAGCAACGCCGGTAGCGTCAGCGCCTCGCGCAACGCTGCCGTCCGCCTGCGTACCGCCGCTCGATCGGCCGTCACGATCGCCTCGTCCGCCTCGCTCGGTGAGCACCCGCCACTGCACACGATCGGACCGCCAGTGTGCTAGGAGCCCGTCACCAGCGTCAACGCGCGGGTGCCGCAGCGCGCCTGCTGCGTCTGCCGCAGGCGCCACCGGGTCGTGCCCCGCGGGCCTGTCCGATCACCTCCCGCTCAGGCGCAGGTAGGCGCTGAGACGCTCGGCGGTGCCCGGTGCGCCGAAGTAGAAGCCCTGGCCGAGGTCGCAGCCGAGGTCGCGCAGCCTGGCCGCCTGCTCGGCGGTCTCGACGCCCTCGGCCACGGCCCGCAGGTCGAGGTTGTGGGCCAGGTTGACCACGGCCGCGACGATCGCCGCGTCCTCCGGGTCGCCGAGCAGCCCGTCGACGAAGGCCCGGTCGACCTTGACCTTGTCGACCGGGAAGCGCTTCAGGTAGGCGAGCGAGGAGTAGCCGGTGCCGAAGTCGTCGATCGCCAGGCTCACCCCGAGCGCCTTCAGCTGCGCCAGCGCGGCGGTGGTGGACTCGGCGTCCTCCATCAGCACGCTCTCGGTGATCTCGAACCAGATCGAGGCCGGGTCGACCCCGGTCTCGGCGAGCACCTCGGCCACCAGGCCCGGCAGGCTCGGCCGGGCGAACTGGCGCGCCGACAGGTTGATGTTCATGCCAAGCGGCGCGCCACCAGGACCGGCGGCGCGCCAGCGCTGGGCCTGGCGGCAGGCCTCGCGCAGCACGTAGGCGCCGATGGGAACGATCAGCCCGGTCTCCTCGGCCAGGGCGATGAACTCCTTGGGCTCGAGCAGGCCGCGGGTGGGGTGCTGCCAGCGCACCAGCGCCTCCACCCCCTCGACCTCGCCCGAGTCCAACGCCACGTTGGGCTGGTAGAAGACGCGGAACTCGTCCCGCTCGATGGCCCGGTACATGGAGCTGTGCATCGCCAGGCGCCCCCTGGCCCGCGCCCGCATGGCCTGGTCGAACAGCTCGCGCCGGTTGCCGCCGCGCGCCTTGGCCCGGTACATGGCCGCGTCGGCGTTCTCCATCAGCGCCTCCGGGCGGCACTCTTGTCCCTGCCCAAGGGCGATGCCGACGCTCATGGTCACGAACACCTCGGACTCACCGAGCGCGAAGGGCGTGGTGACCACCCTGGCGGCCCGCTCGGCGATGGTCAGGGCGTGGGTCTCGTCGGCGATCCCCTCGCACAGGATGGTGAACTCGTCGCCGCCGAAGCGCGCGACCACGTCGCCGGGCCGGACCACCTCCTGCAGGCGCCGGCCGAGCGCGATCAGCAGCCGGTTGCCGGCCTCGTGGCCGAGCGAGTCGTTGATGAACTTGAAGCGGTCCAGGTCGCAGAAGAGCACCGCGACGGCCGTCTTGGAGCGCTGGCTGCGGGCCAGCGACATGGTCGCCTGGTCGAGGAAGAAGAGCCGGTTGGGCAGGCCGGTGAGGGCGTCGTGGGTGGCCTGCCAGGCGAGCCGGGCCTGCACCTGGGAGCGCTCGATGGCGATGTCGGCCAGGTGCGCGGCCAGCTCGAGGAGCTGCCAGTCGGCCGCCTCCGGCCCCTTGGGCACGTCGTGGTACAGGGCGAGCACGCCGAGGACCCGGTCGGCGTCCGAGGCGATCACCGGCACCGCCCAGACCGCCCTGACCCCTTGCTCGCGGGCGACCCGCCCGTCGCTGCGCCAGTGCGGGTGGGCGGCGAGGTCGGTGACGATCACCGGGCCGTGCCCGTGGGCGGCGGCCCCGCTGGCGCCCGCCTCGGGCCCGACCTTGAGCGCGTCCAGCTCGGCCAGGGCGTGGCGGGCCAGGTTCGGCGCCGCCACCGGCGTGAGCGTGCCACGCTCCGCGTCGTGCAGGTAGGCGGCGCAGCGGGCACCCTCGGCCTCGGTCTCGATCACGTGGGCGAGCACGGTGAGCGTCTCGACCAGGGGCGCGTCCCGGGCGATCAGGTCGAGCACGTCGGCCTGGCCGGCGAGCCGCGCCTCGGCGCGCTTGCGCTCGGTGACGTCGCGGCAGTTGAACACCACCCCGCCCACCGACGGATCGTCGAGCAGGTTGTTGGCCAGCGTCTCCACGTGCCGCCAGCGGCCGTCCCCAGCGACCATGCGGAACTCGAAGGTGCCGCTCGACCCTCCGGGCCCGAGGTCGCCGAAGCGCCGCCTGACGTCCTTGACGTCGTCGGGGTGGACCAGGTCGAAGATGTTGTGGCCGAGCCGCCCGGCGTCGGGGTAGCCGAGCATGCGGCGCAGCGCCGGGCTGGCGTAGGTGACGCCGCCGCCCGCGTCGAGCACGATCACCATGTGCGAGGAGTTCTGCACCAGCGCCCGGAAGCGGGCCTCGGAGTCGCGCAGCGCCTTCTCCGCCCGGCGCAGCTCGAACTCCTTGGTGATGTCGCGGGTGGTGACGATCAGCCGCCGGGCGCGGCCGCCGGTGCCTGGCACGCGGGCGTAGGCGCACGACATCCAGCGAGGCTCGCCGGCCGGGGTCAGCACCCGCAGCACGGACGGCAGGCCTGCCTCGAGGCCGGCCCAGCGCTCCACCCTCGCCTCGCGCCCGTCGGCGTCGAGGGCACGCAGGCGGGTGAGGCCGCGCGTGCCGACCACCTCGGAGGCGCCGTAGCCGGTGATGCGCTCGAAGCCGGGGTTCCAGCTCGTGACCGTGCCGTCCGGGTCGATGGTGGCGATGCCGTCGGAGGTGTTGGAGAAGATCTCCGACAGCTTGGCCCGCTCCTCGATGATCGCCTCGAGCAGGTCGCCCTTCTCGACCGCGACCGCCGCCTCGCCGGCGAGGGCGGCGAGCACCGCCAGCTCGCCCTCCTCGAAGCCTTCCAGGCCGGTGCGGTTGTAGGTGACCAGCACACCGAGCGTGCGGCCGCCGGAGCGCACCGGCGCGGCCAGGCAGTTGCGCCAGCCGTCGGCCAGGAGCAGCGCGACCATGGCGGCGTCGGCGGTGCCTGGCGCCACCCGCACCGGCTGGTGCAGCTCGAGCAGGGCGGTGGCCAGGGTCGCGCTGCCCGTCGACTCCTGGAAGGCACGGTAGGAAGGCTGGCCCTCGCTCGACCGGTGCACCATGCGCGTGCCCCCCGTCCAGCCGGGACCGACCACGCGGCTGCCCGAGCCCCGGGAGGTCCTCGTCCAACTGGGGGCTACCGCTCTGCTACCCGAGCCCCCGGACGTCCCCGAGCCCCCGTCGCCCTGGTCGACCACGATCAGGTCGGCGGTCTCGGACTCGAAGCAGGCCCTGGTCTCGTGCAGGAACTCGGGGATGGCCGCGCGCGGGTCGATCGGGACGCCGAGCGCGTGCATGGCGCGCTGCATGCCCTGTAGCCGGGCACGGTCGGCGCGGACGGCTGCGTAGGCCCGGTTGGCCCAGCGCAGCAGGGCGAGCGGCAGGACGAACAGCACCGCCGCGATGGGCAGCCAGGCGTAGGCGGCCGCGAACAGCACCCCGAAGGCGAGGTTGCCCACGGTGACCGCGGCCGAGGTGCCGATCCCCGGCACCAGCGCGGCCAGGACGCCGCGGATCGGCTGCCGCCGGTTGAGGACCATCACGAGGGCGAAGGCCATGCTGTTGACCACCCAGCCCGCGGCCATGCCGACCAGCAGCGCCGGCAGGTTGCGCACCGCCGGTCCTGGCAGCGGCCGCAACTGGACGAAGACCAGGCTGGCAACGGCCGTGGTGCACATCCACTGGGCGACGTTGAAGCACGCCACCACCAGCGGGACGCGCAGCACCCGCTCGGAGAGGGCCTTGGCCGCGGCCACCGCCACCACCGCGGCCAGACCAGGGAAGGCGAGCACGAGCGGGGTGAGCGCCGCCTCGAACAGGTCGACGGCGTTCGCCTCGTCGTCGTGGACGACGCGACCGCCGCGGAAGCGGAACTTCAGCTCCAGCGAACCGGCGGTGACCAGGGCGGCGAGCAGGGCCGCCGCGGCCACCCAGTCGCCGGGCGAGCCCGGCGCGACCAGCATCGGCCTGATCCCTGCCGCGCTGGCCAGGCCGACCAGCGCCAGGCAGACCGAGGCGAGCGGGATCGAGCGGGGGACGCTGCTGCCCCCCGCCCGAGGCCCACGTGCCGCTGGTTTCGGACCCACGCCCCCTCCTCGTCCCCTACTCCCAGGCCCCCCACCAGGCCCCGCCCTTCCAGGGGGTGCCGTACCAGTACTTGTCGTTGCGCCAGTTGTTGCCTGGCCAGTCCGTGCCGTACCAGCCCAGCTGGTACCAGCGCGACAGGTACCAGGTGGTCAGGTACCAGGTGGAGGTGTTCCACTGGCCGGTGGTGTAGCCGACCGGGTCCCAGACCAGGAGCTGGGCGGTGAGCAGCCCGTTGATCAGCACCCCGAGCAGGTCGGGGTCGGTGGTGGCCGTCCGCACGGTGCCGCGGCTGTCGCTGATGCCGCCCAGCCCGCTGGAGCGGGTCAGCCCCTGGTTGGCCGTGCCCGGCGGGGCGGCGTAGGTGGCCGCGTAGGCGTCGAGCAGGCCGGCGCCGACGGCGTTGGGGTCGGTGGACACGGTCGGCTGGGTGGTGTGGACCAGCGCGTACTTCAGGCGGTCAGGGGTCATCGTGGGGTTGGCGGAAAGGACCAGCGCGGCCACCCCGGAGGCGACCCCGGCCGCCATCGAGGTGCCCGAGCCCCTGCGGTACTGGCCGTCGACGTAGTAGGGGAACAGGGTGTCGATCTGGCTGCCCGGTGCGCGCAGGGAGACGATGTGCGCGCCCGGGGTGGACACGTCCGGCTTGGCGATGCCGTCGGCCAGGGTGGGACCCCGTGAGGTGAAGTCGGGCAGCACGTCGTCGTTGTCGATCCTGCTGCCCTCGTCGTCCATCGCGCCGACGGTGACCACGAAGGGGTCGTCGCCCGGCTTGGAGATGGTGCGCGGGCCGGGGCCGCGGTTGGAGGCCGAGACGACCACCGCGATGCCGGCGGCCCAGGCCCGCTCGACCGCGTAGTTGAGCGGGTCGCGCGTGTAGGGCTGGGCGGAGTCGGTCCCCAGCGAGAGGTTGAGCACGCGGATGTCGTAGCGCTGGCCGAAGGAGACCACCCACTGGATGGCGGCGAGGACGTTGGAGACGTCGGCGGCGCCGTCCCGGCCGGCGATCTTGACCGAGAGGATGCGCGTGGCGGGCGCGACCCCCTTCCAGCGCCCGTTCGAGTCGGTGCCGTTGCCGGCGATGATGCCGGCGATGAAGGTGCCGTGGCCGTAGGAGTCGTCGCAGGTGGACTCGCCGGAGAGGTTCACGCAGGCGGCGCTCTGGCCGGTCCGGTCGTCGCTGACCTGGACGATGCGGCCTTGCAGGTCGTGCACGGCGGAGACGCCGGTGTCGACGATCGCGACCGTGACCCCGGCGCCGGTGTCGCCGGCCCTCCACACGTCGGTGGCCCGGACCACCGTGGGATAGACGGACTGGACGCTGTTGCCCGACGTCCCCGACGTTTGCGCGGCCTGCACGTGGACGCGCCTGTCCGGGGTGACGGCGGCGACGCCGGGCGTGCTGACCAGCGCGGGCAGCGCGGCGGCCGGCACGGTGGCCGCGACGCCGTTCACCAGGGGCAGCCTGCGGCTGATCCGCCCTCCGGCGCGGCCGACGGCCCGCTCGGCGGCACGGCTCCCGGGTGTGGAACCCTGGACGATCACACGGACCAGCAGCCGCCCGGTGGCGGCGGCGCGCGAGACGGTTGCGGTTGACGTTGACGTTGACGTGGCGCGCGGCGCAGCGGCGCCGCCGAACGGCTGCGCGGCTGCCAGGGCGAGCATCGCCGCGAGGGCCGCAGCGGCAGCGGCGCGCGGGTACGACCAGGGGCGACGGAGCGTCATCCCCCACCTCCTGCTTCGTCGAAGCGGACCAGACCCCACCTGTGGCCCGCGAGCGCGAAGACGGTCGTCCCGCCCAGCTCCGGTAGCGGCTCGAAACGCAACGGCGCGCCCGGCCCGCGCGCGGCAGGGGGATGGCGCCGCGGATCCACGAACCGGAGCATACTCGTTACCCGGTCATACCTTCCTAATCCCCTATGCGTATTTAAACACTAAATCTCGAATCTACGTCAAAATACTGACGAAAATCTCGACATAAACGCAAAGTGCGCACCGGTCTAGCGTCGCTAGGCGGCGGGAATGGCCCGATCGGGCCGGGGAGAGGACGGCGACGGCGCTCAGCCGGCCAGGCCGCCGCTGCCGTTGTTGGTGCCCGAGTTGTCCACCGCGAGCCGGCGCGGCGCCACGTCGCGCTGCATGGCGAAGGTGGCCGCCTCGAGCTTGGAGTGCATCTCCAGCTTCTGCAGGATGTTCTGCACGTGGGTGCGGACCGTGTGTGGGCTGATGAACAGCTCGCGGCCGATGCGGGCGTTGTTCCAGCCACGCCCGAGCAGGGCGAGCACCTCCCGCTCGCGCGGTGACAGCCGGTTCAGCGGCGAGTCGGCGTTGCGCTCGCCGAGGTCGAGCAGGCGGCGGATGCGGGTGCCGCTCTTCTTGCCGACCACGCCGACCGCGCCGGAGCGCACGGCGCCGAGCAGCAGCTCCAGGTCCATCTCCTGGGCGAGCACCAGGACCTTGGTGGTCGGGTCGCGGCCGAGGATCTCCTCGACCAGCGGCGGCCTGGCGACCAGGGCGAGCTCCGCGTCGACCAGCACGAGGTCCGGCTCCAGCCGCGCGACCGCGCTCGTCACCTGGGCCGCCGTCGACCCCGAGCCGACCACGTCGTGACGCCCGTCACGTTCGATCAGCGCCTGCAGCGCCTCGTTGAACAGCGGCTGGCAGTCCGCCAGGTATACCCGAGCCACGGCTCCTCCTACTCCTGCTGGCCCACAGCGGCGGCGACGCCCAGACCGCCGGCGCCCTGCCGGCCGCCTCTACGATGCCGCACCGTGACCACCAGCCCCTAGCGCCGGTCGCGGTAGGTCCACTACGGCGCCTGGCCGATAGCGCATTCGGGGACGCGAGTCGGCCGCGAGCAGCCACCCGGCCCCATCCTCATGATCGGCGGGTGGCGCGCTGGCTCTAGCGTTATGGGCTGGACCAGGGATCGCAAGTAGTCAGTTCTCCGGATGAGGACGGTGCTGCAAGTGACGTACTGTGACCTTGGCGCCGCGACCCTCCCGCCATTCCGGCGGGCAGCCGGTCGCCGCCACCGCCGCACGGCTGTGGGTCCGGTCCTCGCGTGCGACACGCGATACCCAACGGAAGGTGCGTCGTGAGCTCTTGGCATGGTGAGCACGGAACAGATCCGCTTGCGCTGCTCGTCCACGAGGCGATGCGCAGGCAGGCCGCCGCACGCGGCGCGGGCGCAGGAGGCTGGCCAGGTGGCCACGCGACGGGTGGCACCGTCGTGCGGCTGGCGCCGCCCCTGACCGGCAGGGCCGATGAGCCCGCCGGCGCGGCGCGGATCGACGACCACGGGCGAGAGCGCTGATGAGCGAGGAAACCATGGGGGGCACGATCACGCTGGTGCTGGCCGACGACCACGCGGTGTTCGCCGAGGGTCTCGGCATGGTGCTCGACGCCGAGGAGGACCTCCAGGTCCTCGGGGTGGCCGCGGACGGCGCCCAGGCGCTCGAGCTGTTCGGCCAGGACCCGCCGGCCGTCCTGCTGCTCGACGCGCACATGCCCCGCACCGACGTCGCCGCGGTGCTGCGCGAGGTCAAGCAGCGCGCGCCCGGGACCAAGGTGCTGGTGCTCTCGGCCGACACCCGCAGCGAGACGGTGAACACGGTGATCGAGGCCGGCGCGGACGGCTTCCTCGCCAAGGACGTCTCGAGCCCCCAGGTCGCCACTACGATCCGCAAGGTGGTCGGCGGCCACGACGGCCCGATCACCACGCTGCCGTCGCGCCCGACCCGCGACCCGGGCGTCGAGCTGCTGGTCCGCACCCTGAGCGCGCGCGAGCGCGAGATCCTCGGCTACCTGTCCGCCGGCTGGTCCAACCGGCGCATCGCCGAGCAGTGCTTCCTGTCGCTCAACACGGTCCGCACCCACGTGCAGAACATCCTGGTCAAGCTCGGCGTCCACTCCAAGCTCGAGGCGGTCGCCTTCGCCCTCGAGCACCAGGTGGTGGAGGCTCACGGGCGCGCGTCGCGCAGCTTCTAGTACCGAGCGGCGCGAGCGTCCCGAACGCTCCCCGAGCGGCGGAGGGCGCACACGATCGGGTAGTTTGTCGTCCGTCGTGGCGGTGTACGCCTGGGGGGCAAGCGACCGGGAGGAGAGGGAGAAGATGCGAGGCAAGTCCGGACTGGCGCTCGGGTTGGCCATCGGCTACGTGTTCGGCACCAAGGCCGGTCGGGAGCGTTACGAGCAGCTCGGCCAGTCGGCCAGGCGGTTCGCTGCCGACCCCAGCCTGCAGCGGCTCCAGAGCGAGCTCGGCGGTCTGTTCAACGCGTCGAGGCAGCAGCTCACCGCGACCGTCGAGGGCAAGGCCACACGGGCGGCGGAGAAGGTCGAGGAGGCGCGCGAGCGCCCGTCGGCCGGCGCGACTCCTGCGGGCAACAGCACCGCCCGCACCCGCACGAGCCGTTCGAGCGGCGGCAGCCGCTCGTCCGGGTCCGGGTCGCGCTCGTCAGGCAAGAGCGGCGAGTCCTGAGCACGCGGCCATCGTCAGCGGCCCGGGTCCCTCGGCGGTGAGGCAATCACGCGGTCGCCGGCACGCCCGTCGGGCTCCCCGGCCGGCTCAGGCGGCACGGCGGCGCCGGCCCCCCTTGCCCGCAGCTCGAGCTCGTTGTTCAGCTCAGCCCCCACGAGCACCACGAACGACGACAGGAACAGCCAGATGAGCAGGACGATAACCGCCCCAAGGACGCCGTAGGTGCGGTTGTAGTTGCCGAAGCTGTTCACGTACAGGGAGAAGAGCGCCGAGCCCAGCAGCCACAGCGCCGTCGCCAGCAGCGACCCCCAGCTCAGCCAGCGCAGCTCGGCATCGTCGCGGTCGGGCGCGTAGCGGTACAGCACGGCGAGGCCGGCCAGCATCAGCCCGGCGAGCAGCGGCCACCTGACGACGGCGAGCACCACCCGGCCGACCGGTCCCAGCATCCCGGTGACCACCGGCAGCACCACGATGATGCCGACGGCGACCGCCATGGTCACGATCGCGCCGAGGGTGAGCAGCAGGGCCAGGCCGCGCAGCCGCAGGAACCTGCGTGTCTCGACGCAGTCGTAGGCGATGTTGATGCCGGCGATCATCGCCCGCATGCCGGCCGAGGCGGCCAGCACGGCCGCCAGGATGCCGAGCACCGCACCGAGGCTCAGCCCCCTGCCGGCGCTGTGGGTGAGCGCCTCGAGCTGGCCGGTCAGCGTCTGCCTCGCCTGCCTTGGCATCACGTCGGCCAGCCGCTGCACCTGGGCCCTCGCGGTCTCGGGCTCGGCCACCAGCCCGTAGATCGAGATCAGGGCGATCAGCGCCGGGAAGATGGAGAGCATGGAGTAGAACGCCACCCCCGCCGAGAGCAGCGAGACGTTGTCGTCGCGGACCTGGCCGCGGACCCGCAGCAGGACGCCCTTCCAACCCGTCACGCCGGTGGTCTGGCGGGCGGCGCGCAGCGACCTGGTCATTCCCAGCCCTCCTCGGCGACGCGAGCCGGGCGTACTCGCCGCCGCCCTGCCAGACTGGTTGTGTCACATCTTCGAGCAGTAGGTTGCAGCCAAGCTGCTGATCCGCGACTGGAGCCCTGATGCCGGCCAGAATGCCCAACCGTCCAGAGTTCCCGCTCGCCGCCAGCGCCAAACCGGTCAAGCTCGATGAGCTGCGACGATCCCGCCGGGACCTGCTGCGCCTCGCGGCCGGCGGAGCCGGCGCCCTCGGGCTGTCGGCGCTGCTCGCCGCGTGCAGCGGCAGGGGAAGCACCCCCACCAAGCAGTCGTCCAGCCCCGCCGGCTCCATCGGCGCGGTCGGCGAGGGCGCCACCCAGCTCTCCCTGATCAACGCCCAGAGCAAGCTGACCACCGGCAGGCAGCTGTTCACCTTCGGCCTGTCCACGCCGGACAACAACCTCGTCAGCGAGGGCAAGCCCCAGGTCTGGGCGGCCAAGGACGAGACCAGCAAGGCGCTCGGCCCGTTCCCGGCCAAGTGGCTGATGATGGACGCCTACGACAAGACCGGCGACAAGTCGCCCCGCTCCCCGCTGGTCGGCTTCTACGCCGCCGAGGTGGAGCTTCCAGGCACCGGCAACTGGCTGGTCGCTGCCGTGGTCGACGAAGGCGGGCGGCGCGGCGTCGGGCGTGGCGCCGTGCCCGTCGTCGACAAGGTGGTCGCCCAGGTCGGCAGCAAGGCGCTGGCCGTTCCCACGCTCGTCGCCAAGGGCACCAGCGACCTGGACAAGGTGTGCACCCGCAACCCGCCATGCCCGATGCACGACATCTCGCTCGACCGGGCGATCAGGTCGGGCAAGGCGACGGCGGTCTCGTTCTCGACGCCGCTGTTCTGCTCCAGCCGCATGTGCGGGCCGGCGGTCGACGAGCTGCTCCTGGCCGCCCGTGACGTCGGCGGCAAGGCCAACTTCGTCCACGTGGAGATCTACCCCAACGAGGAGAACCCGTCGAAGCCCGTCAAGGCGTTCACCAAGTGGGGCTTCGACAGCGAGCCGTGGACCATCGTGATCGACGCCAAGGGGGTCGTCCGCGCCCGCTTCGAGGGCCCGGTGACCGCGGCCGAGATCACCGAGGCCCTCCACCCCCTGCTCGGCTGACCGGGGTCGGGCCGAAGCGTCCGCCGCCCATGACGCGGCGGTACAGCGACGGCAGCAGGACGCGGACGACCGGGAAGATGGCGTAGGGGCGCGGCACGTAGCGCTCCGGCCGGCGCTTCAGCGCCGTGTCCACGATCGCGTCGGCCACCTTGTCGTCGCGTGAGACCAGCCAGCGGGTCGCGCGCCGTTCCAGCAGCTCGCGCTGGGGGAAGCCCTCGGTGGCGACGAAGCCGGGCAGCACCAGGGCGACGTGCACGCCGTGGCGGCGCTGCTCGGGGCGGATCGAGTCGGTCCAGGCGATCAGGGCCGACTTGCTGGCCGAGTAGTCGCCCCGGTACGGCATGGAGATGCGCCCGGCCACGCTGGCCACGTTGACGACCGCGCTCGGCGCCGAGCGGCGCAGCAGCGGCAGCAGTGCCTCGGTGAGCCGCACCTGGGCGCCGAAGTTGAGCGCCATGGTGGCCAGCACGCCGGCCGAACCGGCCTTGTCGAAGGCGCCGGTGCCGGAGGCGCCGGCGTTGTTGACCAGCAGGTCGAGGCGGCCGTGCTCGCGCTCGACCCGCTCGGCCACGGTGGCGGGCGCGTCCGCGTCGGTCAGGTCGACGGCGATCACGGTCGCGCCGCCCAGCTCCTCGGCGAGCGCCTGCAGCCGCTCGCGCCGCCGCGCGACCAGCACCAGGCGCGCCCCGGGCTCGCGGGCCAGGCGGCGCGCCGTGGCCGCGCCGATGCCGCTCGACGCACCGGTGACCAGCGCGATCATTTCCTCACCTTCCAGTTCAGCTTCAACGTCCGACCGTGCCGGCCGGCTAGCCCTGGTGCTCGCGGGCGTGTGCGGCCAGCCCTTCCACGATCCGCTCGCCGACCTGGTCCACCGAGCCGATCCCGTCGACCTGCACCAGCAGCCCGCAGCGCAGGTAGTAGTCCGCCAGGGGCCTGGTGTCCTGCAGGTAGGAGTCGATGCGGCGCTGGATCGCCTCGGCGTCCTCGTCGTCGCCGCGGTCCTCGATCCTGGCCCGCTCGGCCACGCGCCGGTGCAGCTCCTCGCTCGAGATGCGCAGCTGCACCACCGCCTGCAGGGGCGCACTGCGCGCGGCGAGCTGCCGGTCCAGCGCCTCGGCCTGCGGCACCGTGCGCGGGAAGCCGTCGAGCACGAAGTCCTCGGCGCAGTCCGGCTCGGCCAGGCGCTCGGTGGCCATGGCGATCACCACCTCGTCGGGCAGCAGCTCGCCTCGCTCCATGTGGACGCGCGCGGTCCTGCCCAGCTCGGTGCCTCGATCGACGTGTGCCCGCAGCAGCTCGCCGGTGTCCACGTGGGCGCCGCCAAACCTGGCCGCGAGCCGCCTGCCCTGGGTGCCCTTGCCGGCTGCCGGCGGGCCCAGCAGGACCATCCGCATCTCGACTCCCTGTCGCCACTCCCCCGCCGGCACCCTTGGCCGACACTCCGAAGGCGGGACCTCGCGTCGCCGGACGGCCCGGGCGCGCCCGCACTCAACCATGCCCCCGCCCGGGGCGGCAACGCCGCGCGCGAGCGTCCCAATGCGCTGGCGGCAGTGAGCTTCGGCCGGTATCCTTCGACTCGCTCCGACCTGGTGATCGTAGCTCAGTTGGTTAGAGCGCCGGGTTGTGGTCCCGGAGGTCGGGGGTTCGAATCCCCTCGGTCACCCCAAGGTCGCGTCGCTTGGCTGCCCGACCAGACGGTCTGGTAGCCTTCGCGTCCGCGCGCCGCTAGCTCAATTGGCAGAGCAGTGCCCTCTTAAGGCAACGGTTCGGGGTTCGAGTCCCTGGCGGCGCACCAGATAAATCCGCAGGTGAGGCCCGGTATTCAGCCGGGCCTTCGTCGTTGCTTGGGTCGTCCTGGGCCGTCTCTGGGCCGTCGCGCGCCGGCGGGTCAACGGCCCGAAGTTGCACCACGACTGCCGTGGCGGCTTCCTTGCGGCCTTCGGCCAGCATGGCGTCCAGGCGGTCGCGCAGCTCCTGGTCGTGTCCCTCGAACAGGTGGCCGTAGCGGTCCAGCGTGAACGCCACCGAGGTGTGCCCGGCCCGGACGCTGACCTCCTTGGGATTGGCGCTGGCCGCGATCCACAGCGCCACCGCGGTGTGGCGAAGGTCGTGCGGGCGCAGCGGCGTCAGGCCGGCCGCCCGCACCGCCGGCAGCCAGACCTTCGTCCGGAAGTTGGAAGGGCGCAGCACGCCGCCCTTCTCGGCCGTGAAGACGTGCGCATCCGCCGGGCCGACCGGCCCGAGGTGCGCGGCCAGCTCCTCGACGACCGCACGCGGGAGTCCCACCGTGCGCCGCCCGGCTCGGGTCTTTGGTGGTCCGATGAAGAGCTTGCCCCTGACCTCGACGACGATCTCTGCCACGTCCACCGTGCCCCGTAGCAGGTCGACTCGCCGCCGGCGCAACCCGGCCAGCTCCCCGATCCGCAGGCCCCCGTAGGCGCCCAGCAGCACCAGCGCCCGGTAGCCCGGGTCGATCGCGTCGGCCAGGCGGGCGACTTCCGCTGGCGTAAGAAACCGCATCTCTTCTCGCTCCACCTTGGGCAGCCGCACGGCCCGGCAGGGCGAGCGGGCGATCATGTCCGCGTTGACGGCAGCGGTGAGCGTGCGCCCGAGGAGCTGGTACGCCTTGACCACCGTGGCCGGCTTGAAGCCCCGCCCGGACAGCTCGGCGACCCACGCCTGGACGTCCGGCTGGCGGATCGCGGCCAGCGGGGTCCCGCCGAAGCGCGGCAGCACCAGCGAGTTGAAGTAGGCCTTGTCCCGCGCCCGGGTGGAGGGCCGCAGGTCGGCCGCGGTCGTCCACCATGTCTCGAGCCAGGCCGCGAAGGTGACCTTACCTCGCGTCGGGTCGGTCCAGGTTCCTTGCAGCTTGCCGCTCTCCACCGTGGCCACGAACCGCTCGGCGTCCACCTTGCGGGAGAAGCTCTTGGAGCGCTCTTGCCCGTTCGGGTCGATGTAGCGAGCGCGATAGGCCACCTGACCCCGGTTTCTGCCGCATCTCTGGCAGCTCCCCGCTCGGAACGGGCCACCGCAGGTCCGGCAGCGGACCCGCCGCTCGATGTGCGCCATGCCGCGCTCCTCTCCAGCCTACGGCTCGAAAGCGTACGACGCGCTCAGGACGCAACGAGGGGCACGAGCCGCTCGTCGGCGCGCTGGTGCCCTGCGCGGGTACAGCTGATCCCCCGGAACGTCACGCTGCTGCCAGGGCCGAGGACGATGCCCACGGCGGGCTCGGTCCAGCAGGACTCGCACGTCGGAAGTGGGCCGGGCACGCCGAGGGCGTCGCCCTCCCGGAGCCCGGCTAAGAACGCTGCCTCGAGATGCAGCACTCCCTCCTCGTCGAGCCGCATCGGCAAGATTCGCTTGAGCGGAACGCTGGCAGGGACGGACAAGTGCTCGGTCGCGTGCCGGACCATGGACAGGCCTCCCTGGCAGAAGGGTACGGTCCGGACAGGTAGTATTGTCCGAGTGTTCAAGCCGTACCGACTGGTCTGCAAGGGACAGAACCTCGTTCGACGATTAGCCGTCCAACGTCGAACAGTTCGGTGAGTGACGAACAATGCAGCCTGGCTCCACTCCCCGTCGCGGCACGCCGCTCCCGCGGGGACGCCTCCCCAACCAGCTCGACCCGAGCAGCTCGGCGGCGGCCCACTTCGGCGCCGAGCTGCGGGCGTTGCGGCTCGACGACCGGCTGACGATCAAGGCCCTCGGCAAGCTGATCGGGTTCTCGCCTACCCGTATCTCCGAGGTGGAGAACGGCAAGGGCAAGCTCTCGCGCGAGTTCGTCGAGGCGTGCGAGCGCATCCTGCCAGCAAACGGGGCGCTCATCACCCTTTTCGAGTCAGTGGTCGAAGAAGAGACCGCCGCGCGACACGCCAGGCTGGCCAGCCGGCGCAGGAGCCAGCATGCTGAGCGTCCCGCGGCGACCCCTGTACAGTCGTCCGAAATGGCGGCCAGCGTGGAGCCCGCCAGCTCCCACCTGCTGCTTGGACCCCAGGGGGTGGCCACCTCGAACAGACGCCAAGCGCTGCGTACGGGAGGGATGGTTGCCGGCGCCGTCGTCACCGGCAAGCTGCTTGAGCTGCTTGGAACCGAGCCGTTGGCGATGACCCGCGCGCTGCGCACCGCGACCGTGGACGGCGCCGAGCTCGACTACCACGAGGCGACGGCCGACCGGTACATGGTCGACTACGAGGCGTCCGGGCCGGTGCTCCTCCTCGCCCCGGTCCTGGAGCACTTTCACGCGGTGCGCCGGCTGGTCGAGGACCGCCAGCCCATCGCCTACCAGCGTCGGCTGTGCCGCGTCGGCGCCAAGCTCGCCACCCTGCTGGGAATCTTCGCCTACGAGGACCAAGCCCGCTCACGCGCCTGGTTCCACGCCGCCCAGCGGGCCGCCCACGAGGCCGACGACAACATCCTGAGCGCCTGGGCGTTGGTCAAGGAGAGCCTGCTACCCACCTATGGCGGCGACCCCAAGGAGGCATTGGAGCTGCTGGACAACGCAGCGCACCTCGCCGGGCGGAGCCCAAGCGTCGCGACCGCCATGGCCGCCGCAAGCCAGGCCAGGGCGTACGCGATCGGCGACGACGAGGCGGCTGCGCTGCGGGCTCTTGAGCGCGCGGACCATGTGCTGGACCATGCGACGGCCGAGGAGCGTCGCCTGTTCGCCTTCTCCGGCGCGCAACTGGCCTTCTACCGGACGACCTGCCATGTCCGACTTGGACGGCGGGACGCGGAGCAGGCCGCCGCGCAAGCGCTTGACCTGTATCGGGCGTCGCCGCACTACATGGATCCCACGCTGGTCCGGTTCGACCTGGCCACCTGGTACGTGCGACAGGGCGAGGTCGAGCAGGCCTGCCACGTCGGCCATGAGGCGCTTGCCATCCCTGCGGAGCACCGGACGGGGCCGGTCGTGCAGCGAGCCCACGAGCTGCTCGGAGACCTGGAGCCCTACCAGGCCAACGCGGCAGTGCGTGACTTCGGCGAGCTTCTCGCATGCGTCTGAGCTTCGGGCTCTGGTACGACTTCCGGAACCCGGTCCGCTGGCGACGGCCCTGGCGCCGCCTGTACGAGGAGACCCTCGAGCAAGTCGCGTGGGCGGACTCGCGCGGCTTCGACTCGGTGTGGCTATCTGAGCACCACTTCACCGACGACGGCTACCTCCCCGCGCTCTTCCCCATGCTGGCGGCGTTGGCGATGCGCACCTCGCGCTTGCGGCTTGGGACCGCCGTGCTGCTCGCCCCGTTGTATCACCCGCTGCGGCTGGCCGAGGACGCCGCCGTCGTTGACGTCCTGTCGGGCGGCCGGCTTGAGCTGGGCCTGGCGGTCGGGTACCGCGCCGAGGAGTTCGCCCTGCTGGGCGTCCGGCGCGCGGAGCGCGGCCAGCGCACCGACGAGACCATCGACGTCTTGAAGGCCGCCTGGCGCGCCCGGCCGTTCTCCTACCGGGGAAGCTGCTACCAGTTCGAGGACGCGATCGTCACTCCCCCACCCCTTCAACACCCGCACCCGCCCATCTGGGTCGGGGGCAGCAGCCCCGCGGCGGCCAAGCGGGCCGGTCGCCACGGCTGCCACTTCCTGCCGGACGCGGACGCACCCGCCGAGCTGTACCAGCTCTACCGCGCCGAACTCCAAGCGGCAGGGCATGACCCCGCTCGGTTCTCGGTCACCATCCCGCAGGCGATCTACGTGTGCGACGACCCCGAGCGCGGCTGGCAAGAAGTCAAGGATCACTACCACTACGCTGCCAGCCGGTACCGGCAGTGGAACGCCGCCGCGGACGCGAGGGCAGCGCCCGACCCGCCTGAGCAACTCGGTGAGCTGCCCCGGGAGGACTACCTGGTCGGGACGCCCGAGATGGTCGTCGCCGCGATTGGTCGGCTACGGGAGGTGTTCCCGTTCGACCGCTTGATCTTCTGGGCGCGCCCGCCCGGGCTGTCGACCGAGAGCAGCTCACGCTCGCTCGAGCTATTCGCGCAGGAGGTACTCCCCCACTTTGTCGGCTGAGCGAGCGTCAGTCTCGCGGGACGACCCGGTGCGCCACGATCCAGGCTTCCAGCTCGTCAGGATCGAATCGGACGAACTTGCCGACCTTGGCATAGGGCACCCGTCGCTCGTGGCACAGCCGACGGATGAACCGCACGCTGACATTCAGCCGCTCCGCCGCCTCTTCCGGCCTGAGCAGGGGCTTAGCGTGGACGCCATCTGCTGGCCGCTGGGGTCGCCGCGCACTCATGTGCCTTACGATGCCACGCTGTAGCACTGATAGCAACGTTGCTGCTACGGCGCCGGCCGGTTCTTCTCGCGGAGGAGCCTGAACCCGTCGATCAGGTACGACTTCTGCTCCTCGGTCAAGTCCGGGTCGGCCATGACCGCCTCGACGACGCCCCGCTCCCCCGCCTCGTTGTCTGGCGCGAGTCGGCCTGCTGCGCTGTAGAGCACGGCCCGCTCCACGCCAACGGCCGCGGCCAGCTTGTCGAGGACGAGGTTGGGGGGCGGCCCGATCAGGCCGCGCTCGATCCGCGACAGGTTGGTCGCGCTCATCTCGGTCGTCGCTTCAACGTCACGAAGCGAGAGGCCAGCCAGGGTCCGCCAGTACTTGAGCACCTGGCCGAACGTTGCCGCCTCGCTCTGTTGCATGACGTGCAGCAGCATATCGCCCCCCTCCGCCGGCCTCACAACCAGGATGAGTAGCGTCCTTCGCCACGCTGTTGCGTAAATGGTTACATCTTGGTACGGTCCTCCTCGACGAACGGGATACGAGGAACCCAGGCAGGCAGAGGAGGTGACGCCGAACCCTGGCTCGGGAAGTGGCCCCGGCGCAGCGCTACCTGCGCCGGGAGCCAGAAGCACCTGAAAGGACCCTCCAGATGCGCGACCAGCGTACCAACTCCGGCGTGCCCGGCCAGCCTGCGAGCAAGCGTTGCTCCGCCTGCCGGGCCACCAAGCCACTCGACGAGTTCTACGCCGACCGCAGCGGCCGACGCACCAGCCGCTGCAAGGACTGCCACCGACGCGAGACCCGCGCCAACAACCGGCGTCGCACCACCGCCCTGCGGCTACTGATCACCGCCCACTTCGACGAGTACCAGACCCTCCTGCGCGCCAGCCGCGATCCCGACCGTGATGGACAGGCGGAGGGAGATGGCGCGGATGTGGCGTGATCGTCGCCAGCCGTTCGCCGAGCATCCCGCCACCGACGCCATCTGGCTGACCATCGGCGCAGTCCTGCTCGCCGCCGGCCTGCTGGTTTGGACCGTCGGCCAGGTCGCCGCGGTCCTGTTCGGCGCCCACCACCCAATGCCCCTGCCCGCCGAGGAGATGGCCGGCGTGCTGTGGCGCCTGCCCGGGACGCTCGACGACCCTGCCCAAGCCTGGCCACAAAGCGTGCGGGGGATGCTGCCCGGCCCGGTCGGCATGTACGCCGCCCTGGTCCTGGTCGTCTGGGGACCAGTCCTGGCGGTCGGGCTGCTGATCCGCCGCCTCCACCCGCACCGCCGCGCCGAACGCAAGGCCAAGGGCGCCCGGTGGGCCAGCCTGTGGCAGCTCCGCCGCCTGCTCGTCACCGGCCCCAGGCGAGGGCGGATCGTCCTCGGACGCCGCGACCGCTGGCGCGACCTCCTGCTCACCAAGGTCCTGCTCGCCGTCGAGCAGTGCCACTCGGTGCTGTGCTTCGGCCCCCCCGGCTCCTACAAGACCCACGCCCTGGTCATCCCCGCCATCCTCGAATGGCAAGGCCCCCTGGTCGCCACCTCGATCAAGCCCGACGTCCTGCGGGCGACCCTGGCCCACCGCGCCGCGCTCGGCGAGGTGTGGGTCTACGACCCCCTCGGCCTCTCCGGCGTGCCGGCGGCGCAGTGGACCCCGCTGGCGTACTGCGGTTCGTATGCCAAGGCCAAGCGGGTCGGCCGGATGCTCGCCGATGCGGCGGACGTCCAGGGCCACCAGCCCGACGACGCCACCTACTGGCAGCTGCTCGGCGCCAAGCTGCTCGCCTGCGTCCTGTACGCCGCAGCGGGGACGGGCCGGACGATGGCCGACGTCGCCCGCTGGGTCGACGTCCAGGACTTCGACGAGGTCGCTACCTGCCTGGGCGAGCTGGGCGACCAGCAGGCCCTGGACGCCTGGGCCGCCTGCATCGCCCGGCCCGACAACACCCGCGGCTCGGTGTTCGGCACCGCCGAAACCCTCCTCGACGTCTTCGGCGACCCGGTCGTCGCCGCGTCGGCCGAGGGCTGCGACCTGGACGTGGACGCCCTGCTCACCAGCCCCAACCACTCGCTGTACCTGTACGCGCCGGCCAGCGAGCAGGAGCGGCTGCGCCCTCTGTTCGAGCTGCTGGTCAGCGTGGTCATCATGCGGGCGGAGGAGCTGGCCGCCGCCCAGCCCGACGGCATGCTCTCCCCCAGGTTGTTCGTGTGCCTGGACGAGGCCGGCAACTGTGCGGCGATCAAGAAGCTGCCCCAGCTCGCCACCACCGGCAGAGGCCAAGGCATCCAGCTCCTGACCGTCTGGCACGACGAGGCCCAGCTCGCCTACCGCTACGGCCGCCGCGCCGCCACCGTCCTGAACGGCCACCGCGCCAAGCTGTTCCTTTCTGGCCAGGCCGACCCCGCGTCGTTGGAGCTGGCCTCCAAGCTGGTCGGCGACCAGGCCGTCACCCAGACCTCCCAGACGGTCGGCGACGGCCGCCAGTCGGAGACGGTCTCGGTCGGGTGGCGGCGCCTGGTGCCGGTCGAGGCGGTGCGCCAGCTCAAGCCCAAGCGCGCGGTCCTGATCTACGGCCACCTGCCGCCGGTCCGCATCCGCCTGCGCCCCTGGTTCCACTCCCCCCGCCTTCGCAAGCTCGCCAACGCCCAGGTGCCGGGGCGGCTGGTGACCAGCGGCGCCGCGCCGCTCGAGGAGGCCTTGGCGCCGGTCCACCTGCCCACTCCCGGTGACGAGGACGAGGGGGTGGCAGCGTGAACCAGTTCCCCGACCAGTTCCTGCTCCCTGGTGACGGCGACCCGCTGGTGGCCGAGTGGGCCGCTGCGGAGGCCGGCGACTTGCCGCCGGCGGTCCTGGACGCCCTCGACCCGTTCACCCTCCGCGACCGGATCGCCTGGTACGACGCCCGCAACGCCCACACCGCCAGCGCGCTGCTCCGCGCAGTGCTGGACCGCGCCGTGGCCTGGCAGGTCGACCACGCCCTCCCCGCCCATCCTCGGCAGGGAGGGGGTGGTCGGCGATGACCGCCCAGCCCCTGCCTTCCTCGGGTCGGCATCCGCTGGGCACGGTCTACCTGCTGCACTTCGACCAGCGCTACGAGCACGCCGGCCACTACACCGGGTTCGCCGAGGGTTCAGGATTACTGAACCGGCTGGGCGAGCACGCCGCCGGCCGCGGCGCCCGCCTGGTCGAGGTCATCACCCAAGCCGGGATCAGCTTCCGCCTAGCCCGCACCTGGCCCGGCGTCACCCGCGCCCGCGAACGCCAGCTCAAGCAGCAGGGCGGCGCCAGCCGCCGCTGCCCCATCTGCCTCGACCAGCACGCGACCCCTGGCCAGCGGCACGACCAGACGGCAACGCAACGCGCCCACGCAGTGCCGACGCGGGGGACCTCGCCGGCGCAGGCCCGCACCTTCCTTGCCCTCAACGAGGCGTTCGCCCGGCCGGTCGGGGCCTCGCCGGCCAAGCAGTGGGGCCGGGTCCGCGGCCGCGAGCAGATCGACCTGCTGACGCCCAGGGTGACGGGGGCGTGGTTCGAGGAGAACCAGCAGCCCTCCCAGCACCGCGCGCACGCGGTCGTCCGCCGTGCCGTCCAGGCCCGTGTCCAGGCCCGCCAGCAACACCTTGCCGACCACGCCGAGCAGCAGCGCGCCCAGGCGATCGCCGGCCGCACCCGCCAGCGCCTCGCCAACGCCCGCGAAGCCTGCCCCGCCGGTGAACGGCGGGTCCGCCCCCAGCGGAAGGAGGACGGCCATGAGCGCTGAGGAGCCCATCGCCAAGCACCCGTTCACCCAGGCCCGGGAAACCTGGGACGCCTGGTCGATGGCCAACACCATGCGCACCGCGTTCGCCCAGGCCCGCCAGCAGGGTGACCACAGGGCCCTGGCCAGCTTCGAGCAGCACCCCGAGTGGACCCAAGGCCCCGGCCCGCTGGAAGCCTTGCGGGCCAACCGCACGCAGGTCGAGCTGCTGACCGGCTGGCGCTGGCAGGCCGTGCGCGACGCCCGCGAGCAGGGCCACGCCTGGGCGGAGGTCGGCGAGGCGCTCAGCACCACGCCTGAGCAGGCCCGCCGGGACTACCTGGACCGCATCGGGCAGGAACGCCACCTCGCCGACCGCTACCCGGACCTTGCCCCACTGGTCCGCTACGAGCCCCGCTGGGCCGAGCTGGCCGAGCCCAACGCCGCCGACCGCGCCCACCAGCAGCGCGAGGGCACTGAGCGGGAGGCCGGCCGTGACCGCTGAGCCCACCCGTCCAGCGCCGCAGGCGGCCAGCGCGGTGGTCGCCGCGCTGGAAGGCGCCTGGGCCGCGGTCCGCGCCCGCCACGGTGACGTCCCCGAGGCCGTGGTCGTCCTCGGCGCCGGCTCGGAGGCCCGCCGGGGGCTGTTCAAGTGGGGGCACTTCGCCGCCGCCCGCTGGCACGTCGCCGGCGCCAACCGGCCTGAGGTCCTGGTCTCCGGCGAGGGCCTGGACCGCGGCGCGGGGCCGGTCCTGGCGACCTTGTTGCACGAGGCCGCCCACGGCCTGGCCGCCACCCGCGGGGTCAAGGACACCAGCCGCCAGGGCCGCTGGCACAACCAGCGCTTCCGCGCCCTTGCCGCCGAGCTCGGCCTCACTGTCGCCTTCGACCAGCGCACCGGCTGGTCGCAGACCCGCCTAGGCGAGGAGCTCCCCGGCCGCTACGCCGAGCAAATCTCTCGCTTGGAGGCCGCGCTGGGCCTGTGGCGCCACGCCGAACGCCCCCACGGCCCCGCGGCCAGGTCGCACAACCTGCTCGCGTGCTCGTGCGCGTGCGGCCGCAAGCTCCGCGTCGCCCGCGCCACCCTCGAGCAGGCCCCGATCCTGTGCGGCCGCTGCCAGGCGCCGTTCGAACCCGAACGCGCATTGACCTTAAGCCGTCAACGCGTCCCCGGCGACCCGGGCGAGCGGCACACCCGAGACGCCGACGCGCCCCGCGCGGCGCAGCGCCACCGCCAGCCCGAACGGCTCCGCACGCCGCCGCGACCGGCCGCCCCGCCGGCCGAGCGGCAGCGGCCCGCACGCGGGGGCGGCCATGAGCGCTGAGCCGCCCACCCGCCAGCAGCGGCAGCCGGCAGGCGCGCGCGACCGCAACCCCTGCCCCCTGCCTCGTTCGTGTGGAGGTGCCTGATGCCTGACCCCGCCCCCACCCCGCCGTCCGCGCCGGCCGCCTCGGCGGTGGTGTTCGCCGACCCCCTGCTGCGCCGCGGCCTGTTCACGGTCGTGGTCGCCATGGCCTCGGTCGTGGTCGGCGTCGCCGCGGCGGCGTTCTTCCTGTCCTTCGAGGCCATCCGCGCCTTCGCCAAGCACTCCGGCGGGATCGCGCCGCAGCACGCCTGGCTGGCGCCGCTGCTGGTCGACTCGTTCATCTTCGTCGCCAGCGCGGCCGACCTGTGGTTCGCCGCCACCGGCACCGCCCGCGCCGCCCAGGGCTGGTGGCAGCGGCTGGTCGCCGCCCTCCCCAAGCTCCTCCTCGGGATAGCTGCGGGCGGGTCGTTCGCGCTCAACGTCGCCCACGCGCCCGCCCACCTGGGCGCCCGGGTGGTCGCCGCGCTGCCGCCAGCGGCGCTGCTGCTCACCTTCGAGATCCTGCTGGTGATCGTCCGCCGCGCGGTCGCCGCCCGCGTCGCCCGCCTCAGCGCCCACCACGCCAGCGCTACGAGCGCCCAGCCGCCCGGGACGCTCACCCCCGCCACCCCGCCCACGCCCCCGCGCACGGGCGTGAGCGGCGGGCGGCAGGGCCAGGTCGCGGCGGCCCGGCTGGCCGAGGTGCGCCGCCTGTACCTCGACGGGGTGAGCGTCGCCAGCGAGATCGCCCGCCGCCTGGACCTGCCCCCAAGCACCGCCCGGCGGCTGCTCGCGGTCGTCAAGCGCGACCTCGCCACCAGCGAGCACCCATCTGGTCCCGGTGGTGCGCGGGTAGCGATCGAGCGCACCTCCGAGCGGGACGGCCTGCCGCCCGGGCGGGCGCTGGTCGCGCTCACCCGCACCACAGGGGGTGAGCGGCCGTGAAGCTGCGCCTGCACGGTACCCCCGCCGAGTGCCAGATCGCCGCCCGCCGGCTGGCCGAGGTGTTCGACGTCGGGGCCATCAGCGGCCCCTACCCCGACCGCGGCCCGAGCCGCCTGGTCCGCGTCTACCTCGAGCTCCGCCTCGACCCCACCCCGCCAGGCGCACCCGCCGAGGCAGGCCAGCAGCCACCGAGGGCGCTGCCGTGACCGCCCGGCCCGGCCAGGAGCTGCGCCATGCCGCCCTGGCCTACGCTGCCCGCGGCATCCCGGTCCTGCCCCTGCACCACCCGGTCGCGCGCCCCTCGGCCGCCCTGCCGGTCCCGGCCGACCAGCCGCCGGCGGCGGGCTGGGCGCGTGGCTGCTCCTGCGGCGACCGCGCCTGCGTCCAGCCCGGCAAGCACCCCCTGGGCCAGCTCGTCCCCCACGGCCTGACCGAAGCGACCACCAACCGCGCCCGCATCCTGGCCTGGTGGACGCAGCAGCCCCAGGCCAACATCGGCCTCGCCTGTGGGCACCGCTTCGACGTCCTGGACCTCGACGGCCCCCACGGCGTGACCGCGCTCCGGCAGTTCGCCGCCGACCACCGCATGACCTTCCCGGCCCGAGGGCCGGTGGTCCGCTCCGGTCGGGCCGAGGGCGGCTGGCACTACTACCTGGCCCCCGCCGGGCTGCCCCGCCGCGCCCGGCTGCTCGACGGGGTCGACTACCAGGCCATCGGCGCGTACGTCGTCGCCCCGCCAAGCCGCCACGCCACCGGCAACCGCTACGCCTGGGCGCGCGACCTCGCCCACCCGCTCCCGGCGCTGCCGGGTCCCTTGTACGAGCGGCTGGCCGAGCGCGCCCAACCCAGCGTCCGCTCACTGCCCGCAGTGCCGCCGGCGCCGACGGACGGGCCGGGGCACCCGTGGGCCCGCAGCGCGCTCGCCCAGGAGCTGGGCCGGGTCGCCGGCGCACGCAAGGGCGAGCGCAACGGCCAGCTCTGGGAGGCCGGCCGCAACCTGTTCAACCTCGTCGCCACCGGCGCCCTCGACCAGCGCGAGGTCGAAACCGGCCTCCTCGAGGCCGCCGGGCGCTGCGGCCTGCTCGCCGAGGAGCCACGCCAGACCCGGCGGACGCTCGCGTCGGCCCGCCAGGTCGGCCTGGAACACCCCCGCCGGCCACCCCACCGCCCCGCGCCCGACCGCACCAATGCTCCGCCCCCGCCCGCCACTCGGGAGGCGGGCGATCGGGCCCGCAGCCCAGAAAGGAGGTGACGCCACCGCCATCGACACCGCGACCAGCCGGGCACCCGGTCCGGCTGGTGACACGGCCAGCGGGCGGTGGACGCGAGCACACCCGGCCAAGGCAGGCCGCAGCCCACCCCCGTACCACCCACAGGAGCCGCCGGTGAGCAGCCAGCCAACCCTAGCCCACCACGCCCGCACCGACCGCAGCCGCGCCCTCGACCAGGCCCTGGCCGCTCTGGCCGAGTACGCCTTCGACCGGCTCAACCCCGACTTCGGCGTCCCCGCCGACACCCGCGACCCCGCCGGCCACCACGCCGTGCAGGACCGCGAGGAGGGCCTGGCCCTGGGCACCCGCACCGCCGTCGCTATCTCCCGAGAGAACCAGCCCACGCCGCTGGTCCGCGTCGCCGGGCAGGACGACCGCGTCGCTGCGGCCGTCCGCGCCGCCCGCGGCCGGCAGGGACCGGAGCGGACCGCACCCGAACGCTAGCACCCGCGCCAGCGGCCCGGACCCGAAGGGAGGGGCCTCGGAGTCGGCCGACCAGCCCAACCCTCGACCCCGCACAGCCCAGCAGACCAAGGAGCAGCCTGATGGCCGTAGACAACCACACCTCGATCGTCGGCAACCTCGCCGCCGACCCCGAGCTGCGCTTCACCAACACCGGCACCCCGGTCGCCAACCTCCGCGTGGCGGTCACCTCGCGCGTCCAGGAGAAGGATGGGACCTGGCGGGACGGGGAGACCTCCTTCCACAAGGTCAACGTCTGGCGCGACCAGGCCCAGAACCTCA
>WNGA01007617.1_pt1 | contig 49298 bp, 53 predicted proteins | sample 5400061 | NCBI WGS metagenome assembly WNGA01 (sample SAMN13153366, study PRJNA577476) | soil metagenome | isolation source: 100 cm soil or saprolite under grassland replicate 2 | place: USA:California | collected 2016-06-15
CGAAGAAGGACAGCATCCGCGCCTTGATGCCGAGGCCGCTGAGGAGACGGCCGGTCCTGCGAGTGTCCTCCGCCGCCACCAGATCGACCGCGGCCAGCGTCTGCCTGGCTCGATCGGTCAGATCCCCGAGATTTCCGATCGGTGTCCCTACGAGATACAGCGTGCCGGCCACGCAAGGATTATCGGCTCGGGACCGTCGCCTTGGCTTCCTTCTCCAGTTCCCCTCGGTATCCTCGGGGACGATGGCGGCGGAGACGGATACGGAGCCCGACGACCGGCCGGCTCTCGGCTCGCGGATGCAGCGCCGGGCTGGGAGGGCGCCCTGGTACACGCGCGCGTTCGTCGTCATCGCCGCGGTGACGGCGGTTGCCGCAGGCCTGCGCTTCTACCACCTGTCTGTTCCCCACGCGTTCGTGTTCGACGAGCTCTATTACGCGAAAGATGGATGTCTGGACGCGGGCTTTCCCTACAAGCGCTGCCAGCTGGACAGCCCAGATGAGCAGACCGTGACCGTGCATCCCCCACTGGGCAGGTGGATCATCGCCGGGGGCATCGCGGCGACCGGCAAGCCGAGCGATTTCGGCTGCCGGTTCGGGGCGGTCTCCCCCCGTTGCCACCCATTCAGCTTCCGAGTCCCGGCGGCGGCGTTCGGGACGCTCTCCATCCTGCTCCTGTCAATCCTGGCGTATCAGCTTTTCGCCAGCGCCTCATGGGCGGGGATCGCCGGGCTGCTCCTGGCCACGGAGAGCCTCAACTTCGTCCAGTCCCGGACGTCGATGCTGGACATCTTCCTGGTGACATTCGTCGTGGCCGGGTTCCTGTTCCTTGTCCTGGACCGACAGTGGATCGATCGGCGGACGCCTCGGCCGAACGACCTGCCGGAAGAGAGCCGGGATGCCTACCTTCTGGAATTGCCGCCCGACCGTCCGCCCGCTCCGATCTTCAGGCCCTGGAGGGTCGCCGCCGGCCTCGCCTTCGGTGCGGCGGTGGCCACCAAATGGTCTGGGGCAACGGCCCTGGCTGCGGCCATCCTCCTGACCCTCATGTGGGAGCGGACCAGGCGATCCCAGGTGGGCTTTCGCCACGGCTTCCGCGAAGCTGTCCGGGACGAGGCCTTTGGCATTTTCCTGTTCCTCCTGGTGCTGCCGGCCGCCGTGTACGTGGCGAGCTACGCGAAGTGGTTCGCCGACCATCACGGGCTCCAACTGGTCGAGTGGTGGCGCCTGCAGCGAAACATGGCGAGCTATTCGATCCACCTGCGGGCCAAGCATCCCTACTCTTCGCCGGCGTGGAGCTGGTTGATCCTCAAGAGGCCGGTCGCTTACTACTACCAATGCTTCCGCCACGCGACGAGCGGGTGCAGATCCCAGGCGGAGATCCTTGGTGTCGGCAATCCGGCCATCTTCTGGGGCTCGCTGGTCGCCGTTCCCTATGTACTCTTCTCGTGGGTTCGCAAACGCGACTGGCGGGCGGGACTCATCGTCGTCCCGTTCGTTCTCCAGTACGGGCCGTGGTTCTTCGCCGCACGCACGAACTTCCTCTTCTATCTGGCCCCCGTCACACCCTTCATGGTCCTGGCGGGCGTGTATGGACTGAAGGATCTGTTCGAAGCGGAACTGGGGCCGCGCCGGGTCCGGGCGCTTGCGCCCCTGGCAGCTGTCCTCCTGCTCGTTTCAATCGGCCTCTTCGTCTTCTTCTTACCGGTCCTCACGGGCAGAACCATCTCGTATCAGGCGTGGAAGCTCCGCATGTGGTTCCCCAGCTGGATTTGACCGGGGGTCCAGGGGGGTCTAGGGCTAGCAGCAACGGTTAGCGATCGGCCGGCACCAGCCGATCGACCGTTCCATCCGCCTTCCCCACGAGGACTTCCGAGACCAGGCCCGGCTCGAACAAGCCGTGTCCGACGACTCCGGGGATGGCCTCCAGTGCAGCGCTGAGACGGTCCGGATCCCCTACCCGTCCGAGGTAATCCACGATCACGTTCCCATCGGGTGTCTGCTCGGCCTCTCGGCGTTCGACTGCCCCGAGGGGGGACAGGAGTCTGAGAGTGGCGGCCAGCCCGAACCGCAGCACTTCCAGGGGAACGGGCGGACCCAACCCTTCCACCAGCTTGTCCGAAGAGACGATCACAACGAACCGGTCGGCCGCCGACGCCACCACCTTCTCCCGGGTGTGAGCCCCTCCTCCTCCCTTGACCAGCCACAGATCGGGAGCGACCTGATCGGCTCCGTCGACGGCCAGATCCAAGCGGTCCATCACGTCGAAAGGCTGGAGCTGGAGGCCGAGTGCTCGGGCTGCCTGCTCCGTCTCCTGGGATGTGGCCACGCAGATGACGTCGAGCTCGCGTCGGGCCAGAGCCGGAAGGAAGTGCGCCACCGTGCTCCCGGTCCCCAGACCGAGTCGCATGTCTTCTTCCACCAGGAGCGCGGCGGCTTGAGCCGCGGCTCGCTTCTCGTCCTCGCGCGGATCCATCGGCGCCGAACTCTACCCGCCACGCCCCGCGGCGGAGAACCAAGGACCTCCGTTGTCCGTCGTGTTTCCCGTATGGAGAGAGCGCACCGGACTAGGCTTGCCCGACGTCGGGGCGCGGAGGAGGGGCGTGCAGGAGCCGGAACCGGAAACCATCGGCCGGGCTCAGGCCGGCGACCTCCGTGCCTTCGAGTCGCTCGTGCGTGCGTACCAGAGCGACGTGTGGCGGTTCGCCTACCATCTCACCCGCAACGCCAGCATGGCGGAGGACGTCGCCCAGGAGGCGTTCTTCCGCGCGTACCGGGCCATCGGCTCCTACCGGGGCACCGCGAGGTTCTCCAGCTGGTTGCTGCGCATCGTCCGCAACTGCGCCATCGACGCCTATCGCAAGACCCGCAAAGAGTCGGTGATGTCTGCGGAGGATCAAGCCACGGGCGGGAATCTCTCCTCGGTCGTCGATCCCCCGGATTCAGTGGAACGAACTCGCATCAACGAGGCGATCCGCCACCTGCCCATGCCGCTACGAGAGCCCTTCGTCGTGATCGAGATCCTGGGGTTCACGTACGAGGAAGCCTCGGCGATCCTGGAGACTCGGATCGGCACGATCAAGAGCCGCATGCATCGAGCCCGAGCCGCACTGATGGTGGCGCTGGAGGAAAGAGAGGTGGCCGGTGAGATGTGAGGCCGCCCAGAAGAGCCTGTCGGCGGCGATGGACGGCGCCGCCTCGGGATCCCCACAGGTCGAGGCGCACCGAAGATCCTGCCAGGCCTGCACGCGGTTCGATGAGGCTGCCTGGCGGATCCGCGGCGTGGTGCGATTCGATCTGCGGATCTCGCCTGCCCCCGACCTGGTCCCGGCCGTCATGCAGCAGGTCCAGGACTACGAGGCGGACCGGATGCTGGGGTGGATTCCTGACCCCCATCCGGTGCGCAGGCGCGTGTACCGCCAGCGCTTCGTCCTGGCCGCATTGGTCACCGGGCTGGTCATCGGGATCGTGCTCACATCGGGTGAGCTCATCCCTGTCGGCCCCGGAGTGTCCGAGGCAACGGCGGAGGAGATCCCGCGCGAACTGGTTCGGGCAGCAAAGGGGCTCGACGACTACCGAGCCACCCTGGACGTCAACGAGCTGCATTGGACCCGACGTGTCCCTCGGAGGTCGTTCGTTGCCACGCTCATGTTCCGCGCGCCAGAAAGCTTCAGGGTGGAGGTCCGGGACACCACGCACTATCCCTCTCCCGCGTGGCCACCGAACGATCTGCTCCTGGTCAGCAATGGCCATGCGTGGCAGGCCACCGGCCCCGATCCCTGCCCGTCCGCAGCCCTCCCTGTCTGCCCTCGTCCCGGTGCGGTGACGCACTCGGTGAGGAGCAGAGTCCCGTTCGACTCGCGGTCGCCCATGCCCACCGATGCGATCGTGCCGATGACGGTGCTGGCCGCCTCCGACAGGGTCGAGGTCATCGGCCCGGACAGGGTGGCTGGCCGGGAAGCAGTAGACGTCGACGTGACCTATCAGGATGGCGCCTCGCTCTTCCAGTACCTCAGGTTCCTCGGCTCGTGGCGTCCGTTCTATCCGCAGGATCGGGTGGCGCTGTCGCTCGATCGAGAGACGTGGTTCCCCTTGAAGTACCAGGTTTTCCCCGCACGGGGTCGGGTTCGGGCCGCGTGGGCGAGCCAGATGGGGCTTCCGGCGGAGCCCCCGGACGAGCCCGTGTTCACCGCGGTCGCTCGCTCCTTTGCCGTGGCCCCACCTCCCCCGGTCGGCGTATTCAAGGTTCGCCCAGGGCCGGACCCCATCGACGAGGGGTTCGAGGACTCGGCGTTCCCCAAGCCCCGCGGCGGGCCCTACCCCCCGGGAGACGCCGAGCTCATGACGCCACGAGTCACGGAAGGCCTCACGCCATGGCGGTACGGCCGGTTGGCCCGCACATATGTGCGGCCCTACCGCCAAACGGTCATGGCCTACTCGAGAGGCCTCAGCTGGTTCACGGTGACCAGGGTGGTCGGGTGGAATCAGCCGTGGCTGTTCGGCGTGGGATCGTTCGCCGAACCCGTGCAGCTGGCGAAGAGCGGGACCGGATATTACGAACCAGCCACGGAAGCCGACCCCAGGAGGCTTGCCCTCCACACCGCAGACGGCGAGTTCCTCGTGGCGACGAACCTACCCCGCGCCGCGCTGATCAGGATCGCGCGTTCGCTCGCGTCGAAGGGCCTTCCGGCGCCTGCCAGTTGGAGGGTGCACCGGTGGCCGGGAGGGTCCGTGGTGGATGGACTGACCCTCAAGCAGGCAACGGCTCGAAGCCCCTTCCCCGTCCTGACTCCCTCCTACCTCCCGCCGGGCTACCGGGCGGGGCCCGCGGAGACCGTCCGAACCAGTGGCACCGCCGGGATCATGCTGGTTTTCCGGCGGCCCGCTGCGGAGCTCGACGGCTTCGGCCTGCGCCTCTATCAGGCCACCGGACAATCACTTCCTCCTCCCACCGGCGCCGATCAGCAGGCGGTAATGGTCGGCGACCACGTGGGCAGATGGTCGCCCCAGGACCATCTCCTCGAGTGGATGGATGGCTCCATCTACCGATCGCTACAAGGGCCGGAGTTCGACCTGGGAACGGTGGTGCACGTGGCCGAGTTGCTCAGGCGTCCCCTCGCGCGGAGCTCCCCGCGGAGGTCACCGTGAGTCAGGACCTCGGAGCGAGCCTTCCGTCACGGCCGGACGCTCGACGGCCCAATCGGATGGCTGCCGCAGGCGTGGCGCTCGTGGTCGGCCTCGCAGGCGGCGGTCTCATCGGCCTGCTCACACGCGGCCCGTCCACTCCACAGATCCATCAGCCCTCACCTTTGCCTTCGTTCACGCCTCCGCCCGTGCGCAAGCTGGTGCCGGACACCTTGCTCGCATGGACCCCCGGCGGGCTGCCCGACGGACTGGGAAGGAAAGTGGCGAGGCTCCCAGGCGTCGACCACGTTGTGAGCGTGATCTCCGGCACCGCCTGGCTCAGCGGGTCTACGGACGCCGACGCAACCCGGATTGACCATCCGCCGGCCGGGCTGTCGATCCCGCTCGAGGTGGCCGGAGCCGACCCGAGCGCGTACACGCGGTTCCTGGCACCTGCCGACCGCGCGTTCCTACCGGCGCTCCTCAATGGTCAGGCGCTCCTCGGGACCACGTCGGCGAAGCTTCGTCATCTTGGGCCTGGGAGCACGCTGATCTTCGGGAGCCTCCGGTTACGAGTGGCCGGTGTCGTCTCCGACGCGGCGATCGGTGCGCACGAGGTCCTCGTTTCCCGGCGCGTGGCTCAGTCGCTGAAGGTCACCCGCGATCGGTATCTGCTGATCGATCCGGCTCGTGGCGCCTCCCGCAAACGCCTGACCAAGCGGATCCGCTCGCTTCTTCCCCCCGGCGTCCTGCTGAGAGTCAGGGGGCCGGGCGAGACGCCGTTCTTCCGCCAGGGCGACGCTGTATTGCCACCGGTGCGGCTGAAGGTCCTGTTCGGCGAGTTCGCCGCCAGGCCGATCGCCGGCGGCTTCCTCGAGATCGACCCGGCATGGGTTCGCACGCACATCGTGACGGTCCCGGTCCCGATCCTGGGGAAGGTCCGGTGCAACCGGGCGCTCATCCCGCAGCTCAGCAGCGCGCTGGCCGAGGTGGACCGGGAAAGGCTCGCTGAGTTCATCGATCGCAAGGACTATGCGGGCTGCTATTCGGGACGCTTCCTCAACCGCAATCCGGAGGCTGGCATCTCGCATCACGCCTGGGGAGTGGCCCTGGACGTCAACGCGTCCACGAACCAGTTCGGCCAGTCTCCACATCAGGACCCCCGTGTCGTCGCCATCTTCCGCAAGTGGGGGTTCACCTGGGGCGGCCGATGGTTGCTCCCCGACGGCATGCACTTCGAGTTCGTGTCATTTCCTACTGGGGGCTAGCCAAGGCGCTGCCCCCGAGTTGGGGAACTATCCCCTTGACGCCGGTAGAGCTCGTAGTCGGCCCTGATTAGGCATTGACATATTTGGCTCGTCAGAACAGTGTGTTGCCATGGCTGAGCCCAGCTGGACACTGACCCAAAACGAGCGTTTGGGGGAGCTGGAGCAAGTGCGAGAGCAAAGAGGTCTCAGCCTGGACGAGGCGAACGAGTTGGGCCAGCTGTACGCGGAGCGAGGGGGTGACGAGTACGGCAGTGTCGAAACCCGCCCGCATCCCGACCTTGACCGAACCGAGCGGCCGTGGCGCTGGGCCGACGTGAACACTCCAGCAGAGGGGCTCGCGTGGTACGCGGGAACTGCGGGCGTCAAACCCAGCGAGCTAGCTCGCCAGGTGCTAGGGAAGCGTCCGCCACCACACGCGAGGAACAGATAGACCTTTCGTATCGGCGATACAACGAGTTACACGCTTTGATCGATCCCACTGGCGGTGACCTCGGGTACTTCAATCAAAGCCCGAGGCGAAGAGCCGTCTAAAGGGCTACCGAAGTGCCCTCGATCACCTCACTTGGGCACTGGTACGTCGATTCAAGGCCAAGTGCTTCGAGCTGGGTCGGTGCCGGTGGGGCGACTACGGTGGAGCGCTGCCCGATCCCGTTCGTCCGGGAAGGAACGCTCTCACCGGGAAAGTGTGGCTCTCCAACATGTGGGCGAGCGGCGCGGTGGATCCGTTCGCGGCCACATGGCGAACGTTGAACTGGGGCGCTGTGCCGTGGGCGATCACGACGATGGGTGCCGTGCCCGGGCGACATGAACACGCGCTTTTCAGGTTCGCCCGGTAGGCTGGGGATGGATGACTTCACCCCGCTCCTCGGCTCTTCTGACTACGCTCCTCGCCACGGTCCTGATCGCCGCCGCGTGCAGTAGTGGGCGAAAGCCGGGGGCTCGTGCCAGTATGGCCGGAGACTCCATTGCGGGCCTCAAGCGAGGCGCTGTCGAGGTCTCGGTACTCAGCAGCGAGTCCCCAGTGAAGCCGGGAACCACCTATTTCGGCTTCGACCTGATCACGAGCAAGGGCGGCGTCATCACCCGCGGCACGCCGAAGGTGTGGCTGGCGAAGGACGAGAGCAGCAAGCCGCTCGGCCCCTTCAGCGCCACCTGGTTTCCATTCACCCCTGCCAGCGAGTTCGACGACACATCTCCGCGGTCGGCGCTGCCCGGGACGTACGCCACCGAGATCGAGGTCCCATCCGCGGGGAACTGGATCGTGGCCGTCACGGCTGAGAGCGATAACAAGCCGGCGGCCGGCACCGGCACCCTGACAGCCACCGATCAACCCATTCCGGCGGAGGTGGGGACCAAGGCCCTTTCCATCAAGACACCGGTCGCTCACTCAGAGGCGGAGGCGCGGCAGATCTGTACGCGGAACCCACCCGATCCCCTGCACTACATCTCTCTCGACAAGGCGATGTCGAGCGGAAAGCCCACCGTCGTCGCCTTCGCCACCCCGCTCCTGTGCGAGAGCATGCTGTGCGGGCCTGTGGTGGACGAAACGCTCAAGGCCTTCGAAACCGTGGGGAAGAGCAAGGCAAACTTCATCCACGTGGAAGAGTTCCTTCCCGGCCCCGACCTGAAGCCGCCTCCGGCCACCCTGGAGAACGCCTCTCCCGCGTTCAAGGCGTGGGGGTTCCAGACGGAGCCCTGGGTGATCGTCATCGACAAGCACGGGATCATTCGAGACAGGTTCGAGGGGCCGGTGACGGCTCCTCAGATCGATGCCGCCCTCCAACCTCTGCTCTAGGGCCGACCGAGATCGAGAAGTCCCCGCCCGCCCGGCGATGTGCGTTACCCTCGGCCCGACGATGAGCATCGCGTGCAGGCTGTACGTCGATGGACGGCTGGAAGAGGCAGGATTCGACCCCGTCCAGATCGACGAGGCCTTGAAGCGGCCCGACTCGTTGGTCTGGCTCGACATCGAGGATCCCACGGAGGAGAAACTCGCTGTCCTGGCCGAAGAGTTCGGCTTCCACGAGCTGGCCATCGAGGACTCCCTGCATCCTCATCAGCGCCCCAAGATCGAGCAGTACGGAACGTACTTCTTCCTGGTCGCCTACGGCGTGACAATCGAGAGCGGCGGCCTGGCCAAGCACGAGCTGGCCGCCTTCGTCGGGCGCAACTATCTGGTGACGGTGCGAAAGCCGCCGGCGTACGACCTGGCACCGGTGGTGAAGAGATGGGAGGCCAACTCCGAGTTGACCGCGGAAGGAGGCGGATACCTCCTCTACGTGCTGATGGATGAGATCGTCGACGGGTACTTCACCGCCCTCGACCACTACGAGGACCGGACCGAAGAGGTCGAGGACACTGTGTTCGGAGAGGGTGGCCACGGCCAGGTCCAAAGCGAAATCTTCGGGTTGAAGAAGGATTTGGTTCACTTCCGGCGGATGGTCTCCCCTCTGCGCGATGTCCTGGACGTGATGCAGCGACGTACCGTGAACGTGGTGACGCCGTCGCTCGAGCCTTACTACCGCGACGTATATGACCACGTCCTGCGGGCCACCGACTTCGTCGACAGCCTTCGGGACATCCTGTCCTCGGCGCTGGAAGCTTCCCTCGCGGTGATCAGCAACCGGCTGAACGAGGTCATGAAGAGCCTGACGTCATGGGGAGCGATCATCCTCGTCCCGACCCTGATCGCGGGGATCTACGGCATGAACTTCCGGCACATGCCGGAGCTCAAGTGGTACTACGGATATCCGTTCGCCCTCGGGCTGATGGTCGTGTCGGGGCTGGTCCTCTATCGGGCTTTCAGGCACCGGGGCTGGCTCTGACCCACACCACCCCGTGAGCGAGGGGCCCGCGTCGACTGTCGCCTGCGCCGATTGATGTTCGAGGGGTGGGGCTCCACAGAGGATCCGGTGCCCGTCGCCCGGGCCCCGGGGCGCGTGAATCTCATCGGTGAGCACACGGACTACAACCAGGGGCTGGCCCTGCCCGCGGCGATCAGTCTGCCGATCTCGATCGCTTTCCGGCCCAGGACGGACCGACGCGCCGAGCTGCACTCGCTGGCGCTCGGCGAGACCCGGGCCTTTGATCTCGACCTCGTCAGGCAGCCCCGCTCGGGGGGTGAAAACCCCCGGCCCTGGATCGACTACGCGGCCGGGATGGCCTGGGCGCTGAACGGCGCCGACATCCCACTCAGAGGCGTACAGGGGGTGATCGAGAGCCGTCTGCCTATCGGCTCCGGCCTCTCGTCCTCCGCCGCTGGAGCTCGCCTCGGCGTGGGCACTGATCGACCCCGAGAGCGGACGGCTCCCGTCCCCCGATCGCTTGGCGGCTCTGGCCCACCGGGCCGAGGAGGTATTCGTCGGCGTGCGGTGCGGTGTGATGGACCAGGGCGGCTTCACTCGGCCGAGCCGGCCACGCGCTGCTGATTGATCGCCGATCCATGCAGGTCGAGGCCATCTCGCTGCCCGCCGGATTGGCTCTCGTCGTGTGCGATTCGGGGGTCCCTCGCCGCCTCTCCGGGTCGGCCTACAACGAGCGACAGGCCCAGTCTGCACGGTGAACCTGGTGCGCCCCGAGGCGGTCAACGTATTCCGCGAGACGATCACGAGCCGTTATGCGGAGCGCACGGGGAGAACCGCCACCGTTCACGTCGTGGAGACCGCAGACGGCGCGGGGGTCATCCGCACCTGACCGTCTGGGCCCAAGCAGAGGCAACTACTAGAGGACGTCGGCGAACAGGAACCGCGAGTCCGGCGATTCCTGGGCGATCCTCCAGAGTCGGATCAGGACCTCCTGGCAGCTGGGACACACCCGCTCGAGGCCCAGCTTCGCGCAATACCGGCAACGGATGAGCGCTTCCATGGGCGAGCCACACGATTCGCAGGTCACATCGACCGGTGTGGCCATGCCACACCATCGGCAAAGGACCCGCACTTCGACTTCTCGAGTCGTGTCCACGACAACTCCAGCCACAAGAACCTCCGGAGCAAGCATCGGCTCGCCTGGCGCATGAGCCAATACCCAATAATGGGAACAATCCGGTCCCTCGAGGAGGCGCGTCGCAAGGCCGAGGACCTCCAGGTCGCGAGCCCGCATCGTCACCGCCGCCCACGCCAGCATCGTGTATCGAGCGCAACCTTCACCACGGCGCTCAACAGCACTTGGCGGCCCTGGGCGTCCAGCTGCGCCTCGCCTCGAGGCACCGGCGAAGATGCCGACAAGACGAAAGCCCTCCTCGACGAGCTCCACTGCCTTGCAGAAGACCGTCCAGAAGTACCCGGATGGCCCAGGACCCCGACCCTGACCGGGCCACGGTGGTCATCCACGCCCAGCTGGACGGGCTCGCCTCAGGGGAGGGTGGGTGTGTCATCGAGGGAGGCCCGGCCATCCGCCCCAAGACCGCCCGGCGGCTGCTGTGCGACAGCCGGGTGCAGATGGTGATCGAGGACTCTACCGGCCAGCCGACGATCCGCCGAACATCCAGCACTGGCCGGACGAGAAGGGGAGGATGAACGCCGGTTCGACGTATGCCTACGCCACCCATGCGGCTGTCGTGAAGGTGGACATCGAGACCGGCCACGTCGAGATCCTCGATTACCTCGTGGGACACGACTGCGGGACCGTCATCAATGTGCTCACGCTCGAGGGCCAGATCAACGGCGCGGTGGCCCAGGGCATCGGCGGGGCGTTATACGAATGGATGGTCTACAGCCCCGAAGGGCAGCCCCTCACCACGTCCTTCATGGACTACCTCTTCCCGGCCGCCCCCGAGATTCCCGACCTGGAAGTCCACCACTTCGAGACCCCGGCGCCCGACGCGGCGTTCGGCATCAAGGGTGCCGGCGAGGGTGGGACGGTCGGCCCGGCGGCGGCCATCGGGAGCGCTGTGGCGAACGCCCTGACCGAGTTCGACATCGACGTCGTGGCCACGCCACTAACCCCTGGCGCTGTCCGCGCGATGATCCGCGCCAAAAGCTGACGGCCCGAATACCAACCTTCCCTCCTGGCGAGGGCTGAGGATCCCGCCTAAGACGTGTCCGCATTCAACAAACTGTCTGGCCGCGAAGGTAGGGAGCTATGCCCCTTGGCCCCCCTGTATCGGGTGTCGATCGTCGCCGCAGCCGGGCAGGTAGAAGCCTCTTCGGCAACCTGGACGCGGAGCGAACTCGACCTCTAAAGATCTATTTCTCGAGCACTTCGTACGAGTGGGGACGAGACAGTCGAACCGAGTGACAGGTCAGGGGTCGGGGTGGAAGAGCAGGGCGTGATAGCACGACAGTCGTAACCGATCTTCCTCGGGCGAAGAAGGTGACTTCTTCTGTGCGCTCCACAAGCTGGATCTCGTCGATCCCCGCCAACCCGAGTCTTCGCCGGACGAAGTACTCCGCCGCCTGTACGTCGAAGGGATAGCAGGACCGACCTCGGTAGTGGTTCAGGGAGAGCTGGCCTTCGGCGTATGCGCGGGCCACGGGCTTGGCTTCTTCCGGGCCCACACGCCCGAAGTAAATGCCGTGCGGGAAGCACACCAGGTTCCCGGCGAAGCGATCTCCTCCGATGTGGGAGCACTCCCAGACGAACCGACCAAAGGCAGGAGCGAGCGCGGCAGCCAGCGGCCGACCACGCTCGGCGCAACACGGGTCACGCCGCCCGTTGGTGCAGATCAGGAACAGCGGTCCCTCCTCTCTCCGTCCCAGGTCGGGCGCTCGTCCCTCCGCCATCGGGTCAAGGTCCAAATGCAAGAGGTCCTCGGGACTGTTCAGCTCCAGGCACTCCATCCAAGGCGTCTCCGGTCCGGTGTGGACCAGGTAGCAGTGGCGCCGGTCTGGCTTGCGGCGGTCGCTCGGCCGGCGGACCAGGACGATGCGGAGCTTCCGATCGCGGGCGTGCCTCCATAAGGTTCGGCTCGTCCCGGCGGGGATCCGGCTGTCCAGGAGGGCCGTGTACCCCCACGATCCGGGTTGCTCCAGCAGGATCCAGTTCGTCACCGTGGACGCCGTGCCGTACATCGGCTCGGCCAGAGCCGTCGACTCTGCCGAGCACCGAAAGCGGTCAGTCGGCAAGGTTCGACTCGACCGTGAGAAGCCCCTCGCGGATCAGCCGGCGCACCAGAACCAGTCTGCTGGACTCGTGCAAGAACGGGGCCAGCTCAGTGACGGCAAACGCCTCCCGATCACTCACGAACCGCATGGCCGGCCAGGCCCGCAGCGGCATCCGGAGTTCGCGGTCACCGAGATACACGAGGAGCCGCCCATTCCCTTCCGCCAGCTCGCAAACGGAGCCCCGGAGCCGCCGCACCCGGGTCTGGTCGTTCAGCGAGCCTGTTTCCATCAACCCACGCAGGGAGCCAGCCAGGAACGGAGGTCGGGTGGTCAGGAATCGCTCGATCATCTGGCCGGCCATCTCGGCCGGGTCCAACTTCTTCAGCCACCGGCTGAGGTCAGCCAGACGATCTGTCGTGTGAGCGGTGAGAGAATAAATGTTCCGGTGCCAGCCCGCCGGCACCCGTTCCCGGAAGGAGTCCTCGTCCCCAGCCGTGGCCAGAACGTCTCGGAAGAGGTCTCCCCACGTCTTCACGTGGACACCGATCGTGAGATGGCCCGACATCGCCTCCTGGGTCCGGGCGGCGTGGTTGGTTCCCTCGGGTATGTAGAGGCAATCACCCGGCTCCAGCTCGATGGAGAGGTGCGGAGGTGGTGTCTGACCAGAGGGCTCCGGCCGTGTCCCCATCTCCCATACCTCCCAGTGCTTACGCCCGAAAGCCTGCAGCACGAAGACGTCATGGGAGTCCTGATGCGCAGCGAACCCCTGCGAGCCCGGGGGGGTGACGTAGGCGTTCACCTGGATGGGATGACCGAGGTCCGCCTCTAGACCCCTGCTGAAGTGAGCGACGGGATCCCAGAACCTATGCATCCCTTGCAGGACAATCGTCGCTCCGTCCGCGAACAGGGGGAAGATTCGGGCGGGGTCGGCGATGCCCGTCACCCGCACCGAGCCGATCCGCCCAGATCTCGTGTACGAGGAGGCGGGGAGGCTCGTCCCGTCCTTGACCAGCCGGAACGCTGGAGTCCGGAGGCCGAACGACGACACCATTCGGTCCACGTCATCGAAGGTGAGCAGGTCCTCGAACCCGTCGCCCGTGGCATGGTGGAATGGACGCTGTCCCCACGTGTCGGTGAGGAATGACCCGACGTCCCCGACGCAACGTTCGAGGGCTGTGGAGAGCGGCCGAGTCCCAGCCTCCGTCAACGCGTGCCTATGAAGCGGAATCGGCGGTGTCCACTCCGTCGACCGCGTCCGCGGTGTCAGTCTCGTCCGCGGTGTCAGTCTCGTCCGTGGTGTCCGCGGTGTCGGTGTCGTCTTTGGTGTCAGTCGTGTCCTGGTCATCGCCGTCGACCTCATCGGCGTCGGCCTCATCGGTCCCGTCAGCGTCCTGAACGCGATCGAAGACCCCGGCGGACGTCCGGGCCATCCCTGGGCGGATCGTTTCGATCTCCTCGTCGGTGAGGTCGGTGGGTTCTCTTGGTTCCATCCCGGCACCTCCTGTGGCTCGGTGGCCGCGGGGACGACCACCGAAGTCGTCGACGCGGTTTCATCCGGACGGGCACCTCATTTGCGCCACCGCGGGACCCAACCCGCGGGAGAGCGTTGGACAGATACAAGATCAAGTGAGCCCAGCCCGCAACTCAAGCCGTCCCGGTGGAACCCCCGGTACAGGGATCACCGGCCGACGTGCCGCGTTGCGATCCTTCGCTCGTTCGGTCATCAACCTCTCTTCTCCTCCGAGGACCCGATGTGTACACGATGTCCGTCGGTTCCAGATTCTCTCCATGCTCGTACTCGGTGCTGACGGAGGCGTACTCCGAGCCCGATTCCCGGGAGGTTGAGCACAGCGACCCGAACCAGACGCGATCACTGAGCACGCAATGGCGTCGATTCCCGTCCGGCACCCAGAGGATCAGACGGTCCCGACGGGCCTGAGGCTGGAGACGTCCAAGGACGCCGGGGTCTCCCTCGTACTGGAGTCCTCGCGCTTTGGCCGCAGGGAGATCGAGCCGTCCGGTGATGAGGTCGATGACGATGCGAGGGGCTCCGCCAAGGACGGCGTCGGGGAGCGCCATCGCCCGCAACACCGGGCGAAGCTCCTCCCCGCGGGGGGTGAGGTGAAACAGCGTGGTGGCGACGGGAGGGGGAGCTGCCGCCGGAGGACGCCCACCTGCTCGAGCTCCCGGAGGCGGTCAGCCAGGAGGTTACGTTCCCTCGCCGAACCCGCGCATGGTGTTCACGAGCACCCAGGGCTCCTCGAAGCTGAACCTTCGCTGGGACGTCCGGACCCAACCGAGCGGCCCCTTTGGCGCCGACCCCGGATCCTCCATCGGTCGCTCCACGAGCCAGGGAGGTGGCCACGGCGGCGCACCTTGTACGACAGAGCGGTCAACTGGCTGACGAAGCCGGGACGCGGCACGTAAGCTTCGGCCACGGCCTTCGTTGGACGACACGACGCGCTTCGCCTCCGTTCCTCCTCGCACCGCCGAGGCCCCGACCCCGGCGCAGCGACCACTGCGCCGTCGGCTCGTTCTCGGCGTTGCCCTTTCCATGGTTGCCTTGTTGGTGGGCGGCGTGCTCTCTTGGACGGATACCACGCGGGTTGCCGATCGACGAGCCGGGCCCCCCGGGCAGCTCCGATCCTCGCCACGGCAACTCCCCGTCATAGTGGAGTCGGTCGGATCCAGGGAGACCCACCGGAGCTTCCTGGCGCGCCCGTCCATCAGGGCTCGGGCCGGCATTCTGATCGAGCTCTCGACGCTCACCTATCTGGGACGGTGCCAATCAGCCCGCGAGCGGCGCGCCAGGATCCGATCGACGTCGGCCTCGCCATGGGGAAGCGGGTGAAGGTGCGGGACCTGATGTACGGGCTGCTGCTGCGCTCGGGGAACGATGCAGCGGTCGCCCTCGCGGAATACGTATCCGGGTCGGTGCCTCGTTTCATCCATCTCATGAACGCCCGGGCCAGGGAGCTCGGTCTCGAGCACACGCGCTTCGCCACCCCGAACGGCCTGAGCGACAAGGGGTACTCCACGGCCCGTGAGGTGGCGATCCTGGCCCGGGCAGCGCTGCAGGATGAGAGGTTCGCCGAGCTGGTCCGCACCAAGCGGTACACGATCCACAGCCGCGCCGTCACGGTGCGGCGACTCCGCAATCTGAACGGCCTGCTCACGAGCTTCCCGGGGACCTTTGGCGTGAAGACGGGCTACACGCACGCGGCTGGAGAGTGCGTGGCCGCCGCGGCCAGGCGGGGAGGCGAGGAGCTGCTCGCGGTTGTCCTGGGCGACCCCGTGGTTCCGAACTGGCGGGCGGCGTACGGGGACGCCGCGACCCTGCTCGACTACGGCTTCGCCCTCTCCAAGGTACGCCGATCCGCCCCCCAATGACGAAGCCCGAGGTTCCCGTTACGCCACGACGGTGGCAGCGGTCCTGTGGCTGAGCGTGGCATGCAACTCGACCACTCCGGTCAGTCAGCCCTGGCCCACGACCTCCAGCCCGACGCTGGCAGCGCCGACGCAGACGCCTGTCGTCACGCCACCGCCGAGCCCCAGCGTGTCGTGCGCCGGGTCCATGTTGGACGGCATGAGCGAGGCGCAGAGGGTCGGCCAGCTGCTCATGGTGGGTCTGTAGGACGACCGGCTCGGTTCGAGCGAGGCCGCGGCGATCGTCGAGCAAGGACTGCATCCCCAGCGCCGTCGACCAGGGCGTGATCGATCCGGAGGGCCCCGGGATGGACGCTGCCGTGTGGGCGGGCCAGCTGAAGGCAGCCTGGGTGACCCTCAACTTCGCTTTGATGATGGACGTGATGCCGCCCAGCAGGGAACGCAGAACCAGCCGATCGGCGTGCTCGAGACGGCCGGGCGATCATGTTGGCCTCCTTCGACGAGAAGTGGCCACCCTCAACGGCCTGGCGTTCTTGGCGTCCTCGCGGATCAACCCAGCCGGTGATGGATTCCGCAGTCGGGACGTGCCAAGGAAGTCCTGCTCGAGATGACGGTAGCGTCCCGGGCAAGAAGCGGCCTTCTAGGCAGAGCTGCGCAGGAGCCGTCCGTCTTGCCATTGCCAGGAGAGGTGGACGACCTGTCCCCGCCCGCCGGTGGGAACCGGTTTCCCGTTGATGTCCAGCCGGACCCCTCCCCCATTTCCCAGGACCAGGCGGAGTGTGCGCCTCGCGCGGAACGATAGGCGCTTCCCGGCGGGGAGCGTTTGTGCAAGTACCACCTTCGCGTCGACGGTCGCCTCGACCCAACATGCCTCTTCGAAGGCCAGTGTGGCGCGGATCCCTCCACGAGCTGCCGCGGCGGGGGATGGCCTGGCTGGGGTGGAAGCCGCTGTGGATGGAGCCCTCAACGGGGGCGACGTCCCCAGTTCGGACGCCGGGGGTGGCCCCACAGAAGAAGAGGAACGAAGAACGATCGCGACGATCGCTGCCAGTGACGCCAGGACCAACACGGAGGTCACGAACCCGCCGGGAACCTTGACTGCAGGCGCGGGCAGCTTCTGGACGGGAGGAGCAGCGTGGGCACGGTCGAACGCCTCCAGCAGGGCCTCCCCGTCGAGGTGCAGGTAGCCCGCATAGTGTTTGAGGAACAGACGGGCATACGCCGGCCCCACGAAGTCGTCGATCGGTGCATCCGCCTCGAGAGCCTCGAGGGAGCCGGGCTCGATCCGCGTGTCCGATGAGGCCTGAGCAATGCTTACCCCGAGCCGGTGCCTGGCTGCCGTGAGCTGCTCCCCGATCGAGACCGGTTGGCGAGACTGCTGACCCGGCTCTGTGGCGGGTAGTGGGGATTCGTGGGAGTGGCGAGAGCCCTGTTCTTCTCCAGACGATCCGTTTCCGTCGGCCGGCGGGGAGGGGGCCATCGCGGGCAGGAGGGTCCGGGACTGGCCGCGATGTCTGAACGCGCTCCTAGACATCGGACTTCCCGACGGATCTTGTGGACACGAGGAGCGGCTTCAGGTTGGAGAAGTGCTCTAGGCACCGGCCCGCGCCGATGGCCACGCACTCGAGCGGCTGGTCGGCGACGAGAACGGGCAGACCCGTGTCGTCGCCCAGCCGGTCCGGCATGCCCCTGAGAAGCGCGCCACCGCCTGCCAGCACGATGCCGCGGCGCATGATGTCGCCCGCCAGCTCCGGGGGGCACTGGTCGAGCGTGGCGCGCACGGCATCTACGATGACCCCCAGAGGTTCCTCGATCGCATGCCGGATCTCCTTTCCGCTCAGGTCGACGGCCTTCGGGAGTCCGGTGACCAAGTCACGCCCTGTCGCTGGGACGCTTCCTCCGTCGTCCCTACCGGATGCTGACGCGATCGCTAGCTTGATCTCCTCCGCTGTCCGCTCGCCGATGGAGATCGAGTGGGCCTTCTTCACGTACTGAACGATGGCCTCGTCAAGCTCGTCGCCCCCCACGCGCACCGAGGTGGAGGTCACGATCCCTCCGAACGAGATGATGGCGACCTCTGTGGTACCACCTCCGATGTCGACTACCATGACGCCTTCAGGATCCTGGATCGGCAACCCGGCACCGATGGCCGCGGCCATCGGCTCTTCCATCAGATAGACGTGGCCGGCGCCCCCCGCCTTGGTAGCCTCCTGGACTGCGCGCTGCTCGACCTCCGTGAGTCCCGTGGGCACACATACCACGACCCGGGGGCGGGGCCGGGACCACCTCCCGCGGACCTTCCGGATAAAGTACCGGAGCATCTTCTCCGTGGCGCCCAGGTGGGCCACCACGCCATCCTTGATCGGGCGCATTGCGCGGATATGCGATGGGGTCCGGCCGATCAGCTGCTTCGCGTCCGCCCCGACGGCAAGCACGCCTCCTGTGGAGGTATTGAACGCGACGACGCTCGGCTCGTTGAGCATGATGCCCTGTCCGCGCGCGTACACCAACGTATTAGCAGTACCAAGGTCAATTGCGACATCGTGGCTCACTGGGACGCTCCGATTGGCAGTAACGGTAGACGGGGAAGACCCAAGTTCATCCTCTTCCGGGCGGTATCAGTTGCGGCGCATTCTGCCGCATCCTTGGCCAGTCTGTCGAGAGTGTTAGCCACGGGAAGAAGTTCGGATTCCAGCCCAGCGCGCCCTGCCCGGGCACGTTACCCGACATCCGCGGCACCCGACCGATACTGCCGACAGGCACTGTCTCGGTGCTGGCGGCCCCAGACGGAAACGCCGGTGTACCCCGGATTGGTCAGGATCCGTGGGACGGCGCTCTTGCGCCAGCCCTCACCGCTTCGGTAGGTTGCCCGCCGTGGACGGAGGGCCGGGGATCCTGCCGTAGGTCAAGCCGGATGGGCAATGGGGACGAAAAGGAGACGGGCGGGCCGAACCGGCCCGGAACGGTGGCTGGGGTGTTCCACGAAGCTACCAAGCACTCCTACGAGAGCGTTCGCCGGCGAGGAGCCCACCTGGACTGGGGCAACAAGCCGAACCCGTTCAAGTTCATCCCTGGCTCGGACCGCGTGGACCTTCCGCGAGTAGCCCGGCCAACCGGCATGTCGGTGCTGGAGGCGGTACGAGGAGGCATCGCCGCTCCGGGCAGCAGGTCTCCTGGCCTGTTCGACTTGGCCCGACTCCTGGTAGTGGGGGCGGGAGTCCGTCGGCGCGTTCATGCTGACGGAGAGGAGTTCTTCTTCCGGGCGTACGCCTCCGCCGGTGCCCTCTACCCCGTCGAGATCTACGTGGTTTGTTCGGATCTTTCCGGCCTGCCGGGCGGCGTTTACCACTTCGATCCCCGCGGTCCCGCACTGGAACGCCTGCGGGAAGGCGATCACCGCGGGCATCTGATGCGTGCGGCCGGGGCGGAGCCGGCGGCCGCTGAGGCACCCGTAACAATGGTTCTGACGGGCATCCCTTGGCGGACGACCTGGAAGTACACCGAGCGCGGCTATCGCCACCTCTTCTGGGACGCCGGCATGATCCTGGCGAACCTCCTGGCCCTGGCTTCGGCGGCCGAACTGCCGGCGGAACTGATCATGGGCTTTGTGGACGACGAGGTTGAGGCTCTCCTCGGTCTCGATCATGCTCGAGAGTTCCCATTGTGCCTTCTAACGATGGGGAGCGGCTCGCCCGTCGGGCCGGCCGAGTCTCGTTTCGAGCCATTGACCTATCCCTTCCCTCCCCTCTCGCCTCGAGAGATTCGTTACCCGGCCATCGGGGAGGTCAACGACGCGGGGCGCCTGGCCACACCGGAGGAAGCTTTGGCGTGGCGGGCCCGGACCGGCGCCGCTGGAGCGGCGGAGGCAGAGGAGGAGCAGGTAACGGAGGCCTTCCAGTCCGCCCCCGCTCCGCCTCCCTCGGACTCGGTCGAGGAAGTGATCCGCCGCCGTGGCTCCGCTCGCCTCTTCGGGAGAGGATCGGTGCGGCTCGGGGTGCTCTCGGCCGTGCTGGAAGCGGCGACTCGAGGCATCCCGACGGACCTGGCCCCTCACAGGCTGACGGAGGTGTATCTAGTGGCCAACGCCGTCGATGGCCTCGACCCCGGTGCTTATGTGTACCGACTGGGCTCGTTCGAGCTGCTCGAGCGGGGCAACCTCAGGCGTCGGGCGGCGTTCCTCTGCCTGGAGCAGCGCCTGGGCGGCGACGCGGCCGTCACCCACTTCCTATTAGCTGACCTCTCGCAGGCGCTTGGGACGTGGGGAGACCGCGGGTACCGGGCCGCTCAGCTCGAGGCGGGCATCGTAGGCGGCAACATCTACCTCGGCGCCTATGGCTACGGGTACGGCGCCACCGGCCTCACGTTCTACGACGATGAGGTGACCTCCTTTTTCTCACCTCACGCCGTCGGCAAGAGCTGCATGCTGGTTGTGTCGGTCGGCGAGAGCATCGGTCGGCCCGACCTCCGGCCCCCGCTGGTCTTCTTGTCCTGACCGGGCGGAATGCCCCCGTGGCCTGGAGCATTGCATGGATCCGCATGCCCGTGTCCCTGTCCTCGGACGTCGCAGGGCTCCTTGGCCGGAGGCGGCTCGCCTGGAGGTGACTCGGGCGGGGGGAGCTTCTCTGGAGGAGGCCTGGAAGTTGGTGCGGATCCGGCCGGAGACCGGCGAGCTGATGAGGGCGCATCGGGAGGTTCCCGCGGTTCCTGCTCGATTTTGTCCCCGGCAAGAGATCGCGGACACATGGGGTCCTGGTCGAGCACGCAGAGGTTGTACACGAGCCAGTCACTTTCCAGCTGCCAGCGAGGGAGGTTCTGGGCCATCTTCAGGCGACCATCCGAGCTCACCTCCACGTACCCCCCGGGCCCGAGGCTGACCCTCTGCCCCTCGCCCCTGAGGAGAACCACGAGGTCCCCGTGCAACACTCCGAACGCCTCGGCGCCGTTCCGGCGAACCTCGGTGAAGAAGACGGTCCCACGGACTCGGGCACGTGCGCGGGGGGTCACGATCTCGAACCAGCTCTGCGGGTCCCCCCGAGACGCAACACGGTTGAAGCTGCGCCCGGTGCCGTGCTCCCCCACCAGCTTTCTCCTCCTGCCACCCTCCCCGGGATTCAGCTCACGGAGATGCAAGGAGGTGTCCCAATCGAGCCTGCTGATACTTCCGTCGAAGTAGTCGATCTGCGCCCGGCCGGACGGCGAGGTCCGGAGGGTATCGCCCTCGTGGAGGAGGACCCCCTCCGTTCCGGGACGGAATGCCGTTTTGCCCTCCGGCCGAACGGAGCTACGACCGGTGAGCAGGTGCAGTGTGGCAAACCCCTGAGCGGCCGCCGGAGCGGCGGTGAGGACGACCGCCGTGGCGGTGGCGATCGCCACTCCCGCGATCTGCTTTGATCGCGAGCGGACGCGTCCACCTCGTGAAGCGATGACGCGGGGGCTCACGAAGGGAAGGTACGCCACCCAGGACACCAGGCCGACCCTCCACCGGAGCTTGCCGAGGGATACGTTCAGGAACGCTCGAACCACGTGCGGATCGAACTGCGAGCCGGCGAATCGGATCAGCTCCCGGCGGGCCGCGGCGACGGTGATCGGCCTCTGGTAGGGGGTGCCCGCCGTCATCGCGTCGAAGGAATCGGCGACGGTCAGGATTCGCCCGGCGAGGGAGATGTCTCGTGTTGCCACCCCCCGCGGATAGCCTTGGCCATCGAACCGCTCGTGGTGCTGCTCGATTCCGGGTCCCCACTCACCCAACCAGGGGAGCAAGGGAGCGGCTAGGCGGGCGCCCGACTCGGGATGCCTCTTGAGGGATTCCCACTCGTGCGGCTCGGGTTTGCTCGGTTTGTTGAGGATGTCCCCGGAAACCTCGAGTTTCCCGATGTCGTGGAGGAGTCCTACCCACCGTAACCGATCCCTGGAGGCCTCGGGCAGTTTCAGCACCTCGGCCAGAAGGTCGGTGAAGACCCGGACCCGCTCGGAGTGTCCTCGGGTCCTCCGGTCGTGGGCACTCAAAGCCGTGACCAGGGCCAAGATGGACGGTGCGGCTCGAGCGAGGTCTTGCTCCAGACCCTCTCGGGCCCGCTGGGCCAGTTGCCGGAGGGTTCGCGGGTTGCTGGCCATCCTGGCCACCGCGAACCTCGATGGGGCTCGGTCGGGGAAGATCAACGTGAGCTTGAGTAGCATGGCCAGCGGGAGGAGTCGGCGAGCCGCCCGGTCGACGATGGACACCGCGATGAGACAGGCGATGAGAAGCGACAGCCACCAACCCACTTGGAGCAGTCCCTGGGGCCGGGGTACCGTCCAACTCACCAGGGCGGCCGCACCAACGCCGGCCGCCAGGGGCAACACTAGGATCAGGCCTCGGAGGACAGCGCTCCGGGCAGGCTTCGAACGCCAACGCGCCAGGTGTCGGTCGCCGCTCAGCTCAGTTGCTCGTTCCATTGGGGAAGATCCGGGTTCTGGGGAAGATCCGGTTCAGGAGCGGAAGGCGACGAGTCTGGATCAGCCGCTCGGGGCAACGCACTAGTTCGTTGATTCGAGGACCGTTGAACACGATCGGCGTGAAACTGGAGGCCCTCCCTTGCGCAAGATCGGCTCCTCCGGCCGCGCCTCGCGTTACCCGGGCAGTTCTCATATGGGGTGACCCTTCTCAAAGAAGCAACCCATGACCTCAGGCTGCCCCGATTGGGTGAGGATCAACCGAGAAACCAACGCCAGTCTAGTCCACCAAACGCCCCACCCGAAACCGTCCTTCCGCAGCGAGACCTGGGCCCGGGTGGCGGGGAAGAACGGAGGGAGATCAGCGAGGACGAGCTCGTCCACTCTGGTCATCTGGAGCTCATTGGGCTGCGGGAGCTCGTCCGTGCCTTCCCTGATTACAGCGCAGCCTCGTCGCGGATGTGGTGCCGGCCTGACATCACGGCGCAAACCCCAAGCTGCGGCTTGACCGATCCCCGGTGCCGCCGAAGGTGCGACGTGGGCTCGTGGAACTGAGGCAGTGCTCAAGCTTCCTCGTCCGGACGCGTGGGGTAGGTGATGTGTAATGGTGAGGAAGATTGCGAGGAGGTGATGCACTGGACAAGTCTTCGTAGGGGTGCTGGACAAGTCTTGGTGCCGAATCGAGTTCACAAGTCTTTGCAGGTTCGAGGAGCGCATGCGACCGCCCCGGCCATGCTGTCGGTGACCCACAGGATGCGATCGACGACGTCGGCCTTGATGCCGTTGGTCGCCGGGCCGTTCCGCTGGGGTCCGAACGCTGCCACCGGGCGAAGGTAGCTCGTGGGTCGGGCCGCTCCGAGGACGCTGGTGGCGACATAGAGAAGCCGGCCGCTGGAGTCGACGCTCATCGCTCCGGCCTGGCCGTCCAACTTCACCGAGCGCAGGACGCGTCCATCCGATGGGTCGATCAGGTACCCAGCGGTCCCGGAGCGCGGCCTCCGAACTGGAGGGAGCTGGACCGGCCCGGGCGTAGAGAAAGATCTCCTTGCCTTGGAACGACACGGAAGCGCAGAATCCACTGGAAGAGAGGAGCCCCGATCCCTCCGTTTCGCGCAGATCGTTCGAAGGGCCATATCCGTCTCGCTGGTGAGATGGATCTGGCCATCAAGGGGGAACTGGAGGGGCTGATCGGACAAGTCGATGCAGGCGCTGACCTCGTCGTCGACTTGGCCGATGTCGAGTTCATGGACCTCCACGCTCTGCATGTTCTCGAGCGAGTAGCCGAACAGATCAGCCGGTTGACTGTCGCCAACGCCAGCGGCAAGGTCCGTCGGTTGCTGGACCTGACTGGGTTCAGTTCGCGCCCCGACATCACCGTGCTGCCCTGAAGAGCCGGAGCGAGTTCAACCGTTGGCGCCATGAAGGGAGGGGACACTTGACCCGCCGAGACCCTTGCGCTCCGGCCGGTTCTGATGAGGTGCTCTTCGGCGAGAAGAGCGCCTGACCCGGTCAGACAAGTGGGGCGGGCTGGACTCGAACCAGCGGCCTGCGGATCATGAGTCCGCGAACGCGCAAGTCGTCTACCAGGAAGAACGGGCTGGCCGCGGTGGGCGGGGGCCTCGCCGATCTCGTGGCTCTCGCGTCTTCTCGCCCCTCCCGGCGGTCCTCCCCCGACTCATCCGAGTCGACGATCCGGGTCGCGAGCCGGAGCCCCTGCTTGGTGTCCTCGGCCTCGAGGTCCGCTACCTATCGCTCCCCGGTGCCACTAACGTGACGCGCGCGCCTCGCAGATCTCTTCGGCGACATCGAGCCCGCGCCATTCGAATGCTTGCCGCAATCCCAGCACCGGGCGCTCGATGCAGCGCTTCTGCGTACCGAGGAGGAGGGGCCCTACAGGGAGCCAATCGATAAGCTGAGGCCATGCAGCCAGAGATCAGGTATGCGCGGTTGGGGAAAGACCGGATCGCGTACCAGGTCGTCGGGACCGGCCCCATCGATCTCGTCCTCACTCCCGGAAGCTTCGGGTCGGCCGACGGAGAGTGGGAGGACCCGATGGCCAGGCTTTTCTTTCAGCGGCTGGCCTCCTTCAGTCGCCTCATCAGGTTCGATCGGAGGGGCACCGGAGGGTCCGACCCTGTTCCGCTGAATGGCCTTCCGCCCTGGGAGTCCTACGTGGAGGAGCTTTTATGCGTCATGGACGAGGTCGGCTCGGAGCGGGCAGCGATCATGGTCGCCTACGACGCAGGGCCGATGGGCATGCTGTTCGCGGCTACGAAGCCCGAGCGCACGACCTCCCTGGTCCTCCTGAACACCACAGCCAAGTACGGGGTCTCGCACGACTACCCCATCGGGCTCCCCCGGGAGATCGCCGAGCAGATGGTGGACCAGATCGGCGACGTGTGGGGAACTGAGGCTCAGGTGTACCTGTCCGTACCCAGTCGGGCGGAGGACCCCCGGTTCCGGCAGTGGTACGCGAAGCTCCTCCGGGCCATCGCCAGCCCCGCCGCAGCCCAGGCCTATTACCGGGCCGTGTTCGACGCGGACGCGCGGCCCCTCCTGCCTTCCATCCATGTCCCAACGCTGGTCATCCAGCGAACCGACACCCCCTTCATCCCCATGGCCCAGGGGCGCTACCTCGCGGACCACATCGAGGGGGCGAAGTTCCTGGAGATTCCAGGCTCGGACGTACCGGTGATTTGGGAACACCCCGACCTCGTACTGGAGGCGGTGGAGGAGTTCCTGACCGGCGTCCGGCGGGGCGAGGAGCCGGATCGGATGCTGGCCACGGTGCTCTTCACCGATATCGTGGATTCCACCCGCCGGGCCCGTGAACTCGGGGATCGGCGATGGCGCGGGCTCCTCGACGCACACGACGAGGTGACACGTCGGCTCATCGAGGAGTACGGGGGCCGGCTGATCAAGTCGACGGGGGACGGCATCCTGGCCACTTTCGACGGCCCGGGGAGAGGCGTCCGCTGTGCGACGGCGCTCCGCGACGAACTCCGCGCGTTGGGCCTGGAGATCCGCGCGGGCCTCCACACGGGGGAGATCGAACTCCGAGGCGCAGACGTCGGCGGGATGGCCGTCCACATCGGAGCTCGAGTGATGGCGGCTGCGGGGACGGGGGAGATTCTCGTCTCGAGGACAGTCCGGGACCTGACAGTTGGCTCCGACATCGCCTTCAGCGATCAGGGGACGCACGACCTGAAAGGGGTAGAGGGGGACTGGCAATTGTTCGCGGTGGGATGATCATGTTCGACCACCAGTGCGCTGCGGAGACTGTCCCTCACGAGATCACGCCGTAGCCGAAAGTGGTTCCGTAAGGGACGTAGCTCGCTTACCAAGCCGTAACCCCGCCTCGATTGTCTGCACCCGCGCCCCGGGGCGGCCGATACCCGCTGGCACCCATCGGCTGGGAGGCATAGATGCAAGTGTGCACCGGGCCTCGAATCACATGGATGTTATTCTCACCCGGCGGCCGCTAGGAGGTGTCCGGTCAGTGGAGCCACGGGGCCCGCCGGGTCCGACAAGCCTCGGCCTCTGCCGTGCGAAGGCGTTTCAGAAGGTCTTGGGGACCAGGGCAGACTGTCTCCGTAGGGACTCCTAGCTGCGATTTTGCTCCTCAGCGAATCTCGGCGTTTCCCGAGGTTTCCCAGCGCGATGCGGGACGAATGCGGGACGAGATTGGCCTGAGGGAATTGCTCAGTTATTCTCAATTCACTGCGGAAGGCCAAGCGACTCCGGTCTCAAATGCCTCCTGAGAGAGGCAGGCCTCCTCCTCAATCGGTCGGCTGGGCTAAGAACGCGTATGGGCATGGGTCACTTACAGGCGTCGGCTGACCGGATCCAGACGGATCCGGACGGATCCAGACCACCGACTAGGTCGAACGACGCCCGCTCACCGACCCGACCGGGCTCTGGGGCTCGATCCCTAGCCCCTCACCCCAGAGCGGATCCTTCGAGGGCTCTAAGGGTCTCTCAGAGGTCGGTTTCTCCGAGGGAGTGGCCTGATGGGGGCCATAAGCGGCGATATGGGCTCGGAGATCGCCTTCCTCACTCGCTCCCTCAAGGCCCCGACACTCAGGCAGGCCGTCACTCGCCTCGCCGAGCGGGCGAGATCGGAGTCCTGGACGTACGAGGAGTTCCTGGCAGCCTGCCTGCAGCGGGAGGTGGCGGCCCGAGAGTCGCACGGCGAGGAGGGCCGCATCAAGGCGGCTCGGTTCCCGGCGCGCAAGTTCCTGGAGGAGTTCGACTTTGATCATGCTCGGCCGATCCACCGGGAGACCATGGCCCACCTGGGGACCTGGACTTCGTGGCGGCGAAGGAGAACGCGGTCTTCCTGGGCCCGCCGGGGACCGGCAAGCCCCGCCTCGCCATCGGTCTTGCATCCGGGCGTGCCAGCCCGGCCACCGCACTCAGTTCGCCACGGCCTCGGAGTGGGTGGCCCCGCCTGGCGGAAGCCCACCACTCCGGCCGGCTGCAGCAGGAGCTCACTAGCCTCGGACGCTACCCGCTGCGGTGGTGGACGAGGTGGGCTACATCCAGTTCGAGCCTGGTCCTTTCGATCGTCGCCGGGATCATCCTGTTCGCCGACCCGGGAGCAGGAGCCCTGGCCATCGCCATTATCATCGGGATCTACGCCCTCTTGTTCGGTGCGGTCATGATCGCCTCGGGCTGCGCTTGAAGCGGTGGCGGGGCCAGGCCGCCTCACCAGCGGCCTGACTCGGGGCTCGGCGAGCGGCGGTACAGTCTGAAGATGCCGGATCTGCCCTGGACGTCCCATTCGGAGGTGGAGCCCGGGCTCGAGTACCTGGCGATGGCGTCCCATCTGCCGCTCAAGAATTTCTCGTCCACCCTCCGGTTCTTCCGCGGTGTTTCCGACGTGCGCAATCAGCTCGCCGGCGCGGAGGGCCTCATCGGCTACACGCTCCGGCCGAGCCCTTTGCCCGCGACTACTGGGACCCTCTCGATCTGGAAGGATCAGGCAGCGCTCCGTGAGTTCATGCGAGCCCCGCCCCACGCTCGCTCATGACCTCGCTGAAGCCGCCGATGGGGCCGACGAAGTTCGTTCCGTGGACCATCACGGCAGCCGACGGGCGGCCGACGTTCGCGGGAGCGCTGGAGCGTCTGGCCGCCGCCTCTTGACGGTCACGACTCATTCGGCCGGATGGGGCTGCCGGCGCTCGGCTTCATGGGCGCCGATTCCGACGGCGCGCGCTCGAGCGGCCCGAGCCCCAACCCTCGCCCCGATAGGCCTCGGGCCGAGGCCACGATCAAGGCCAGGATGGCCAGGCACTCCCAGACCAGGAAGACAAGGGTGGCTTGCCGGTCGCCCAAGCTGACCACGCCGTGGGGCTGGAAGGCAGACCCGGTGGTCAGGTAGGCCATGAGCAGGGTCGCTGCGGCGATCTCGGCGACCCACGCCATCGGGCGGCGCCACTCGAGGGCCAACGCGGGAAGTGCCCAGGTGAAGTACCAGGGAACCACGTAGGTCGCCGCCAGGGCATAGCCGACCGCCGCGCCGGCCACGGCCAGGACAGGGGTCGGTCGGCGAAGTTGGGCCACGGCAAGGAACAGGCCGATCCCCACGGCACAGGGAACGGCCATCGTCAGGAGCAGTTGGTTCACGGGGGGCAGGCCCTGGCTCGGGCTCCCTGAGGACACGAGGTGGAGCATCCGGGGAAGCGACCAGATGCTGTACGGCGACACCAGGTGGGAGGCTCCAGACACCGATTTCAGCGCGGCTTTCCCCGCCGCGAGATACCCGAGAAGCCCGCCTCCCCCGGCGATCAGGCCGAGGGCTGCGCCCCGTCTCCACCCATGGCTCCGCCAGGCCCACAGGGCCAGGGCCCCGGCCGGCAGGAGGGCAGGGGCCTTCACGGTGACCGCGGCCGCCAGGATCAAACCCGCCAGCGCGTGCCGGCGCCGCTCCACCAGGAGCAGTGCCGCCAGGATGAACAGGCCCACGAGCATGTCGTTGTGGGCTCCGTTCACCACGTCGACCGTGATGAGTGGGTTCCACGCCAGGAACATAACCGCGCGGGCGTCTCCCGTCCGGGCAGCCACTAGGGGCAGGCAGCCGAGCAGGGCGAACAGGGCCAGGAGCTGGAAAGCGAGCCGAACACTGGTTGGAGATGCCCCCGCCGTCTCGACGACGACGGCGGTCAGACCGGTGAACAGAGGACCGTACAGGGCCGGCCGGCCGCGCCACGCCGGGAACACCCGGCCTAGGTACGGGTCCGACCGGAAGCGGCTCGGCTCCTCCTCATACGGGTTCGCATGATGGACGGCCTGGATGCGTCCGTACATGGCGTAGGCCCAGACGTCCTGCGACTCGCGCGGTGGAGCGGCGACCGCCATCCCCAACAGGAGCGCGGCAACCAGCAGCACGGTGCGCAACCGGATCAGCGGCTGCCGCCACTCCAGCCCCATGAGCGTCGCGAAGGAGCCGAGCGCCACCACGAGCGCCGCGTCGTGCCAGCGTCGCCGGGGGTCCAGCCAGAGGGCCACGGTCGTGGATCCGACGAGGAGCGCCAAGATGAGTGGACGTACGGCCTTGATGGTGTCGATCTCCCGGGAGGAGCGCGAGGACGCCAGCTTGCCATACGACAGCTCCCGGCGCGCAGGATGGATCCTCAGGCCGCCGGTTGTGGAGCATGGGGAACTCGCTTCGCCGCGGTAGGGACGTTCGGGACCATCTGGGTCTCGAGCTGATCCGCACGAACGACCGTCCGACCGGCCGTTTCGGGGCAGTGGAGGTGAGCGGATTCGAACCGCCGACTTCTGCCGTGCGAAGGCCTTTCTCTTAGCGCGATGCGGGACGAATGCGGGACGAGATTGGAGTGATGGGCGGCTCAGTTGTTCTCAGCTCGCCTCGCGAAAGCCTCGTCGGAATTTCCGGGACGCTCGCAACTACTTCTTAGGGGGCGGGCCAGATAAGATAAGCAGTTCCGTTCAGGTTGGGTTTCCTCGCTCGAGATACGAGATCCACCTCAGTTCCACCATCGAGTTGGACATCTTTGCGTGATCACCTCGCAGCCCTCGGCCGTGACGATCACGTTTTCCTCATAGCCCGCTCCACCCACATCCGGCTTGGCCACCAAGACCTCGATCGCCAGCACCATGTTCTCCCGGACGATCGTTTCCTCTCCTTCGATGATCCACGGGGCCTCCAGGCCAACTCCCACCCCGTGACCGAACGCCGGAAACAACTGCCCGAAGTCAGTCCCCGCCTCCGCCAGATTTGCTCCGTGCCTGGCAAACCCGTTGTCCAAGAGCCAGGATGCTCCACGGTCATATAACTCGCCGATGGACACCCCTGGCTTCAGGCCACTGATGATGTGTTCGATGATCGCTACCGCAGCCTCGAGGACCTCACGCTGTCCCCCCGTTGGTTCTCGGCCCACGACGGTCGAGCGAACGAAGTCAACATAGTAGTTCCCCACAGGTCCCCAGGCATCGATGTGGACCAGATCTCCCACCTCGAGAGAGCGTTCGAAGTCCCACGACGGGATGCCAATTCGCCCGAAGAAGTGCTTGGACATAGGTCCCGATGCGATGCCGACGTCGTAGGGAAAGCCTCCGTGGGAAGCGAAGTATCTGAGGCCCTCGCCGACCACGTCACCCTCCGTTCGACCTGGGGCGACCGCCTCCATCATCGTCCTCATCCACTCGACCCCTACATCCGCCGCATGCCGTAGGAGGGTTAGTTCGGCCTCGCTCTTCACACTGCGTAGACTTTCCAGGATCGCGTCCGCGGGTTCGACTAGCAGGGAATGGCCAATGACGTCCTGCAGCGCCCGAAAGTGAGCGAGGAGGAAGGCGTCCTTTCCAACGAGCCCCAGTTTGCCCTTGGTCAACCCTTTCTCCTCGAGGACTCGGGCCACGGTCCCTGGAATGTGCAGGGTTGAACGGACATCGTCGATCTGGATCTGGTCTTGCGGATACGTGGGCAAGTCAATGACCAGGGTGCCCTCATTCTCGGTTGGCAATACCAAGCAGCTGTAGGAACGGGCCGACCACTTGGGAGTGTCCTGGTTCGGGGGGAACGGTGAGTGGTGATTGGTCAGGTAGAGAACGTCGCCATAGAAATCGACCGAGGTTCCACCCTTCGACCACACGAGGAGGGCGTCCAGCCCTTCCTGGGCAGCGGCCAGCTGGGCTCGGCGTCGGCGTCCCTCAAACTCTTCTGCCGGTATCGTCCTCGTCGGCGTCATGCTCCCTCCTCGGGTGCTGCTGCCTTCGGTGCAGTGTGCCTCCCGGATGGGCGCGAGCCCATTCGATACTCACTTGGTTACTTCGCCAGATATCCGCCGTCCACCGGAATGGACGCTCCGTAAATGAACCGAGCGGCATCTGAGGCGAGGAAGACCGCAACCGGAGCTATGTCTGCAGCCACCCCGAGGCGGCCGGCCGGGATCAACGCCTCCATCTCTCTGACAAACTCGGGATGGCCCTTGTAGAGATCCGTGTTCATCGGGGTGTCGATCTCGCCGGGAGCGATGACATTCACTCTCACGCCTTGGGGAGCCAGCTCGACCGAGAGCGCGCGGGCCATAGCCTCGATGGCTCCCTTGGTAGCCGAATAGGCGGCAGCACCCGGAAACGCGGCCAGGGCCGCCATGGACGAGATGAACAGAACGGAGGCGTCTCCGCTCTCACGTAGATAGGGGAGGGCCGCCTGCGTCAGCGCGTAGGCCGCACGAACGTTGATAGCCATCTGCCGATCGAAACTCTCGATTGGCGTGGTTGCGAAAGGGCCCGTCTCGAAGACCCCGGCCACGTTCGCCAGGATCGAAAGGGAGCCCATCGATTCCACTGCACGCCCGACCACCCATGGCGCGGCTCCCTCCTCGGTCAAATCCTGCACAATGAGATGACCCCTCCCTCCGTGTCGTTCGATGGACCCGACGACCCGTTCCAGGCGGTCCTGGCTTCGACCGACCACTGTCACTTCGGCTCCCGCGGCGGCCATCTGTCGGGCGATCTCTTCGCCCATCCCGGAGCTCCCACCGGTGATCAGGGCCCTCTTCGAGGCAAGAATTCCTTCCGCCAATGCTCGTTGCCTCCCCTCTGAGAGCCACCGACGGTGAAAGTCGAAATTGAGCTGAGCTCTGTGAAGTTGGATCCAATCTCGGCTTGAGTCTAGAATTGGCCTTGCCCGGGATCAAGACAGCTGCGCTGGGAGGCGCAGTTGAATGCGGTGGCGCAGTTTGACTTGAGATTCCCGCCGCGCCTACACTCCGGGCGGATTGGATACAAATGCCATCCAGCGCAGCGGAGTGAAGGGGGAACCGCGGATGGGCGAGATCGATCGCTTGCTCGAGGAAGCGCTGGCCGGACGCCTTACGCGACGGGAGTTCATGCACCGGGCGTTCATGCTCGGAGCGAGCGGGGCGGTCCTCAGTATCGGACTCGCGGCATGCAAAAGTGGCGGGGAAACCGGGAAGACAACCGGGGGCAAGCAGGTCTTTGTGGGTTTCAGCTTTACCAGTTTCGAGCACTTCCGCTGGCCACATGACCGCGCCTATTTCGAACAGCGCGCGCGTCAGCTCCGAATGAAGTACGTCATCCAGGGGGCAAAGGAGGACTCTGCCATTCAGGAGCAGCAGGTCGAAGCAATGATTGCTCAGGGAATCCAGGCCCTCGTCATCGTTCCAGTGAACATCGACGCCGGGGCGGCTCTGGTAGAGCGCGTGAAGTCCGACGCTAACATCCCCGTGATCTCTTACAACTACGTCATCCCGTCACCCAAGCTCGACTACTGGACAGCTCGGAATAACTTCCAGGTGGGAGACCTCCAGGCCAAGCAGGCGCTGGCGGAGGCGCCCAAGGGGAATTGGGCGATCGTAAGCGGGCCAGCCGGCGTCGACGTCGCCCAACAGAAGACCGAAGGCTCAATGCGGGTGCTGAAGCCATCCATCGACTCAGGAGATATCAAGATCGTCTCGCACGAGTTCCACGACGCCTGGTCGCCGGAAGGGGCACTCAATCAGATCGAGAATGCTCTCACCAAAACGAAGAACAACCTTCAGGCAATCGTATCGAACGAGGACGGGATGGCGCTGGGGGCGCTGCAGGCCCTGAAGGAGCAGGGGTTGGACGGCAAGGTTTGGCTCTGCGGGGAGGACGTCTTTCCAGATGTCGCAAAGGCGATCGTTCAGGGAAGAATCAACGCCAGCGCTTGGACCGACCTGATCAAGATGGGTCATTCCGCGGCCGAGGCTGCATTCGCGCTCGCGCAGGGCAAGACACCAGCTAGCAACGAGACGGCCGACATCAACGGGACCAAGGTACCCGGCATGCGGATTGAATCGCGCCTGGTGACTAAGTCAAACCTGGCGGATTTCCTGAAGCTGACGGACTGGTTGAAGCCCGCGGACGTAGGGCTGTAAGAATAGCCAGCCCGGGGGCTCGTCTAGGGGTGGATAGAGGGATCAGTGTCTGACGCACGAATCCCGCTGCTTGAGTGCGTCTCGGCAAGCGTGGACTTCGATGCCACTCGCGCCCTCGACTCCGTCTCCCTGACTCTCTACCCCGGTGAGATCGTCGGGCTGGTCGGCCCCAATGGGGCTGGGAAGACCACGCTGGGACGCGTCATCTCCGGCGAGATTCCCTACGGCGCGTTCGATGGAGAACTGAGGCTGGAAGGAACCCCTGTTCACTTCCGGAACGCGCGCGACGCACGCGACGCAGGCATAGTCCTGATCCACCAGGAGCGCTCGACCATCGATGAGCTAAGCATCGGCGAGAACGTCATGCTGACCATCGAGCCGAGGGCGAAAATCGGAATCGACTGGCCGGAACTCCACCGGCAGGCCAGGCAACACCTGGCGGACCTGGGGGTGGACACCGACACCTATGGCCGAGTTGCCGACGCCGGAGTCGCCGTGCAGCAGCTCGTCGACGTTGCGAGGGCGATTGCCATGGGCCGGCGGCTCTTCGTGTTCGACGAGTCCACCGCAGCCCTAGGACTGGAGGAAGTCAGGATTCTGCTCGAACGGATGCGGGAGATGCGAGACCGGAATATGGCAGTCGTATTCATCTCCCATCGGATCAGCGAAGTCCTCCAGGTGAGCGGCCGGGTCGTGGTCATGCGAGACGGACGGGTGGTCCTGGATGCAAGGAGAGAGGACGTTGACCACTTCTCGGTCGTCCGCGCGATGCTTGGCTCCGAGTATCGGGAGTTCGAACGCGCTCCCGGTGGCCCGAGCGGAGACGGCGTTCGCCTGGGAGTGACGGGATGGCTTGTTCCCCGCAACCAGGATCGCAAGGTCGAGGTAGGACCGATCAACCTGACCGTTGGGACTGGGGAAGTGCTCGGGGTGTTTGGTCCACTCGGAGCGGGCAAGACGGAACTCCTGTACTCGTTGTTCGGGCTGTTCGGCAGGGAGCCCTCAGGGGACGTCACGGTCGACGGCAAGCCCGCAAGGATTCGCAACCCCACCGACGCCATTAGACACGGCGTGGCCCTCATCCCCTCCGAGCGTCGGATCGAAGGGATTGCTACCGGCCTATCCGTCGGGGACAACATGGTGCTCTCACATCCGCCGGGGATCAGCAAGTTCGGGGTGCTCCGCCATGGTGTTCTGGACAATCTGTGCGCGCGGTTCGTTCGCAGCCTTGGGATCAAACTTAGGAGCATCTTCGAGCCAATCGACCACTTGAGCGGAGGGAACCAGCAAAAGGTGCTCCTCGCCCGGGCCCTCGCGGTCTCTCCGAAGCTCATGCTCTTGGACGAGCCGACGAAGGGCATCGACCTCGGGACCAAGGTCGACGTGTACAACCTCATCCGTGAGCTTGCACAGCAGGGGACCAGTTGCCTCTTCTCATCGATGGAAGCCGAAGAGATCCTCGGAATCGCCGACAGGATCCTCGTCCTTCGCGATGGTCACCAGCTGGCAGTCCTGGACAGCCGCCGCACTAAAGAGCAGGAGCTCGTCCACCTGGCGACTGGAGGGAAGCTGACATGAAGACCACGGAGCAGGCTGCCGTGGAGACCCGGCAGGAGCGGGAAAGCCTACCCAGACGGCTCTTCTCGCGTCAGGCAGCCGTACCGGGGCTGGTGGCCGCCGTGGCCCTCATCTGGATCGTATTCCAGTTCACCACGGACGGAATCTTCCTCACTGACAGGAACCTGGTAAACCTTCTCCGTCAGACGGCGGTCACTGCCATCGTGGCCCTCGGGATGCTGGTTGTCATCGCGCAGGGGGAAATCGATCTCTCGGTCGGCTCGCTGGTCGGGCTGACCGTGACCGCAACCGCCATCATTGAGAACTCCACCTTGGTGCCGTTCTGGGTGACGATCCTGATCATCCTGGGGATCGGCATCGCCTCCGGAATGTGGAACGCGATGTGGGTCGGTGTGCTCGGGATCCCCTCGTTCGTCGCCACGCTCGGTGGCCTTCTCATGCTGAGAGGCATCTCCCTTGCCTTATCAGGGGGCCGAACCATTACTGGGATCAGGTCTCAGATCAGGATCCTAGGGGAGGGATACATCACTAGCGGCTTGCTGGCGGCTTTTCTCGCCCTCGGCTTTGTGCTCGCCCTCTACCCCCTCCTGAGGATCGGGTCAGCCCCCAAGGAGCAGCGCGACCGAACGCTCAAGAAGTCAGGGTTCCTGGCCGCCCTCATGATCGCGCTCAGCTGGACGACTCTCGGTTACCGGGGCCTGCCGGTCCCCGTCGCGTTCCTTCTAGTCTTCGCGGCGATCCTCGGCTGGGCGCTCGATGACACGGTGTGGGGAAGACACGTCTACGCGGTGGGGGCCAACCGGACCGCAAGCCGCGTGGCCGGGATTCGCGTTCGCCGGCACGTGATAATCGGATTCGTCCTGGTCGGTGCTCTCTCCGCCTTCGCCGCAATCATCTTCGTCGGCCGGCTCGGGGCCGCGCCTCCGGAAGCGGGCTTGTTCTTGGAGCTCAACGCGATTGCCGCTGTGGTCATCGGTGGAGCCAGCCTGTACGGCGGGACGGGCCGGGTCAGCGGGACGCTTCTAGGCGCCCTGCTCACCCAAAGTCTGCTGAACGGGCTATCGCTCATGAACGTGACGACTGCCTATCAGTACATCGCCAGTGGCGTCGTCCTGATGTTCGCCGTCTTGATTGATGCCGTCTCGAAGCGAGGTGGACGCCTTGTCGTCCGGCTCTGACGGTTCGGGGTTGCCGGGCCGCGCGCCGAGCTCATCCAGCATTAGCGAGAGGTTGTGGCTGCGCGTGGCCAATGCGGTGGTCACCATCGGCTACCTGTATGGTCTTGTCAGGCGCGGCCTCCTGACCAGGCGCCGGTACAAGCGGGTGCGACTCGGCCCGCTGGTCATTCGCGTTCCCAGGAACTGGGAGAAGTTCGAGCCCGCTCCGGAGGGCGACTTCGTCCTCCGAAACCAGCGAGTCACTCCCTGGTCCCAAGGGGACGCGCTCTGGTATTCGACGTTCGGCGAGATCAGGGTGCGGCCGCCCGGCATGCCCGGGCTTCCCGAGCTTGCCCCGATGGACGAACTCCGTAAGGAGCTGGACACCTCGCAAGGGAGCATCGTGGTTCTCCTGCGCGTGGCCAGAGGGATGGGGCCCAGCTTGAGGGCCGAGGCGGAGCGAGCTTTCAGGAGCGCTCGAGCGCTCCACCGGGGGCCCGTCCTGGACTGGACAGACGGGTCGGCGGGCAGTGCCTGACCTGTCACTTCGGGGCGGGATGGTCCATGAAGGCTTCGGCGGGCCTGGCACGCGACTCGACTTAGCCGTTCAAGGAGACACGATCGTCGCCCCGAGGAGCGCCTTCCGAACGGAGGGCGGGTGATCGATCTCGACGGTCTCGCCGTCACCCCACGGTTCATCGACCTACATAGCCACTCGGGGGTCGTCCTCCATCACGACGGGCTGACCGAGCCGAAGATTCGCCAATGGGTGGCGCTCGTGATCGAGCAGGACGGCCTGGAGTGCGCCGCGCTCTCGCCCGGGCAGGAAGACGTGATCAAGTCCCTGCTCGCCGCGTGGGCCTATCCGGAGGCCCAGGCAACGGTAAGGAGGAAAAAGTGATCGAAGACGTCTTCATCATCAATCCCGTCTCCCACGCGTACAACCTCCGAGACGACAACGTCCAGGACAACCCGTACGGACGCGGGCTCCGGCAATTGCTGTGGCAGATCCACCATGTGTGGAACCCTCCCGAGCTTCAAGTGCCACGAGACGTATACCTCTCTGACTGGCCGATCGAGGCCCTTGCCCGGACGATGTTCCGCGAAACCAGGATCGACATTGCCGCGAACATGTACCTGCGGCTTGATTCCTGGTTCGTCGACGGGCTGTGTTCCCGGCAAAAGAACGTGGAGGCCGCAACCCGGTGGCCGAATCGATTCTTCAACTATGTGGGCGTCGATCCCACTGACGGCCTCGAGGTCTGCCTGCGCGACCTCGAGGAACAGATCGAGGAGATTCCCGGCGCCGTCGGCCTCAAGCTCTATCCCGATCAGGTGGAGCCGTTCAGAAGCTGGCGTATGGATGATCCCTCCCTGGCCTATCCGCTGTTCGATAGGGCCCAAGAGCTGGGGATCAGGACGGTGGCCGTTCACAAGGCCATCCCGAACGGGCCCGTGCCGATCAACCCGTACAGGGTCGATGATGTGGATGGGGCGGCCATCCACTTCCCCGATTTGAGCTTCGAGATCGTCCATTCCGGACTCGCGTTCGCGGAAGAGACCGCCCACGCCATCGCTCGGTTCCCCAACGTGTACGCCAACTTCGAGATCACCAGCCTGTTCATGCATCACGCCCCGGGCATGTTCAATGAGCTCCTGGCGTACTTCCTCTTCTGGGCCGGCCCCGAGAAACTCATCTACTCGGACGGCACGATGTTCTGCCACTCGCAACCCTTACTCGAGAAGTTCTGGAACCTCCAGCTGCCCAATCAACTCCTGGAGAAGTACGGCCTTGAGCCGCTCTCGAAAGAAGACAAGGCGCTCATCATGGGCGGGAACTATGCGCGGATCGTGGGGCTGGACCTGAAGGAAGCTAAGCGACGGCTCGAGGACGACGAGTTCTCCAAGCGCCAGCGTGAGCACGGCCTGGATCCTCCTTACTCCAACTGGTTGGAGATGGCGCGCGAGGAGGGCCTGCTCCGATGAACAGGACGCTAGAGGCGCAAGTGGTTGAGGCTCTGCACCGCGTCTTCGACCCGTGCAGCCTGGCGGCGAAGGCGCCACTGAGCCTCATCGACATGGGACTCATCCGGGATTGGAGAATCGACCGAGAAGGCAACCTCACGGTCCGCGCCTGCGTCACCTCGGCGTGCTGCACGATGGCACCCCATTTCGTTCGAGCGGCCGAAGAGCAGCTAGCGAAGATCCCGGGGGTCACGTCGGTTCGGGTGGAACTCGACCCGGCCTTCTTCTGGACACCTGAGTCTATGTCTCCCCACGGGAAGGCCGCTCTGGAAGCACGCCGTCGCCGATCCATCGAGCTCACGGGCCTTAGGCCGCAGCAATGGAGAGAGTCCAGAGGGACCGCCCGGTCGGCCTCGGAGGGGTATGACGACCAGCGGGGCAAGCAGGAAGAGGTCCCATTCAGCGGAAGGGAGTAGGTCACCGTGGACATCGTCAATCCGCCGGAACTGGCTCCGCCGTCGGCAGCCTATTCGCACGGCGTTGTGGTAGGTGACCGTATCTTCATCGCCGGCCAGGTCGCGTTGGATCCTGAAGGGAACATCGTGGGGGAGGGGGATGTCGCGGCCCAGACCAGGCAGGTGGTTACCAACATCGATGCGATCCTCAAGGCCGCGGGGGCCCGTCTTCAGGATGTGGTCTACACGACCGTGTACCTGACGAGCTTCGAGCACTATGTCGAGTACAACCAAGCCTACATCGAGGCCTTCGGCGGTCACAAGCCGGCCAGGGCAACGGTTGGTGCCGAGCTCTTCAAGCCGGAGTTCCTGGTGGAGATTCAGGCCATTGCGGTGAAGGGAGCCGGGCACTCCTGATGTCGTGGGCTCAGAGCGGTCCATACCGGCTGTACTACGAGGTGCGTGGCGAGGGCGAGCCGCTGGCGTTGGTCCCCGGCCTCGGGCTCTCCACCCTTGCCTGGGCTCAGATGGTCCCCCGGCTGGAGGATGCGTACCGGCTGGTCGTAGTCGACCCGAGGGGCGCCGGGCAGAGTGACAAGCCCGACATGTCCTATACAGGTGAGCTGTTCGCAGAGGATCTGGCCGCCGTGCTGGATGACGTCGGGGTCGATCGCGCGCACATCGTGGGGCTCTCCATGGGGGGGATGATCGCTCAGGAGTTCTCGATCCGCTTCCCCGATAGGGTCGGGTCGCTGATCTTGCTGTCGACCTACATGGCGACCGACGATTGGTCGCGCCGGCTCTTCGAGGTTCGCCGAACCATGATCGAGCGGCTCGGGCTGATCGAGCACTTCAAGCTGTCGATCATGTTCGTGTTCTCGCCAGCGGCCTTTCGAAACATACGGGAGCAGGTTCGGGCCATCGAGTCGGCCCTGATCGACAACCCCCCCGACCAACGGGCCTACCTGCGCCAGGTCCAGTACTGCCTGGAGCACGACACCACTGATCGACTTGCACGGATCACCGCGCCGACCCTGGTCGTGACCGGCTCCCACGACATCCTGACCTCGCCGCTTCAGGGCCGGGAGCTAGCCGGGGGGATTCCCGGCGCCGAGTACCGAGAGTTCCCGGGCGCCTCCCATGGGCTCTGGCTCGAAGAGGGAGAAGCATTCGCCGTGCTGGTTAAGGAATTCCTGGCGGGCCATCCTCTCGGGTGAGGCGGGTTCCCCTCTCAGCCTCAGGCCCTAACTGCTATACGGGTCTGGCCAACCGGGCGGGCACAGGACCGCTCAGCCTCTCGAGGGCGGCCACGAGAGCAAAGCTCTCGATTCCTCGAGCGCTGCTCGAATGGACCGGGTGACGTCATCAGGCTTCACTTGTCGAACAGCTCCCGGTGCTCCTGCAAGGTAATGCGGGTCCTACGGATGTGCATGAGGCTCAGTCGCTCGGCGTCCTCCGGGTCCCTGCGTTGAATGGCCTCCAGCAACAGGCGATGCTCTGCCTGGGCGAGTTGAACGGTTGCCGGCAGCCGAGTGTACGCCCGCCGGTACTGTTGGGTGCTGTTCCACAACCCCTCGATCAACCGCAACAGGCGAGGAAGAGGCGCGGCAGAGTAGCTAAGCAGGTGGAACTCGCGGTCGGTCTCCACCCAGCTGGTCGGAACTTCCCCGTCCGTCACCTCCATGTCTTCTATCAAATGGCGAAGATCTTGCTGGCGCTCCTGGACAAGGTGCGGCGTGCTCTGGGCGATCGCCAACGGCTCTAAGCGCTCCCTGATCAGGTAGATCTCGTCGAGCTCGGCGAGCTCCAGCTTCGCCACGCGGGCTCCCACGTGCGAGGTGAGCGTCACGAGCCCCTCGCTCTGCAGTTGCTGAAGGGCTTCTCGGACGGGGATCCGGCTCGTCCCCAACTCCCGGGCAACGCCTTCTTGCCGGATTCGGTCCCCGGGTCTGAGGCTCCCCTCCATGATGGCCTCCCGCAGGCGGCGGGCCACCAGGGCAGCAAGCGGCTCGTGGTTGGACCCGAGGCCTTGCCCGCCTCTCCGCGCGTCGAGGGCGCTACTCACGGCGCCGGAAGGCCGGGCGCGACCTGGTCTGCCAACGCTTCCGCGATCCGAACGAGGAGTTTCGATCCATCCACGCCGGTGAGGACTCGGTGATCACACGAAAGGGTGAGCGATACGAAATCCTTGGCCACGATGGCGCCGGCTGAGTCCACGATCGGCTTCCTCCTCAGTCGACCGACCGCCAGGATAGCCGCCTGCGGCGGGTTGATCACCGCGGCGAACGAATCTATCCCGAACATTCCGAGGTTCGAGACCGTGAAGGTCCCACCGGCGAGCTCTGCCTCCGTAATCGATCCCGTGCGGACCTTCTCGATGAGCTCACGAGCCTCTCGGGCGATCTCCGGCACACTCTTCTTGTCCGCGTCGAAGATGGTTGGGACCATCAGCGCGTCGGCGGACGCGACTGCGATGCCGACGTTGATGCGGGAGTATTGTTCGAGCCGACCGTTCCTATAGGCGCTGTTGGCCCGAGGATGTTCTAGGAGGGCGAGAGCCGAAGCCTTCACGACGATGCCGTTGAACGAGGGAACCTCGTCGCTCGCTCGCTCCTTCGGCCTGGCTCGGGCGGCGAGGAGATCGGTGGCGTCGGCCTCCACCGTCAAGTAGAAGTGGGGTACAGCGGCCTTCGACTCGGAGACCCGACGGGCCATAGCCTGCTGCGATCTCGTGAGCTCGACCACCCGGACGTTCCCCTTGGATCTCTCCAGTGGTTGCAATCGCGCTGCGGCTTCGGCCGACTCTGGCTCCGCCGCCTGCACCGAGCCCCCCGCAACGGCGCGCTCCAGGTCCGGTCGGGTGATTCGGCCACCGGGCCCTGTTCCCCTGACCCCTAACAGGTCCACGCCCATCTCCGCAGCGACCCTTCTCACCAGGGGAGATGCCGAGATCCTGTCGACGCCTTCTCTGCCGACACGCTCTGGTTCTGCTGGCTCCGAAGGAGGTTCGGTCCGGGAGGGTACCCCTGCCTCATCTGAGGACCCGATGCGGGCGATGAGTGTGCCGACGGGGAGCGTGGCTCCCTCGTCGGCCAGGACCTCGATCAGCACCCCAGCCGTGTCCGACGGATACGTCATGGTGGCCTTCTCGGTTTCGATCTCGACCAGGTCCTCGCCGGTCGACACAGGGTCTCCCACTCGCTTCAGCCAGCGAAGAATGGTGCCCTCTTCCATGGTCTCTGAGAACATGGGCATCACGACGTCGACCGCCATCTAGACCCCTCCGTGCGTCCTTCCGAACAGCGACACCGGCTCCTTATCCCGAGCGAGCGATAACGGACGCGACGATGGTATCCGGCCCGGGCAAGTGAGCATCTTCGAGAGTTGGGGAATATGGGATCGGGATGTCCGGCGTGGCAAGCCGCCAGGCATCGTCCAGCGCTCCGAGCGCCCGCTCTGCAACGATGGCCAGGACCTCAGCTGCCCACCCGCCGGTCAGTGGACCCTCCTCGATCACCACGATGCGGCCGGTCTTCTCCACGGACGCGAGGATGGTGGGTGTGTCCATCGGCCGGATGGTCCGGAGGTCGATGACCTCCGCATCGACGCCCTCGTCCGCTAGGATCTGCGCAGCCGCGTGTGCGTCATGGACGCCTTTCATCGCGGAGACGATGGTCAGATCGGAACCCTCTCGGATTACCGACGCCTGGCCGATGGGGACTACGCCGTCCCCGGGCTCCCCTTTCAGCGTGTACAGGCGCTTGTGCTCAAGAAAGAGCACCGGGTTGTCGTCCCGGATCGCGGCCTTCAGCAGTCCTTTGGCATCGGCGGGGGTGGCGGGACAGACGATCTTCATCCCTGGAACGGACAGTAACCATGCGATGGGCATCTGCGAATGGATGGCTCCGAACCGCCCGCCCGCCCCGACGGTCGACCGAACCACGAGCGGCACGCTGGCCTGTTCGTTCGACATGTACCAGTACTTGGCCGCCTGATTGATCAGACTATCCATGGCCAAGCTGAGGAAGTCGGCGAACATGATCTCGATGACCGGCCGGAGCCCGGTTACAGCGCTGCCGAAGGCAGCGCCCGCCAGGGCTAGTTCGGAGATCGGCGTGTCGAAGACCCGGTCCGGACCATACTTGGCGAACAGGCCTGGCGTGGTCTGAAAGACGCCACCGGCCGCTGCCACATCCTCACCGAAGAAGATGACCCGCTCGTCACGCCCGAGCTCTTCGTCAAGCGCTTCTCGAATCGCGTGCCGAAACTCGAGCTCACCCATCCGCTTCCCCCGCCGGGCCAGCTTTGAATTCGCTCCCCAGGGAGTCGGACGCGGGGTACGGCGCGTCGAGGACTTGGGCCCTCACGTCTTCGAGCTGGGTGTCGACTGCGGCCACGATGCCGTTGAGCTCCTCCCCTTCGACCCCGTAGTCTCTGGAAAGCCGAGCCCGCGCGATGTCCAGGGGGTCCCGAGCCTTCCACGCCTCCATCTCCCCCTCGGGGCGGTACTGGATCGGGTCTCCCCGCCCGTGATCCGAGTACCGATAGGTGACGGCTTCGATGAAGACCGGACCGTGGCCGGATCTAGCCCGTTCCACCGCTCGCTCGGCAGCCGCCCGCATCGCCCATACGTCCTGCCCGTCGGCACTCTCCGACGAGATTCCCATCGCCGTCGGCCGAGCCAGGATCCCTCCGGGTGTCACTTTTTCCATCGGAGTGAACTCTCCGTACTGGTTGTTCTCGCACACGTAGACAACGGGGAGAGAAAAGACTTTGGCGAAGTTGAGGCATTCGTGGAAGTACGCTTGGTTTGCCGCTCCGTCCCCGAAGAGCGCGATGGCCACACCCCCGGTCCGGTGAAGGGACAGGCCCGCCCCCGTGGCCGCCGCGATGCTGCCTCCGACGATGCCGAAGCAGCCCATGAGGCCGTGCTCCAAGTCGATGATGTTCATCGATCCCGCGCGTCCGCCGCAGGTTCCAATCGCCCTGCCCAATAGCTCACCGAGCAGGCCTCGGGGGTCGACACCCAGAGCCAAGGCGTGCCCATGACCACGGTAGGTGGCGGCGACGCGATCTTTGGCCTGCACCACGCTGCAGACTCCGGCGCTCACAGCCTCCTGCCCAATGCACAGGTGCGTGGAGCCGAACACCTTCCCCCTCAAGAACAGCGCCTGTACCGCTTCCTCGAAGCGGCGGATCAGTACCATCTGTCGATACAGGTCGAGAAAGAGCCGCTTGCCCGCCGGCACCTCACCGCCGACCGGCGCTTCCTGAACCGTTCTGCCTCGCCTGCGCATGGCTGCCGATTTCCACCTCCTCTCTCATCCCACGGATTGGATCCAATCGTACTTTAGGTCCACCTCCCAGGGTAGGGCAAGTTAGAATCAGGCTGAGCTATCCGGGAAGGCAGACGCACCTGTTGCCTTGACTTCGAATTCCTGGGGCCAATAGACTGCTGGTCAAATTGGATACAAAAGGCGGCATGGCGATACGGTCCGCGGGGCAAGTCCACGCCACTGACGAATTGATCCACTTCATAGGTTTGGGCTGAAGGTCTCTCCTTGAAAAGGGATGCGCCCCGCCGCCGGTAAGAGATCAGGTGACTCAGTTTCGGGAGGTGCAACCGTGACCGAGGATGCCGGGCAGCCCGTGACGGAGCAAGGCGTGCGGGAACTGGCCAGAGTGGCGGGACTTGGTATCGACGAGGAGCGGGTCGTGCTTCTCGCCCCGCAGCTGAACGACCTTCTGAGAGACGCGAATCTCGTCAACCGCTTCATGGCAGAGCGACGAGAGGTCGGTCCCGCGGTTCGATTCGTGCACGAGGAGGTCCGGGGTCGGGAGGGATGATGGCATCCACGGATCCCCTTCACCAACTCAATCTATCGGAAGTCTCAGCCCTGATCGAACAGGGTGAGGTCTCTCCGGTCGAGGTGACCGAATCCCTTCTGGAGCGGATCGAGACGGTTAACAAGGTTGTCAACGCGTTCTTAACCGTCACCGGGGAGAAGGCCCTGGCCGCCGCCCGAGCAGCAGAGATGGCGATCTCTGCCGGCTACTTCCTCGGCCCGCTTCGCTTACGGTGTGACCACGAACAATCCACACTACGGGCCCTGCCGCAACCCGTGGAGCACCGACCGGTCGCCGGGTGGTTCAAGCGGGGGCTCCGGCGCGGCGGTGGCGGCCCGACTCTGCTACGGGGCCCTGGGGACCGACACGGGGTGCTCCGTCCGCCTTCCCGCGGCCTTCAACGGGATCACGGGGATCCGGCCGAGCATCGGACGGGTGAGCAACCACGGGGTGGTCGCCCTCGGATGGACCCTGGACACGGTGGGCCCGATGACGCGCTCGGTCGAGGACTGCGCGATCATGCTCGAGGCGATGGCCGGCTTCGACGCCCGGGACTCGCAGACCGCCAACGTCCCCGTGCCGAGATATCGAGACCGTCTGGATCGAGGGCTGGAGGGTCTGCGGCTCGGCATCATCAAGGATCTGTCGTTGGTGGGCTTGCAGGAAGACGTGGGCAAAGCGCTTGAGACGGCTCTGGAGGTGCTCCGGGAAGGAGGCGCGTCGGTTGTGGAGACGGCCATCTCCGACCTCGATCCGACCATCTACATATCCGCGCTCCTCACGGTGGACATCGCGGAACCGGCTGCATTTCACGCGGAGTGGTTGCGCACCCGCGCCGAGGACTACGGAGAAGACGTCCGGACGCTGCTCGAGCTCGGCGAGATGTACCTCGCCTCCCATTACATTCAGGCGCAGCGCTATCGGACCTTCGTGGGCGACCAGTTCAGGGAAGTCTTGGAGGACATGGACGCCATCGTGACGCCCACCGTTCCGTTCACGGCTCCCCTGGTCGGAGAGACCGAGGTGGAGCTGGCCACGGGAGAGCGCATGGGAATCATCCCCGCGGTCATGCGCTACAACGCGCTGCCGCCGTTGACCGGGATGCCGGCCCTCTCCATCCCGTGTGGGTTCGATCGAAAGGGTTTGCCCATCGGCATGCAGCTCATCGGGAAGGCGTTCGACGAGGCCATGCTGTTTCGGGTCGGCCACAGCTATCAGGAGATCACCGATTGGCACCGCCGGGCGCCGGAGGTCTGACCAGAGCCCCGGCGCCCGGCTGATGTGAGGAGGTGGCGATGGCGGGGGAGATCATCCTGGTCACCACGGTCGACATAAGCCCGGGTAAAGAGGAGGAGTTCAATCGCTGGTACAACGAGAAGCACCTTCCGGAGGTGCTTGCCTGCCCCGGCTTCCTTTCCGCAGCCCGGTACGAGTGCACGGGGGGCGAGCCGCGCTACCTGGCCATGTACGAGCTCGAGAACGAGAACGCGCTGAAGACTCCAGAGATGCACCGGGTCCGTGGATGGGGAGACATGTTTCCGCATGTGCGGAACTTCCACGAACGGATCTATCGCCGAATCCACCAGGCGACGCCTCCGCCGAAGTGAGCGCGACACGTTGGCTTCGGGGTGGGGGTCCTTGAGACCACGGGAACGATGAAGCCGCCCCCCTTCGACTACCACAGGCCTAACACGGTCGGGGAAGCCCTCGAACTCCTTGCCAGATTTGCTGGAGACGCCAGCATCCTGGCAGGTGGCCAGAGCCTCGTGCCGATGATGAACATGCGGCTTGCCGAACCACCGGTGCTCATCGACATCAATCGCATTCCGCAGCTGACCGGCGTCGTGAGCGAAGCCGAGGGTTTCATCGTCGGGGCCATGACCCGGCAGCGTGCCATCGAGGAGTCACCTGTCCTTCGCAATGGCCAACCCCTCCTGCTCGAGGCCGTGTCCCACATCGGCCACGTCATGGTGCGGAACAGAGGCACGATCGGGGGGAGTCTCGCCCATGCTGATCCCGCCGCCGAACTCGGGGTCGTCGCGCTCGCGCTGGGAGTCGAGATCGTCCTGCAGAGCTCGAAGGGCAAGCGGGTCATTCCTGCCGACCAGTTCTTCTTCGGGCCGTTCATGACCGCACGACAGGACAACGAGATGATCACCGAGGTCCGGATCCCAGCGCGTGCTCCGGGATCGGGGTGGGCGTTCCTGGAGCTCGCCCGCACGTACGGCAACTTCGCCGTGGCCGCTGCCTGCGCGATCGTCGAGCTCACCGAGGGGACGATCTCGAATGTCCGTCTGGTGCTTGGTGGCGTCGCCCCGACTCCCGTCCGGGCGCCTGAAGCGGAATCCCTCTTCGAGGGCAAATCCCCCAGCGGGGGCGCGTTCCGCGAAGTCGCCGAGGCTGTCGACGCGACGATCCAACCAACCGACGACGCTCAGGCGACAGCGGAGTATCGGCGCAGCGTGGCGAAGGTCCTCGCCGGTCGAGCTCTGCAGGTTGCGGCGGAGCGAGCGGGAGGAGATGGCAGACGATGACAGAGAGGATGGAAATCCGCGCCACGGTCAACGGCCGCGTGTACGAGAAGAGCGTCCCGGTTCGCGAGTCTCTGGCGGACTTCCTTCGGGATAACCTGGGGCTGACCGGGACCCACCTTGGGTGTGAGCACGGCGTTTGCGGGTGCTGCACCGTTCTGGTGGACGGCCGGACGGTCCGCTCCTGTCTCATGTTCGCCGTGCAGGCCGACGGGTCCGAGGTCATCACGGTGGAGGGACTGGGGCCCGAACCGGGGAGACTGGGCCTCGTCCAGCAGGCATTTCATGAAAAGCACGGGCTTCAGTGCGGTTTCTGCACCCCGGGGATGCTCATGACGGTGACCGAGCTGCTGAGCGAATCGCCCGATCCGGACAAGGCATCGATCCGCGAGAGGATCAGCGGCGTCCTGTGCCGCTGCACGGGTTACCAGGACATCGTGGAGTCCGCGCTGAGGGCAGCCGAGCTTATCAAGATGCAATCGGAAACGGCCGGCCCGTCCGGGAAGGCGTGAGGAGAGATCGTTCCGACGGGCCGAGAAGCTGAGAGAGCGTGGCACCGGTGACTGAGATCGAGGAGCCGACTGGCGGCTGGATCGGCAAGAGCGTACCCCGCGTCGAGGACCATCGACTTCTCCAGGGCCGCGGACGCTACGTCGCAGACTTCAAGGCGAGCGGGCTGCTCGAGATCGCGCCGGTGCGAAGCCACTACGCCCACGCTCGAATCAAGCTCATCGACACGAGCGAAGCGGAGAGACTGCCGGGCGTATACGCCGTCCTGACAGGCGAGGACGCTCGGCGGCTGACCGACCCCCTGGCTGGCGCGGTACCAGAGATCACGCAGTACTGCCTAGCCGTCGACAAGGTTCGCCATGTCGGGGAATATGTGGCGCTCGTCGCTGCCGAAGACCGGTACGTCGCCGAAGATGCCGTCAGCCTTATCAGGGTCGATTACGAGGAACTGCCTCCGATCGTTGACCCGTTCGAGGCGCTGAAGGACGCGCTTCTCGTCCACGAAGCCCATGGCACCAACGTGGCCTTCCACCGCAGGCTGACGTTTGGGGAAGTGGACAGGCATTTCGAGGAGGCCGACCTGATCGTCGCCGACACGTTCCGATGGAATCGCCACTCGGGGATTCCCCTCGAGACAATGGGCGCCGCGGCCCTCTGGGACGAGGGGTCCCAGTCGATGGAGATACTTCAGAATCTGCAAATGCCCACCGTCAGCTGGGCGATCGCCAAGTCGCTTCGGATTCCTGCTAGCAGGTTGAAACTCGTCCCCGCCGACGTGGGCGGCGGGTTCGGGAACAAGATGCATGCTCCGAAGACGTCCGTTATCGCCGGCATGGTCTCTCGAGTGACGGGGAGGCCGGCACGGTTCATGGAGGACCGAGCGGACCACATGATGAACTCGGACGCGCATGCCGAGGATCGCCACTACGAGGCATCCGTCGCGGCAACGCGAGAAGGCAAGGTCCTCTCGCTCAGCGTCAAGGTTGTCGATGACTACGGCGCGTATTTCCAGTTCGGGGCGGGAACGCATGCTAACCCTCTGTCGCAGGTGACCGGTCTCTACGACATTGAAAGCTGCAGGTACGAGGTGACGGCGGTCCTCACCAACAAGTGTCAGCAGGGGGTGTATCGGGGCTCGGGGGCTCCGCCGACCAACTTCATCCTCGAACGCCTGGTCGACAAGCTTGCCCGGGAAATCGGGATGGATCGAGTGGAGATTCGTCGAAAGAACTTCATTCCTAAAGAGGCATTCCCCTACAAGATCCCGACCGGCAACCAGTACGACAGCGGGGACTACGAGAAGGTACTGAACACATTGCTCGAGATGAGCAACTTCGACCATCTGGCCAAGGAGGCTGGGAAGGCAAGGGAGGAAGGGAGGTACGTCGGCGTCGGCATCAGCACCACTCCCGACCGCAGCGTGTTCTCGGCCACAGAATTCTGGTTCTGGTTCGAGAACCCGGAGACAATGGAGACCAGCACCCCCGAGTCGGCCAGCATCAAGATCGATTTTGACGGTTCCTTCACCGTGTTCATGCACTCGACCAGCACGGGCACGGCCGCCGAGACCGTCGCCACCCAGGTCGTGGCGACCGAGTTCGGAGTCGACCCATCGGATATCTCCGTGCAACGGCTCGACTGGCAGTCGGCCGCCAGATCGATGGGTCCCTCGGGCAGCCGAATGACGGTCATGTTGTCGGGCGCCTTGAAGGGGGCGGCCGACCGGCTGAAGGAGAAGATCCGTGCTATCGCCTCGGAGGACCTGGAAGTGAGTCCCGATGACCTTGAGTTCGCGGAGGGGCGGGTTCAGGTGAAGGGCTCCCCGCAAGTCGGGCTCAGCCTCAAGGACATCGCGTGGAAGGCGAACACGATGAAGCTGCACCTGCCGGGAGATCTGAGCACGGGGCTGTTCGAGACGTTTACCTACGACCATCCGTTGACTACGTTGCCGAACGAGGACCGAACCGACCTTGGGATCTTCTATCCGTTCATGGCCCAGACGATGCACGTGCCGGTCGTTGAGGTGGACATCGAGACCGGCGTGGTGAGGTTCCTGGATTATTTCGCTGTCCACGACTGCGGCACCATCGTGAATCCCTTGACGCTCGACGGACAGGTCCTGGGCGCGACCTGTCAAGGGATCGGCGGAGCGATGTTCGAGGAGTTCCAGTACGACGAGAACGGGCAGATGCTGACGGCGAGCCTGATGGACTACGTGATGCCGACGGCCATGGAGATGCCGCCCATGAAGATTGGGCACAGCGAGACGCCATCGCCGTATACGTATCGTGGAATCAAGGGCGCGGGAGAGGGTGGCCGCATGGTCGCAGCCTCAGCTCTGGCCAGCGCCATCGATGACGCTCTCTCGGAGTTCGGGATCTTCATCAAGGAGTTGCCGGTCACTCCATCCGCGCTCCTCAGGCAAATCGAAAAGGCCCGAGCGAACTCCCCTTGACGAATGATGGTCCTCCATGACGCTAGCGTGCCGAGGAGGGAGGCGGATCCCATGGCGCAGCGCAAGGCGGCCCTGGTAACCGGCGGAGGAAGAGGCATCGGGCGGGGGATTGCCCTTGGACTTGCAGCCAATGGGTTCGACGTAGCCATCGGGTATCG
>WNGA01000762.1_pt1 | contig 49281 bp, 53 predicted proteins | sample 5400061 | NCBI WGS metagenome assembly WNGA01 (sample SAMN13153366, study PRJNA577476) | soil metagenome | isolation source: 100 cm soil or saprolite under grassland replicate 2 | place: USA:California | collected 2016-06-15
GATCCATCAGATGCGCGAAGAGGGGTAGAGCACGATGAGGCGGATACGGCTCGTGCTGATGGTGACGCTGCTCATGGTGGGGCTCGTGGCGGGGATGTGGCTTGGAGCGACGGCGCTCTCGGCCCAGACCGCGAACGGCACCCGTGTCGGCTTCGTGGACATCCAGCGTGTCCTGGCGCGCTCGGCGGCGGGGATGGCGGCCCGGGAACAGCTGGAGAAGGAAAAGGCGGCCATGCAGAAGCAGGTGGATGCCGAGCGGGCCGAGCTGGAAAAGATACGCGACGAGCTGGAGAAGAAGGGGCAGCTTCTGTCCACCGACGCGCGACGCGAGAAGCAGGAGCTCCTGGAGCGGAAGGTGCGCGACGCCCGGCGGCTCGTGGACGACCTGCAGGGCACGCTGCAGAAAAAAGAGGAAGCCATGCTGAGCAAGGTCCTCCAGGACGTCAGCGGCCTCGTCCAGAAGGTGGGCAAAGAGAAGGGCTACACCATCGTCCTCGAGCGGCAGCGCTCGTCGGTGCTGTACGCCTCGGCCGACGCCGACCTGACCGACGACATCATCCGCGCCTACGACGACGAGACGAAGAAGACCAAGAAATAGCACCCCATGATCCACCCGACGACTGTGGTCGACCCGCGTGCCGAGCTGGCCTCGGGAGTCAGCGTCGCGCCCTACTCCATCATCGGACCGGACGCGCGAATCGGCGAGGGCAGCGAGATCGGCGCCCACGTCGTGCTCGAGGGGCGCGTCACCATCGGCGCCCGCTGCCGGATCGGGCACGGCGCCATCATCGGCGGCGCGCCGCAAGACCTCAAGTACCGGGACGGTGTTCCGGTGGGCGTCCGGATCGGCGACGACACGGTGATACGCGAGTATGTCACCATCCATCGCGCGACCCGCGCGGGCCTGGACACGCGCGTGGGCGATCACTGCCTCGTGATGGCCAGTAGCCATATCGCCCACGACTGCGTCATCGGTGACCACGTGATCATCATCAACTACGCCGGCTTGTCGGGGCACGTCACCGTCGAGGATCGCGCCACCGTCGGAGGGCTCACCGGCGTGCAGCCGTTCGCCCGCATCGGGACCTACGCCTACGTCGGCGGCTATTCCAAGGTGGTCCAGGATGTGCCGCCGTTCGTCATGGTGGACGGCGTGCCCGCCACCGCTCGCGCGGTGAACGTGATCGGCATGAGGCGCGGCGGCGTGGACGCGGGCGGACGGCGTCAGGTCAAGGCGGCGTTCCGCGTGCTGTATCGGTCCGGGCTGGCTCCGGGCGGCGCCCTGGCGCGGATCAAGACGGAGCTGGGCGACCATCCGCTCGTGGCGCGACTGGTGGAGTTCGTCGAGGCCTCTCGGCTCGGCATCGTGGCGGCGCCGACCGGCGGGCTGGCCGACGCCCCGGGCGGAGGCGAGGCGTGAACCCCATCACCGCTCCCGCCGAGCCCCGGATCCGCGGCGCCGTCGTCGGCGCCGGACACATGGGGCAGTACCATACCCTGGCCCTGGCCGAGCTGTGGGGCGTGGAGCTGGTGGGCGTGGTGGATACCGACTTCGCCAAGGCGGAACGGGTGGCCGCGCCATACGGAGTGCGTGCCTTCCGCAGCCACCGGGAGCTCTACGGGCTGGTGGACTTCGCCACCGTCGCGGTGCCGACGGACCAGCACTTCGACGTGGCGCGAGATCTGCTCGACTCCGGAGCCCATGTGCTCGTCGAGAAGCCGATGACGCCCAGCCTGGAGGAGGCCAAGGAGCTATTCCGGGTAGCGCGCCAGAAGAACCGCGTGCTCCACGTGGGCCACGTGGAGCGGTTCAACGGCGCCGTCCAGGAGCTGCGCAAGATCGTGGAACGCCCCATTCTCATCGAGTCGAGACGCCTCGGGCCGTTCGTCCCGCGCGTGCAGGACGACTCGGTGGTGATGGACCTGATGATCCATGACATCGACATCGTCCTGGGTCTGGTGGACAGCGAGCCACGGAAGATGACCGCGGTCGGATGCGCGGTGCACTCGCGCATCACCGATGTGGCCAACGTGCAGATCGTCTTTGACTGCGGAACCATCGCGACCATCACCGCCAGCCGCAGCACGGAGGAGAAGATCCGCACGCTCGCCATCACCCAGCCCGACGCCTATATCGTGCTCGACTACTCGCACCAGGACATCCAGATCCACCGGCGAGCCGCCCAGGAGTACACGCTGAACCGAGAGTCCATCCGCTACCGCCAGGCGTCCTTCGTCGAGCACCTCCTGGTTCACAAGGACAACCCGCTCAAGCTGGAGATCCGCCACCTGATCGCCGCGGCCCGCGCCGCCCTAACCAGCGGGCAGGTGGAGCTGCCCGAAGAGGAGGACCTCCGGTCGCTCGCCGTCTCGCTGGAGATCGAGCGGATGATCCGCGAGGGCCGGGGGGAGACCGCCTGGCCGGAGGATCTTCCGTGGAGCGTACGCTCGGATTGATGGCCGGCGCCGGGGTGCTCCCCGGCCGGGCGGCCGCTGAAGCCGCGCGCCAGGGCTGGCGCGTGGTGGCCTTTGCCTTCGAGGAGGCGCCCGGGCTCGCCGAGCACTCCCACGCGATGATCCCTTCGCGCATCGACAACGTCCAGGCTGTGCTGGAGGAGCTGACCGCCCGCCATGTCTCCGCCGCGCTGTTCGTGGGCAAGTTCTGGAAGCATCGCGTCTTCGCCCACCGCGATCGGGCGGTCGACGATGCGGCGCGGAGCCTGGCGCAGGCGGGGCTCTCCGACGGCGCCCTGTCCGAGAGGGTGGTGGCGACGCTCGGCGGGCTCGGCATCGAGGTCCTGGACCAGCGGCGCTTTCTCTCGCCCTGGATGGTGACCGCCGGTGTGCTCACCACCCGGCCCCCCACGGCCGAGGAGTGGACCGAGATCCGCCATGGCTTGAGCCTTGCCCGGCACCTGGCGAGCTTCGGCATCGGCCAGACGGTTGTGCAATCGCTGGGGGTCACGGTTGCCGTGGAGGCCATCGAGGGCACCGACGAGACGATTCGCCGCGGCGCCCGCCTGGCCGGGCCGGGCGGCGTCGTGGTGAAGGCGGTAGGCCCGTCTCAGGACTATCGCTTCGACATCCCGACGGTGGGGCCCGCGACCCTCGAGGTCATGGCGGAGGGAGGCGCCACCGCGCTCGGAATCGAAGGCGGTAAGATGCTCCTCGTGGACCGCGAGGAGGTCATTCGGCTGGCCGATGGCGCCGGGATCACCGTGGTGAGCATCGATGAGCCGCTCTGAACGCGTCTCCATCATGCTCTCGGCAGGTGAGGCGTCTGGAGATCTCCACGGCGGCACTCTCTGCCTGGCCTTGACGGACCTCTGCCCTGGCGTGAAGCTTTTCGGGATGGGAGGCTCGCGCATGGCCGCCGCCGGGATGGAGGTGATCGCCGATCCAACCGGCCAGGCCGTGGTCGGCGCCAGCGAGGTCCTCGGCCGGATTCCGGGACTCTATCGCGCCTACCGCGCTCTGGCGGGGCGGTTGCGCGCGGAGCGACCTCGAGCCCTCGTGGTAATTGACTTCCCTGAGTTCAACCTGAGGCTGGCCCGGCAGGCCCGCCGGGCCGGAGTGCCGGTGCTGTACTTCATCCCGCCTCAGCTCTGGGCCTGGCGGCGCGGCCGCATCCGGCAGATGGCGCGCCGCGTGAGTCGGGTGCTGGCGGTGCTCCCTTTCGAGCAGGAACTGTATGAGGGGGCGGGCGTGCCGGCGGAGTTCGTGGGCCATCCGCTGCTCGACGTCCTTCCGCTCGACCTCGGCCGCGATGAAGCGCGTCGCCGGCTCGGGCTCGATCCGAGCGAGACGGTGGTCGGTCTCCTGCCCGGCAGCCGCCGGGAAGAGGTGAAGCGGCTCCTGCCGGCGATGCTCACGGCGGCGCGGCGGCTCGCCTCGGCCGGCGCGGCGCGGCGCTTCGTCCTCGGGTTGGCGCCCACCGTGGACCGCGCCCCCGTGGACCAGCTCTTGCGGGCCGCGGACGCCGACGCGCCGCGGGTGGAAGCGCTGAGGGGACGGACCTACGAGGTGATGGCAGCCGCCGACGTGGTCCTCACGGCCTCGGGGACCGCCACGCTCGAGGCCGCGCTGCTCGGCGCGCCCATGGTCGTCTGCTATCGAGTGTCGCGACTCACCGAGGGCGTCGTCCGCTTGCTTGCACGGGTGTCCTGGATCAGCCTGCCGAACATCCTGGCCGGTCGCCCCATCGTGCCGGAGATCCTCCAGGACGAAGTGACGGGTCAGCGGCTGGCCGCCGAGGCCTTGAGACTTCTGGACGACCCGGTGGCGGCGACAGCCCAGCGTGCCGCTTTCAAGGATCTGCGGGCGCGGCTGGGAGAGCCTGGCGTAGGGCGCCGGGCCGCGGCGGTCGTCCTCCGGACGGCAGGCTTGGCATGACGCCCGTGGCGTGATTCGGTGACGCGCGATGAAGGTGCCGGGGTTGCTCAAACTGGCCGTGGCTCCCGCGCTCGGCGCCATGGGCGTCCGTCTCGTGGGCCCCACGCTCCGCATCCACCGGGAGGAAGCCGCGGTGGGCGCGCTCTGGCGCGCCGGTACGCCCGCCATCTACGCCGTCTGGCACGGCCGCATCCTGCTGCTGCCCTATCTGTACGGATGGCGCCACGCCCGCGTCCTCGCCAGCCGCTCGCGGGACGGCGAGCTGGTCGCCCGCTTCGTCGCACGCTTCGGCCTGGAGGCCGTGCGCGGCTCCTCGAGCCGCGCCGGGGCCGAGGCGCTGCGCCTGCTCGCCCGCGCGCTCGAGGAGGGGCGGGATGCAGTCGTCGTGCCCGACGGGCCCCGGGGGCCCCGCGAGACGGTCAAGGCGGGCGTCGTGGTCCTGGCGCGCCTGTCGGGTGCTCCGATCGTGCCTGTGGCCGTGGGCGCCTCCGCCGAGTGGCGGCTTCATTCGTGGGATGAGTTCCGGATCCCGAAGCCGTTTGCTCGTTGCGTGCTGCGCTTCGGCGATCCAATCCGCGTGCCGGGTCATGCCCACCGCGCGGCGGAGGAGGACGCGCGCAAAGAGGTCGAGGCCGCGCTCCGCGCGTTGAGCTGGCGGGTGGACGAGGAGGCGCGAGGCTGATGTACGCGCTCTATTCGGCGGCCCTGGCTCTGCTGCTCGTCGCCTATCTCCCGGTCCTCGCCTTCCGCAGGCTCGGTTTTCGCCGGTACCAGCGGAGCTTCTCGCAGCGCTTGGGCCGGCTCGAACCGGGGCTCCCGCCCGAGCCGCGCTGCTGGATTCACGCGGTCTCGGTGGGTGAGGCCGCCGCCGCCGTGCCGCTCGTGCAAGCCATCGGTCGCCGCTGGCCACAGCTCTCGATCGTGGTCAGCACGGTGACGCCCACGGGCGCGCGCATCGTGACCGAGCGTCTCGGCCCCCTGGCGACCCACCGTTACTTCCCCGTGGACCTCCCCGGGCCCGTGCGGCGGGCGCTGGATGCGGTGCGTCCGCGCTTCTTCGTCGGTCTCGAGACGGAGCTGTGGCCCAACTTCTTCCGGGCTCTCGCCTCGCGAGGCATCCCCGCGATGGTCGCCAACGGCCGGATCTCCGACCGCTCCTTCCGCCGCTATCTCCTCGTCCGCGGCCTCGTGGCGAGGATGCTGAACCGCGTGTCGGTGTTCGCCATGCAATCCCAGGAGGACGCGCGACGGATCATCGCGCTGGGGGCGCCGCCGGAGCGCGTGGTCGTCACGGGGAACCTCAAGGCCGATCTCCGCGCCGGGCCGCCCGACGGCGACCCGATGTGGCAGCGGCTGCTGGGCGGGCCCTCGCGGCATCCGCTGTGGATCGCGGGGAGCACTCATCAAGGGGAGGAAGGGGCCGTCCTCGATGCCTATCAGCGCCTCAAGCCGCGCTTCGCGCGCCTGGGCCTGCTCGTGGCCCCGCGTCATCCCGAGCGCTCGCGCGAGGTGGAGCGGCTCGTCCGTGACCGCGGTTTCCGCGCGGTCAGGCGCACCGCGCTCGGCGGGGGTGAGGACGCCGAAGCGGTGATCATCCTCGATACCGTTGGCGAGCTGGCCCTACTGTACCGGCTCGCCGACGTGGTCTTCGTCGGCGGCAGCCTGGTCCCGGCGGGCGGGCACAATATGCTGGAGCCGGCTCAGTGCCGGAAGCCGGTCCTGTTCGGCCCGCACACGGGCAATTTCAGGGAGAGCGCGGAGCTGCTCCGGTCGGCGGGCGGGGCCGTGGTCGTCAAGGACGCTCTCGAGCTCGCCCGGGAAGTCGAGCGGCTGCTGCAGAGCCCGGATCTGAGGCGCGAGATGGGGGAGGCGGCGTTCGCGGCGGTGGCTGCCCGCCAGGGCGCGCTTGGCGAAACCCTGTCGCTGATCGAGCGCTATCTGATGAGCGGCAACTCGAGGGGGAGCGGATGATCACGCCGCGCCGAGACCCCGAGATCCTGCTCCGGCGCTACTGGGAGAAGCCCGATACCCCGGTGGTCACGGCGGGGCTGTCGGTCTTGAGCCTGGGCTATCGAGCAGCGCTCGCGATACGGGAGCGGGCCTATCGCTGGCGCGTGCTCAGCACCGGCCGGCTGCCATGTCCCGTCGTCTCCGTGGGCAATATCACGCTGGGCGGTAGCGGGAAGACACCCATGGTGGAGGAGGTCACGCTCTGCCTGCGCGAGCTGGGCGCGGTTCCGGCCGTGGTCAGCCGCGGCTATGGGCGCGACACCCGCGGCGTCGGCGTCGTGGCCGACCGCGAGGGTACGAGACTCGGGCCCCGGGCAGCGGGCGACGAGCCGCTCCTGCTTGCCGAGCGGCTGCCTGGCGTTCCGGTGGTCGTCGGGGAAAACCGCTTCGAGGCCGGCCAGGCCGCCGTCCAGCGCTGCGGCGCGACGGCCATCGTGCTGGACGACGGCTTCCAGCACCGCACGCTCCACAAGGACTTGGAGATCCTCGTCGCCAACGGCCGGGCGCCCTGGGGGAACCAGCGTCTCTTCCCCCGAGGGATGCTGCGCGAGCCGCTCTCGGCACTCAGCCGCGCCGACCTCGTGGTCGTGACAAACCCCCCGAGCGTGGCCGACACCGACGCGGTGACCGAGACCGTCCGGCGCCACAACCGCCGCGCCCCGGTACTGGCGGCGAGTTACGAGGTGGCCGGGGCGCGGGACCTGGCCGCCGGCCGCCAGCTGAATGCCGACCAGCTCAGCGGCCAGCGGCTCCTGGCCTTCGCGGGGCTCGGCTCGCCCAGAGGGTTTGCCGACACGCTCGGCACCGCGGGAGTGCGGGTGGCGGGGCTCATGGAGTATCCGGACCATCACTGGTTCGCCCAGCGTGATCTGGAAGAACTGGCCCAGCAGGCCAGGGCCCTCGGGGTTGATGGGCTGATCACGACCGAGAAGGACTGGGTGCGGCTGAGAAGCCTCACCCCGCTTTCCCTGCCGCTCTGGGTCTTGCGCGTCCGGCTCCAGCTCCAGTTCGGTCGCGATCAGTTGCTCCACGCGCTCGACCGGGTCCTGGCCTCCACGGCCGCGCGGCGCTGAACGGTGGGCCCTCCGGGTCCCGTGATCGTCGTGAGAGTCCCGAACTGGCTCGGTGACACGGTGATGGCGCTACCCGCGCTGGCGGCGCTTCGCAGCGCCCGCCCGGAGGCGCGAATCACCGTGGTCGGCCGCTGGGCTCCGCTGCTCTCGGGCCAGGCGGTGGCGGACATCCTGCTCCCGTATCCCCGCCGCTTGAGGGAGCGACTCGACTTCGCCCGGTCGCTCCGGGAGGACCGTCCCGATCTCGCCATCCTGCTCGTCAACTCGCTGGAGTCGGCGCTGGCGGCACGTGAGTGGCGCGCCAGGCGGCGGCTGGGCTTCGACACCGATGGCCGGCGGCCGCTGCTGACGGACATGCTGCCGCTACCGTCTCCGCGCCGTCATCAGATCGACGAATACGGGCTCTTGCTGAGCGCTGAAGCCGTGGAGGTCGGCGACAACGCGATGCCCGCGTGGCGACTGCTGCCACGCGCCTCGGCGGACGCAGAGCTCGACGCCCTCCTGGCGGACGCGGGAGTGCGGCCCGGCGCCCGTATCGTCGGGCTTCATCTGGGCGCGGTCTTCGGCCCATCCAAGCTCTGGCCGGCCGAGTCTTTCGGCCGCCTCGCGGCGCGTCTGGAGCGCGCCGGGCTTTCCCCGCTCTTGCTCGGCACCTCAGAGAACCGCGAGACCGCCCTCGCCGTCTCAGGAGCCGCCGAGTCTCCACCGGCGTCTCTGGTCGGGCGCGATCGACCGGCGCTGCTTCCGTGGCTCCTCGCTCGGCTCTCCTGCCTCGTGAGCGGAGACACAGGGGTCGCCCATCTGGCGGCGGCCCTCGGCGTGCCGACGATCACGCTCTTCGGCCCCACCGATCCCCGGCTCACGGCACCTCGCGCGAAGACCGCACGGATCCTTTTCGGGAAGGTCGCATGCTCGCCTTGCTTTCTCGCCGCGTGTCCCATCGATCACATCTGCCTGCGAGGCATCGCACCGGAGGAGGTCGAGTCCGAGGTCAGAAAGGCGGTGGGCGCGTGAACACGGTGCTCCACACCGAATCGTCCCCCGGGCTGGGCGGCCAGGAGATCCGTACGCTCCACGAGGCGCGCTGGACGGTGGAGCGCGGCTGGCGCGTGATCGTGGCGTGCCAGCCGGACGGGCGCCTCCTCGAGCGCGCGCGCGAGGCGGGGCTCGAGGCGGTGGCGGTTCCCATGAAGGCGGCATGGGATGCGTGGGCCGTGGCGCGGCTCGCGCGCCTCATCAGGCGCGAGCGGGTCAGCATCGTCCACACCCACAGCTCGGTCGACGCCTGGCTCGGTGGATTGGCGGCCCGGTCGACGCGCGTGCCGGTGGTGAGGACCCGCCACGTGTCCATCCCGATCCGGCGCGGTTGGAACCCCGTCTATACCTGGCTCGCCGACCGCGTCATCACCAGCGGTGAGGTCATCCGGAGCATGGTGGTGGGTGCTGGCGCGCCGCCGGGTCGGGTGGTGGCAATCCCCGCCGGCGTCGACCTCGACGAGTTTCCCTTCCGCCTCCGCTCCGAGGTCCTGGCGAAGAGTCTCGCCGTATCATCCCCCGTCATCGGTTCCGTCGCCATGTTCAGGGGCTCCAAGGGCCACGCGCATCTCATCGAGGGCTTCGCCCTGGTCCGGGCCCGGTATCCGCGCGCCACGTTGCTCCTGGTGGGTGATGGGATCCGGCGCGCGTGGGTGGAGGGCCTGGCACGCGACGCGGGGCTCGGGGAGGCCGTGGTGTTCACGGGCTTCCGTCCCGACGTGGCGGCTCTGCTCGGCGTCATGGACTGCTTCGTGCTGGCCTCCACGCGCACCGAGGGCGTGCCGCAGTCCCTACTCCAGGCCTTCGCCACGGGAGTGCCGGTGGCGGCGAGCGACGTCGGCGGAGTCCGCGAGGTCGTGATCGACGGCGTGACGGGAGTACTCGTGAAGGCCGACTCGGCGGCCGAGCTGGCGCATGGGGTCGAGCGCGTGCTCGCCGATCCCGCCGCGGCCGGACGCCGGGCCAACGCCGCGCGCAAGCTGGTCGAGGAGCGCTTCGCTCACGCGGCCGTGATGACCCGGCTCTTCGACCTCTACGGGGAGCTCCTGGGCGCGCGCGCGCTCGGCGCGAGGCCCGCCGCATGACGCGCGACAGGGCGCTGGTCGTCCTCCAGCTCGTCGCCAACCGCTGGTGGACGGGGAGCGCCGACCCCGTGATCCAGCTCAGCCGAGGACTCCGGGCGCGCGGCCATGGGGTATTGCTCGGCCTGATTCCGGGCGGTCGCTTCGAGGAGAAGGCCCGCGAGGCCGGATTCCTGCCGCTGGCCGGCCTGTCGCTGGAGGCGAAGCTCGAGCCGCTGAGGGTCCTGGGCGATATCACCCGGCTCCGGCGGCTGGTGACGACGGAGCGTGTCGATCTCGTTCACACCCACCACTCTCACGACCACTGGCTCGGCTGGCTGTGCCGGGGTCCGGCGGCGCTCGTGCGGAGCTTCCACAGCGCGCGCGCCGTGAGCGCGCGCTGGCCGGCCACTGCGCTGTACCGGCGGAGCGACGCCCTCATCGCTGTGAGCCATGAGATCGCGGGACTGTGCCGCGAGACCGGCGCGGGCGCCGAGAGGCTGTCTCGCGTCGATGGAGTGACCGACGCGGCGCGATTCGGCGAGCCGGGAGGTGGCGAGAGAATCCGAAAGGAATTCGGGCTCGGCCCCGGACCGGTGCTCGGCTGCGTGGCGCGGCTGGCGCCCGGCCGCGGGCATGAGCCGCTGATCCGCGGCTTCGCGCTCCTCCTCTCGGAATATCCGGACGCGCGGCTCCTGCTGGTGGGCAAGGGCGAGATGCAGTCGCGGCTCCAGGCCTTCGTCCGCGACCTCGGGCTCGCTCAGCAGGTTCTCTTCACCGGGTATCGCGATACGGATCTGCCCGCTGTGCTGGATGCGCTGGACGTCTTCGTCCTTATGGAGGCGGGATCGGACGAGTCCTGCCGCGCCGCGCTCGAAGCCATGGCGGCCGGACGGCCCGTGGTCGCTCGGCGGGTCGGGGCGCTCGGTGAGGCGGTGGTCCACGGGGGCACCGGGCTCCTGGTCGATGATGACCGGCCGGACTCGCTAGCGGTGGCGCTGAAGGCGCTTCTCGAGGATCCCGATCGGTCGCGGGCCATGGGTGAAGCCGGGCGCCGGCGGGCGCTCTCCGCCTTCACCCCGGAGCGTCACGCCGCCCAGGTCGAGGCCGTGTACCGCAAGGCCGTCGCCCGGGCGGCGATGAGGGCACGGGGCGCTCCCGGATGAGAGTCCTCCAGCTCGTGTCGTGTCGCGGGTGGTCGTCGGACGCGTACTGGGCGGCCGGCATCAGCGCGGAGCTCGAGCGAGCGGGGCACGACGTGACGCTGGTCTGCAGGCGCGGAAGCGAGAACCGCGTCATCCAGCGGGCTCGCGAGGCTGGCGCGAGCCGCATCGAGACGCTCGGCTTCGCTGCCGGCGTGAAGCCGGCCGGTGACGCGAGCGATCTCGGACGGCTCGTCTGCTGGCTGCGCCGGACCGACGTGATCCACGTCCACCGTGGCAAGGAGCACTGGCTCGCCGCGCTGGCCAACCGCCTGTCGCGAACGCCGCGGCCTCTGGTGCGCACCCGGCACATCGTCCAGCCGATCCGGCCCCATGCCCTCAACCGCTGGCTCTACCGAGAGGGGACCAGCTTGGTCGTGACCGTGACGGAGGCGATCAGGCGCCAGTACATCGCAGCCGAGCTGTTGCCGCCGGAGCGCGTCGTGACGCTTTCCGGCGGCGTGGATCTCGTGCGTTTTCACCCGTCGCTGGACGGCGCCGCCGCGCGCCGGTCGCTCGGAACGGCTCCGGATGTCCCCTTGATCGGCCTCGTGTCGGGTCTCCGCGTGATGAAGGGTCATCAGGTGGCCATCGAGGCGGCCGGTCACCTCGTCAGCGCGGGCCGCCGCTTCCAGATGCTCTTCGTCGGTCAGGGAGCGCTCGAGTCGGGGATCCGGCGGGCCATCATGTCCTCGGGCCTGGCGAGTCGCATCACCCTGATGGGATTCGTTCCAGACCTCCCGGCCGCGATTGCCGCCCTCGACCTCGCTCTCTATCCGGCGATCGAGTCCGACGGCATGTCGCGCGTGCTCTTCGAGTACCTGGCCACCGGGAAGCCCGTGGTCGCGAGCCGCGTGGGCGTCGTTCCAGAGGTGCTGGAAGACGGGAAGACGGCGCTCCTCGTTCCGGCCGGCGATGCGGGAGCCCTGGCCCGGGCCATGGGCCGGCTGCTCGACGACGGGGCGCTCGGCTCGAAGCTCGGCGCGGCCGGCGCCGAGCTGACGCGGCGCCGTCTCTCGGGCGCGGAGGTGGCTCGTGAGTTGGCCCGGCTCTATTCGCGCCTCACCCGCGCCGGTGAGCGAGCGGCGTGAAGGTCTCGGTGCTCTGCTTCGATCTGGCCAGCAATGCCGCGGGCCGCGCGTTTCTCCTGGCTCGGCTGCTGGAACCGCTGGGCGAAGTCGAGGTGGTGGGGCCGCGCTACGGCGAGGCGGTCTGGGAGCCCATGGCCTCCGAGCGACTGCCCTGCCGCGCGGTGCCGGGCGGCAAGCTGTCGCACTTCGCCGCGTCGCTGCCGGCCCTCCTGAGACTGGCCGATGGGGATCTGCTCTATGCCTGCAAGCCTCGGCTGACGAGCGCGGGGATCGGTTATCTCAAACGCCTGGGCACTCATCGGCCGCTGCTTCTCGACATCGACGACTGGGAGGTCGGCTTCTTCCTGCGCTCGGGCGTCTTGAGCGCGATGGGCCGCGCGCTCAACTTGGCCAACCCCACCGGGCTCCCCTGGACGTGGCTGATGGAGCGCTTGAGATGGATCGCCGACGGCATCACGGTGGCTTCCCGCTTTCTCGAGCGGCGGTTCGGCGGCACGCTGATTCCCCACGTCAGGGACACGGATAGCTGGACGCCCGGCTGCGCCGATCCGCTCGAGGCGCGGCGTCGGCTCGGCGTGCCGGGGGAGCGAGTGGTGATGTTCCTCGGCACGCCGCGCGGCTACAAGGGCCTGGAAGACCTCTGCGCCGCAGTGAGCCGCCTGGGGCGTCGTGACGTCGCCCTGGCCCTGGTCGGAACGGATCCTACGAGTGCCACCGGTCGCGCCCTGGCCGCCCAATATCCCGGCGTCCGCCTCATGGGCAGGATCCCGTTCGACCACGTGCCGCGCTACCTCGCCGCGGCCGACGTGGTCGTGGTGCCCCAGCGCGACACGAGCGACACACGAGGCCAGACACCGGCCAAGCTCTTCGACGCCATGGCCCTGGGCCGGGCCATCGTGTCTACACGGGTCTCCATGATCCCGGAGATCCTTGACGGCTGCGGCGTCCTCGTGCAGCCCGGCGACGTGGCCGCGCTCGCCCAGGCCATCGGCCGCCTCCTCGATCACCCGGACGAGGCGGCGGCGTTCGGCAGGAGAGCCCGCGAGCGCTGCGTCACCGAGTACAGCTTCGCCGCCGCCCGGCGCAAGCTGTTTCCCCTGGTGGAGCGCGTCGCGGGGAAGCGGTGAAGCTCGCCATCGTCTGCCGCCCGTTGTCGTTTCTTGGCGGCGTGGAGACGGCCACGGCCGGCCTCATGGCGGAGCTAAGCCGCCGCGGCCACGCGATCGATCTGCTCACGACGAGAGAGCAGCCGGAGGTGCCCGGAGCCAGGGTGCGGCGACTCCCCGCCGTGGCACAACCCTCGGTGCTCCGGCTCCTGTCATTCGCGCTGGCGGCGCGCCGCGCGTCGGCCGATGGTGGCTACGACATCGTCCAGAGCCACGAGCGGGGGCTCTGCCAGGATATCTATCGGGCCGGGGAGGGCGCGCACCGGGCCTATCTGGCGGCGATGGGACGGCGATGGGCACGGGTCAATCCTCACCATCAGCTCGTGTCCGCCCTCGAGAAGAGGATCTTCAGCCTCAAATCGGCGCGTCACATCGTGGCTATCTCGCGCGGCGGCAAGGGCGAGATCCAGCGGCTCTACGCCACGCCTCCCGAGCGGGTGAGCGTCGTCTACAACGGCGTGGACCTCGGGCGCTTCCATCCGGACAACCGCCCACGCTTCCGTCAGGCCATGCGCGATGCGCTGGGGTTGGGCCGCGAGGCCTGGGTGATCTTGTTCGTCGGCTCCGGCTTCGAGCGCAAGGGGCTTGGCCCGCTTCTGGAAGCCCTCAGCCGGCTCGAGGACCCGCGCTGTCGGCTCGTCGTGGCCGGAAGAGGCGATCCGCGGCCGTATCGAGAGCGGGCCCGACGGCTGGGGGCGGCCGAGCGAGTGAGCTGGGTGGGGCCGCGACGGGACGTCGAACATCTGTACGCTGCTGCGGACGTGGTCGCCTTGCCGGCGCTGTACGAGCCCTTCGGCAACGTGCACCTGGAGGCGCTCGCGGCCGGGGTTCCCGTGCTCACGAGTGCGCGCGCCGGCGGCTCGGAGGTGATCACCTCCGGCTGGAACGGGTGGGTGGTTCGCGCGCCCGCGGCCGAGGCCATCGCGGAAGGGCTACTGGCGTTGCGCAATACCGATGCCAGGAGCCTGGCCGAAGCTGCCCGGGAGTCCGCGGAGCCCTTCACCTATGCGGCCCAAGGCGACGGCTTCGAAGCCCTCTACCGCCAGCTGAAACGCTGAAGCCGTCCCGTGAAACTCGGCAAACCCCGGATTTTCATTGATCATTCGCGTCGTCCGCATTACACTGCGTCTCAATGCGCGGACATCTCGACGTACACATCATCAGCCCAGACCGGCGCCTCGCCGCTGACGTGGGATACCCGGGTCCCGGCCAGGTCGCGCTTCTTGCGTGGACTCGTGGAGGCCACCGCTGATGTTTCCGGTGAAGCGGCTCCTGGAAGCTGTGGCCCGCTTCGGCAAGACCCGGGTCGTGGTCGTGGGCGACCTCATCGCGGACGAATACCTGTATGGAAAGCCGGCGCGGATCTCGCGCGAGGCGCCCGTGCTCATCCTTCGCTTCACAGGCCGCCAGGTCAAGCTGGGCGGGGCGGCCAATGCCGCGCATAATGTCCACGCGCTGGGGGCCACAGCGCTCGGGGTCGGCGTGCTCGGCCGGGACGCGGCCGGAGACGAGGTGGCTCAGCTGCTTCGCCAGGCCGGCGTCAGCATCGATGGGCTCTTGCGGGTGTCGGCACGGTGCACCCCTGTGAAGACGCGCATCATGGCCGGCGGCCACGAGTCCACGCGCCACCAGGTGGTCCGGCTCGATCGCGAGCCCGAAACCGGCGTGCCACCGGACGCGGAGGCGGAGATCATCGCCCGGATCCAGATGCTCGCAAGAGAGGCCGATGCCTTCCTGGTGTCGGACTACGGGTACGGCACCGTGAGCCCCAGGGTGTTCGACACGGTGCTGGCCGTGAGCCGGGCCCGCGGCGCGCTGGTCGCCGTGGACAGCCGCTACGACCTGCCGCGCTTCAGGGGTGCGACCTTGGCCACTCCAAATGAGCCAGAGGTCGAGGCGCTGGTCGGCCTAGAGCTCGACGACGAGCCATCCATCGAAAAGGCCGGGCGAGTCGTGCTGGAGCGGCTCGACGCGCGCTTTCTCCTCGTCACGCGCGGAAGCCGCGGGATGGCGCTGCTCGAGCGGGAAGGTCCGGTGACCTTCATGCCCATCCACGGGAGCGACGAGATCGCCGACGTCACCGGAGCGGGGGACACGGTGATCAGCGCCTTCACCGTCGCACTGGCGGCCGGGGCGCTACCGGGCGAGGCGGCCTGGCTCGCCAATGTGGCCGGCGGCGTGGTCGTGATGAAGCGCGGCACCGCGACCGTTACGCCCCGGGAGCTCGCCGATTCCCTGTCGTCAGATGGCGCCTCTCATCGGCATTGAGGAGGCGGTCCGCTTGACGTCCGCCTGTCGGGCGCAAGGCAAGCGGATCGTCCTGGCCAACGGCTGCTTCGATCTCCTCCACGTAGGACACGTGCGGTATCTGCGGGCGGCGCGATCGCTCGGGGACGTGCTGCTCGTCGCGCTCAACTCTGACGCCTCCGTGCGTCGCTTGAAAGGCCCCGGGCGGCCTCTGATGCCGGCTTGCGAGCGGGCCGAGCTGGTCGGGGCCCTCGCCGGGGTGGACGCCGTGCTGTTGTTCGATGACGACCGCGCTGACGCGGTGATCGCGCAGCTGCGCCCGGACATCCACGCCAAGGGCACGGACTACGACGAGCAGAGCGTGCCGGAGCGCCTGGCGGTGCAGGCCGCGGGGGGCCGGGTAGCCATCGCCGGCGACCCCAAGACCCATGCGACGAAGGACCTGATCCAGACCATCCTCGAGCGCTTCGCGGACTCGCGGTCATGACGCTCGCACCGAGAGATGGCCGGCGGCTGAAGATCGCCATCGTCAAGCTCTCTTCCCTCGGCGACGTCATCCACGCGCTCCCCGTCGCCCGCGCATTGCGACGCGCGTATCCAACGGCCCACCTGACGTGGATCGTGGAAGCGCGCGAGTACGCCCTCCTGAGAGACCATCCGGACCTGGACGCGGTGCTCCCGGTGGACACGCGCCTCTGGCGCCGTCTGATCCGGCGGCCCTCCGGCGCGCGGCTGGTCTGGCGCAAGCTCGGACGGTTGCAGAGCCGGATCCGCGCCTCGCGCTTCGACGTGACGCTGGACCTGCAGGGCCTCATCAAGAGCGGACTGCTCACCGCCTACACGGGCGCCCCGCTGCGGATCGGCTTCAGTCCGTCGTGGTGTCACGAGTGGCCGAACTGTCTGTTCACCAATCGGCACGTGACCCCGCCGCGCGAAGCCGTGCATGTGGTCGAGCAGTACCTGGCGGTCCTCGAGCCGCTGGGCCTGGTGGGGGGGATGCCCGAGTTCCTTATCCCGGCGCGCGCGGAGGCCGAGAGACGGATGGAGGAGTTCCTAGGGGAGCAGGGAATCAAGCGCCGAGACATGCTGGTCGCGCTCAACCCGGGCGCCGGCCGCGAGAGCAAGCGCTGGCCCGTGTCTCACATGCAGGCGCTCGCCGAGCGGCTCGGGGCCGAGTCGGGAGTCCGGCTGCTGCTGCTCTGGGGCCCGGACGAGATCCACATGGCGCGGCAGATCCGCGACGGGCTGTCCATGAAGGCTATCCTGGCGCCGCCCACGGATCTCGACGAGCTGGCGGCGCTGCTGCGTCGCTGCTCTCTGCTGGTCGCCAACGACACGGGGCCGCTGCACCTGGCCGCCGCCCTCGGCACTCCCTGCCTCGGGCTCTACGGTCCCACGCCGGCCCGGCGCAACCGGCCCTATGGCCGGCATTGTCGCGGGCTCCAGAGCCCCGACGGCACGATGGTGGGCCTCGACCCGGCGGTCGCCTTCGACGCGGCCCAGTCGCTCCTGGATGAGCGGGAGACCGTGCCATGAGGCGCTTGTCGGTCACCATCATCGCCTGGAACGAAGAGGAGCGCCTCCGCGCCTGCCTGGACAGCGTGAGCTGGGCCGACGAGATCGTGGTGGTGGACGCGGAGTCCACCGACAAGACCGTCCAGCTCGCGCGGGAGTTCACGGACCGCGTGTGGGTCAGGCCGTGGCCCGGCTTCGCGCTCCAGAAGAACTTCGCGCTCGATCAGGCCACGGGAGAGTGGATCCTTTCGCTGGACGCCGACGAGCGAGTCACCCCCGAGCTCGGCCGCCGCGTGAACGCCATCCTGCGAGACGATGGCCCGGCCGACGGCTATCTCATCCCGCGTCGCAATCTGTTCTGGGGCGCCTGGGTGCGTCACGGCGGCCTCTACCCCGACCACCAGCTCCGTCTCTTCCGCCGCGGCGCCGGCCGCTTCGTGGACGACGCGGTCCACGAGTCCGTGCGGCTCACCGGCCGTGTGGAGATGCTCGCCGAACCGCTGCTCCACCAGTCGTACCGGGACCTCGAGGACTTTGTCCGGCGCTCCAACCGGTACTCCACGCTTGCCGCCCGGGACTGGCTCCGCCGCGGTCGGCGGGTCGGCGTGCCGGACCTGATCATGAAGCCCCTCGGCCGGTTCCTGTCCATGTACATTGTCCAGAAGGGGTTCCTGGACGGGTGGCGGGGCCTGGTGCTCGCCGTCCTCTACGCCGAATACGTGTTCCTGCGCATGGCCAAGGCCTGGGAAGCGCGCCGCGCGCCGGGACCGGCCTCGGAGGGGGCCGTCGAGGCCCCCTCCGAGGCCTCCCCCAAGAAAGGGTTGCGCCGGCGAAGCCGGCGCTCGAACGGAGCTTGATCCGACACGCTCCTCACGGGCACAAGCCATGAGCCACGATGGAGAGACCGGGCAGGTGGCGACGGGACCCGCCCGCCTCGCGTGTGTGGCGCGCTCGTGACTAACGCGAGCCAGCACAGGGCCGATCTTGCAGGAGGATGATCAGGAGTGGTGACTGACTCACGCGAGCGCGTGCTGTCGGGGATGCGCCCGACGGGGATGCTGCACCTGGGCAACTATCTCGGGGCCCTGGACAACTGGGTGAAGCTCCAGGAGGACTACGACTGTTTCTTCTTCGTGGCCAACTGGCACATGCTGACCACCGACGCCGCCGACAGCGCGGCGGCAGGCGGCTACACCGTGGAGATGGCGGCGGACTGGCTCGGCGCCGGCCTCGACCCCGAGCGCAGCACGCTCTTCATCCAGTCGCTCGTGCCCGAGCACGCCCTCCTGCACCTGCTCCTCTCCATGGTGACGCCGCTCGGCTGGCTCGAGCGCGTTCCCACCTTCAAGGAGATGGTGGAGCAGCTGGGCCTGGAGTCTCCGTCCTACGGGCTCCTCGGATACCCGCTGCTCCAGGCCGCTGACATCCTGATGTACAAGCCGCGCTGGGTGCCGGTGGGCGCCGACCAGGTCCCCCATATCGAGCTGACCCGCGAGGTGGCGCGCCGCTTCAACAACACCTGGGGTTCCGTGTTCCCGGAGCCCGACGCCAAGCTGACGCAGATCCCCAAGGTGCCCGGCACGGACGGGCGGAAGATGTCGAAGTCGTACGGCAACGCGATCTACCTCGCCGACTCGCCCGAGGAGATCACCGGCAAGATCAAGCCGATGGTGACGGATCCCGCGCGGAAGCGGCGCTCCGACCCCGGCAACCCCGACATCTGCCCCGTGTTCGATCTGCATCGCATCTTCACGCCGGCGCACGACCGCGAGGCCTGCGCCGGCGGCTGCCGCACGGCGGGCATCGGATGCCTGGACTGCAAGGCGGTCCTCCTCGAGCACATGCTGCCCCCGCTCCAGGCGATCCGCGAGCGGCGCCAGCGCTTCGCGGAGAAGCCCCGCGAGATCGTCGAGATCCTCCACGAAGGCTCCAAGCGCGCGCGCCGGACGGCGATGAAGACCATGGACCAAGTGCGCGCCGCGGTGAAACTCGAGCCGTGAGCCAGGAAGGCGTCGGCACCTCCGCCGGCCTTGCCGGGGGACTCACCGTCAGGGTCGAGTCGTTCGTCGGGCCGCTGGATCTCTTGCTCCATCTGTGCCGCACCGACGAGATGGACCTCTCCCAGCTCTCGGTGCGAGCCATCACGGACCAGTACCTGGCTCATCTGGAGTCGGTGCGCTTTCAGGACCTGGAGACGGCCGGCTCGTTCATGGTCATGGCGGCCACGCTCATCTATCTGAAGTCCAAGCTGCTCCTGCCCGCCGGTTCCGATGACGCCGGCGAGGCGCTCGACGAGGAAGGCGAGCTCCTGAAGCAGGAGCTGGCGGAGCGCCTCAGGGAGTACGCGCGGATCAAGGCCCTGGGCGCCTGGCTCGGCCTGCGCGAGGCCGAGCAGGCGCTGCTCTTCGGCCGGACGGGGAGCGAGCTGCCGCCGCCCGAGGACATCCCGCTGGAAGATCTCTCGGTGCACCTGCTCCAGCGCGCGCTCCAGCGCCTGATCGAGGAGCAGGAACGCCGGGTCCCCCGCGAGATCGAGCCCAACCCGCTCTCGGTGCTGGAGCGCATGAACGAGATCCTGGAGCTGCTACGCCACACCTGGTCCCTGCTCTTCTCCTCGGTGGCCGGCCGCGAACGGGTGAGGGCGGAGTGGGTGGTCACGCTCCTGGCATTGCTGGAACTCGTGCGACTGGGCCAGGTCCGTGCTCGCCAGGCGGAGCCCTTCGGAGAGATCACCATCGAGAAGAACGCGCTGAGCGTGGGCGAGCCGGCGGGCACGGCCATGCCCGAAGGACGGGCGCCCGCCGGGGAGCCTCGACATGAGTGAGCCCGTGGACGTGCTGGAAGCTCTCCTGTTCGCCTCGGACGCGCCCATCGAGGCCGAGCGCATCCAGGAGGTGCTGGAGCTCGACTCGCGCGCCGCCGCCCGGGAGTTGGTCGACGCGGTCAGGCGACGCCTCGATGGCGAAGGACGCGCGCTCCAGGTGATCGAGGTGGGTGGCGGCTTCAGGCTCGTGACACGCCCCGAAGTGGCGCCGTGGCTCGTCAAGCTCCAACGCAGCAAGACCAAGAGCCGGCTCTCACGACCCGCACTCGAGACTCTGGCCATCGTCGCCTATCGTCAGCCCGTGTCTCGTCCCGAGGTGGACGCGATCCGGGGCGTGAACTCCGAGGGCGTGTTGGACAACCTGCTGGACCGCCGCATGATCCGCATCGCCGGGCGAAAGGACTCTCCAGGCCGGCCGTTCCTCTACGAGACCACGCGGGAGTTTCTCGTCGCCTTCGGCCTCCGTGACGTGAACGACCTGCCCAAGGTCGACGGTGAGCTGATGGTCCCCGACTCGCGGGCCACCGAGGGCGCGGGACAGGCCGCGGACACGGGGGAGGTCGCCGCTGCCGCCGATTCGCCTCAGCAAGATCCTGGCTCAGGCGGGCCTGACGTCGCGTCGCGGAGCTGAAGCGCTCCTCGCTTCCGGCCGGGTCACTGTCAACGGCGGGGTGCGCCTCGAGCCGGGAGCCCAGGCCGACCCCGAGCGGGACCGGATCGCCGTCGACGGGCAACCGCTGTCTCCCGCGGCGCCACAACACTACGTGCTGCTCAACAAGCCGCGCGGCTATGTCACGAGCCGGAGCGACCCGGAAGGCCGGCCCGTGGTGCTGGATCTGCTCCCCGCAGAGGGGGGACGCCTGTATCCCGTGGGACGGCTCGACTACGACGCCGAGGGACTGCTCTTGCTCACCAATGACGGCGCTCTCACCAATCGTCTGCTGCACCCGCGCTACGAAATCCCCCGCGTTTACGAGGTGGAAGTGGAGGGGCGCGTGCCGCCCGCCGACCTCTTGCGGTGGCGCCAGGGAGCCGTGCTTCCCGACGGGCCCGCGGTGCCGCGGGCTGTCAGTCTCTTGCGCCGCGGCGCGCGCAGCACATGGCTCAAGATAACCTTCGCCGAGGGGCGCTACCGGGAGGTGAAGCGCTACTGCAGCGCCATGGGCCACCGGGTGCGGCGGCTCCGCCGCGTCGAGTTCGGCCCGCTGCGTCTGGGGAGCTTGCCCTCCGGATGCTGCCGGCCGTTGACCGCGGTGGAGCTCGGCCGATTGAAGAACTTGCACCGCCCATGAGATTCACCTATACTGCTCGAACTTGGGACCGATGCGCATCAGGAGCTTCTATGGACCTGGACGATTGGCGTTCCAGGATCAATAACCTCGACGAAGAGATCCTCAACCTCCTCAACCAGCGCGGACGCGCCGCCCTCCAGATCGGCGAGCTCAAGAGGCAGCAGGACCTCCCGTATTTCGTCCCCGAGCGCGAGTCGCAGATCCTCGAGCGTCTGGTGGCGGTCAATTCGGGGCCGCTCAGTGCCGATGCCCTGCGGGCCATCTGGCGCGAGATCCTCTCGGCCTCCCTGGCGCTGGAGCACCCGCTGCCGGTGGCGTACTTCGGCCCGCCGGGCACCAACACGCATGCCGCCGCCGCACGACGGTTCGGGTCCTCGGCGCGGTTCGTGCCGGTGCGCAGCATCGCCGAGGTGTTCGACGAGGTCGAGCGCGGGCGGGCCGCCTTCGGCGTGGTGCCGGTCGAGAACTCCACGGAAGGCGCTGTCAACGTGACGCTGGACCGCCTGATCGACGCCGAAGTGTACATCACGGGCGAGGTGACGCTCGACATCACCCACCACCTTGTGTCGCGCGCCGCCGAGCTCGGCGAGATCAAGGTGGTCTGCTCCCATCCCCAGGCCCTGGCCCAGTGCCGCGAATGGCTCAACGCCAACTTGCCGGAGGTGAAGACGGAGGAGACCTCTTCGACCTCGGCGGCGACCGAGCGGGCCCGGGACGACGCTACCGTGGCCGCCGTCGCCTCGGAGATGGCGGCGCGCCTGTACGACGTGCCCATCCTCCGCGCCCGGATCGAGGACAACGCCGCCAACTCCACTCGCTTCCTCGTCATCGGGCGGCAGCCCACCCCGTCCACGGGGCGGGACAAGACGTCGATCCTCTTCTCGATGAAGAACGAGCCGGGCGTGCTCTACAGCATCCTGGAGCCCTTCGCTCTGCGCCGGCTCAACCTGACCAAGATCGAATCGCGGCCAACCAAGCGGCGCCCGTGGGAGTACGTGAACTTCGTCGACTTCGAGGGGCACCGCGACACCGAGGTGGTTCAGGCCGTGCTCGCCGAGGTCAAGGGGCGCTGCCAGTTCATGAAGGTCCTCGGGTCCTACCCGGCCGCGTAAGGAGCCCCGCATGTCCGTATCCTGGGAATCGCTCGCCAATTACCACATCCTGGGCATCGCGCCCTACGAGCCCGGCAAGCCCATCGAGGAGCTCGAGCGGGAGCTGGGCCTCACGAACGTGATCAAGCTGGCCTCAAACGAGAACCCGCTGGCGCCGTCCGAGCGCGTGCTGAAGGCGATCACGGAGGCGCTCCCGCATCTCAACCGCTATCCCGATGGCGGCGGCTATTATCTCCGCCAGGCGCTGGCCCATCGCCACGGCCTGTCCGGGGAGCACATCATCCTCGGCAACGGCTCCAACGACCTGATCGAGCTGGCGGTCCGCGGCTTCCTGCGCGCGGGGGAGGAAGCGGTGATCCCGCACCCATCCTTCGTCGTCTACCCCATGATCGTCCAGGCGGCGGGCGGCATCCGGGTGGTGGTGACGCTCAAGGACCACCGTCTCGACCTGGAGGCCATGGCGCGGGCCATCACACCCATGACCAAGCTGGTCTTCATCGCGAACCCCAACAACCCCACGGCGACCATCGTCAGCGCCGAGGAGGTCGAAGGGTTCATGGCGCGCGTGCCCGACAAGGTCATCGTGATCTTCGACGAGGCCTACGTCGAGTTCGCGCAGGGACCGGACTTCCCCGATTCTCTCGCGTACTTGAAAGAGGGACGGAAGGTCGTCGTGCTGCGCACATTCTCGAAGGCCGCGAGCCTAGCCGGGCTGCGCGTGGGGTACGCCGTCGCCGATCCCGACTGCGTCTTGCTGCTCAATCGCATCCGCCAGCCGTTCAACGTGAACTTGCTCGCCCAGGTGGCGGCGCTGGCCGCCATGCAGGACGAGTCGCACATCCTCGAGTGCCTGCGGATGATCGAGGCCGGGCGGCACTTCCTCTACGACGAGTTCGCGGCCCTGGGCCTGAAGTACACCCCGTCGCGCGCCAACTTCATCCTGGTGGACGTGGGACGAAGCGCCACCGACGTCTTCAACTGGCTCCTGAAGGAGGGCGTGATCGTCCGGCCCATGACGAGTTTCGGGATGGAGAGCTGCCTGCGCGTGACGGTGGGCACCCCGGAGGAGAACCGCCGGTTCGTGAAGGCGCTCAAGAAGGTGCTGGCCGGGGCGAAGGGCGCGTGATTCGCCGTCTCACCCTGCTCGGGCTCGGCCTTCTCGGAGGCTCGGTGGCCAAGGCCGCCCGGGCGGAGGGGCTCGCCCGGGAAATCGTCGCGGTCGGGCGCCGCCGGGAGAGCCTGGAGCCCGCGCTCGACGACGGCGCCGTGGACCGCATCACCACCGACATCGCCGAGGGGGTTGCGGGGAGTGACTTCTGTCTCCTCGCCACGCCAGTCGCCACGCTCGCGTCGCTCCTGCCCGAGGTGTGGCGCGCGGCTCCCGACGACGCAGTGCTGACCGACGTGGGAAGCACCAAGGCGGCCATCGTGAGGACCGCGCAGACGCTGGGCCGCTCCAGGCCGCTCTCGTTCATCGGCGGGCACCCCATGGCCGGCTCAGGGCAAAGCGGCTACGGTGTGGCGCGCGCCGATCTGTTCAAGGGCGCGCTGGTCATCCTGACGCCCACCGGCTCGAGCGTCCCGCCGGCGCTCACGCGCGTCAGCGAGTTCTGGGAAACGCTGGGGGCGCGCGTGACCACGCTCGACCCCGCGACCCATGACCGCGCCATCGCCGCGGTCAGCCATCTCCCCCATCTGGTGGCCGATGCGTTGGTGGATGCCGTCTTCCGCATGGATCCGCGCTTCCTCGACGTGGCGGCCGCGGGGTTCAAGGACACCACGCGGATCGCGGCCTCGAATGCGCAGGTCTGGCGCGAGATCTTCCAGGAGAACCGCGAGGCGCTGGGAGAGGCGCTCGGCGCGTTCCGTCGCGCCCTGGACGACCTGGAGCGACTGATCACCGGGGGCGACGCAGCTCTCGTGGAGCGGGAGCTGGATCGGATCAAGCGGATGAGGGAGCGCCTGTCGTGAGGATCCGGGTCACGCCCGTCAGCCGCCTCGACGGCCGGGTCGAGGTGCCGGGGGACAAGTCCATCTCCCATCGCGCCGCCCTCTTCGGGGCGCTAGCCCGCGGCCGGACCGAGATCAGCGGCTTTCTGGAAGGCGACGACTGCCTCAACACGCTCAAGGTGATCCGCCTGCTGGGGGCCGAAGTGACACGAAAGGGCCCGGGCCACTATCTCGTCGACGGCGCGGGGCCATGCGGGCTCAACGAGCCGGAGGATATCCTCGACTGCGGCAATTCGGGGACCACGGCCCGGCTCCTGCTCGGAGTGCTGGCCGGGCAACCGTTCTGGAGCGTGCTGACGGGCGACGAGTCGCTGAGGGGCCGGCCGATGGGTCGGGTGGCGGAGCCGCTGAGACTCATGGGTGCGACCGTGGTTGGGCGCGACGGCGGCAAGCGGCTGCCGCTCGCCGTGGGGGGAGCGCGGCCACTCAAGGCCATCACGTACCGGTCGCCCGTGGCCTCGGCTCAGGTGAAGACGGCCCTGCTGCTCGCCGGGCTCTGGGCCGACGGGCCCGTCACGGTGGAAGAGCCCGCCCTCTCGCGCGACCACACGGAGCGGATGCTGAGGGGCTTCGGCGCGCGGCTCGAGATCGAGCAGCGGCGGGTGACGATCACTCCCGGCGTGGAGCTGCGCGGCCAGCCGGTGGCCGTCCCGGGTGACATCTCGTCGGCTGCATTCTTCCTCGTCGCGGGAAGCATCGTGAGAGAGGCGCGGCTCACGATCGGGAACGTAGGGGTGAACCCGACGCGCGCGGGAGTCCTCGACGTCCTCGGAGCCATGGGCGCCCGGCTCAGCCTCACTCCTCTGGGGAAGGCGTACGGCGAGGGAGGCCCAGCAGAGCCAGCCGCGGATGTCACGCTGGCGGCTGCGGCGCTCCGCGCGGGCGAGGTGGGGGGAGCGCTGATCCCGCGGCTGATCGACGAGGTTCCAGTCTTGGCCGTGGCCGCCAGCGCGGCCGCGGGCGTGACGCGCATCCGGGACGCGGCCGAGTTGCGGGTGAAGGAGTCCGACCGGCTCCACGCCATCGCCACGGAGCTTGGCAGGATGGGCGCGGACATCGTCGAGCTGCCCGATGGCCTCGAGATTCGGGGAGGCAAGCGGCTGCGCGGCGCCACTGTTCAGAGCGCCGGCGATCACCGAGTCGCCATGGCGCTGATCGTCGCCGGACTGGTCGCCGACGCGCCCACGGTGGTGGAGGACACGGGCTGCATCGCCACCTCCTTTCCGGGGTTCGTCCAGGCGCTCAATGGGCTGGCCGGCCGGCCCTGCGCGGTCCCATTGCCGTGAGACGCACCGGCCGGAAGGAACCCGTGATCACCATCGACGGACCGGCCGGGGCGGGCAAGTCCACCGTGGCGCGGGAGCTGGCGCGGCGGCTGGGGTTCAGCCTCGTGAGCACGGGCGCTCTCTATCGCGCCCTGGCCTGGGCGGTGAAGCAGGCCGGGGTGGCGCCCGAGGAGGGGCCGGCGCTGAGCGCCCTCCTGGACCGGACCACGGTCGCGCTGGCCGCCGGCAGCCGGGTACTGGTCAACGGCCGCGACGTCACGGGCCTGATCCGGACGCCCGAGATCAGCGAGATCACGTCACAGTTGACGAAGCTGCGCCCGGTGCGAGATAAAATGATGCCGGTACAGCGCGGGCTCGCCGCCCTGGGGGGCGTGGTGCTCGAAGGGCGGGACACGGGCAGCGTGGTCTGGCCGCAGGCCGAGGTGAGGTTTTATCTCGACGCCGATCTCGAAGCGCGAGCCCGGCGGCGGCAGGCGGATCTGCGCGCGCAGGGCGTCGAGATGGCGCTGGCCGCGGTCAAGCAGGACGTGGCAGCGCGCGACCGCCAGGACATGGGTCGGCCCCTGGCGCCGCTGGTCAAGCCCGAGGGCGCGTACGTCGTGGATAGCACGGCACTCACCCTGGACGAAGTGGTAGAGATCATGCTGAGGGCCGTGGAGCAGGTGTGGTGCTGTACGGAGCGCTGAAGTCCCTTGCCGTGGCGCTGATGCGCGTCGCGTTCCGCCTGGAGATCAGCGGCCGGGAGCATGTGCCGGCGGCCGGGCCATTGCTCCTGGTGTCCAACCACGTGAGCCTGCTGGACCCCCCGGTCGTCGGTGGAGCCGCGCCGCGGGAGCTCTACTTCCTGGCGAAGGAGGAGCTGTTCGGGATTCCGCTGTTCGGGCGCCTGATCAGCGCGCTGAACGCGCGCCCCGTCAAGCGGGACGGCTCGGACAGCCGCGCGCTCAAGACCGCGCTGGGGCTCCTGGCCGAAGGCCGGGCGCTGCTGATCTTCCCCGAGGGCACGCGCGGCGTCGAGGGGCGACTGGGAGAAGGGAAGCCCGGGGCGGGAATGCTGGCCGTGATGAGCGGGGCCCCGGTGGTGCCCGTCTACGTGTCGGGCTCGGGGCGCGCGCTGCCCGCCGGGCGGTCGGTCCCAAGGCCGGCGAAGGTGCGCGTGCGCTTCGGGCCCGCATTGCATTTCAAGGCCGCGCATGACGAGGCGCGCAAGGAGCGATACCGCGAGGCGAGCAGGGAGATGATGCGGGCCATCGCCCAACTAGGGGACCAAGCGGTGTAGGCTAGAGGGATCTGGACGACGCAGCCCGAAGCCAGGTGCGGGGGAACCATCCGCGCCGGCGATACTCATCAAGGGAGGAAGTGGCGGATTATGGAAACGCCGGACAAGAAGGCACAGGCCCTCGCGGGCGGACACAGGGAGGTGGATCAGGCCCCCGAGGAGAGCATGGCGGACTGGTTTACCCGCGGTGTGAGCGACATCCAGGAAGGCGAGGTGGTGCGCGGACGCGTCGTGGAGGTGCGCGACAGCGAGGTGCTCGTGGACATCGGCTACAAGAGCGAGGGCACCATCGCCATCGAGGAGTTTCGCCACGCCGGGATACTGCCGAAGGTGGGCGAGGAAATCGAGGTCTACCTCGAGTCCAAGGAGGACAACGAAGGGCTGATCGTCCTCTCGAAGGACAAGGCGGACAAGATCAAGGTCTGGGACGCCATCTCCGGGGCTCATGACAGCGGGACACCCGTGGAGGGTCGGGTGGTGGAGGTGGTCAAGGGCGGTTTGGCCGTGGACGTGGGCGTTCGCGCCTTCTTGCCGGGGTCCCAGGTGGATCTGCGCCCGGTCAAGAACCTCGGGTCCCTGGTGGGCCAGAGCGTCAGGGCCAAGGTGATCAAGCTCAACCGCCGGCGTGGCAACGTGGTCCTCTCACGGCGCGCCGTGCTGGAAGAGGAGCGGGAGGAAAAGAAGAAGCACACGCTCTCCGTCCTGTCCGAGGGCATGGTGCTCACCGGCACCGTCAAGAACATCACCGACTACGGCGCCTTCATCGACCTGGGCGGCATCGACGGGCTGCTCCACGTGACGGACATGTCGTGGGGCCGCATCGGCCATCCCGCCGAGATCTTCCAGATCGGCGACCAGGTGGAGGTGGTGGTGCTCCACTTCGACCCCGTCACCGGCCGGGTCTCGCTGGGCTACAAGCAGAAGTCCTCCGATCCCTGGGCCGATGTGGACCAGCGCTACCCAGTCGGCAGCAAGGTCAAGGGGCGCATCGTGAGCCTCACGAACTACGGCGCTTTCGTGGAGCTGGAGCCGGGCGTGGAGGGACTCGTGCACGTCTCCGAGATGTCGTGGACGCGCCGCGTCCGCCATCCCTCCAAGCTCGTGAACGTCGGGGACGTGGTGGAGGTGATGGTGCTCGAGGCCAACAGGACCACCAAGCGCATCTCGCTGGGGATGAAGCAGGTCGAGAGCGACCCATGGGGCACCATCGAGGAGCGCTACCAGCCGGGCATGCGGGTGCAGGGCAAGGTCAGGAACCTCACCGACTTCGGCGCCTTCGTGGAGCTGGAGCCGGGCGTGGATGGGCTCCTGCACATCTCCGACATGTCGTGGACGCGTAATCTCGGCCACCCCTCGGAGATCTTGAAGAAGGGGCAGACCATCGAGACCCAAATCCTCAACGTGGACAAGGAGAACAAGCGGATCTCGCTCGGCCTCAAGCAGATCCAGCCCGACCCCTGGGAGAGCGCCCCTGAACGCTATCCCATGGGCTCGCGCGTCACCGGCAAGATCGTGCGCCTCACCGACTTCGGCGCCTTCGTAGAACTGGAGCCGGGCGTGGACGGGCTCCTGCACATCTCCCAGATGTCCAACCGGCCGATCGGCTCGCCCTCGGAGATCGTCAACGTGGGCGACGAGCTGACGCTCATGGTGATCCGGGTGGATCCTAGCGAGCGCCGTATCGGCCTCTCGCTGAAGGAGCTGGCCGCCGTCCTCGACGAGCCCTCGCCGTCGGAATCCCGCGGGCGGCAGAAGGGACGCAAGCGCCGGAGCGAGGAAGACTACGAGGAGGAAGAGTAGCGGGCCATGGCCTCGCGGGGTCGGATCGCGTTCATCACGGTGGGGCTCACCATCGGAATCGTCGCGCTCTTCCTGGGCACGGTCTGGCTCTTGATGAGGGTGATGGACGAGGGCAGCCTGCCGGGCGGGGCCAAGGTCGCCATCGTCGAGGTGGACGGGATCATCGGCGTGGGCCCCGACCGGAGCGCCGATGCCGACGCCATCGTGCGAACCCTGGCCGAGTATCGAGACAATCCTTCGGTGGCCGCCGTGGTGCTGCGGATCAACAGCCCCGGGGGTGTCGTGGGGCCGACCCAGGAGATCTTCTCCGCCGTCCAGAGGGTGCGGGCGGCCAGGAAGCCAGTCGTGGCCTCGTTGGGCGCGGTGGCGGCTTCGGGCGGCTACTACGTAGCCGTCGCCGCCAACCGCATCGTCGCCAGCCCGGGGACGCTGACGGGCTCCATCGGCGTGGTCATGCAGCTCGCCAATATCGAGGGACTGCTCAAGAAGGTCGGGGTGGACTACGTCGTGGTCAAGGCCGGCGCCTACAAGGACATCGGCAGCTTCGCGCGGCCGATGAAGCCCGAGGAGCGCCAGGTGCTTCAGGCTCTGCTGGACGATGTCTACGGGCAGTTCGTGACCGCCGTCGCCGAGCATCGCGGCCTCGACCGCAAGGCCGTGCTCGGATTCGCCGACGGGCGCATTTACTCCGGCCAGCAGGCCCGAGCGCTCAAGATGGTGGACGATCTGGGCGGCCTGGAGGAGGCCATCGAGGCCGCAGCCAAGCTCGCGGGCATTCCCGGCAAGCCGAAGGTCATCTATCCGCGGCGGCGCTTCTCGCTGCGCGATCTGCTCTCCAACCAGCTGGGGCTGGGAGCGGCCACGAGCCTGCTGCCCGCCCTTCCGTCGCTGAAGACCCCCCTCTATCTGATGCTCTGAGTCGTGCCGACCCTCGATGCACTTGCCCTCCGCAGGACTTGGCAGGGGCCGGGGCCCAGTGGTCCGAGGTGAGGGAATCTCACGACCATCGTCTAACTGCTTAACCTTCTTGACAAACTTTCACCTCCCATGGTAGCGTGCCGGTGGGTATGACCGGGTCGCCGGGCGCCGCGTGCCGTGTGGGACCCGGGAGCGGCATGGTCCCCCTTTGGAGGGAGTCGGCTCATGACCAAGGCGGAATTGATCGAAGAAGTGGCCAAGCTGGCAAGCCTCACGAAGAAGGAAACCGAGCTGATCGTCAACACCGTCTTCGACAACATCACCGAGGCTCTGAGCAAGGGGGACAAGGTCGAGCTTCGCGGCTTCGGGAGCTTCCGCATCCGCCAGCGTAACTCGCGGAAAGGCCGCAATCCCAAGACGGGCGACGCGGTCAGCGTACCCGAAAAGCGGGTGCCCTTCTTCAAGGTGGGCAAGCGGCTCCGCGAGCTCGTCAATACCTAGCGGGGATTATTCACGAGCATGATCGCGAGTCCGGCCGGAAGCCGCCCCGGCGCCAGGACCCGCCCGCCTCATCTGTGATTTGCTCGGGAATAATGTGGGCTAGGAGAGTGTCGGAGATTCGCTGAACTCACCGGTTCGCTCGAACTCGTGGCCTTCGAGCGCCGGCTTCGCCGGCGCAACTTCCGAGCCGCTCGCCTCGGACGCTGCCCGGCCCAGCCCGCGGCCGTCCTGCGGCTCACACCGCATCATTGGGGGAGGCATGGGAGGCGCCGTCGAGGCGCCCTTCCAGTCATGGATCGTCTCTGGGCACCATGGCGGATGCGATATGTCTCGACCGCTGGGGCGCTGCCGGCTTGCGTCTTCTGCGCCGCGCTGGCGGCCGGGGATGACCGGCGGACCCTCGTCGTCCACCGCGGCAAGTTGGCCTTCCTGATCCTCAACGCCTTCCCGTACGCCTCGGGTCACGTGATGGCCGCCACCACCCGCCACGGATGCTCACTGGAGGACGCGACATCCGCCGAGCTGACCGAGACGATGGAACTCGCCCAGCGCGCCATCCGTGCGCTCCGGGCCACCTACCATCCGGACGGCTTCAACGTGGGCGTGAACCTGGGGCGCGTGGCCGGAGCCGGCGTGCCTGATCACCTCCACGTGCACGTCGTCCCGCGCTGGGACGGTGACACGAGCTTCATGCCCGTGATCGGCGAGACCAAGGTCCTCCCGGAGACGCTCGAGACCACCTATGACCGGCTCTCCGCCGCGCTCGGCTCGTGAGGGGTACTGGGCCAATTGGCTTCGCCATACTCCGTTCTCGACTGACTACTCGTGAGGGACACGCCGCCCGAGCTGACCCCGATGATGCGGCAGTACCGGGAGCTGAAGCGGCGTTACCCGGACTACCTGCTGCTCTTCCGGCTCGGCGACTTCTACGAGCTGTTCTTCCATGACGCCCATGTCGCCGCCCGCCTGCTCCAGATCGCGCTCACCTCCCGTCAGAAGGGCGAGGGCGCCATCCCCATGGCCGGCATCCCGCACCAGGCCGCCGATGGATACATCGCGCGACTCATCCGCGCGGGCCAGAAGGTCGCGGTCTGCGAGCAGATGGAGGCGCCGGCCAAGGGGCGGAAGCTCGTGAGGCGGGAGGTGGTGCGGGTGATCACTCCCGGCACCATCACCGACACCCAGTTCCTGGACGGCGCGGCGAACAACTTTCTCCTCACCGTGCACCGCGTTCCCTCGGTGCTCGGCGTGGCGCTGGTGGACGTCTCGACGGGCGAGTTCTGGATAGGGGAGGCCGCGGGCGACGGCGCGGAGGCACTGCTCCAGGCGGCACTCTTGAGACGGCCCGCCGAGATCCTCCTCGCCCAGGACGCGGACGCGGAATGGCTCGCCAGGATCGCGGCCGTCGGGATCCCGGTGACGAGCGGGGATCCCGGCTGGTTCGCGTGGAGGACGGCGCGCGAGACGCTAGCGGCGCAGGTTCGCGACGCCACGCTCGACAGCTTCGGTGTAGCGGCCATGACCGCGGGACTCCAGGCGGCGGGGGGCGCGCTGGCGTATCTGCGCGACACCCAGGGCGAGTCGCTCACCCATCTCACCCGCATCCAGCGCTTCGTGGCGGGCGACGCCATGCTGCTCGATCCGACTGCGGTGGGCACGCTCGAGCTGTTGGAGACGGCGCAGGAGCGGTCGAGCCGCGGCTCGCTGGTCGCGACGCTCGACCGCACGAAGACGCCCATGGGCGCCCGTCTGCTGCGCCAGTGGCTCTTGCGACCGCTGCTCGATCTCGACACGATCACGCGACGCCAGGAGGCGGTCGGCGCGCTGGTCGACGATCCCGCCGTGAGAGCAGCCCTGAGCCGGCGACTCAAGGGTGTCGGTGACCTCGAGCGGCTCACCAGCCGCGTCGCGCTCGGCGTGGCCCATGCCCGGGACCTCGTCGCTCTCCGCGGATTCCTGGGCCAGCTTCCCCCTCTGCGCGAGGAGCTGGCAGCCCTCGGCGCCTCGCTCTGCCGCGCCGCCGCCGAGGAGATCGTCGCCTCGCCGGGTCTTCAGAAGCTCCTCGACGAGGCGCTGGAGGACGAACCCCCTCTCGGGCTCCGAGACGGCGGACTGATCCGCGAGGGCTGGAACCTCGAGCTGCGGGAGCTCAAGCAGTCCGCGCGAGAGGCCAAGGAATGGATCGCCTCTCTCGAGCAGCGCGAACGGGAGCGGACGGGCATCGGGAGCCTCCGGGTGCGCTTCAATCGGGTCTTCGGCTACGCCATCGAGGTGAGCAATGCCCATGCGGCCAAGGTGCCCCGGGAGTATCTCCGCCGCCAGACCCTGGTGGGGGCCGAGCGCTACGTGACCGCCGAGCTCAAGGAGTATGAGAGCCGCGTCCTCGGGGCCGAGGAGCGGATCGCCCGGCTCGAGTTCGAGCTGTTCGCCGAGGTGCGCGCCCAGGTCGCCGCCCAGTCCGAGGACCTGCTGAGGACCGCCCGCGCCGTCGGCGCGCTCGACGCCCTGACGGCCCTGGCCGAGGTGGCTCACGAGCGGGGCCATGTCAGGCCCGAGGTGGACGAGACCCTGAGCCTGGAGATCGCCGACGGCCGGCACCCCGTGCTCGAGATGGCGAGCGACCCCCCCTTCACGCCGAACGACGTGAGGCTGGACCCGGACAGCTGCCAGATCATCATTCTCACCGGCCCGAATATGAGTGGCAAGAGCGTCTTCATGCGGCAGACGGCGCTCCTGGTCATCCTCGCCCAGATGGGCGCCTTCGTCCCCGCGCGGCGAGCGCGCATCGGCCTCGTAGACCGCGTCCTCACCCGCGTGGGCGCCCAGGACAACCTGGCGCGCGGCCAGAGCACCTTCCTCGTCGAGATGGTCGAGACGGCCAGCATCCTGCACCACGCCACCCCGCGGAGCCTGATCCTGCTGGACGAGGTGGGCCGCGGCACCTCTACCTTCGACGGGGTCGCCATCGCCTGGGCGGTGACCGAGGAGCTGCACGAGCACGCGCACGGGGCCAAGGTGCTGTTCGCCACGCACTATCACGAGCTGACCGCGCTCGCGGAACGGCTGGCGCGGGTGCGGAATTTCCATGTGGCCGTCAAGGAGTGGAACGACGAAATCATCTTCCTCCACAAGGTGAGGTCCGGCGGGACCGATCGCTCCTACGGCATCCAGGTGGCGCGGCTCGCAGGGCTGCCGTCCTCCGTCATCGAGCGCGCCAAGGCTATCCTCTCGGAACTCCTGAGCGAACGCGCCCAGCTGTCGGTCGCTCTCGAGCCCGCGGTGCCCGCCTCGGAGCCGGCGCAGCTCGCCCTCTTCCCCGCGGCTCCCGATCCGATCCTCAAGGAGCTGGCGAAGCTCGACGTGGGATCGCTCACGCCGCTCCGGGCGCTCAATCTGCTGGCCGACTGGCAGCAACGGCTCAAAGCTCGCGCATGACCCGTATCCGCCGGCTGCCGGATCATCTCGTCAACAAGATCGCCGCCGGCGAGGTGGTCGAGCGGCCGGCTTCGGTGGTCAAGGAGCTGCTCGAGAACGCCATCGACGCCGACAGCAACACCATCACGGTGGATCTCAAGGATGCGGGGAGCCGGCTCATCCGGGTCAGCGACGATGGGACAGGAATGACGGCGGAGGAGGTGGACCTTGCGCTGACGCGACACGCCACCTCCAAGCTCGCAACCGATGCCGACCTCGAGGCCATCGCGACGCTCGGGTTCAGGGGCGAGGCACTACCCGCCATCTGCGCCGTCACCCGCTTCTCCGTGCTGTCGTGTGAGCAGGGCTCGGACACCGGAACGCTGGTCCGCGGCGAGGGCGGCAGCGTCAGGGAGAAGCTGTTGGTGCCGGCTGGGTATGGCACCGCCATCGAGGCCGAGGACCTCTTCTTCAACACGCCGGCCCGGCTCAAGTTCTTGAAGAGCGTCCAGGCCGAGCTGGCGCAGACGCTCAGGCTCTTGCAGGCCATCGCGCTGGCGCACCCGCGGATTCATTTCCGCGTGGCCCACAACGGCAAGCCCGTGCTGAGCGCGCCCCGCGCAGCCACCCTCAGAGACCGGCTGGGCGCGCTCCTCGGCTTCGAGCTGGCCTCGAAGATGCTGGAGGTCCGCGGCAGCCTGGGCGGTGTGACGGTGTCCGGGCTCGTCGCCCCGCCTCAGCTCTCGCGGGGCAACCGCGACGCGATCACGCTGATCGTCAACGGCCGGCCGGTGCGCGACACGCTCTTGAGCCAGGCGCTCCTCGACGCCCATCGCCCATTGCTGGCCCGCGATCAGTTCCCGGTGGCGGCCCTGCGGATCGATCTGCCGAGCCGCGAGGTGGACGTCAACGTGCATCCCACCAAGGCCTGGGTGCGCTTTCGCGCTCCCCGGATCGTTCAGGAGGCACTCTTCACGGCGGTGCAGGAGGCCCTGCGCTCGCGTCAGGTCGTTCAGGGCCAGGCCGGACTCTCGGTGGTGGGCGGAGCCGCGAACCACGCGGGGGAACCCGACGGCGCGCCCTCGTCGCGCGCGCCAGTCCCTCTCGCCGGCGCCCAGCCGGGCTTGTTCAGCGAGGAGAGCGCCGCCTTCGCCGCGCCCCGCTTCGGCACGGTCATCGGCCAGCTCCAGGACACCTTCATCGTGGCGGCGAGCGAGGAAGAGGTCTTCTTCATCGACCAGCACGTGGCCCATGAGCGCGTGCTCTTCGAGCGCCTGCAGCGCGAGCTGCGCGGCCGGCCCTTGCCCAGCCAGGAACTGCTCTTCGCCCAGCCGGTCGAGCTCGGAGCCGGTCACGCGGAGCTCGTCAGGGAATGGTCGCCCATGCTGGCGGAGCTGGGCTTCGCGCTCGAGGGCTTCGGCGGATCCACCGTGTTGCTGCGCGCCGTGCCCTCGCTGCTCAAGGCGGAAGAGCCGCGCCGGCTCATCGAGGGGCTGCTCGACGAGGTGAGCGCGACCCGCCGCGACGAGACGGCGCCACTCCTGCACCGGGCGCTGGCGTTCGTGGCGTGCCGGGCCGCCATCAAGGCGCATGCCCCGCTTCAGCGCGACGAGATGGCGCGACTCTTGAGCGATCTCTCCGCCACGGAGACGCCCTACTTCTGCCCCCACGGCCGGCCCATCGTGAGCCGGCTGTCTCTTCGAGAGATCAAGCGGGAGCTGGGACGCACGTGGTGACGCGGCCGCCGCTCCTCGCGATCGTGGGCCCGACCGGGGTGGGCAAGACGGCCGTCGCCGTGCGGCTGGCGGCGACGCTGCCAGTCGAGGCGGTGAACGCGGACTCGCGCCAGGTCTACCGCGGGATGGACATCGGGACCGGGAAGCCCACTGCCGACGAGCGGGCCGTCCTCCGCCATCACCTGATCGACGTGGTGAATCCCGACGAGAGCTATCATGTGGCGCGGTTCAGGGCCGAGGCCCTCCAGGCGCTCGCCGAGATTCGGGGGCGCCGCAGACTCCCCGCCGTGGTCGGCGGCACCGGCCTCTATGTCCGGTCACTCCTGAAGGGCCTCAAGCCCGCCCCTCCTGCCGACCCCGCCCTGCGTCACGAGCTGGAGAGCTACGCGAGCGCGCGCGGCACCCCTGCGCTCCATGCCCGCCTGGCGGCGCTCGATGCCGGGAGCGCGCGGCGCCTGCATCCCAACGATTGCGTGCGGATCATCCGCGCCATCGAGGTCCTGACACGGCGCGGGCAGCGGGACCCCGAGGCGGACACGGCCGCCGATTGGCGGCGGGGCGTGGCCCGGTGGCATCTCCTGATGGTGGGCCTGAGCCGGTCGCGGGAGGCGCTCCGGCGCCGGCTCGCCGAGCGCGCGCGCGGGATGCTCGCCCGTGGGATGATAGAAGAGGTGAGGCGGCTCCTCGAGGCTGGCTATGACGAATCGCTGCCGGCCATGGGGGGCATCGGCTACCGGCAGTTCTCGGCCGTGCTGAGGGGCCGCATGACGACAGAGGAGGCGCTCCGGCTCATGATCCGCGATACGGCTCGCTACGCGAAGCGCCAGATGACCTGGTTCGCCCGGGATCCCGAGATCCGCTGGATCGACGTGGATGCGGCGGGGGGAGTGGATGGGACGGCCGAGTCCATCCTCAAACAGGTCACGCAGGAGGGATTGATCGAATGAGACCGCGCGAGAAGGCCTTCCTTGCCGCGCTGCGGCTGCCCACCCAGCGGCGGTACGAGGTCGAGGAGTCCCTGGATGAGCTGGAGCGCCTGGCGGAATCAGCGGGCGCAGAGGTCATCGCGCGAGTCACTCAGGAGCGCAGGGCGCCGACGCCGGCGCTCTATTTCGGCAAGGGCAAGGTGGAGGAGATCAAGGCGCTGTCCGAGCGGGAGCGCGCCGACCTGATGATCTCCGACGATCCGCTCTCGCCCGTCCAGGAACGCAATCTGGGCGGCTCGCTGGGGCTCCGCGTCATCGATCGCACGGCGCTCATCCTCGACATCTTCGCCCAGCGCGCGCGGACGATGGAGGGGAAGCTCCAGGTGGAGCTGGCCCAGCTCTCCTATCTCCTGCCGCGGCTGGTCGGCCAGTGGAAGCACCTCGAGCGATTGGGTGGCGGCATCGGCACGCGCGGCCCAGGCGAGCAGCAGATCGAGTCGGATCGGCGGATCATCCGGAACCGCATTCGCAAGATCAGCCAGGAGCTGGGGCGGGTGCGCGTGCACCGCCGCCTCCTCCGCGACCGCCGCCGGGCGAGCGGCGTTGCCGTGGTCGCCCTCGTGGGCTACACCAATGCGGGCAAGACCACGCTGCTGAACCGCCTGACGGGCTCCTCGCTGACGGCCGCCGACCAGCTCTTCGTGACGCTCGACCCGGCGGCGCGGCTGGTGTCAGTGCCGCCGCATGCCGCGTTCGTGCTGACCGACACGGTGGGCTTCATCAAGAAGCTCCCCCACCAGCTCGTGGCCGCCTTCAAGGCCACGCTCGAAGAGCTGGCCGAGGCGGAGGTGCTCATCCACGTGGTGGACGCGAGCCAGTCCGGACTGGACGACCAGGTCGCGGCGGTCGAGGCCTTGCTCGCCGAGCTCGGGCTGTCGGAGCGGCCGACCATCGTCGCCATCAACAAGGTGGACCAGCTCGAGGGCGAGGCCGCGCTCCGGGGCCTGCTCGAGCGCTTCAACGGTGTGGCGATCTCCGCGCTCACGGGCGAGGGGATCGACCGCCTGCTCGCGCGCATCGACGACGCGCTCCGCCCGCGCGTCGAGCGCGTCGCACTGTTCATTCCCTACCGTGATGGCCCGGCGCTCGCGCTCTGCTACGAGAAGGGCCGCGTCCTCCAGCGCCGGGACGAGGCCGAGGGCATCCGCCTCGAGGCCGAGTTGCCGCGGCGCCTGGTCTCACAGCTCGACACGTACCGCTCGCCGGCCTGATCGCTCCCCGCGGCAGGACGACTTTCCGCCCGGCCGGGGGAGACCGGGTGCTACAATCAACCGTCAGTGCCTGCGGATGACCCATGGGGCTCGCCAACTGGCTCACAACCCTCCGGATCCTCCTGATCCCGGTCTTTGTCACGCTGCTGGTCTACCGGCGCGCGACCGAGGCCTTGCTGGTGTTCTGCCTCGCGAGCCTGACGGATCTGCTCGACGGGTACATCGCCCGCGGCCGCGGGCGACAGACACGGCTGGGCGCCTTCCTCGATCCGGTCGCCGACAAGCTCCTCCTGACCTCGGCGTTCGTGACGCTGACCTATCTCAAGGTGATCCCGTTCTGGATCGCGGCCGTGGTGGTGAGCCGGGACCTGGTCCTGAGCGTCGGCGTCCTCGTGATCCACGTGGCGGGCGGCTCGGTCCACCCGGCCCCGTCGTGGCTCGGCAAGCTCTCAACCGTCTTCCAAATGGCGACGGTGCTGGCCGCGATGATCTCCTTCTACTTCGGCGCGCTCCACGCCTTGCCGAAGCTCTTCGCCTGGGTGACGGCGGCCTTCACCGTGACCTCCGGGCTCCAGTACATCATTCAAGGACTCAAGCAGATCAACCCGCCGGCCGGCGTCGGCGAGCGGAGCTAAATAAGACTGAGGTCATGACCTGCAAATCATCCGCGCCCACGCGGTCCGTTGCTCCGGGCGTCGTCGTCGCCGCCGTGAGGGCGCGGACGCCGGCGGCCCGCGCCGGGCTCCGGCCCGGAGACCGCATCCTCGCCATCAACGGCGCGGGGCTCCGCGACGTCATCGACTTTCACTTCTACGCGGGTGAGGAGCGGCTCGAGCTGGCCCTCGAGCGCCTTGGGCGGCCGCGCGCGGCCGTACTCCGGCGGCGCGGGCCCGAGCTGGGGCTCGAGCTCGAGGCGCCGCGGCCGTCCGAGATCTCGACCTGCGCCAACAAGTGCGTGTTCTGCTTCATCCACCAGCTGCCGCGAGGGATGCGCAAGAGCTTGTATGTCAAGGACGACGACTTCCGGCTCTCCTTCCTGCACGGCAACTACATCACGCTGACCGATCTGGACGAGCCTGAGCTCGACCGAATCGAGACGCAGCGACTGTCCCCGCTCTATGTCTCGGTCCACGCCACCGACCCGGAGCTGCGCCACCGGCTGCTGGGCCAGCCGCGGACCAAGCGCCTGCTGATGCCGATCATGGAGCGCCTGGCTCGCGCGGGCATCGCCATGCACGCGCAGATCGTGCTCTGCCCGGAATGGAACGACGGGGCGCATCTCGATCGATCGGTCCATGACCTGGCCCGCCTCTATCCCGGCGTCCGCACCACCGCCGTGGTGCCGGTGGGGCTCACGCGCCACCGGGAGCGGCTACCGGCGCTCCGCCCGGTGACGGACGCCGAGGCGCGGATCCTCGTCGGCGCCGTCGAAGCATGGCAGCGCGAGTTCCTCGCTTCTCTCGGCAGCCGCTTCGTCTTCGCCGCTGACGAGCTGTACCTTCAGGCCGGGACTGACCTGCCGCCCGCGCCCGAGTATGAAGGCTTCCCCATCGTGGAGGACGGCGTGGGGCTGGTGCGCCGCTTCGTTGACGGCTTCACCCGCGGCGTGACGCGGCTCCCCGAGCGCCTGGCCCGGCCGCGCTCGGTGACCATCGTGACGGGCGAGATGTTCGCGCCCCGCCTGCGCGCGCTGCTGGACGCGCTGCGCGTGGAGAATCTTGCCGTCGCCCTGGCGCCGATAGCCAACCAATGGTTCGGGCGGGGCATCGGCGTGGCGGGCCTGCTCACCGGCCAGGACATCCAGTCTCAGCTTGCCGGTCGCGCGCTCGGGGACGGCGTGCTCGTGCCCGCCGCCGCCCTTCGAGACGGGGCCGGCGTGTTCCTCGACGACCTCGCGCCGGAGGATCTGGCCGCTGCCCTGGGGGCGCCGGTCAGGGCGGTGGAGCCGACGGCTCCGGCCCTCCTCGGAGCCATCCTGGGCCGCTGAGCGACATCGCTCGCCATGCTCCGCCCGGTCCTCGCCATCGTGGGACGGCCCAATGTGGGCAAGTCCACCCTGTTCAACCGGCTGGTGGGCCGCCGCCGCTCCCTCGTGCGCGACGTGCCCGGCGTCACGCGCGACCGGCTGTACGGCACCGTGGTTTTCGAGCGGTGGCAGGCGACGGTGGTGGACACGGGAGGGTTCGAGCCCCGCCCGAGCTCGGATCTCGTCGCCCGGGTGCGGAGCCAGGTGATGATGGCCATCGAGGAGGCGGACCTCATCATCCTGGTCGTGGACGGCCGCACGGGACTCACGCCGCTGGACGAGGAGATCGCTGCCGTGCTCAGGAAGAGCTGCCGGCCGGTGCTCCTAGCGGTGAACAAGGTCGACGTGGTGGCGCAGGACAGCGCGCTCGCCGAACACTACGGTCTCGGCTTCTCCCCGGTCCTCGCCATCTCGGCGGAGCATGGGCGCGGCGTGGCCGAGCTGCTGGAAGCGGCGCGGGCTCTCGTGCCTGCGGTGCCGCCCGAAACGGCCGGCGAAGGCACGCGGGTCGCCATCGTCGGGCGGCCCAATGTGGGCAAGTCGTCGCTCGTGAACGCGGTGCTGGGCCACGAGCGCGTCCTCGTCCACGAGCTGCCGGGCACCACGCGCGATGCCGTCGACACCCCGGTCACCTTCCGCGACAAGGCCTACCTGCTGATCGACACGGCGGGGATCCGGCGCAAGGGCAGGGTGTCCGAGGCGCTCGAGAAGCTCGCCGTGGTGATGGCGCTGAAGAGCCTGGAGCGCTGCCAGGTGGCGGTGGTCCTGCTCGACGCGTCCGACGGCGTGACCGCCCAGGACGCCCACATCGCGGGCTATGCCAGCGAGGCGGGCCGCGCGATCGTGGTGGCGGTCAACAAGTGGGACCTGGTGCCGCCCGGCATGGTTCAGAAGGCGGACGTGGTGGGACAGATCTACGACCGCCTACCCTTCCTCGAGTATGCGCCGGTCTGCTTCACGTCGGCGGTGAAGCACCAGGGGCTCGGCGAATTGTTCGATCAGGTCGACCGCGTGGCGGCGGAAGCGCACAAGCGCGTCCAGCCGGGCGAGCTGCTCACCGTCTTCCGCCAGGCCGTGGAGCGCCGGCCGGCGTCCGCGCGCGGGGTGGCCCTCCGGCTCCACTCGGCACAACAGGTAGCCGTCTCGCCCCCGACCTTCGCCCTGCGCGTGAACCTGCCGGGCGAGATCCACTTCTCCTACCAGCGCTACCTCGTCAATTCGCTCCGCCACGCGTTCGGGTTCGCGGGCTCACCCATACGCCTTGTCTTCCGCAAGGCAGGGGGCAAGCCTGAGGCGCGGCGCGCTGGCCGGCGGGCGTCGCGTTGAGAGGGTCGGGGGGGGACCTCGACCGTCCCCTCCGAGGCCTCCCCCAGGACGCAGTGCGAGTCGCGGAACGCGGCAGGGGCCCGCCGTCCGAGGCGAGCAGTTCGGAAGCCGCGTCGGCGGAGCCGGCGCTCGAACTGAGGTTGGTCAGACACGCCCCTTGGGTTCCCCGGGGCGGAGGCCGGGGACCGGTCTCAGACGAGACCACCTAACCCCCCAAAACCCCTAGCCAAACTCGTTTGAGCGGCCACCCGTCTGTGCTAGCATGGCGTAGTCTTCGAGCTATGGCTTGGCGAGGGACCGAACACGTGAGCCCCGAGCAGAAAGATTTTCACTCGGACGAAGACTTTCACGCGGACGACGAGCAGGACGACTACGCACCGCGGAGCATCTTCGCCGTGGGCTGGTTCCGCGCCGTGCTCGTCCTGACGATCCTCGCCATCGTGGTGGTCGTCGCGCTGCCTTATGTCCTCAAGTGGTTCGAGCCCCTGCCGTCGCCGGTGAAGGAGTCGTCGCGCGCGATCCAGGGCCCAGAGCCCGCTCCGGCGCCTGCCCCCGGCTCCGCGTCCCAGCCGCCTCAGAGCGCCGTCTCCCCGCCCTCGGGGGTCGCACCTCACCTCCCGTCGGCCGCGGTGAAGCCTGCTCCCGGAAAGCCGGGCGCGGCGACGGGGCCTGCTCTCCCCGCGAGTCCGTCGCGCTCTGCCCCCGCGGCCTCGGCGAAGTCCTCTGCGGCACTGCAGGGGGCGAGAGCGGGCGAGGCGGCGCGGCGCCCGGAGCGATTGGCGGCCGGATCGGCGACACCGGGCGGCGCGCGGGCCGAGGTTCGAAGGAGCTACTGGGTACAGCTCGGCCTCTTCAAGGATCTGACGAACGCCGAGCGACTGGCCAAGAAGCTGAGGGAGCAGGGTTTCCCCGTCCAGGTCGCGAGCGTGGCGCGGAGCGGGACCGACGCCGCGGCGGGCGGCATTCCCGGCGGGACTTACCACCTCGTGCGGGCCGGCGCCTTCGCCGATCGCCAGCAGGCCGTCGGGGCTCGGGACGAACTGGGCGCGCGCGGCTATTCGGGCTTCCTGGCCCAGGGGGCGGCGAAGTGACCGAAGCGCGGGGGCCGCTCGTGGTGCTCGTGACCGCTCCGTCCAAAGCCAAGGCGCTGGAGCTGGGGGAGCGGCTGGTGGATGAGCGGCTCGCGGCGTGCGCCAACGTGGTGCCCGGCGTCACGTCCATCTTCGTGTGGGAAGGCAAGCGCGAGGAGACGTCCGAGGCGCTTCTCTTGATCAAGACGTGCGGCGAACGCTACCCCGCGTTGCAGCAGCGCGTGCTGGAGTTGCATCCGTACTCCGTCCCCGAGGTGCTGGCGCTGGCCGTCGACGCGGGTGCGCCGGCCTATCTCCGCTGGGTCCAAGACTCGGTTGCGGCTGAGGGGAGGTGAAGGCGCTGACCAAGAACGACCTGATCAATGCGGTGGCCGCGCACGGCCTGTCCAAGCGCCAGTCGGCTTCCGTGGTGGAGTCGCTGTTCAACATCATCTTCCGCTGCTTCGAGAAGGGGGAGGATGTGAAGATCGTCGGCTTCGGGCACTTCCGGATCCGGCAGAAGCTTTCGCGCCGCGGGCGGAATCCCCAGACCGGCGACAGCATCGAGATCACCGCGCGGAAGGTGCTGACGTTCAAGCCGAGCAAGGGCCTGAAGCTTCGGATCAACTCGTAGCCGGACGGGACCAGGGTGACTCCCACGGTGATCCCGGACAAGCTCTACTACCGGATCGGAGAGGTCGAGGCGATCACGGAGGTTCCGGCCTACGTGCTCCGCTACTGGGAGTCCGAGTTCAAGCTGCTCAGGCCCAAGAAGAATCCTGCCGGCCAGCGCCTCTACCGCCAGAAGGACCTCGAGCTGGTGCTGCGCATCAAGAGCCTGCTCTACGAGGAGCGCCTCACCCTCGAGGGCGCCAAGAAGCGGCTGCGAAACGAATGGCGCGCCAACCAGATGGAGCTGGGGCTGCGTGGCGCCGCGCTGGAGGAGGCACTGCGGCGGCTGCGACAGCGGCTACGCGCTGTGCGCGACCGGCTCGCCGCCGGGCGTCCGAGCCGCGCGCCTTGAGTTTCCCTCGGCGGACTCGTACAATGCGGGCTGGGTCGGGGCGTGGCGCAGCCCGGTAGCGCACTTGACTGGGGGTCAAGGGGTCGCTGGTTCAAATCCAGTCGCCCCGACCAATCTTCCGTGGCACTGACCAGCAGATTCTCGGATCTGCTCTTTTTTTGCCGGCGGCAGCCGGGAGAGCCACGACGGTTGTGATCCTGGTTACGAACGATGATGGGATCCACGCGCTGGGGCTCCGGGCTCTGGCGGAGGCGCTCACGCCCCTGGGGGAGGTCTACGTGGTTGCGCCCGACCGTGAGCAGAGCGCCGTCGGCCACGCGCTGACCCTGCACCGGCCGCTTCGCGTGGATCGCTTGGGCGAGCGGCGCTTCGCGGTCAACGGCACGCCGTCGGACTGCGTGAACCTGGGCGTGCTCGGCCTGCTGCCCGAGCCGCCGGTGCTGGTGGTCTCCGGCATCAACCACGGGTCCAACCTGGGCGACGACGTGACGTATTCGGGGACCGTGTCCGCCGCGATGGAAGGAACGCTCCTGGGTGTGCCGTCGATGGCGGTGTCCCAGGTGGAGGGCGAGGCGGGTGGGTTCGAGAGCGCGGGGCGCATTGCCGAGATGGTGGCGGCGCGCGTGCTCGTGGAAGGGCTTCCCGCCAAGACCCTGCTCAACGTCAACGTGCCGCGCGGAGAGATCCGCGGCGTCCGGATGACGCGGCTGGGCCATCGCGTGTATCGTGACAAGATGGTACAGGAGGTGGACCCGCGAGGCCGCCCCTACTACTGGATCGGCACGGGGCCGCCGGAGTGGCAGGAAGACGAAGCCTCGGACATCGCGGCCGTGCATGCGGGGTGGGCGTCGGTCACCCCCCTTCACCTGGACCTCACGCATTTCGGTGCGCTCGGGCGGATGTCCGAGTGGGAGGGCAGCCTCAACGCGCTTCTCAGGAAGCGTCCGCGGTGATCGGTCGAGGCAACGGAGCGAGCCTCCCGCGCGTCTCGCGCGAGCGTGAGAGGATGGTGGAGGAGCAGCTGGCGGCGCGCGGGGTCACGGATCCTCGCGTGCTGGCGGCCATGCGCCGGGTCCCACGGCACCTGTTCGTCGAGGAGGCCTTGAGGGACCGGGCCTACGGTGATCACCCGCTGCCGATCGGCGAGGGGCAGACCATCTCCCAGCCGTTCATCGTCGGCAAGATGACGGAGCTGTTGCGGCTGGGCGGGGCGGAGAAGGTGCTGGAAATCGGCACCGGGAGCGGGTATCAGGCAGCCGTGCTCGGGGAGTTGTGCGCCCGGGTCTGCACCATCGAGCGCATGCCGAAGCTGGCCCAGCGCGCGCGGGAGCTGCTGGAGCTGCTGGGCTACCGCAACGTGTGGGTGCGTGTGGCCAACGGCACCCTCGGTTGGCCCGACGAGGCGCCCTTCGACCGCATCCTGGTCGCGGCCGGCGGGCCCAGTGTCCCGCCGCCACTCTTCGAGCAGCTCGCGGAGGGCGGCCGCATGGTGATGCCGGTAGGAGATGCCATCAGCCAGGTGCTCCAGCTCATCGAGAAGCGCGATGGCGAGATGCGCACGACCGAACATTCGGGCTGCGTGTTCGTGAAGCTGGTGGGGAAGTACGCGTGGGAGACCTGAGTGCGGAGGGAGATTAGATCGGACCCATCGGCCAGGGGAATCCTCTGGCACAGGAGAACGGGGCGTAGCGCAGCTTGGTAGCGCGCCTGCTTCGGGAGCAGGAGGTCGCTGGTTCAAATCCAGTCGCCCCGACCATTGCTTTTTTCCGTCGGACCGCGGCGCGCGCGCCGCCGAGCGCCGCCCGGTCCGCGCGATTCGTGAGGCCGGTCCAGAGCAGGAGCCGGTGTCAGTTGAGGAGATGAGCGCGCCGGGACCGAACAGCGCCGCCGAGCTCCTGGTCGAGGGACGAGTGCAGGGAGTAGGCTATCGCTACTTCGTCCAGCGCAAGGCCGCTCAGCTCGGGCTCGCCGGCTACGTCATGAACCTGAAGGACGGCAGCGTGCGCGTCCGGGTCGAGGGCAGCCGCGAGCTGATCGAGGAGCTGGCACGCGAGCTCACGAAGGGCCCGCCGCTGGCCCTCGTGGCGAGCCTGGCCGTGACGTGGCGGCCGCCCACCGGGCGGTTCACGTCGTTCGGCATCCGGTACGCGGAGTTCGACTCGTGAGTGGCGTGCGCGTCCGGGCGCGGCCGGCGATCGGCCTCGCCAGCGCGCCCGCCGCGACGCTGGATGACGACGACCGTGAGTGACGTCGAGGATCTGTACGGGGAGCTGCCGGACTCGGACGACTCCCTCGAGACGCTGATGTCCAAGTCGCCCAGCGAGCTGGGCGAGCCGGAAGACACCCCGGAGACCGCCGCGCGCGCGCGCGAGATCCTGGCTCTGTATCTCGAGGACATCCGCCGCATCAAACTCCTCAGCCCCGAGGAAGAGCAGGAGCTGGCCCGCCGCGTCCAGGCCGGCGACACCAAGGCCGAGCGCCAGCTGGTCGAAGCCAACCTCCGCCTCGTCGTGAAGATCGCCCGCCGTTACCTCAATCGCGGGCTCTCCCTTCTGGACCTCATCGAAGAGGGCAATGTGGGCTTGCTTCACGCGGCGCGAAAGTTCCGCCCCGACCGGGGGACTCGCTTCTCCACCTATGCGACCTGGTGGATCCGTCAGGCCGTGGTGCGGGCGCTCGCCAACCAGGCGCGCATGATCCGCCTGCCCGTCCACATCGAGCTACTGCTGGCCCAGTCCGCGAAGAAGCGGAACGAGCTGACCCAGGAGCTGGGGCGCGCGCCCACGACCGACGAGCTGGCGCGCGCGCTGGGGTGGCCGGTGTCCGAGGTCGAGCACCTCGAGAACCTGCGCCATCAGCCGCTCTCACTCGACACCCCGGTGGGGCAGGAGGGCAAGGCGAGCCTGCTGGAGGTAGTCCAAGACACCTCCAGCGTGCCCGGGGAAGGCCTCGGCGCCATCCTGAGGGCGCGGGCCGACCTGGCCGGCGTGCTCGGGGACCTCCCCGATCCTGAGCGCAATGTGGTCACGCTGCGGTTCGGGCTCGGCGGCGAGGAGCCCATGACCTTGGAGAGCATCGGCCGCCGCATGGGCGTCACCCGCGAGCGGGTCCGCCAGATCGAGGTCGCCGCCCTCAAGCGGCTGCGCGCCCTGCTGGCCGCGCGCGACGTGAAGCCGTCGGACCTGCTCTGAGAGTGCAGGGCTCGATCCCGCGGTGGGCCGCTCTCGGCCTGGCCTCGCTCCAGGCGGCGTGCGCGCCCGGCATCGCGCTCTACGACAAGCCGGGCCTGACGTACGCCGAGTGGAAGCGCGACGACGCCGAGTGCCGCCGCGCCGCGGGCCGGGAGGGCGATACCGCGATCGACCGCGAGGCCTACGCTCGCTGCATGGGCGCGCGAGGCTACAAGCTCCGCGCCGAGTGAGCGCAGACCTCGCGCCAGAACGTCCAATGAAAGGGCCGACACGATGCCTTCTTTGATCAACCGGAAAGTCCTGCTGCGCAGCCGTCCCCTCGGGACGCCGAAGGCGACCGACTTCGAGCTGGTCGAGTCCGCTGTGCCGACACCCGGCGACGGGGAGATCCTGGGCCGCACGATTTACCTATCCCTCGACCCCTACATGCGCGGCCGGATCAGCGGCAGCCAGTCGTACGCCGCCTCCGTCGAGCCGGGCCAGGTGATCGTCGGCGGGACGGTCAGCGAGGTCATCGAATCCAGGCATCCCGGATTCGCCACGGGTGATCTGGTCCTGAGCAACAACGGCTGGCAGGCCTACGCCGTGTCGCACGGCGCGGGCGTGCGAAAGCTCGACCCCAAGCAGGCGCCCATTTCGACGGCTCTCGGTGTGCTCGGGATGCCGGGCATGACCGCGTACGTCGGCCTGCTCGACATCGGGCGACCCAAGCCGGGCGAGACCGTGGTCGTCGGGGCGGCGGCGGGCGCCGTGGGCTCGGCGGTGGGCCAGATCGCCAAGATCAAGGGCTGCCGGGCGGTGGGAGTCGCGGGATCACAGGACAAGTGCGACTACGCGGTCCGCGAGCTGGGTTTCGATGCCTGTGTCAACTACAAAGCGGGTGACCTGGTTCAGGCGCTGCGCAAGGCCTGCCCCACCGGCATCGATATCTATTTCGAGAACGTGGGCGGGGACGCCCAGAGGGCAGTGCTGCAGCTCATCAACTTGAACGCCCGGATCCCGCTCTGCGGGCTCATCTCGGAATACAATGCCCTGGAGCCCCCGTCGGGCCCGAGCTGGCGACCGCTCCTGATCAATCGCGCCTTGATCAAGGGGTTCATCGTCTCCGACCACGCGAGCCGGATCGGAGACTTCCTCGCCGACTGCTCCGGATGGGTGCGGGAGGGGAAGCTCAAGTATCGAGAAGACGTGGTCGCCGGCCTGGAGAACGCCCCGGCGGCCTTCATCGGGCTCCTCCAGGGGAAGAACTTCGGGAAGCTCCTGGTTCGGGTCAGCGACGACCCGACGATCACCTGATGACGGGAGATCGAGGGGAGGGCGTCGCGGGACTCGCGATCCGGGCCCCACGAGGAACCTGATCCCCATGGTGGCTCTCCGCATCGTCGATGACCCGCACGCCCCGGACAGCGTCAAGCAGATCGTCCAAGACCGTCTCGACCTCTACAACGTCGCCGTCACCGGCCTGTCCGACTACTCACCCGTAGCGCTATTCCTCAGGGATGAGAACGATGAGGTGCGCGGGGGCCTGCTGGGCGATATCTGGGGCGGCTGGCTCCGCGTGGCGTTCCTCTGGGTCGCCGAGGCATTACGGGGGCAGGGATACGGGCGCACGCTGCTCCAGGCGGCCGAGCGTCGCGCCGTGGAGCGCGGGTGCCGCCATGTCTACCTCGACACGTTCAGCTTTCAAGCGCCGGACTTCTACCAGAAGCTCGGCTACGAAGTATTCGCAGAGGTAGAGGACTGGCCCCTCGGCCACAAGCACTACTTTCTGCGGAAGCGGCTGACGCCTGCCCGGAGCGAGTCAGAGGGGCGTTCGTGACCGGCCGACCGGCGGTGCGTCTGCTCGAAGCATAGGGGAAGCGCCCCGGAGGAGACAAGGGCTATGGATGACGCTAGCGCGGAGGAGGTCATCCGGTATCTGAAGCAGCACCTTCACCTGGCCTCGATCGACCGCAGCCACACGCTGACGGCGAGCGAGCACTGGTTCACGCTCAGGGGCGAGGTCAACGGAGAGCTGTTCATTCTGGAGAGCTGTTTCGAGGACTGCCCGGCGGAGCGCATCTTCCAGAGGCTCCAAACTCTTCAGGTGGCCGAGGCTCTGCGTGCAGCGGCAGGCAAGAGGCGCGTGGTCGTGACTCCCACCAAGGTGAGGTACGAAGACTATTCGGTCCGGCCGAAGCGGCGGCGGAAAACCGAATGAGGTGCGATGGCCGCAGTGGGATTTGGCCGGTGCTGGCGAAAGGAGATCGTGCAAGGAGGTCCAGGAGATTCTCGGGTGCGAGGACCGCACTCACACCGAGCGCAATGAGGATCGCCATGATTGGTCTCCTGTGGACGACTCTTCCATCCGGTGAGGCTGGCGGCCGGTGGGCGCGCTCGTCTTCTTGGGCCCACGGGCCGAACTTCATGACACCTGCCAGGAACAGCAGGAGTCCGAGCATTGCAAGCACACGAACAGGACGCGCGGAGTCGCCACGGTCGTCGCCTCCTATTTCACGAAGACCCATTCGGGCTTGAGCAGCGGGAATGCGCTGAGTCCGATCACCGCCGTGACGGCGACTAGCACCGGGTTGCTGACCTTCCAGCGGAACAGGACCACGAGACTCCCCAGCGCGACCAGCGCCGTGAGCCAGTCGCCGATCGCGATCTTCCCGAGTAGCACACAAGCGCCCACGATCGTGCCGATAGCGGCGGCGTAGGCGCCCTTGATGAACCCCTGCACGTTCGGGTTTGTGCGCTAGCGGACGAGGATCGGCGCGACGATGAGCACGAGTAGGAACGACGGAAGGAAGATGCCGATCGTTGAGACGAGAGAGCCCCAGAAGCCTTCAAGGAGGGAGCCGCCGAGTCGCGCGGCGACGAGATAGCCCACGAACGTCGCCGTGATCACGACAGGCCCCGGGCTGATCATGCCTATGGCCACGGCGACGAGAAAGTCGCGCTCGTTGAGCCATCCGGTCTGCTGCACGAGGCCCTTCTCGAGGAACGGCACGATGACGAGGCCGCTGCCGAACGTACCCCTTGGCATGGTGCAACCCGACGGTTATCATTTCGCGTAACTGTAACGCTTGACGACTCGCGTATCAAGCGTTACCGTTACCTCAATGCGATGGCTGGTGCTCCTCCCGACTCTGCCTCCCACGCCGACCCGGCATCGCGTCGGCGTGTGGCGCAAGCTCCAGCGCATGGGGGCGGTCCGGCTCCGGGGGTCGGCCTGGATCCTGCCGGAGACCCCGGAGACGACGGAACTCTTCCAGTGGCTCGTGCAGGAAATCCAATCGTTCCGCGGGGAAGCGACCCTGGTCCACGTCGACCAGATCGAGGGCATGACCGAGGAGCAGGTCCGGAGGCTCTTCCACAAGTCGCGCGGCGTCGAGTACCAGGCGGTCGAGCACGGCTGCCGTGAGATCCTCAGGCAGCTGGACCGCCACCGGACGAACCAGCGCGGCTCTGTCGCCAAGTTGCGCGGCCGGCTGGACGGCC